>Ga0256867_10000530_pt1 | contig 15129 bp, 15 predicted proteins | sample RVTome_15_FD_185939 | JGI IMG/M metagenome (GOLD analysis project Ga0256867, IMG submission 185939) | Soil microbial communities from uranium-contaminated site in the Upper Colorado River Basin, Wyoming, United States - RVT150D86 (HiSeq) ... | reverse complement strand
ATGGCAAGATTTACCCGGTATTGATTATTGATTGTCCTGTATCAAAAACAGTGTTGGAATGATGAACATTTGATTAAAGAGAAATGATACATTCAAATAGCAATAAAGAAAGATTTGCTGAATTGCCCTGGCCTGTGCACAATTAGGTATATTCATAAGGAGGTAAGCATGTTTGCGCGGAACAAACCGCTTGTCGCCATTGATATTGGCAGTCACTCAATCAAACTTGTTCAACTAAAAAAAGCCGGAAAGAGCTATCACTTGCAGAATTTTGGAGTGATGCCCTTGAGGCCGGATTCAATCATTGATGGGACGGTGATGGACGCCGGGTCGGTGGTGGAAGGGATTCGCAACCTGGTTCGCATGGAAAAAATCAAAGTGAAGGATGTGGTGACGGCTATTTCCGGACAGTCGGTGATTGTGAAAAAGATTCGCATGCCCGAAATGACCGAAAAAGAATTGGCGGAATCCATCATATGGGAAGCCGAGCAGCATATTCCGTTTGAGATTTCCGAAGTGAATATTGATTTTCAAATCATGCCGGCTGCACCGACGACGGCAACCCCGCCTGACCATCAGATGGATGTCCTCCTCATTGCGGCCCGCAAATCTAAGATGGAAGACTATATAAGCCTGCTGCACGAAGCGGGTCTCAACCCGGTGATTGTCGATAGCGATGTCTTTGCGCTCGAAAACGGCTACGAGATTAACCATGATGAGGAGGACAGCCGGATTGTCGCCTTAGTGGATATTGGGGCCTCGGCCATGCATATCAATATTCTCAAAGACGGCGTGACCCTGTTTCAGCGCGATATTGCTACGGGCGGCAATCACTACACGGAGGCGTTTCAACAAAAGTTTGCTATCAGCTATGAAGAGGCCGAGGCCCTCAAGATGGGCGTAGGCTTCACGGAGGAGCGTGGCGCGGAGCAAGTGTTGCCGCTACTGGTGTCGGTAAGTGAAGAATTGCGCGCAGAGCTGCAACGGTCGTTGGAATTTTTTCGCAGCACCATTGTCGATGAACCGATTGAAAAGATGGTGCTGAGTGGCGGATGTGCTCGCATCAAGGGGCTGGATCAATTGCTGAGCCGACGTCTGGGATTGCCGGTGGAAGTGGCGAATCCGTTTCGCAATATCCACTATAGCGGTAAATTGTTTGACCCCGAGTATTTGCAGGATATGGCGCCGGTAGCGGCGGTTGGGGTCGGACTGGCTACGCGGAGGCTAGATGACTGATGATTCGCATTAATCTACTCCCAGCGCGCGAGGCCAAACGCCGGATTGTCCTGCGCAATCAACTCCAACTCGCGGTGTGCTTGCTGCTGCTGCTCGGTGTCGGGTTGGGCGCGATGACGCTCTCTCAGCGCCAGAAACGAGCGGAATTGGAGCAAGAGCTTGCGAGAGTGGAGACGGAAATTGCCTCGCTCGAAAACATCGTGAAAGAAGTGGAGGTCTTTGAGTCTCGCAAGGATCAGTTGCAGCGACAAATCGAAGTAGTGACAAATCTGAAGAAGAATCAGCGCCGTCCGGCTCTGCTGATGGATGCCCTCAGCCGCAGTCTACCCGATCAGGTGTGGTTGATGCAGGTGCAAGAGCGGGATACGGGCCTGCAGATTACCGGGAAATCCTTAAATGGCAATGTCGGGATTGCCGCCTTCATGGAAAACATGGGCCGCTCGCCTTGGTTTGGTACGGCCGAATTGGTGGAGTCCAAATCTGAGGTATTTTTAAATCGCCCGGTAGTGTCCTTTACGGTCACCGTACCACTGACGATGCTCAAGACCGAGCAGGCCACGACGTAGGACTAGGGAGAGTACAGCATGGGATTTTTGGCGAAACTGGAATTGATTCCCCCGCAGTATCGTTGGGGGATGATTCCCGCCCTGTTGCTCCTGGTTACAGTGGCTTACGGGTATGGTATGTACAAGCCGGAAGGGGAACGGATTCGCAGTCTGGAGGAACAGATCCAGCAGCAAAACGTCACCCTGCAGAAGTACCGTAAAGTGGCGGCGAATTACGACACGTTTCAAACCCAGGTCGAAGCATTGGAAATCGATCTGCGGCAGGCGCTTGCTCAGCTTCCAGATAGCAAGGAAATTCCGGATCTGATCCGGCAAATCTCCGATTTGGGAGTGCGAACCGGATTACAAATTACGCTCCTGCGGCCCCAGGCCGAGCAGGTGCGTGAGTATTATGCGGAAGTACCGATTACCGTGAACATGGTGGGCTCATTTCACGCCGTGGGACAATTCTTTGACGAACTTGCCCGCTTACCGCGTATTATCAGCGTCAGCAAGATCAAGCTCGGCGGAGATAGCAAACAAGACACGACGATTGTAGATACGGAGTGCTTAGCGACCACGTATCGGTTTTTGGAAGAATCAGAGGCGAGTGCGTCAGTCACCTCAGACAAACTGCACCGTAAGAAGAAATAGGAGGTTGGGTACCCACTATGCGATGGTTCGCCATGATTGCTACGAGTGTCTATGTCGTGGCCAGCATGCATGGAGGCTTGACCGACGCGGCATCGATCATCGAGATCAGCCTGGGGGACGCCGTGACGGCTTCGGCCTGGACGGGTGTGTCTCCTGAGACGCCTTCGTGGCAGATGGTGGCCCAACAAGAGGTGACGCCGCAGACGCCGGAAGCGGGCGCTCAAGCGGAAGCGAATGCGCCACTCGATGACACCTTGCTGGAAATGTATCGTTATCGTCCTGATGGCCGCCGCGACCCATTTGAATCCTTAGTGAAGGAAAAGCCGCCTGAGGGGCCGCTGATCCCTGTGTCTGATCAGGCGGCGCGGCCTCGGGGACCTTTGGAGCGCTTTGACATTTCAGCCTTAAAGCTCGTCGGCATTCTGTGGGGGCAACTCGGCCGGCGCGCCTTGATTCGCGCCCCTGACAACAAGGGCTATTTTGTGACGGTCGGGACCTATATGGGGGAAAACGGCGGTCAGGTGATTGGCATCAATGATGACCGCTTGATGATTGAGGAAAAATACAAGGACACGGAGGGCAACATTGTTGGCAAAACCCTCAATCTTCCGCTGCGGCGTGAGGAAAAACAGGAACGCTAAGCTCCTGGACATCAGTTCCGATACCGCATCCTCTCACGGACGGTATACTCGGCAAACTTCTGTCTGGGTCCTTAACTATCTGTACGGTCCCTGTTGGCTGTACGCTATCGTTGGGTGTGTTGTCGCGGTTGCACTGGGACTTACCGGCTGCACGGCTGCGACGTCGCCGGCTGCGTTGTTGTCTTCTACGGCATCACCGTCATCTGTGCCCGTCACGATCACGGACATTGCCGCTCAAACTCGCAACGATGAGTTGCATATCACCGTCGGCGCAACGCGTGCGGTGGAGTATACCGCCGTCAGTCTATCGGATCCGCTGCGTCTTGTGGTGGATATTGAGGAGGCTGTCTTAGCGCCTGATCTGAAACCTTTGGCACTGCCCGAAGGCATTGCCAGTGCGGTCGAGCCGATGATCTTTCCTGACCGTGAGGGAGTGCGCTTGCTCGTTCCACTCCGGCAGGCGGCCGCGCACCGGGTGGAAGCGGACGGACAGCAGCTACACATTACTCTAACCCAAGAGCCAGATGTATCGGTTCAAGCGCCTGATCGCGACTTGCAACCGATAGCTGCCGCTCCTGCACCGGCTGTGGAGCCCGGCATGCCGGAGACGCATGAGGTCTCACCTGATGCTCCCACAGTGGTGACGGGAGTTGAATTTCACAGCCTGCCAGGGGCTTCTGAAATCGCTGTGCAAATTGCCGGAACTCTGCCGCAAATGCGGATCAAGCAACTCACGCATCCATTGCGTCTGACCCTGGATGTAGCCGATGCCCGTTTGAGCCCGAGTCAGGATCATCTCATGGCGGTGCACGACCCGGCTGGAGTTGTGTCGCAATTGCAAGCGATGCAGGGGGCGAGCCAACCGGAGGCGCAACAGACCGTACACATTGTGGCCTATCTCCACATGTCGGCGCCGTTCGAAGTGCGTCAGGAGGCCAATCAGGTCCGGATCATTCTGACCCAGCCCGTCATGCAAACGGCGGCAGAACCGGGAGCGGTAGCATCGCCGCCGGTTACGACCTCCGAACCAGTGGCGTTGTTGTCCGGTGCCCCGCTCATCGCCCAGGCAGCGCCAGCAGAGCCTGGCGCTGCTGCCAGGGTTCCCGAACCTGTTGCACCGGCGACGATCATGTCCCAAGAGGGCAAGAAATATACGGGTGAAAAAATCTCACTCGATTTTCAAAATGCCGACATTAACGATATCCTCCGGCTGATTGCCGAGGTGAGCGGACTCAACATCATTTCCGGGCCGGATGTCAAAGGCACGGTGACCACGAGAATGGTCGACGTGCCGTGGGATCAGGCGCTTGATGTGGTGCTGCGGATTAATGGATTGGACCAGGAACGGGCCGATAATATTGTGCGGGTGGCGCCGGTGGACCGCTTCATTACGGAGCGCCAGGACCGCTTGCGTGCCCAACAGGCGGAGGTGCAGGCCGAGCCGACGGTGACCCAGGTCGTGCCGATTAGCTACGCTGACGTGAACGAGCTCAAAGCCAATCTGGAACGCGTGTTGAGCAGTCGAGGGTCAATTTGGGTTGATACCCGCACCCACACCCTGGTGTTGACGGACGTGCAGGAGCAAATAAACCAGGCCTTGGAGTTGGTCAAAACCCTGGACCGGCAGACGCCGCAGGTGATGATTGAATCTCGCATTGTTGAGGCGTCGCGTCAGTTCTTGCGCGAACTGGGCGTCCAGCTCGGCGCTCGGGTGGTCAAAACCACGGACAGCAACTTCCCGAGTACGATTGCCGTTGGCGGCGATGTGCAATCATCGTCGGATGGTACGAGTGCCGGTAATTTCTTGGTCGATCTTCCGGCGGCGGTGGGAACGGGACAGGGTGGTGCCATTAACTTTGCCTTGGCGGGTGCGGGTAGTCTGCTGAATGTGCAGCTCTCGGCGCTGGAAAACTCCGGTCAAGGTAAAGTGATCACCAATCCCAAAATTGCCACCCTCGATAACACGGAGGCGCTGATCGAAAGCGGCCGCCGCATTCCGTATGCCACGATTTCGGATGAGGGCACTCGAACGGAATTTGCCGATGCCAGCATCAAATTGCGGGTGACGCCGAATGTGGCGCCGGATGGGTTTATCGATCTGAAGATTCACGCGACGAAAAACGAGGCGGATTTTTCCCGCACCTCGGCCAATGGCGTGCCGACGATTCTTACCCGCGAAGCCACTACCGAAATGTTAGTTCGAGACGGCGATACGGTGGTGATCGGTGGGCTCTATCAGCGTACGCTGCAAGAAGCCAACCGGGGCGTGCCGTGGTTGTCCCGCGTTCCGGTGTTGGGCTGGCTGTTCAAGACGAAACGCAAAGAAGATAATCACGAGGAGTTGTTGATTTTTATCACGCCGCGTATTATAAAGCGACCGGATGTGCCGAGTCAGGCACAGGCATTGCTTTATAACTAAGCTCCCGGACAGCCCGTGGCGCGTCTGGGAACGAAACGCTGCGGATAGGGAGTATGACACCTTCTCATCGTGTGATTGAACTTCGTTCCGACACGGAACAATACGATATTCATGTCGGCCAGGGAGTCATCGTCTCGCTCGGGACTCAGCTTGCGGAGTTCCTGCCTGGCCGTAAAGCCTTCCTGCTGTCTCATCCCGGCCTTCTGCAACTCTACGGCGATGCCGTCACGGCATCCCTGCAGGAGGCGGGATTTACGGTTGAGACCTGTTCCATTCCCGAGGGTGAGACCACTAAAACCCTGCAAACGGCGGCCGACTTATTTACGCGTCTGGCGCAATGCGGCGCGGATCGCCAAAGTGTCCTCTGTGCGTTTGGCGGCGGCGTGGTAGGCGACATCGGCGGTTTTGTGGCTGCGACGTACATGCGGGGCATTCCGTTCGTGCAAATTCCCACCACCCTGTTAGCCATGGTCGATAGCAGTATTGGCGGCAAGACCGGCGTGAATCACGATCTCGGCAAAAATCTCATCGGCGCGTTTTATCCGCCGCGTGCCGTCTGTACCGACATCACCTTCTTGGGCTCTTTACCCGAGCGTGAATACCGTTGCGGTCTAAGTGAAATCATCAAAGCTGGGGTGATTGACGACGTCGAGTTGTTTGCGTTCATCGAGGCCCATGTCGAGGCCATTCGCCAGCGTGATGCACAGGTGTTGACCACGCTGATCGAGCGCGCCATTGCGGTCAAAGTCCGAGTCGTGCAAGAGGATCCGACCGAGCAAGGAATACGAGCGATTTTGAATTTTGGCCATACCATCGGCCACGCATTGGAGGCCGCTACGGCTTACGAGCAGTATTCGCATGGTGAGGCGGTGGCGATTGGCATGGCGTTGGTGGCCCGTTTGTCCGAGGCGTTGGATTACTGTACCCCTGCGGTATGTAATCGTCTCTATGCGGTATTGGAAGCCCTGGAGTTACCCGTCACGTATACGGATATCGATTCTCAAGATCTGCTCGAGGTGATGGCGCACGACAAAAAAACCGTCAATGGTGTGATGCGGTTTATCTTACTGCAAGACATCGGATCGGTGGTGTATCGGCAAGAAGTCCCACTCGATACATTGCAAGGGCTTTTGGCGCAGTATGCTTGAGAGGTAAAAAGATGGCGCTTGAAACGGAGCCGGACGACCAGGCAGCCGCGCCGTTAGGCGTGTATACGGAGACCTTAGCCCGTTTGTACTGGCGGCAGGGCTATCTGGATGAGGCGTTGCGTATCTATCGCCATTTGGCGGACGAGCATCCGGATGACCCGCATTTTCAAGACCAGGTTCGCGCGCTCAACCAACAGCAGGAGATACCGCCAGAAGTATCGCCGGCTGAGCCGGTCGCAACCCTGTCGAGCGCGCGCATGACGGCCACAGAGGCTCGGCAGGCGCAACATGTGATTGTGCAGTTAGAACGCTGGCTAAACCGCCTGCGGCGGCAGCGTCGGGCTTGAGCTGCTTTTCATAGGAGAAGTGGTGGCGCACCTTTTACTCGTGCACGGACCCAATCTGAATCTTTTAGGAACCCGAGAGCCAGAGGTGTACGGCCGCACCACACTGGCCGATATCAACCGGCAAATGGAACAAGCGGCCGTGCAGGCGGGACACACGCTGTCGCATTTTCAATCCAACCATGAAGGTGCTATTGTCGACTGGGTGCAGCAGCACGCCCCCGAAGCCGCTTATCTGATGATTAATCCCGGAGCGTTGACGCACACGAGTGTGGCCATCCGAGACGCCATTCTTGCCGTTGGCATTCCGGCGATTGAAGTGCACCTGTCCAATGTGCACCGTCGCGAGCCGTTTCGCCGCCACTCCTATCTGGCAGATATCTGTGTGGGTCAAGTGGTGGGGTTCGGCGCCCATAGCTACCAATTGGCGCTGCAGGCGGTTTGTCATCTGTTGCAGCCAGATTCCCCTTCCCCCTCGCCGTCCTAATCCGGGCTGTTTACAGCGAGACGAGAATCGCGCCCAGGCCGAGACACCAGCAATAAAAAGCAAAGCGCCACAGGTCGCCTTGTTGTACCAGACGCACCAACACGCGCAGCGCCACATAGCCGACGATGAGGGCACTGAGCATACCCGCGGCAATCAGACTCAACTGTTCGCTCGATAAGGCGTTGAGACTCGCGCTTTTGAGCAGCGTCGCACCCAGAATGGCCGGGATACTCATCAGAAAGGAAAACCGGGCGGCCATATCGCGCGGGATGCCGCATAAAAGAGCAGCGGCAATCGTGCTGCCGGAGCGGGAAATCCCAGGTGTGATGGCCAGACCCTGTACACAGCCCAGCAACAGCGCATGCGCGATGCCCATCTTGGTTTTTCCGGGGCGGAGGACGAATTGTTTCACACACCACAAGATCGTACCCGTGCCGATCAGGGCGAGACCGACTGCCCACGGTATGGTGAAGAGCCGTTCAAAAGTGGATTCAAAGGTGAGACCGATCACCGCGGTGGGGAGATTGGCCACGATTAAAAGCATTCCCAAGCGGCGTGCCGAGGAGCGCTCGGCGTAAACTTCCGGGGCATGGCTGAGGGTTGGGCTCGACCAGGGGCCGAACCAAGCGGTGATGAGAGCCCAGATATCATGGCGATACATCAAAACCACGGCGAACAGAGTGGCAATATGGAGGAGCAAATCGAAAATCAAGGCGGGTTCATGGAGACCGAAAAACTGTTGCAACAGAACCAGATGCCCCGAACTGCTGACAGGCAGAAATTCCGTTAAGCCTTGCAGAGCGCCCAGGAGGATGGCTTGTAGAGCCGTTAGGCCATTCATAGATAATCGGTCTGTCCCTGCTGTTTCAGCATCTCGATAAAATTTTTAACGTCTTGATCGCGCTCCTTGTCGCAGATGAGCAGGACGTCATCGGTTTGCACGATAATCAGGTTGGATACTCCGACTGTTGCGACGAGCTTGTCCGGACTATACACAATTAGGTTGGCCGAATCTTGTCCCACGTGGTCGCCCACGATGATATTGCCGTTATCATCCGCCGCGTGCAAGTCGGTTAGGGCACGCCAACTGCCGACGTCACTCCAAGCAAAACTGGCTGGTATGACGCCGACGTGATCCGACTTTTCGAGTATGCCATAATCAACCGAGATAGACGGTAATTGGGCATAATGTTGGTATAAAGTTTCGCTATCGGCGCCCGCGTGCCAAGCGGCACCGTAAGCTTGCACCCCGTTCCACAAGTCGGGCAGATACTGTTGCAGCTCGTGTACGATGGTTGCCGCTTGCCAGATAAAAATGCCGCAGTTCCACAAGTAATCACCCGATTTGGCCATGCGGCTAGCGGCATCGGCATTCGGCTTTTCCGTGAATTGTACCGCCTTGCAAGCGTCAGGTGCATTGGGCGTTGAGAGGGAGGCGCCGGTTTTAATATAGCCGTATCCGGTTGCCGCATAAGTGGGCCTGACGCCCAGGGTCATTAGGATCTCGTGGTGTTGAGCCGCAATAGCGGCTTGCTGCAGACAAGCACAAAAGGCGTCGCGATCCGCAATGGCATGGTCGGCTGGCAACACGATCATCATCGCATGCGGGTCCAACGTCAACACATGCCAGGCAGCTAACGCCACCGCTGCTGACGTATTGCGCCCCAAGGGCTCAGCGAGGATATTGGCGGACGGCACATGGGGGAGCTGCTGCACCGTTTCAGGCCGCTGATGTACTGCCGTGACGACGAGGGTGCGTTCTGGCGGGATCAGTGGCTCAATGCGCTTGACCGTATTTTGCAGTAAGGATTGGGTCCCTTGCAAAACTAAAAACTGTTTTGGCAAGGTGGCGCGGCTCTTTGGCCAGAACCGAGTACCACTGCCACCGGCAAGGATCGTTGCATAGAGCGTCATAGTTTCAACTTTATCAAGAGTGCTTCATGCATTGGGGAGATGCGTCCGTTCCTCCGCGGACTTTTTGTGGTTATCGACACGCTACGGTGAAAACTTAAAAATCGGAGCCGATTCAATGCTACGAGCGGCGTATGGACATTCGGGAGCGTTTGATGGTATTCATACCACACCGTAATATGGACATGCGTGGCCTCTCGATGCTGCCTCTTTGAATGGTAAGTAAGGTCGCATGGAAAGTCAACGGCGAGGGTGCCTGCGGCAGCTCGGTTAGTGGTCTTGGGAGGCGGCATCCGGCAGGCAGGACCACGGTTTGCAATTGCGCGGGGACAGGGTGCAGGCTATAATTCTGTAGATTCTGATAACCATTATAAGTGTTTACAATCTTTTCCTACCAAGTCCCTAACAAGCATGGCATCGGATTCCGCTGTACAATCATCCAAATATTTCCGTGCCTATGCTGAGCGCGGATGGATTGAACGCCAATGGATTCGGTTTTCCCATTGGACGGTAGGGCTATATTGCCGTTTTTGCTGCCGGTTGAGGATCGAAGGCGAAGAACACATTCCAGCGCAGGGCGGTGTGTTATTGGCTAGCAATCATATCTCCATGCTGGACGCCTTACTCATTCCTTATGTGGTGATGCGCCTGAAGGGCATGCAGATTGTCTGGTCGCCAGCGAAGGAAGAACTGTTTCGGATCCCGGTACTGCGGCAGATCCTCCTGTCTTGGGGATCATTTCCGGTACGCCGGGGCCGGAATGATTTACGGACCATGCGGCGTATCGTTTCCCTCATGAGCACGGGAAAGATGATGCTGTTTCCAGAAGGTACGCGTAGCCGTAATGGTCAGCTCCAGGCGGGTAATCGCATGGTCGGGAGGTTTATCTATCGCGCCCAGCCACTGGTGGTGCCAACCGTGGTGAGCGGGACAAATCACACGTTTCCGCCAGGCGCGTGGTTGCCCCGTTTTGGCGTGCCCATTCGGGTGCGCTTCGGACCGCCAGTGGATTTAAAGCGCTATTACGATAGGCCGGATTCCAAGCAAACGTCTGAAGCGATTATCCAGGACGTGATGCAATCGATCGCTGCGTTGCAGAGGCTGTCGGCCTCGCATCCAGCACCCGATTCGAATCGATAGATAAGGTTGATCTATGGAGCAGCAACGCCGGGAATCTCTCCGGGATCACGCATCGGCATTACAGCCGCTAGCTCCTCTCGTGGCGTTGACCTTGCGCCGAGCCGGCTTGGGCCGGGTCGTCTTGATGAGCCGTCTCCTACGTCACTGGGAAGAGATTGTCGGCTCTCAACTGGCTGCTGTGGCGCAGCCGGAAGCGGTGCGCTCGCGCGTCCTATTTGTGACGGTGACGGATGATATCTGGCTACAGCAGCTAATGTTTTACCAGTCGCAATTATTGCAAAATATGCGTAACGTACTTGGGGAGGTGGGGATCACGCGATTACATTTTTCTCTGGCGCCTTCTTTGTCCCAGCGGGGTGGGCGGCGGGGCGATTTTCGGCCAGCGGAGTCCGAGGAAGCGGCATGCGCAGGTGATCCTTTACCGTTGACGACAGCCGAGGAACAACAGGTTGTTGCAGGTACCGAGGATATTGCAGATCCCGAGCTGCGCGATGCTGCCCGGCGGGCGTGGCGCGTGGGGTGGCAAGCAGGAAGGCGGAAGGCATGAAAAGGTACTCGAGTCTATCAGTATATGTCGGTGATATGTGGAAATGCCTGCGCCTTTTCCTAGGGGTTGTCATCTTCCTTCTATCTAATGGCTGTGCGACTGCCAATCCTCAACGTGTGCTCGTGGCTGATGAAGCGTCTTCTAAGGATAAACCGATGTGGAGTCGCCACGAGATTCAGCAGCAGCGCGACGCCTATTTTCACGCGATTTTAAGCTATGCTTACCAACTTCGGCATCAGATGCCTGAGCATCTCGCCAAAGCGGCTGAGGAGCTGGAGCAAGCCATACATTACGAGCCTGATACTGCCTTTTTGTATGCGGAGCTCGCCCAGTTGCAGCTCCGGCGGGGTGAGTTGCAAGCCGCCCTGGAAGCGGCCCAAGCGGCCTTGGAGCGCGAGCCCGATTCGCATCCAGCGTATCGCCTGGTCGGAAAGGCGCACGCGCACTTACAGCAGTACGATGAGGCGCAAGCGGCTCTGGAAAAAGCGATTGAGCTGCAACCGGATGATGCGGACGCTTACCTTGATCTCAGCGCTTTGCACGCCAAAGCGGGTCGTCCACAGGCCGCGGTTGCCACTCTCGAAGCCTGGCTCAAACAGCACCCGGACTCATCGCGTGCCCTGTTTGCCCTCGGGCGCTTGCATGCCGAACAGGGAACGTATGACCAGGCGGAAGTGAGGCTGCAGCAGGCGATTGACCAAAAACCCCAGTCTGAGCGGGCGTGGAGCGTCCTCGGAACCGTGTATGAACTGCAAAAGCGGTACCCGGAAGCTATTGCTGCGTATCAGAACGTGGTCGCTCTCAATCCGTATCATAAGGTGGTGCGCCACCGGCTCGCAGAGCTGTATATTCGGCAGGGAAACCTGGACGATGCTCTGGCAATTTATGCCGATTTGCAACGTTTGGAACCCCAAAACGTGCGGCTGCGGCTGCGCGCCGGGTTGATTCGCCTCGAGCAGAAGCAGTTTGATGACGCTCTGGAGATTTTCCAGAGCGTCATTGATGCCGTGCCGTCTCATGCCGATGCTCACTACTATATGGCCCTGGCCCACGAAGAGATGGAGAACTACGACAAGTCGGTGCAGGCGTTGCAAAAAGCCATTGTCTTACAACCCGAGAATGTCGATTACTATTTGCATATGGGCCATGCTTACGAACGCCTCGGCGACCGTCAGCGGGCCATGGAGGTGTTGACGCAGGCGGTTTCTATTGCTCCGGATAATGCCCGGGCTTATTTTTATCTCGGTCTGATTCAAACCGCCCTGGAGGAATACCCCACGGCGGCTGAGAGCTTGCGCAAAGCCGTCCAATTTGAAAACGAGAATGCTACGTATCATTTCAATTTGGGAGTCGTATACGAAAAGCTCGATAATTTTGAAGCCTCCGTGCTGCATATGAAACGCACGATCGATCTCGATCCGAAACACGCCAGTGCCTTGAACTATCTCGGCTATATGTATGCCGAGCGGGGTCTGCATCTGGACGAATCGATCCGGGCGATCCAGCGTGCCTTAATGCTTGAGCCGGACAATGGCTATTTCCTCGATAGCCTGGGTTGGGCTTATTTTAAAAAAGGGTTGTACGAGAAGGCGTTGCAAGAGATGCAGCGTGCCACGGCACTGGTGCCGGATGATCCGGTGATTCAGGAGCATCTGGGCGATATTTATTTTAGTCTGCGGCGTTTTCGAGATGCCTCGCAGGCTTGGGACCGCTCGCTCACCTTGCAACCGGCTAATGCCGCGGTGAAAGAGAAGCTGCGCGAAATCCGGTTCATGCTTGAGGACGCGGTGCATGATGAGTCACTTTTACTACAGCGCCCTTAGAGCTGCCCATTCCCCTAGATGTGGTGCACCCTATGCGATGCGGCTACTGAGCTGCGGCGTTGTGGTGCTCTTCCTCGCCGGTTGTCAAGGCGCTGGATCGTCTCGGCATCCGGCCTCGCCGCCTCTGTTATCGACGACGGAAATCGTTTGGCAGCATCTCCAAGGCCGGCGTCGATCTTACACCAATCTTAAGGGGTTGGCACAACTGCAACTGCAACTGCCGAATGGCGGCGGTACCCTGGATAACACCGTGGTGGCGCTTGAGCGCTTTGAGCATCTTCGTCTGGAAGGTATTGGACCGTTTGGCCAGCCGCTTTTCCTGCTCATCGCGGCGAACCAGCGGTTTGGCCTTTACTTGCCACAGGAACGCCGGGTGTTAGAAGGTCCGGCAACGCCCGAGTCCTTCGTGCGTCTCTTTGGCTTTGCCGTGGAGCCGCAGGTGTTGCCGCACATCCTGGTGGGGGATTTGCCGTTTCAGAGCTGGCCGCCGTCCGGACCCATAACATATCTTGCCGACGATCGCCTGTATTTCTGGGAGGGTAAAGCGCCGCCGCAATTCTGGCGTTATCGGGTGTGGATCGATCCGTACCGATTGTTACCGGTTCGGTTTGAAATCGTGGAGGCGTCCGGTCGGGTGGCGTTAGATGTGCGCTATGAGGATTTTCGGCAGTTTGATGGCTTAACGCTGCCCTACCACATCACCATGACTCAGCCGCACACGGAGCACCGGGCCGTATGGGACTATCGCGAAGTACAACTCAACGAAGGCGTGTCGCCAGCGCTCTTTCAGTTGCGTGTGCCCCCTGGTACCGAACGGATTGAGCTCAACTAAGTGCTGTGTACCGCCATGATGAATAGGGTTGAGGAACCGCCTCTGATATGAGACGACAAGCGCCGGCAAAGGTGAATCTCGGACTCGCGGTGCAGCGTCGCCGTCCGGATGGTTATCATGATATTGCGACGATTTTTCTAAAAATTTCTCTGGCTGATACGCTATGGTTTGAGTCGATGCCGAGCGGTATTGTCATTGAGTGTGATCATCCGGACGTGCCTTGTGATGAGCGCAATCTCATCTACCGGGCGGCTGCGGCTTTGCAACCGCTAGCGCCCGATCGTGGAGTGCGGATACAATTGCACAAGCGCATCCCGATCGCGGCGGGACTGGGTGGCGGCAGTAGTGATGCAGCGGCGGCATTGCTCGGTCTCAACACTTTGTGGGGCTTGCAGCTCACCCTGGCAGAATTGACCCCGTATGCGGCACGTCTAGGAGCGGATGTACCGTTTTTTTTGTTGCCTGATACGACTGCCCTAGGCGAGGGGCGTGGTGATGAATTAACGGCTCTGAGCTGTCCCCAGGCGTTTTTTCTAGTGTTGGTGACGCCACCGGTTGCGGTCTCGACGGCCTGGGTATATGGCAAATTCAGATTTGAGTTGACAGGTGTGCCGAAGGATACTACCATCCTCAGACAATATCTTGAATCTGGGGATATTGCGGGTTTAGGCGCAGCCTGTTCTAACGACTTAGAAACGGTTGTTTTACCGGAATTTCCGGTAGTTCGGGACGTGAAACGGGCGTTGCGTCAACCGGGGACATACGGCGTGTGTATGTCCGGCAGTGGCCCATCGGTCTATGCCCTGTGTGCATCGCAGACGGTGGCGCAGCACGTGGCCAACGTGACTCGATCCCATGACTGGCCAACGTGGGTGTGTCAGTTGTGGCAAGATGGGGCATCAACTCCTGAGGGATGAGCCTAGGGACTAGGTTTTTGCCTGCCACGACCTTCCTGTGAAGGAGGGTCTATTTTTCTGATGGGGCGTCGTCAAGCGGTAAGACACAGGTCTTTGGAACCTGCATTCGGAGGTTCGAATCCTCCCGCCCCAGTCACTCCTTTCCCTCTACTCAGTACTTATGCGACTCTAATTCTTGCCGGTTGTGGGAAGGGCTAGATGTGCGCTACAGACCGTAAGAGAAAGGCTATGGATTTACGACTTTTTACCGGGCGAGCCAATCCTCATCTGGCGGACGGTATTTGCCGGTATCTGGGCGTCGAGATAGGCCATATCGAAGTCTCCGATTTCAGTGACGGAGAGATCTTCGTTCAGGTCCAGGAGAATATTCGTGGCCAGGATGTCTTTCTGGTGCAGCCGACATGCCAACCGGTCAATCAGCATGTCATGGAATTGTTGATTATGGCCGACGCGTGCAAACGGGCCTCGGCGGCACGCATTACAGC
>Ga0256867_10000529_pt1 | contig 15134 bp, 13 predicted proteins | sample RVTome_15_FD_185939 | JGI IMG/M metagenome (GOLD analysis project Ga0256867, IMG submission 185939) | Soil microbial communities from uranium-contaminated site in the Upper Colorado River Basin, Wyoming, United States - RVT150D86 (HiSeq) ... | reverse complement strand
TCGCGCAATGGCCCAGCCTTTGACCACAATTGGTTCGACGCCATTTGAGCGCAGTAGTTCGACCGCCTCTTTGATTTCAAGCTCATGAAGTACGGCCTGCACCGCATGAATTCGATAGGCCTGCTGTAATTCTGAAGCTGCCGATGAAGTGCGCCAGCGCGAGTCTCGCACTCGGTGCCAGCCCAGCGCTCCTGCTCCAGTTTCCAGTAGTGCAGGCGTGACGGTGGCTAGTTCTTCGGCCGTGATGTCCAGCGCCGGCAGCGCTCGACGCCATGAACCCGCCAGCACCCGAGCCAAAAGCTCACTATTATTGTGTCTTTGACTCACCGCATTCTCGACGTTGACCAGTCCTTAGTGAGTGGGCGCATTCTATTCTCAAATAAGATAATCTACAAACAGTCGAGGTTTGAAACTCGCTCTGGTTTAAACCTGAATGCGAACTGTAAATGCTGCAAGGTATGTCACCCCGCGTCCAGATTATACATCTCATTGAATCTGTGTAATCGGCGGATATAGGGGCATCTCACTTGGCCGCGCAGGTATTAGGTCCGTTAGCTCAGTAGCTACATCTAAAAAGGTTTGAATGACAAGCGGATCAAACGCCCTACCAGAGCCGTGCTGTAGTTTCTCCATTGCAGACTCATGACCTAACGACTGCTCTTCGTCCCTTGGATTCATGAGTAGATCGAACTCCTTTGCAACTCTCACGATTCGTACGGTTAGCGGAATCTGATCGCCAATTAGACCAAGTGGGGCGCCGCTCCCGTCGAAGTTTTCGTAGTGATAACGAATTATGTCAGCACTGTCCTTCAACTCATCAACGCACGAGACAACCTCAGCCGCTCGTGCTGCAGCGTTGGTGGCAACAAATACGTTTTCATTCTTCGCGAAACCCGAGTAGATCTCGCCGACAGTACCAACCGTTCCCAAGTCATGAAGGAAAGACGCAGCCGTCATGTCCGCAAGCAGCTCCTCACTTAAACCCAGCCTTTCACCGACAAGCCCGGCATACCTGCCAACGCGAACGGCGTGTAAATAAAGGTACGAATCTCGGAGTTGTAAAACTCCCCCCATCGCTCTCACCAGTCCAAACCTCATCTCTTTTATGCGAGCCTTGAGTCGTTCGTTACTTGCTGAAAGGGAATGCTGGCGCTTGTTGTTTTCGTAGTGCTCGACAGCGCGACTCACGCGCAGCTTGAGATCGTCATTGTTCCAGGGCTTGCTTACATACATGTAAACGAGTCCGCAGTTGACCGCCTCGACCAACGCTTCGACATCGGTATAGCCGGTCAAAAGAATTCGGACCATGTGGGGCCGGTGGCCAGCGCTTTTTTTCAGAAGCTCGATGCCAGTCATCTTAGGCATACGTTGATCCGTGATGACGACGGCAACTTCGTGCTGGTTTAAGACCTCCATCGCCTCTTCCCCAGAAGATGCTGTCAAGCAGAAATAGTGCTGGCGAAACAGCCTCTCCAACAGACGCGTGTTCGCTGTTTCGTCATCGACAATTAAGAGTTTAAAGGTCATGAGTTAGTCATCCGTATCCTCTAAAGAAGTTTGTACGTTGGACATGTCATTGTGGGATGCCTGGAAAGGGATCGACGAATTGATTGGAATGGAAACGATGAATCTTGTGCCGGCGCCCGGTGCGCTTTCAGCGCGAATTGTGCCGCCATGCTTTTGAATGATTCCATAACTGATTGAAAGGCCGAGCCCTGTACCTTCACCGACCGGCTTGGTAGTAACGAAGGGATCAAAGATTTTACTAAGCTGGTCCGACTCGATCCCGCAACCCGTATCGCTGATGGTGATCACCGCTAATCCATCTTCAACTCTGCTCGAGATTCTCACCTCACCCCGGTCGTTGATCGCTTGTGCGGCGTTTACAAGAAGATTTGTCCACAACTGGTTCAACTGACCCGCGAAGCAATTCACTGACGGTAAATCTCCATATTCGCGAACGAGGTGAATGCGACCCCCGCCGTAGTACCTGGAAAGCAGACGAATGGTTGAATCAATGCTTTCATGCAAGTCGATCCTCTTAAACTCGGCTTCATCTAAACGGGAGAAAAGTCGAAGGTTTTGTACGACGTCGCGTATCCGCTCGGCCCCTTCGACACAGTCGGCGATCATTGATCGCAGATCAGGAAGCAGCCCGTCGTAGCCGATGTTTTCTTTAGTTAAGGCCAATTCCGCGGCTTCAGCGGCGGGGAGCGAAACCCGCTCATAAATTGAGAGCACCAACTCCAGACGACCGAGGTATCCCCTGATCAAATCCATGTTGCCGTAAATGAACCCCGCCGGATTGTTCAATTCGTGGGCGACGCCGGCAGCAAGTTGGCCCAGCCCTGCCATCTTTTCACTGTGAATAATTTGGGCCTGTAAGCGCTCCAGTTGAACTTTTTGCGTCGCCAATTCGAGGTTTTGTCTTTCCAGATCGGCCCGGTATTTTCTTGCCGTCAACATGAGTTCACGGCGCTCGAGAGCGCGCTCGACCGAAAAGCCGAGGACTTCCAGTTCGCACGGCTTGGTCAAATAATCGATAGCGCCAATCTGCAAAGCATCTCGGATGCGTTGTGGCCGATCGACTACAGAAACCATGATTACCGCCGTGTCTGGATAGCGACTACGGATCTCTCTCAACAACTCCACACCATTGCGGCCCGGCATCTGTATGTCAGACATCACCAACGCATATGTGTTGGTTGCCAGGTGGGCCAACGCTTCATCGCAAGAGGCGGCCGTCTCGCAGGTGTAATTCTCCCCGAGGAAGGCGGTAAACATAGTTCTGATTACTTGTTCGTCGTCGACGATAAGAATCCGTTGCGCCGATTGGTCCACTGGGGGTGCAGACAGAGAAAGGTGGTTGTCGTCGATTGCCAGGGGTTGAAGGATTGATGACATTTGCTTTTTGGCGAACGAGTATGGGCCGCTTAGATTGGCCACCGATCACCCAGATCCCGCCGATCTGATTTGTGTTAATCCATGCAACTCTGTGGCTGAAGTCACCTCAACAACACTATGGTTTAGGAACGACTACCGGGGTATCGTCCTCAACCGGTTCTTCACCTTCATCAACCACAATCGGTTTGGGCTGGGGTAGTCGCTTGAGCTGAGCTGCAAGCACGTGGTAAGCGCGCTTTACCTGGACCACGTCACAGGCTGTAGGACCGTCCATTTCATTCGAGGCATTCACGGTTTTGAATTGAATCATCACAGTGCTTTCCTGCTTGCAGGAATAGCAATCCAGCAAACCGAAGGTATGACCCAATTCGTGGGCCACAGCATTAGTCAATGTTTTGGGACTTGTCAGAACGGGATCGATCACTATGGTGGCCCAGGTCATGATTCGATTTCGCGCACTGTAGATTCTAAGTTCAGTGAGGTGGCGCTTCGATTTGTCGAAAACCTGGCCTCGTCTTATCGTCAAACAGTTTTCGCAGTAGAGCGGTGACCCAGTTGTTCCTTTGTATTCAAACTTCACCTTTGAGCCGGTCGACTCTGATACGGCGTTCCAGGTTGAGACGGGCGCGAGCAAAAACGGGAGGTGAGTGTCTTCAAAATCCGAGCCGACAACATAAACCTTGATCCTGCTCTCAGGTGCCCATGCAAAGAATCCAACTGGCGCAGCCTGTAGACCGACCTTGCACGACGATGATTGGCCCATCGCGGGCGCCGATGCCGCCAAAAAGATTATCAGAACCAATGTTGCGGTAAATTCTTTACGTTTCACTGCTTCTTCTCTGCAACTATTTTTCTGTCGAGTCGTCGCTGGAGCTCGTAAACCTGACGAACTACCTCCAAGTCGCAAGCCGAAGGAGCGATTAGGCCGTTATCCTTATTGATGCCGGGAAAGTCGCTCATAATCGTTTTCTTCTTTTTACAGGTCTTGCAGTCCCACAGACCCATCCCGTGCCCGAGCTCGTGGGCCATGAATCCTTGCAGCGCCTGCGGCTTTGTCGTGGCGAAGTCGAAATCGATCCGAGCAGACATCAGTAAGCCGTCGCAGTCAGTCCTCAGCGGATTGAAAAAAGCGTAGTATCGGCGATCATTCTTATGAACTTCGCGCTTGGTAACGGTGAGACAGCCTTCGCAAGTAGCTAACCAATCGACTTCGCCAATATAGGAAAAGCTGATTCCCGTACCGGTATCTGCGGCTGCATCGGACCAAATCTTCATCGCCGCAAAGAGCGCGTCACGTTGTTCAGGAGTAAACATGCCGCGCTCAAAAAAGAGCTTTACATTCGTATCTGGGCGCCAGTAATAGGCGTTAACCGGAGGTGCGTTACGATGAGTGACACAAGCCTCCGGCCGCTCTTGCGCCGCAATTTCGATTACTGCAATGAATAGGAGCATGCTTAAGAGAATAAGTTTCATAGTGTTCACCGTTTCACTTCAGCACTGGGCTCGTGAATCTCTTTGACCCTGACCGTGCTGGCGAAAAGCCTGTAGCCGTAGTACCGGACCCGGATTCGATAATTCACGTCGCGATTTGGAAAGTGGAGAATGTCATCCGCTTCGGTACGCGTGGGAAAGGAAAATGATGAAGTAACTGGTCCGCGCCAAGTCTCAAACGTGGGAAAGCGTTGTTTGCCCTGCGGTTCGACGACGCCTCTAACCTTCACAATCTGGAAGGTGACAGCGTCGATCCAAACAGAGCCGCGAAAGAACCTTTCCCTCATGCGGTGGGGATTTGGTTCGACGGAAGGGTCGACACTCAAACGATGTACGCGCATACCGTCGAGCAACTCTTGTCCGGCATAAGTCAGTTGATATTTCGCGGATTCGAAAATGTCTATGCCCAGCAGTTGCGCGCCAGCCAGATCTTGAATGTCTTCTTTCGTGATACGCATTTCACGAATCGTTGATGGTGGGTGATAGGTGACGCGCTCGATGCGGTTACCTTTATCATCGAAGAGGAATTGTGAGTTGCGCACGTACTGCCCGGTGACTTGGCCGTCTGGTCCAATCGTTTGCAGTACCACATCGCGTTTGAACGTGTATTGCTTGAGGACCTCGCGCGCTTGTGATTCCGTTTTGACGAACGAAGCCAGGATCGTCTCGGGTGTGCGCAGGAACATTGGAGGCGGCTCGGTGTCAAGTAAGGCTTCCGACGTTTGTTGCGTATGAGCTATCTGAATCGAGGTCAGGAGTACAACCACAGCACTCAGACATCCGGAAATAAATCTAGTTTTCGGTCGCATTTGGAAACACCCGAGTGAGAGAGTTTTTTGGGGCAATCTGGTACGAGGAGGGTGGTACGCCACGGTCCCTTGCCCCATTCGCGAAGCAAATGCAGCATATTGGCGCTGCACACCGACAGGTGGCATCTCGTGTGCCAGCGGGTCCTGACTAGACTAAGTGGCGTGTTGGAATTTTTCTGACCGTTCGCTGCTTAGAGCAATGCGCACGGCCCGCAGCAATTGGTCGGCGATGAATGGTTTGGAAAGGAAGGCGACTGCGCCCGCGGCAAAGCTTTGGGCCATGCCCTTCAGGTCGTGTGCGTTACCGATTGCTACGACAGGAATGCGCATCAGCCTCTTTTCGGTTTTCATATAGCGAACGAGTTCCACGCCCTCGAGGTTGGGCAGAGTGATATTGAAGACCGCAGCTTTAAAGTCGGCATCGGACTTGAGCATCCGATAAGCCTCGCGACCATCGCTCACAGGTGTGACCTGGAAGCGTTCGTTTTTGCTGAGTGACGTGAGCAGTCGACTGGTTAACGGATCGTCATCGGCTACCAATACGCGCGGCTTATCAAAAGCACCGCCTACCGACGTTTCCGACAAACTATGGAGTAGTCTTGATAAGTCATGCATGGCCATTGCAGCTAACACACCGGGAAAGTTGCCGCCTGGATAGACGCCCTCATGCCGATCCTGCTCATTCTTTCTCTTTAGTAACTTGACGTCGCCAAGATTGGGAACTCCCCGGGTAGGCGAATTTGGGGCTCGGTTCCGTCATGCCCATGGATGGAATGACAACGAACAATAAGACCGCAGCTAAGAAACAGGTTTTGAGAAGCTTTTGTGTCAATGACTGTCTGAGGATTCGTCGCGTGAGATTACGCTGTGACATATTCGCAGCAGGCGATCCCAAATTCTGGTGCTTGGTCTAGCTGGGATCTGTGGGAACACATGCCTCGACAATTCGCCCCACTTGAAAGCGTAACGCCCGGCAATCTTGAACCAATCTGAGCATTTACGCCGCCAAAAGCGCGGCTGGGTCGAGAACGGCATCCCGCATGCCAGTCGCAGTTGAAACTTAAGGATCGCCGGAAAAAATGCGTGTAGTACTACACTGGTGATTGCAACTCAGTAGCCATGAACCTACAATTGCGCTCAGAGCAGAATGACCGGTTCAAACAATTGAACAGTTTGCTTTTGCAGATTCTTACATTCCGCCACAACTATCCTCTGAAAGCTGTTGAACCGTTCTTCGTGGACCCTCAAACCCTGTAATCTCTGTGGCCGGAGCGGGGAGGGGAGGACATCAACATGGGTCACTTCCTCGATGCTCGTGGGGCGAGGATTACTGGATTGTTCGTGCGTAGGCGCAAACCGCTGACATCGCCCCAACGCGTTGCTTACGTTCAGTCAAGCGTGCAGGGCAAAGCGAGCTCACCGAAACGAAGGCAACGCGCAGCCCAACGGTTGGCGTTACAAGTTCGCCTACTCCTCAATAGCACCTGCCGGAAAGTTGATCTGGCGCAAGGCTAAGCTATGACGGATCAGGAAACCATCATGATCGGCGTTTACGATTACCGTTTGGTGACCCTGTCAGTCTTGATCTCCATCTTAGGTTCATACGCTGCACGCGATCTGTTTGAGAAAGCAAGAAAATCTCGCCGTTGGAACTGGCTCATCTGGCTGGCCGGCGGCGCCACGGCGGATGGAATCGGCACCTGGTCAATGCACTACACCGGAATGATGGCTCTCAGTTTGCCCGTTTCGGTGCTGTATGACTGGCCGACGGTCGCGCTGTCTCTGTTGGTGGGCTTTGTTGGTTCTGGCGCGGCACTGCTTATCCTGCTCAGCACGAGGATTGGATGGGTTCGCATTGTGACGGCCAGCATCTTTCTGGGAGGCGTCGGAATCTCTGGCTTGCACTACATCGCGATGGCAGCGATGCGGCTGCAGGCAGTGCGCCACTACTCTCTCGCCCTCGTAACTCTCTCCGTAGTCATGGCAATACTGATTTGCTGGCTGGGCCTCTGGCTGGCTTTTCTTTGCAGGGCAGGCGGTCGCCTGCGATACCACGGAAGTGTTTGGCTTCGCGGAGCAGCCAACCCGGTAATGCATTACATCGCCATGGCCAGCATCGCCTTTACTTACTCGGCGACGATCCCCAACGTCGAACGGGCCGTGAATATCTCTCCGCTCGGTATCGCCGGTATCAGTGTGGTTCCCGTCTTGCTCCTCTTTGTTGTCCTGCTCACCTCAGCGGCGGCCAGGGATAGGAAGCAGAGAGCGCTTTTGGATGAGTTGTTTGAACAAGCTCCTCAGGCGGTCGCGTTGATGAGCGTGGAAAACCGCGTCATCCGTGTGAACCGGGATTTCACTCGGCTTTTTGGCTACACCGCGCAAGAAGCACAAGACCAGCTCCTAGGCGAATTGATCATCCCCGATGAGTTCAAACATGAGGATCGAAGATTTTCAGAGCTGGTGGCGCAGGGTAAACGAGTAGAGGCCGAGGGGCTGCGCCATCGGAAAGATGGCAGCCACTTAAACGTTTCAATAATTCGTGTGCCCGTCTCTTTGCCTGATGGACAGATTGCGACTTACGGGATCTATCGCGACATAACTGAAAGGAAGCGAGCAGAAAAGGAACTGCTACAGACCCAAGCGCGCATTGAGTCAATCCTCGAGAGTGTGGCCGATGTCCATATTCTCTTCGACCGAGATTGGGGTTATCTTTACGTAAACGAAGCAGCAGTTCGGGCGACTGGTCGGCCACGCGAACAAATCCTAGGGCGCACGCTGTGGGACTTGTATCCGGACATCGTCGGCACCGAATTGGCTCGCAACTATCGTCGAGCCATGGAGGAACGCTGCTTCGTTGCTTTCGATTTTCACTATCTTAGCCTCGACACCTGGTGGGAAAACCGTTTTTATCCCGTGGCGGAGGGTTTGTCAATCTTCGCCACAAACATCACTGAGCGCAAGCGAGTCGAAGAACAGCTTCGACAAAGCGAGGAGAGCTTTCGCCAGTTGGCCGAGAGTATCACGGAGGTCTTCTGGATGACCGATCCAGGTAAGCAGCAGGTTCTATACGTCAGCCCCGGCTATGAGAAGATCTGGGGCAGACCGCGCGAAAGCGTGTACGAAGACCCAACTGCCTGGATTGATGCTATTCACCCGGAGGATCGTCACAGGGTTGAGAGATCGACCAGGACTCATCAGGTCTTGGGCACGTACGATGAAGAGTTCCGGATCATTCGGCCGGATGGATCAGTTCGCTGGGTTCGAGACAGGGCCTTTCCGATCAAAGATATATCGGGCCGAGTCAACCGCGTCACGGGGATAGCCGAGGACATTACTGAGCGCAAGTTGGCCGAAGCGAAGCTCAGAGCGACAACGGAGCAATTGCGCGCACTGTCGGCTAGCCTTCAAGCTGCCCGAGAAGAGGAAGCGACGCGCATCGCGCGTGAGATTCATGACGAACTCGGAGCGGCACTGTCAAGTTTGAGATGGGACTTGCAGGATCTTGATGAAGCTCTTTCTGAGTCGGAGAGTGGGTCACAACTCCGGGAGCTGCGGAAGAAGATAGAGGCCATGATGACCCTGACTGACGCTACCGTGAATGCGGTGAGAAGAATCGCCTCGGAGTTGAGGCCAAGTGCCTTGGATGACCTTGGGCTGATTGAAGCAATTGAATGGCAAGCACGACAGTTTCAAGATCGAACGGGGATCAATGTCGAGTGCGATTGCCCTCTCGATGACCTTAATTTGAGCCGCGAGCAATCAACAGCCGTCTTCCGCATCTTTCAGGAAGCGTTGACCAACATCCTCCGGCACGCGCAGGCGACGAAGGTTAACGTTCAAACAAAAGAGGAGGACGGCGAATTCATCTTGACGATCAGTGACAACGGGCGAGGAATTACTGATGAAGAGAAATCGGGCCAACGCACACTGGGTCTGATGGGCATGCGAGAACGAGCACATCTCATCGGAGGGAAGATTGAGATTGTTGGCTCTGAAGGCAAAGGTAGTTTGGTTATTGTCCAAATCCCAATCCGGCGAAAAGAGTATTCGCAAGCGCCGAGCTAAATGAGCGATGGCGCGCCGAGTACGCGCTGGCCGTCTATATATAAGAGCTGAAGCGATGAAAAAGATCCTGTTGGTTGATGACCATGAAGTTGTCCGAAACGGCGTGAAGCGAGGCTTCGACAAACAAGCTGACGCCGTAAGCTTCGGAGAGGCTGGAACTGCTCCCGAAGCGCTCAGACTTGTGCGCGAGCAGGATTGGGATGTTGTTGTGCTGGACATTTCCTTAGGCGGCAGAAGCGGCCTGGAACTCTTAAAGGATATGAAGCAAATGCATCCTCGTCTTCCCGTTCTCATCCTTAGCATGCACTCCGAGGAACACTTTGCGCGGCGTGCTTTGAAGACAGGGGCTTCAGGCTATATCACCAAGGACAGCCCGCGAGCCGAGTTGGTAAAAGCGATCATGGAAGTCATGAGCGGGCGAACCTATGTCAGTGCTGCCATCGCCGACAAACTCATTTTTGACATTGCGGCGGGCGGTGACCGCTCGCCGCACGAGGCTCTTTCTGATCGTGAGTTTGAAGTGATGCGCTTGATTGCTTCGGGTAAAACCATGGGTGAGATTGCCAGTGTGCTGTCCCTTAGCGATAGCACAATCAGCACCTACCGCGGACGTATTCTGGAGAAGACGGGAATGAAAACCAATGCGGAACTCACACACTACGCGATCAAAAACAAGTTGGTAGATTAAACGACGGGAATTGCAATCCTCTCACGACCGTTCGCCCCGCGAACCTCTAAGTCATCTCCCCCTTAAACATGTAGGGCTCATAGCTACACGGGATGTAAAGAAATCTCGGACATGGTAATCATATTTATTCTGATATCGTTTACCGCCTCATATCGGTATTCTAATAGGGCTTTGGGTGGTTAACAATTCCTTGAGTTGACCGGTTGGAGGAACCTGCGACATCGCAGTGAACGAGACCCGTTCAACTCAGTCACCCGACAGCACTCTTATTCTCACTCCGCATTTCATTGAGTCAGCATGGAAAACAAGGTCATTTTGCTCGTTGAAGATAACCTCAGAGACGAAGCCCTGGCTCTCCGGGCGCTCAAGCAGTGCAATATCGTCAACCAGGTTGTCGTCGCGCGCGACGGCGCTGAAGCGCTCGACTACCTTTTTGGCGCCGGAAAGTATACAGGTCGCGATCCGAACGCAACGCCTCAGTTCGTTATGCTGGACCTAAAGCTCCCCAAGCTAGATGGCTTGGAAGTCTTGAGGAGGATACGTGCAAATGAGGGTACAAGACAGCTTCCGATAGTTGTCTTTACCTCTTCTGCTGAGGAGGAGGATCTGATCAATAGCTACAATCTCGGCGCCAATAGTTATGTTCAGAAACCCGTACAGCCCGAACGGTTCCTGGAAGCGACCAAGCAGCTTGGGTTGTATTGGCTGGCACTGAACCAGGTAGCTAGAGTCCTCATAGTCGACGCCCATGAAGTTGTCCGAGATGGTGTGAAGAAGATCCTCGACGAGCAAGCTTGCGCCACAGCCTTCGGTGAGGCCGGAACCGCACAGGAGGCCCTGAAATTGGTGCGCGAGCAGGATTGGGATGTTGCAGTACTAGATCCTGATTTAGGCGGCAGACGCGAGTTGGAGGTCCTGAAAGAGTTCAAGCGCCTTCGCCCTCGCCTTCCAGTGCTGATTCTCAGCATTCACTCGGAGGAACAGTTTGCCCGTCGTGCTTTGAAGGCGGGCGCTTCAGGGTACATCACCAAGGATAGCCCACGGACAGAATTAGTGAAGGCAGTTAACGCAGTCATGACCGGAGGAAGGTATGTCACTGCTGCTATCGCCGCGAAACTCATCTTTGACATGACCGGGGGCACCGATCGCGCTCCACACGAAACCTTATCAGATCGTGAGTTCGAGGTCATGCGCCTGATCGCTTCCGGCAAAACGATCGGCGAGATCGCCGCTATGCTATCACTTAGCGATAGTACGATCAGTACCTACCGCGGACGCATTCTGGAAAAGATGGGAATGAAAACTAACGCAGAGATCACGCACTACGCAATCCAGAACAAACTAGTGGAGTAAGATTTCAGCCTTAAATCGATCTCGCTGTACCTTTTTGGTCACCCAGTCGAATGTCATCGGCGCGCGGATGTGGCTGGCAGAGCTACAGGAGTGTAAGTCAGTCGCCGATACAAAAATCAAAGTTTGTCCGATATTAATTTGACCAATTGTCTTGTAACCTCGCATTGGCCATGCTGGCTAACATGAAAGGCGATGCGTCAGCCTTACGACCAGCATCGCAATCAGGGTGTGCATCAAACATCGCCTAACGCACGCCAGATAACCATTGGAGTGAAGAATCGGAGTGAACTCGCTCCGGCCTCCACCTCTCAATTAATTCCCACTTTTCCCCCATGAATGAGAACGATAATCCTCCTACTGCTTCTTTAGGAATCCCGCAAGAGGGCTGGAGACATCCTGAATTTGGTACGAGGAGGATTCGATCAGGCGAAGGCCGCGCTTTATTGAGTCTACGAGCAGCGCGCGATGTCCCAGGGGCAAAGGCGACGCGCGTAGGAAAGGGACGCCGCGAATGGGGCAACCGCGACGTCCCTCTTCCGAAAGAGTTTACCCGGCAGCGGAAAATGATACGGAACCTCATCGGAACTTCCTGCCGAGGGCTGGCGATTGTCGAGTTCCTTCAAGATGGCGCTGCCAAGCCCAATAGTCTATGAGTACTCGCACCTCCCCACAACAGAACAGATTGAAATGGCGCGATCATTTGCCGGGCTATTTTTCACTGTTCAACTTGCCAATCAGGCATCGGTTGCCACTATTAATAGGCGCACTACTGGTTGCTATCTTTGCCGCATCCGCATTCGCCTCCTACCGCGCTGTAAGAGAATCCTCCTTTGAAATCGGACGAGAGCGATTGCGTAATCTAACTCAACAGTTTGTGAATCTATCGGAGCAATCTGCCGCTAACCGTCTAAAGCAAACCCTCACCGTGGCAACCAATCCTGTCATCAGAGCGGTACTTCGATCTCCTACCTCAGCTACGAAGGCTCCTGCGACCGCGATCCTGCAGCAATTTGCGCCTGCACAAGATCCAAACAACTTGCAGGTTGAACTCTGGGACGCGAATCACAATCTCGCGCTTATAGTCCCGCAAGGCTTATCGCCAATACCCGCAAGCCTCGATTCGGAATTCAAGCAATGCGCCACCAATCCGTTTAAAACCGCAGGAGCGCTTCGAGTAGTCAACGACACCATTATCGTTCCCGCCGTGGCTGCGGCGAGAGATGATTCGGGAAGCGCGTTGGGCTACCTCGTGACTTGGCGGAAAGTTTCGATCAGTCCCGGACCGCGGCAGCTAACAGAGCTACTTGGAGATCAGGCGACCCTCTACTTCGGAAATGCTCAAGGTAGTGTTTGGACCAATCTAACAAAGATCCTTCCGCAGCCCCCTATTAACCTGAATTCTTCTTCACAGGTCACACACTACACGCGCGACGGACATGGATATTTGGCGCTGGGTCGACAGATCAGTGGGACGCCCTGGGCTGTCGCGATCGAAATTTCAGATGAGGCGTTTGTAGCTCAGGCCAATGACTTCTTGAGGCGAATGACCTTTATGGGTCTTGGTTTGCTGGCTATCGGTATTGCCGGGGCTGTCGCCTTGAGCCGAAATATCACGCGACCTCTTCATTCCCTGACGGCGGCCGCTTCGGTAATCACCAGCGGAGACTACTCCCATACGGTTGAGGTACAGCGCAACGACGAGGTTGGCGCCCTCGCCAATGCTTTCAACTCGATGGTTCTTAAAACGCGCGATTCACGGCGGGACCTTGAACGGAAGATCCAGGAGGGAACTCTCCAGCTCGAAGCGGCCCCTTGCGGGATGCTGATGGTCAACAACAAGGGCCTGATAACCCGAGTAAACAATCAGACAGAAAAGCTGTTTGGTTATGACCGGCAGGAATTATTGGGCCAACCGGTAGAAGTGCTTGTTCCCGAACGCTATCGCTCAAGTCATCCCAACCACCGCAAGATTTTTTCAAGACACCCGAATGCTCGTGCGATGGGCGCCGGCCGCGATCTTTATGGGTTGCGCAAAGATGGGCACGAATTTCCGGTCGAAATAGGCCTGAACCCTATCGATACAGAGCAAGGGACGATGGTTCTGGGCACTATTGTCGATATTACGGAGCGCAAACTTGCCGAACAGAAATTGCGCCACAGCCAGGAACAACTCGCTGGAGTAATCGGCTCGGCAATGGATGCAATCATCACAGTTGATGGAGCACAGCGAATCGTTCTTTTCAACGCCGCCGCTGAATTGATGTTTGTTTTTCCGGCCGAAGCTGCAATCGGCCAACCGATCGATCGTTTTATTCCTGAACGCTTTCACACTGCCCACCGGGGACACATACAGAACTTTGGCCAGACAAACGTGACTAAACGGTCAATGGGAACTCTGGGCGCGCTCTACGGGCTACGCGCCAACGGTCAGGAGTTTCCTATCGAAGCTTCCATTTCACAGATTGAATCTGAAGGGCAGAAACTTTTCACCGTCATCCTGCGCGACATCACCCAACGCAAGCAGGCAGAAGCGGCACTCAAAGAACAAGCACAAGTGCTCGACCTCGCGCCCGTTTTCGTGCGCGAGCCAGTGAACGACCTATTGGTGTTTTGGAATACGGGCGCACAACAAATGTATGGCTGGAATGAAGAAGAAGCACTTGGAAGGGCTGCTTACCAGTTGCTGCACACTGTATTTCCAGAGCCGCGAGAGAAAATTCAGGCTACGCTATTTGCGCGTGGACATTGGGAGGGCGAATTAATGCACACTCGGCGCGACGGCCAACAAATAGTCGCAGCCAGCCATTGGGTTTTGCATCGGGATGACCAGGGCAAGCCCAAGGCAATCCTCGAAGTCAATAACGACATTACGAACTGGCGGCGAGCTGAAGAAAAACTGACTCGCCTCGCCACTGCTGTCGAGCAGAGCGGCGACAGCATTGTCATCACCGACACCGAGGGCAACATTCAGTATGTTAACCCGGCTTTCGAGGAGACTACCGGTTACACCAGTGACGAAGTGATGGGGAAGAACCCTCGTTTTCTGAAGGGCGGAAGGGCGAAGGTTGAGTATTACCAGAATCTTTGGAAAACGATCACCAGCGGGGCCGAGTGGACCGGCCACTTTACGAACAGGAAGAAGGATGGAACGCTCTTTGAAGAGGAGGCCTCAATCTCACCGGTGCGTGACAGCGCTGGGAAAATAATCAGCTATGTGGCGGTCAAGCGCGACGTTACCGAAGGCATGCGTGCTCAGGAAGAGATCCGTCAGCTCAACGAGGAGCTTGAGCAGCGGGTCGCCGATCGAACCGCGCAATTACAAGCCGCTAACAAAGAGTTGGAAGCCTTCTCTTACTCCGTCTCGCATGATCTGCGAGCGCCGCTGCGCCATATCAATGGATTCAGTCAGGCTTTGCTGGAAGACTACGCCGACCAATTGGACACCGATGGTAAGAGTTACCTCCAGCAGGTTCGCAATGCCAGTCAGGAAATGGCGCAACTGATTGACGATGTGTTGCAGCTTGCACGCGTGACGCGCAGCGAGATGCACCGTGAAGAGGTCAGCCTGAGCGATCTTGCGCGTGCAGTGGTTGCGGACCTGCAAAAAACAAATAACCGCCGCACCGTGACCGTCAATATCGAAGATGGTCTTTACACTCGCGGAGACAAGCACCTCCTGCGAATTGTGCTCATGAATCTTCTGGGCAATGCCTGGAAATTTACCTCAAAAGAAGAGAGCGCCAAGATCACATTCGGCTGTGAGCGAAGCAATGGCGAGGTGGCCTACTTCGTCCGAGACAATGGCGCCGGATTCGATATGTCTT
>Ga0256867_10000528_pt1 | contig 15136 bp, 20 predicted proteins | sample RVTome_15_FD_185939 | JGI IMG/M metagenome (GOLD analysis project Ga0256867, IMG submission 185939) | Soil microbial communities from uranium-contaminated site in the Upper Colorado River Basin, Wyoming, United States - RVT150D86 (HiSeq) ... | reverse complement strand
CGAATACGACGTTTCCGCTCGATATGACCGTCTGGACGCTCCCGTATCCCAGCTCCTCACAAACCCGTCTCAGATTCTCGTTACGCATCGCCGGGTTCCCCGGGCCGATGCCCCGCAACAGCGCCACATATAGCGTCACGTCGTCACTCTCCGCCTCGAGTGGGAGCACGCCAGAGGCTAGGCGGCCTGATGGGCTCGAGGAGTCGGTGCCATGCGAAACACCTGAACTCACCGGGACATCCACCGGTTTAGCGAGGTTAGGCTGCAACCGCCAGGCTGGTAAAACGGCAACCACCGGGACGACAAGCCTCCATCTGGGCGTCCGTTGGTTGGGTGCCCGGGGCCCCGTTAATTCGGATCCTTCGGGTCCTTCGGACGCCCAGATGTGGGCTTGCTCGAACCGACCCGGTGTATGCGCACAGAAAGGGTGATCTGCAATATCCCGGAGACCGGTACTCTCGATTCATGGAGAGGCGCACGCACTCGAGGCGATGACCTGCCGCGCCGCCTCAGTGCTCCCCGGCGCAAGTACGTCGGCGTTCAATCACGCCGGAGAACACTTACGTTGAGCATCGTCAAGATCACCCCACCACGTCTCCGCACCATGGAACAGGAGGCCAAGCGAACGGCTACCTGGCTGGAGCTGTTCTACGACCTGGCCTTCGTCGTGGCGGTGGCGACATTGTCAGGGCGACTTCTCGACGACCTGAGCGGCTTCCCCGCCTATTTCGGGTACTTCGCACTCATCTGGTGGTTGTGGGCGAGTCACACCTACTACGCCGATCGATACGACACCGACGATCTCGTCTATCGCCTCCTCGCCGCCGCCCAGATGGTCGCCGTAGTCGTGATCGCCGCCTCTCTGTCCGGCGACACCGAATCCACCACCGCCTTCGCGCTCGGCTACGCCCTGTCGAGGTGGGTGCTGGTGATCATGTACTCCCGGGCCTACCGCCACGTCGCCGAGACACGGGATCTGGTCAAGGGTTACCTGATCGGATTCGGTCTCGGTGCGGTCATCTGGACGGTTTCCGCGTTGGTTCCCGAGGAGGCCCGTTTCGCCTTTTGGGCGATTGCTCTGATAGTCGACCTCGCCACCCCGTGGGTGATGCGCCGCGCCCAGGCCAAGGTACCTCTCGACGTCTCACACCTGCCCGAGCGTTTTGGGCTGTTCACGATCCTGGTCCTCGGTGAGTCGATCGCTGCGGTCGTGGCTGGTGTCGCCCACCAGAGCTGGTCTTTCGCAGGTGTGATCACGGCGACGTTTGGGATCGGCGTGGCCACCGCGATGTGGTGGATGTACTTCGACAATGCCACCGGAACCGTCGTCCGACGGGAACCGCACATTCGTCGCACCTGGCGGCCGACGGCATGGATCTACACACATCTCCTCCTTGCCGCGTCGCTGGCGGCGGTGGGAGTGGCTCTCGAACTGGCGGTGATCGATGCCGACGGAGCCCCGATGCCACCTCGAGACCGATGGCTCTTCGTCGGGTCGGCGGCCGTCGGGCTCGCGGCAATGGCCCTCATCCAGTACTCGTCGTCCGCTCCTGGCAATCGCCAGTCGCATACTCTGATCGCCCTGAATCGTCTTTTGGGAATCCCGTTCTTGGTGCTCGTGGGGCTGGCCGGGTCTCTGTCGGCGCCGTGGGTGACATTTGGCGTCCTCGGGATCCTGGTCGCGCAGGTGATCGGTGACGCCCGTCTGGGAACAGGGCCCGACCCGGAGTCAGGGGTCTTTGGATGAGCCGAACCAGAGTCTGGGACGATGTCGAGAACCATCGATTCGTCATCGAGGTCGACGGCGAGCAGGCCGGTCTTGCGGTTTATCACCTGCGGGGTGGGCGATATCTCTTCGTCCACACCGAGGTGGACGATGCCTTTGCCGGGAAAGGTGTGGGAACCACCCTGGTCGAGCAATCGCTACAACAGGTACGCGACCTTGGTGCCCAGATCGTCCCCCTCTGCCCGTTCTATATCGCCTATCTGGAACGCCATCCCGAGCAGACGGATCTGGTCGATCATGAACTCCTGGCGCGCATCAACAGTAAGCGCTGACCCGGGTCAGACAAGATTCTCCGCACATCGGTCCCTCACCTTCGATCTCCACGGCATTCCGAACCTTCCGGACCCAGACCGTCGAGCCCTCCCCGACACCGTCAGCCCTTCTCACTGGCCTACATCACGCCCGAGTAGGCGGTCTCGTCAGAGGGAAAGACGAACCCGAAGCGAAGAGAACCCGGGTACAACCCGGGTTCTCGCTTGTCCAGTGTCGAAGACGGTCAGGCCCCCGTCGGCCCTGTCCTCATGGCCACGTCCCGGATCCCCATCCCGATCAGGATGAACAGGATCCCTACGAGCATGGCCATCCCCGCAACCCCGAACGCCACCACTGATGTGAACAGCGAAGACTGCAGGAACGCCGCGTTCTGCGCCACCTGGCGGAGCGGATCCTCACGGTCGAGCTCGGCGTAGGTCTTGCCTCCGGTGGAGTCCAAGGCGTGCTTCTCGATCACCTTGGCCTCGCAGTAGGCGCTGAATGGGCCATTGACCTCATCTCCGCCAAGGCACGACGCATCGTCGGAAACAGTGATGTTCTGCTCACCGAGGGTTGTGCTCACCAGGATCCAGGTCCCGAGACCTCCCAGGATCAGCACGGCACCGATGACGATCGATGCGATGGACGCGGTCTTTCTCATGTCGACATCCTCTTGTAGATAGGCATGTTCCCAAGGTTATAGGGAGCAACCTGACGGGCTAGATGCGGAGGTCCCAGCACCTAGGGACTTATGGCGGTACCGAGCGCCGACATCCGCCACGATCATAGGACCGAAAGGAGTTGAGATGATTGTCCGAGAATTGATCGGCGGCGAGGTAGTTTCGATCGCCCCTGGAGCGACCCTTGCCGATGCGGCGCGTCGAATGAAAGCCAACGGCATCGGCTCACTCGCCGTGGAAGTGGGCGGCACATTCGAAGGAATCATCACCGAGAGAGACATCCTCAACGCCTGTGCCGACGACATCGACCTGGACACTGCCCATGTCGAAGAGTGGATGACCCCGTATCCGGACACGTTCGGGCCGGACACGTCGGTGGAAGAGGCTGCTACCTGGATGACCGTCGCCGGCTACCGGCACCTACCGGTCCTGGAGGATGGCGTCGCGCTGGGCATCGTCTCCATCAAGGACATCCTCTGGGCGTTGACCGTTCCCACGGTGATCTAGCCATGGACGAGCTCACCCGTGAAGAGTCACTCCGCCTCCTGGCGGAGGCGCCGGTCGCCCATTTGGGTGTGATCTCCGATGGCCGCGCCTATGTGACTCCGATGTCGTTCGTCCTCGACGGAGAGCGGATCCTTTTCCGGACCATGCCTGGTCGCAAGTTCCGGGCAATCGAGGAAAGCCCGGATGTGTGTGTCGAGGTCTCCACGTTCGACGCCACGAGTGGTAGCTGGGCGAGTGTCATCGTCAATGGGACGGCGCGAGAAGTCACCGATGCGCCCACCGGCGAGTTGGCCGTGCAGAGGCTGTTGAACAAGTACTCCGAGTCCATCGGGTCGCCGATGGGCAGGAGCGGATTGCAACCCTTGGCCGGGCTCCCCCACGTCGTCGAGGTGACGATCGGTGAGGTCACCGGAATGTCGTCCGGACGCGGGCTCAGCCCACGTACACGACCAGGGCGGCTCTGAGTGTTCGTCCAATATTTCACTCATGTCCCGGTCGACTTGGGCACCGTGGAGACGCGACTGGATGGGATTCGGTCCAGCCTCGAGGAGTGGGCAGGTGTTGCCTATCGGGACGGTGAGGAGCTGCGGGCCAAGGTTGGTCCCGGGGCCAACGGCTATGCCAAGACGGTTCGTCTCGACATCGGTCTCCCCGAGATCCGTCCGGCAGGCCTTGTCTACCCGGTCACGTGGACCGCGACGGGAGCCGAAGCTCTGTTCCCCAAACTGTCGGCTGATTTGATACTGGCCCACATCGGGTCACATAAGACCAAGCTGTCATTACAGGGGACCTATCAGCCCCCACTCGGCCCGCTCGGCAAGGCTGCCGATCGGATCCTCTTGAGGAACGTCGCCGAGGCGACCGTCCAGGACTGGGTCGACCGGGTTGCTGCAGCCGTCAGCGTGGAGCCCGGGACCTGATTGGAAAGCGGGCTTCCAACTTCGTTCCCTCGCCTGGTCTGCTGACGATGGAGATAGCTCCGGATAGGAGCGCGGCGCGCACACGAAGGTTCTCCAGGCCCATCCCCGTCGATTGTGAGTCAGGGTCGAAGCCGACACCATCGTCGCCCACTCGGGCCACGATTTGCTCTGCCTCGTGGGCCACAACGACCTCGACCAGACTGGCGCTGGCGTGACGCAGCGCGTTGGAGAGGGCCTCGGTGACGATCTTCATGATCTCGTCGTCGACCGTTTCGTCTCCGCTGCCCCCTTCCACAACCTCCAGATGCACGTCGGCCGGATACGCGGAGGCCATGCGCGCCACCAACCGGCGAACCCGCTCCCCCAGATCTGACTGCTCCTGGGCCGCATCCTTCAACTCGAAGATATAGCCACGGAGCTCTTCAACGGCATGATCCAGCCGGTCCACCGCGTCGTCGAGGGTCGCGGCCAGACCGGCGTCGTCGAGGAGTTGTGCCATGCCCTGCAGGGCGAGTCCAACCGCGAATAACTCCTGAATGACCGAGTCATGCAACTCGCGGGCAATCCGCTGGCGGTCCTCGACCACCGCAACCAGGCGCAGCCGATCTTGGAGACGAGCAGTCCGCACGGCAGCTCCGGCGACCCTGCTCAACGCTTCGACCACCACGACGTCCTGGTCGCTGAAGCCCCCGTCCTTCTCGGTGAGATACAGGTTGCCAAATGCCTCGTCACCAACCGCCACGGGAACCCCGAGGAAATTGCCCATCGGTGGGTGATGGATGGGAAAGCCGACCGCATCGGGGTGGTCGGAGATCTGGTCGAGCCGGATCGTCTTGTTGAGCCGGATGACGGCTCCGAGGACGCCTCGCCCGGTGGGCAGGGCACCGATGCGAGCGGCCTCGTCTTCGCCGATCCCCTCGTAGAGAAAGTCCGACAGGACGCCGTGCTCCCCGATGACACCGAGAGCCGAGAACCTGGCGCCCGTCGCCGAACGTGCTTCGGTGACCAATCGACGCAACACTCGCTCCAGGTCGATCTCTCCCACCACACCTGCAGCCGCGTCGATCAGCTCCGAGAAACGATCCAAGGAGGGCGATTCGGACATCCAGTTCAACCCTACCGCTGGCTACCGTGGCTCGGAATGCCACTCAGGATCTTGCTCATCGACGACCACGAGGTGGTCCGCACTGGTCTCAAGGCGTTGATCGACTCTCAGGAGGACATGAACGTGGTGGGCGAGGCCGGCACCGTCGATGACGGAGTCCGTCGGGTCGGTTACGACGAACCGGACGTGGTCGTGCTCGATGTCCGGCTACCCGACGCGAGCGGCATAGAGGCCTGCCGTGACATCAGGTCCCGATTCCCCGAAGTCAAGGTGCTCATGCTGACCTCCTTTGCGGACGAGGAGGCTCTGATGGCAGCCATCCTCGCCGGAGCCGCCGGATACGTGCTGAAGCGGATCAAAGGACAGGACCTGGTGGAAGACATCCGGCGAGTGGGTGCGGGCGAGTCGCTGCTGGACCCGGAGATGACCGAGCGCCTGTTCGAGCGCATTCGACAAGGGCCGGCCGATGATCCGTTGCTGTCCAAACTCACCGACCAGGAGCGCGTCATCGTCGGCCACATCGCCGACGGGCTCACCAACAAGCAGATAGCAGAGGAGATGTTCCTCGCCGAGAAGACGGTCAAGAACTACGTGTCCAACCTGCTCGCCAAGATGGGGATGAGCCGACGCAGCGAAGCCGCGGCGTACGTGGCCCGCATCGAGGCCGAGAAGGACGGAAGCAAGAACGCCGAAAGCTGGGACCAGCGCTAATGCGAACCCAGGGTTCAACGCCCCGCTGAGCGGTGTCTGGAGCCCTGGGTTCACGCTCCGTCGACGTGCCCGATCGACCAGCGTCGGGTGGCCGGCATGGGAACGTCACCGTATCCATGACAGCGCGCCTCGCTCACCAGCATCTCGAACAGGATGTAGCGGTCGGCCGGTGTGTAACTCGCCGCATCCGCCACAACAGACCACATGTCCGCGTCGTCGATGGCCAGACCGCTGCCGTAGACACTGAACTCGCCACCCGAGCCGGCGTTGTCGGGCACACCGCTGTGCACGGCAAACCATGCCCGCTCCTCGAGATCTCTCGCCTTGGGAGAGGTCGGCTCCATGTAGAGGTACATCCCGAAGTCGGTGAAGATCGGCGTCACCGGATGCACCCGAGGAGCCCCTGAGCGACGGAGTGTCCCCAGGTAGGCGGGTGCTGCGGTGAGTCTGTCGGACCCGAACCGTGCCAGGTCGGGATGCAGCTCGGCGAACTCGCCCCACCTCATCGATCGTGCCGCGCTGCTCACTCGATCACGCCTCGAGTCGCTGACCGAGATGCTTTCCGGTGAGAGAGCCCGAAGCCACGAGGTCGGCGGGTGTGCCCTCGAAAACGACGCGGCCGCCGTCATGGCCGGCTCCAGGACCCATGTCGATGACCCAGTCGGCGTGCGCCACCACGTCGAGGTTGTGCTCGATGATGATCACCGTCCGGCCGTCATCGACGAGTTGATCGAGGAGGCGAAGGAGTTGATCGACGTCCTTGAGGTGGAGGCCTGTCGTCGGTTCGTCGAGGACGTACACATCCGTGTCCTCACCCATCTCGATGGCCAGCTTGAGACGCTGTCGCTCACCACCCGACAGAGTGTTGAGGGGCTGGCCGAGCGTGAGGTACCCGAGACCGACATCGGCGAGGCGTTCGAGCATCACGCGGACGGACTTCTCCGAGGCGAAGAAGGTGGCCGCCTCCTCGACGGGCATGTCGAGGACCTCGACGATGTTCTTGTCACGTAGCCGATACTCGAGGACATCGTCGATGAAGCGACGACCTTCACAGACCTCGCACACCGTCACCGCTTCCTCCATGAACCCCAGCTGAGTATGGATTTGACCGAGCCCCTTGCACTCCGGGCAGGCGCCCTCGGAGTTGGGACTGAATAGCCCGGGCTTGACGTCATTCGCCTTGGCAAAGGCGCGGCGTATCGGATCGGCGATGCCGCTGTAGGTGGCGGGGTTGGAACGGCGCGAGCCCTGGATCTGAGACTGGTCGAAGACCGTGACAGACGGATCGGTCTTGGGCATGCACCCATGGATCAGAGAGCTCTTGCCCGACCCGGCCACGCCCGTCACCGCCACCACCAGGCCCAGAGGGACGTCCACCGATACGTCCTGGAGATTGTGAAGGCTGGCATCCCTGATCTCGATGGCATCGACCGCTTGCCGCACCTCCTCCTTGAGGGCGGGCCGACGCTCCATGTGGCTGCCGGTGGCGGTTCCCGAGGTGAGGAGCCCGGCGAAGTCGCCCTGGTAGACGATCTCGCCACCGTGAGTTCCGGCCCCTGGCCCCATGTCGACCACATGGTCGGCGATCTCGATCACCTCCGGGTCGTGTTCGACCACCAGCACCGTGTTGCCCTTGTCTCGCAGACTGCGGAGCAGCGAGTTCATCCGCTCCACATCGTGGGCATGGAGGCCGATCGTCGGCTCGTCGAAGACATAGGTGACGTCGGTTAGCGGTGAGCCGAGTTGGCGGATCAGCTTGGTGCGTTGTGCCTCGCCACCCGACAACGTGCCCGACGACCGGTCGAGGGAGAGGTAGCCGAGGCCGATGTCCACGAACGAGTCGAGGGTCTCCCCCAGTGCCTCCAACAGGGGTGCAACGGAGGGCTCGACCAGATCGCGGATCCATTCGGCCAGATCGCTGATCTGCATGGCACAGGCGTCGGCAATGCTGATCTTGGCGATCTTCGAGGATCGGGCCGCCTCGTTGAGGCGGGTCCCCTCGCAGTCGGGGCAGGCGGCGAACGTGGCCACCCGCTCCACGAACTCCCGAAGGTGCGGCCGCAGCGAGTCGACGTCCTTGGAGAGGAGCGACTTCTGAATCTGTGGGATCAGCCCTTCGTAGGTCAGGTTGATGTCGTTGATCCTGACTTTCACCGGATCCTTGTACAGGAAGTCTTCGAGCTCCTTCTTGGTGTACTTGATGATCGGTTTGTCCGGGTCGAGGAAACCCGAGTCGGTGAAGTAGCGCACCGACCAGCCACCCGCCTTGTAGCCGGGGACCGAGATGGCGCCTTCGTTGAGCGATTTGGAATCGTCGTAGATCTGGGTGAGGTCGATGTCGTTGACGGTTCCCGTCCCCTCGCAGCGCGGGCACATGCCGCCTTGGTAGACGAGGTTGCGCACCACTTTCCGCTCCCCCTTGCCCTTTTCGGTGGTCATGGCACCGCTCGCCACCCGGGTCGGGATATTGAAGGCGAACGCCTGGGGCGGGCCTATCTGCGGCTGGCCGAGCCGGCTGAAGAGGATGCGCAGCATGGCGTTGGCGTCGGTTGCCGTGCCCACGGTGGAGCGGACGTTGGCGCCCATCCGCTCCTGGTTGACGATGATGGCGGTCGTCAGGCCATCGAGCACATCGACGTCAGGCCGTGCCAGGGTCGGCATGAAGCCCTGGACGAATGCGCTGTAGGTCTCGTTGATCAGTCTCTGCGACTCGGCGGCGATGGTGTCGAAGACCAGCGAGCTCTTGCCTGATCCCGAGACCCCGGTGAACACCGTCACACGGCGCTTGGGGATCTCGACGCTCACGTCCTTGAGATTGTTCTCCCGTGCCCCGGTGACACGGATGGAGTCATGGCTGTCGGCGACGTGCACTTTTCCCTGAGTGCTCGAGGTCTTTGCGCTCATGGAATCTCCTTACGTGCGGTGCTCGTCAGGCAACCGCCTTCTTCACGAGAGCGCCGATCCTTTCCTCGGCGTCCTTGGTGAGCTCTTTGAGAGCGAATGCGGTCGGCCACATGGCGCCCGCGTCGAGGTTGGCGGTGTCGTTGAAGCCAAAAGTCGCGTAGCGCGATTTGAACTTGTGTGCGCCCTGGAAGAAGCAGATCACCGTGCCGTCATTGGCGTACCCGGGCATGCCGTACCAGGTCTTGGGCGAGAGGTCTGGTGCGATGGCGGTGATGACCGAATGGATCCGCTCGGCCATGAGACAATCCGCTTCCGGCATCTCGGCGATCTTGGCGAGGACATCGGCCTCACCTGGTGTCTCACCACTTGTTTCAGTCTTGATCTCTTTGGCACGCTCCTTGGTTGCTGCCCGTTCCTCGTCCGTGAATCGTTGGGACGTCCCGCCCTTGGTCGCGATCTTCTTTTTGGTGGCCATTTGGGTTCCTCCTACGAGATCGGTTGGAGCGGCTCCCTTACCCTTGTTCGATACGAATCATGTTTCCTGCCGGGTCACGCAAGGCTGCGTCCCGGGCGCCCCAGAAGCGATCAGCGGGCTCCTCCAACACCTCCACCCCGGGCGAGGCCGCGGCCTTGTCGAAAGTCGCGTTCAGATCGTCGGTGCGGAAGAACGGCCCGGGCAGCTCACCCTTGGCAAGCAAGGCGGCGAGGGCGTCACCGTCCTCTTGGGAGCGGCCCGCATGGGGCTCCGACAAGACGATGCCGATCTCCGGCTGAGTGTCGGTAGAGAGGGTGATCCAGCGGAAGCCTTCGTTCTCGACCTCGTTCTTCACCTTGAGGCCGAGGGTGTCCCGGTAGAAACCGAGGGCGGTATCCGGGTCGTCGACATAGATGTGCACTGTGCTGAGTGAAACGGTCATGGCACAGACGCTATGCCGACACGGTTACGGATGCTTCTCCAAAACTGCTCTGTTCGGTGGGGGCCTCGCCTTGCGCGGCCGGGTCAGCACCATCGTATGGCAGGGGGGCACCACGCTCAGCTGGTTGTGGTCGCGGGCGCGGTATGAGCTCGGCGTCTCGCCGACGAGCTCGGTGAACCTGGCGGAGAACGAGCCGAGGCTGTTGCAGCCGACGGCGAAGCAGACTTCGGTGACACTCAGCTCGCCACGACGCAACAACTCCTTGGCCCGCTCGATGCGTCGGGTCATCAGGTACGAGTAGGGCGTCTCCGAGTAGGCCTCGCGGAACCGGCGGCTGAAGTGCGCCCTGGACATCAGCGCCGTGCGGGCGAGCGCCGGCACGTCGAGGGGCTCGGCGTAATCGCGATCCATCCGGTCCCGAGCCCGACGCAGCAGACGCAGCTCACCTAGGTCCGGTCGCACATGCCAAGGCTACTTAAGTAGCGAACCCAGGGTTCGCTGAGTGCCGGGAGGTTTCCTCTCGGCCAGGCGCGGGTACAGCTTCTCGAACGACGAGGAGGTGACATGCCCCAGAAGGCATGGAGCGACAAGCGGGAGCGACAGTACGAGCACATCAAGGAGGGCCTGCTCGAGCGTGGCGAGACGGAGGAGAGGGCCGAGGAGATTGCCGCGCGCACCGTCAACAAGGAGCGGGCACGCGCCGGAGAGGCCAAGGAGAGCTCCGACCTCTCACTGGAGGACATCTCCTCCTCGCGCCGAGGAGGCCTTCGGTCACACAAGGGAGCCCGCGGGCGCACCTACGACCAGCTTTATCAGGAGGCGCAGGATCGAGGCATCACCGGGCGGTCACGGATGAGCAAGCGACAACTGAAGAAGGCCATCAAACAGGCCAAGAAGCAGGAGCGCTGAGCAGCGAGAGCCCTGGGCTCACGAATCATCCATATCCGGGTCGTCGATGGCCTGGCGCATGTCGTCGAACCCTGAGAATGTGTGAGCCAGAGATAGCCGGCCGAGGCCGGGCCTCGACACTGCCCGAAGATCTACGCCCAGTCGCCCTCGAGTGGCAGCCCGGCGGCCTCCCAGTCGGTCAGCCCGCCGGCGTAGCGTTGCACTTTTGAATAGCCGGCGTCGACCAGCGCCCAATACAGGGCGACGCTGGCGTGGCAGTCCGGGCTGGTGCAATAGACGACGATCTCATCGTCGCGGCTCAATGCCGAGAAGACCTCGTCCGGGGTGTTGAAGTGCTCAGACCCGGGGATGTGCTTGGCCCGAAAGGCCCATTCGTTCAATGCCATTACGAGTCGTACCGGATCCGATCGCTCGAGCTTCGCTCTTAGCTCTTCGCGGTCGATGACCTTCACTTGGTCGTCTCGGTTCGGCATACCCCAAATGATCCTATGCCCCCCTCAAGGGACGTCGGGGGCCTGTTTTCCGCCCTCGGAGGCAAGCACGCCGATCAGGTCGAAGTACTCCAGGGAACCTGTCTCGATCCTCTGCCAGGCACTTGGGGTCGATGATCCGGGCCGTCACCGCAAGGGCACCGGATACTCGGCTTGGGCCTTGAAGAAACCTGACTCGCTCGGCTCCCGCTAGGCCTTGGCAATGAGGACATCGCATTGGGCTCGTTCCGACGCCCGCAGGCTCGTAGAGCCGAGGAACGTGGCGGCCATGCCACCTCGTCCGCGTGTTCCCAACACCAGCAAACCGGCATCTATCTCCTCGCAATAGTCGATGAGAGCATCGACGGGATATCCGTCGAGGTCGACTCGCTCGACAGCCTCAGTGGATCCGATCACTGGCTCAGCCAGGTCCCAAACTTCCTTACGATGCGCGGCAGCGATGTCGGCGGTATCGACCCTGACATCACCGGGCAGGAGAAGTGTCGCCGGCGTGAAGTCGGCGACATGGACGACGTGCAACTCGGCGCCACGGCGCCGCGCCTCGATGATCGCGGTGCGCAGTGCCGTGAGACTGTGGTCGCTGCCGTCGATCCCGACCACCACCGCTCGTTCCTGATTCACGAGTGGCTTACCAGGGGGACATTCGTGGCGGGGCGACCATTTGCAGTTTGGTGTTGTCCACTTTCCAGGTCAGACCGTCTTTCACCGATGCGACGCCATCGAGGCGGCGGGTCAGATCGACCAGGAGTTGTGCGTCACTGCGGGTTGGGAGCCGTCCGGTGAAGGCAACATTGCCGTCCTCGCAAACGACCTCGACGTCTCTCGGGTCGATCCAAAGGACCTCCACCATGACATGATCGGCGATCTCCTCGGTGATGTCTCGATCGGAGCGGACAAACGCTCGCAAGATGTCGGAACGACTCACCAGGCCGACCAGCTTGCCACTGCCGTCGAGAACCGGGATCCGCTTGATCCCGGCCTTGCGCATTACACGGGCCGCCTCGGCATGATCTGCGTCAGGTCCGAGCGTGACTACCTCAGTGGTCATGACATCGCTGACCGCAAGGCGGTGATCCGGGACCTCGTCCTGGGAGGCGAGCCAGCGCAACAGACGTGCTCTTTTAGCGGCGCGGCGACCCGACTCGCTCTTCACGAAATCGGCCTCGGTGATCATTCCGATCAGCGCACCAGACTCGTCGGTGACTGGCAGGCCACTTATTCCGGCTTCGACCATCCGGCGGGCCGCCTCTTTCAACGACGCTTCAGGTCCGATGGTGATGACAGTGGTGGTCATCAGGTCTCGAAGTCTCACTCGATACCTACTTTCTCTCTTGGTCGCCAACTCCTCGATGGAAGCTCGACACTTCTCGGGTGAGTGGTTGCCAATCAGATGAAGATCGTCTGAGCGCCCTCAGAGATTTCGATGAAGTCGGTGGCGCTGATGATCCCCTCGACCCGCTCGTACAGATCCTCTTCGCCTATGTGCATCATGTCCGCCGACATCCGACAGGCCCAGAGATGACCTCCGGCGTCGGTAATCATCTCGAGGAACTCAGGCACGTCGGGGATATCGATCCCTTCGATCTGTTTCTTCATCATGTGGGTGGCGAAGGACGTCATCCCGGGCAGCCCCATGAGCATCGGAGGCATGTGCGTCGCCGGGTTGCCCAGCGGCGTGAACATGAGATGGCCCATGGTCTGCTTGTTGATGATGTCGAACCCCCAGAAGGTGAAGAACAGATGGGTCTCGATCCCTTCACCAAGCGCCGCATTGGCGAGCACGAGACCGGGATATGCCATGTCCAGGGAGCCTTTGGAGCAGATGATGACGAGCTTCCGACCTTCGGCCTCGTCTTCGAAGACGGGAACCGGAGCTTGCATCGTGGTTGTCATTTGTGTGTCCTTTCAATCAAACACAGCCGACCGGCTTGGGAAGGCCGGCCACGTAGGCCATCTTCTTGGCCGGTTTCTTGGGAAACAGGGTGAACAGCTCCTTTGTGGGGTAACCACCGGCGGTAGCTACTCGCCGAAGTGTGGGGGTCTCGCCTTCCGCCTCGTAGTCCTTCCGCAGGAATCGCAACACCTCCATGTGGCGACCGGTCAGGTCGATCCCGATGTTGGTGGCGAGCCGCCCGGCGAGGTCCTCGCTCCACTCATCAAACTCGGTCATGAAGCCTTCGTCGTCGACGTGGATCTCCTGGCCGGCGAGTGTTGCCAAGCTCATTTCTCTTTCTCCTTCATTGATATTTGGCTGGTCTCTTTCATACCGGTACCTCCTTCTTGCCGGCCATCGACATCAATGCCGGCAGAGGTAGGTCTCTCCCAGGTAGCAGTGCGTTCCAGTAGATCCATTTGAATGCCAGCTTCCCGAAGTGATTCATCGTGGTCTCCTCGAGAAGCGAGAAGGGACCGACGACGGGAAACGGATACTTTCCTGGCAATGGCTGCACGTCGTAGTTGAAGTCGATGAGGAGCGCCTTTCCATCGCCCGACTCGACGAAGCAGTTGGCGTGGCCGTCGAAGAGATCGGTCATCGTTTCGCCTCGTATGTGGCGGAGGAAATTGTCGGTGAACAACTCGACGGCGAAGTGGGCTACCGATCCTGCCTTGGATGTGGGGAGATTGGCCGCATCTCCGATGGCGAAGACGTTGTCCCAACTCGTCGACAGGAACGTGCCCGGGTCGACTGGCACATAGTTGAGCTCGTCGCCCATACCGCTCCGCGCCACGAACTCCGCCCCCATGTTCAACGGGACTGTCACCAGCAGGTCGAAGGGGATCTCGCGTTCGTCATAGGACACGAGTGCCTTCGCCTCATCGTCGATCCTCTCGACGTAGAAGTCGGTCTCCACCGCGATCTCGCGCTCTTCGAGCATGCCTCCGAGCTGCTTCGACGCCACCGGTTTAGTGAAGGCCCCGTCGAGAGGCGTCACATAGACGATCTCAACCCGATCGCGCATCCCCTTCGACCGGAAATACGCATCGGCGAGGAAGCTGAACTCGAGGGGTGCCACCGGACATTTGATCGGCATCTCAGTGATATGCACCACGAGACGGCCGCCTTCCCACGTCCCTAGCTTCTCGGCGAGTGCGGTGGCACCCTCGAGTGTGTAGAAGTCATGAATGGACTTGCGCCATTCGTCGCCTTGCATCCCAGGCGTCTGATCGGGACGCGCAACCGTGCCGGAAGCGATCACCAGCTGGTCGTATTCGAGAACGGTCCCGTCGTCGAGATGGACGTGGCTCGTCTCAGGATCGATGCGCTCGACCCCGGCGATCAGCATTCGCACCCGGTCCGGGATGAATTGCTTCTTGGGCTTGACCACATCCTCCGGCTCGTAGATACCGAACGGGATGAACAGATACCCTGCTTGATAGTGGTGTTCGGTGTCCTGGTCGACGATGGTGATAGCCCACTCTTGTTCGGACAGGAGGGGTCTCAGCTTGTTGACGACCATGGTTCCGGCGGTGCCGGCTCCGAGCACCAGGAGGTTTTTCATGTTGGGCTCCGCGATTGACAATGTGGCCACGCCACCCTCCTATCGTCGGCCAGCCAGAGATCTGCTGGTAGAGCCATATGCCCTGTTGTGAAGGGACCTTCGGTATGGCCTATGCAGGAATGCGATCGGCGGCGCTGATGCTGGGCACCATGACCACCTCTGCTGACATCGACCGGCTGATCAGACACACGTCCTTCGCCTTCTCGAGCAGTCTGCGGGCCTTGTCGGCATTGGCGGGATCGTCGATCACCAACCGCGGGCGCAACGTCACCCGATCGATCCGGAATAGCCGATCGTCGCCACGAACCAAGCGACCGGAGGCGTCATCGCTGTATTCCAAGACATCGAGTCTCGAGTTTGCGGCGATCGCCTGGAACGTGGTCATCAAACAGGATGACACCGAGGCCACAAAGAGGTGCTCGGGGCTCCACATTCCCTCGGGACCGCTGAACTG
>Ga0256867_10000525_pt1 | contig 15149 bp, 14 predicted proteins | sample RVTome_15_FD_185939 | JGI IMG/M metagenome (GOLD analysis project Ga0256867, IMG submission 185939) | Soil microbial communities from uranium-contaminated site in the Upper Colorado River Basin, Wyoming, United States - RVT150D86 (HiSeq) ... | reverse complement strand
GAGCGCTAGCGTTCGGCTGCTGCAACCGGGTATGATACCTATGGGAAAGCAACAACCCACCCATCTTCCGCTTGTTGTCATCGCCTCTGAGAAGGAGGGGATAGGTCTTGTGCGCCGGTTAGGCTTACGACGAGATGCCAGTATTCGCCTTCCTGGATTGAGCAGGGAGCAAGATGCAGGGCTTTATCGCGGTAAGCGGCTGAACCTTGCCATCACCGGTGTATTGGAGCACAACATGGTCGCGGCAACATCCCTTGTTCTGCTTCGCTTCGGGCACGAAGTCCCCTTCGTCGTGAACTTCGGAGCGGTGGGATGCTATCAGCAATGCCAAGTGTATGGCTGTCCGACGGTTGGCGACACGGTGCTTGTGCGTAAGGTCTGCCGTTTCGATGTCGACAATAACGTGCATTGGGTTCCGCCTCTCGCCTTATCTACGCCTGACGACGACTTACCTGCAGTGGTTTGTGTTACCGGATCGCGCTATTCGACAGCACATGACCGCACGTCGCCGTACTTTCCTGTCGATGGGCAAGTGGAGGACACGGAACTCTATGGTCTGGCGGTGCTCCTTCAGAATCTGGAAATTCCCCTCCTCAGTGTCAAATTTGTCGTGAATACCGTGAGAACAGACGGAAGAGAACAAATGCGGCAGAATCTCAGCCTCATACGCCAGCGTGCAGAGAGTGTATTGCTCAAGGTCCTCGAAAAGCACAAGGGATTGGCCGAACGAGGCAATTGAATGGCCGGGTGACAGTAGAGTGTTGTTCCGGGGCATCGCGTTTTCCCCCTGTCACCCTGAACTCATCGCAAGCGTTCGGCTCAATCGTCGCCCCGGCTCTTGGGCGCAACGCACAGCCAGCGTTCGATACCATCGACAGGAAGGCGGTGGAAACATGACTAACCACACCGAACCCTTATGAGGTCTCCTCCTTCGTCGTTAACCGTGTTTTTCCACCACCAGCATACCACTGGGGATATGCTGAGGAGGAGGCCTCATACATTATCAATCGCATGGCGCCGACGAGACGAACCGCGCGCGTCATGCGAGACGTTAACTGCCGAGAAGGAATCGACAGTGGCGTTATTTCGTACCGCCGCGATCTCGGGCTTTGTCCTGCTGCTGGCCGCGTGTTCGACGATACTCTATCGCCCATGCACGAGGGATGAATGGGTCGTCGTTCAAGACTCTCTGTACTTTGGTACCGCCAAGCCAGACGGTATCATCTCCCCGGAGGAGTGGGCTGCGTTTCTCAGCGCTGTCGTAACCCCACGATTCCCTCAAGGGCTCACGGTCTGGCAGGCATCGGGGCAGTGGAGAACGGGCAATGGAACGATTGTTCGAGAGACGTCGAACATACTCGTCCTCGTTCACCCGGATGATGATGCCAGCGAAACATCAGTTCGTGAGATCATACGCGTGTACAAGGCCCAGTTCCAGCAGGAGGCTATACTCCGGCTCCGCTCTATGACGTGCACATCCTTCTAGTCTGGTCTCGGTGCGCCATGGCGGCAGCTAACCCCTCACTCAACCGGACGCGCTACGGCCTGCGGCCTCCGCGTGCCGGTTAGCTCAAACGTTAGGTATAAGTTCCAAAGGAAAAAGGCGAGATGCAGATTAGTGCTGATCAGCCTATCTTTGTTATAGGGGCATGCGGGGGCCAACCCTGACCACTTGGCGCGCCAAAACGCTTTTGGTATTCCCAAGCCGTGCCGGAATTGCTACTATCTAGGCATGCACAGCTTGCCCGATTACCTCCGCCCCCATCTTCGCCTCGTTTTCGTCGGCTTCAATCCCGGTACGCGCTCCGCCGCCATCGGACATTATTATGCCGGACGGGGTAATTTATTTTGGCCATTGCTGTACGAATCGGGACTCGTGCCGGAACCGTTGACGTATGCTGAGGATCAGCGCGTGTTGGAATTTGGCATTGGTTTAACAGACCTGGTCAAACGCTCCACACCTTCTTCTGCTGACCTCTCGACGGCTGAAGCGCGGGCGGGTGCGGCGGTACTGCAGCGCAAGCTCCTGATTTACGCCCCGTGGGTGATTTGCTTCAACGGCAAGGGCGTGTATGCGTGGTACAGCCGTCAGAAGAGCGTCACGCTGGGTCCGCAGGATACGCCGATCGGCACGTCCCGGGTATTTGTCGCCCCCTCGACAAGCGGCCGCAACGGCAGTGTGAGCCGCAAGGACAAAGCCGAGATCTTTCGGGCTCTGGCCCTGTTCGTCGAGGCGCACGCGAGTTAAACGGCCCTGTGACACCGTGCAGTATCCTACGGCACATGAGACTCTACGAGATTAGCTATGAAGACGGTTCTCGCCTATGTGCATCCCGTTTTGCAAGTGCTCGTCTTAGTCGTGGCCTTCGCGGCGCTACGCCTGGGATTGGCGCTGAAAAAACAGCGCACGCAAAAACGCTTTATCCAGAATCAGCATGAGATCTTTATCCGCCACACCCAACTCGGCCTGATCGCCGTGGGGTGTCTGCTCGGCGGCTATGGGCTGGGTCTGATCAGTATGCCCTGGCTACGAGACCAAGCGCCCTTTGGTTCGGCCCACTTCTTTTTTGCTACCCTTACTCTGTTGTTGTTCCTCGGCGGCGGCTATACTGGGTGGCGGCTAAAAAAAGGCACGCGCCGGCACGCCGATGTTCGGGATATTCATGGTTTTCTGGTGTATCTGGCGTTGTTTATGTCGCTCGGCGTGGGCGTCATGGGGTTCATTCTACTGCCTTAAATTCTTGCCCTCTGCACCCGTCATTGGGTTGTGGTATGATGCAGGGAACACAGGAATCTGGACTTCGGCCAGCCTGTTGTCGTGCTTTATACCCGGCCAGTGATTCTATTTGGATGGAGAAGCAACAAGCATGGTCCAGACCACATGCACCACGGCCGCTATCGAAGACGGTCTCGCTTGGTTTGCCGAGACGTTCGATGACGTACTGGATGAAACCGAACACCTATGCCGCATACCGGCACCGACTTTCGACGAGGCCGAACGTGCTGTCTATGTGGCAGCGCGCATGCAAGCGATTGGCCTGGACGATATTCGGATTGATGAGCTCCACAACGTGACGGGTATGGTATCGGGCGAGGCACACGGCCCCACGACGCTAGTGGCGGCGCATACCGACACGGTCTTTCCACACGGTACGCCCTTACATGTGCGCCGCACGGCCAAGCAATTATTTGGCCCCAGCATTGGCGACAATAGCGTCGCTGTCGCCGCCTTGTTGAGCGTCGCAACCGCCATGCGCCGGCTGCCGGATTTTCCTCCGGGACGGGTCATCTTCGCCGCCAATGTTGGGGAAGAAGGGCTGGGTAACCTCTGCGGCATTCGCGCCTTGCTCGACACCTGGCAGGATCAGATTGATGCCGTTATCGCGGTCGAAGGTCACGGCATCGACGAAGTGCGCACTTCCGGAATCGGCAGTACGCGATTGGAAATTGCCTTCGAAGGCCGAGGCGGACACAGTTGGGGCGCGTTCGGAACGCCCAGTGCCATTCATGCCATGGGCACTGTCATTCACAAAATGTCCCGCCTCAAAGTCTCCCAGAATCCCAAAACGACATACAATGTCGGCTTAGTCGACGGCGGCGAAAGCGTCAATACGATTGCGCCCCGTTCGTCCATGATTATTGATTTGCGCTCGGTTGATCCGGATTATCTGCAACGTCTGGAATCCCGGGTGACCCGCATCTTGAACGCGGTTGAACAAGACACGGGTATTCGCATCACGAGCCGAATCGTCGGCCAACGGCCGGCCGCCGCCCTCGACTCGGGGCATCCGCTGTGTCAGGGCGTTAATCACATCCGCAACCGGCTCAAGCTGCGGCCCGCTATCTTTAGCGCCTCCAGCACGGACGCCAACCTGCCCTTGAGTCTGGGCATTCCCGCTCTGTGTTTGGGCATTACCCGCGGCGGATTGGCTCATACGATCCAGGAATACATCGATATCGCACCGATTCTCTCCGGTGTGAGACAACTCTATCTCACGATTCTGCACAGCCTGGAACCCGGCTTATTTGCACAAGGAGATGCCTGATGGCTGAGGCACGTCCGGTCCTATATCGCAAAGAGGGTCATGTGGCGACCCTAACGTTGAATCGTCCGGAATCGCTCAACGCGATGAACGAAGCGCTGGTGGCCGAGCTGGAGCATTGCCTGCTGCAGGCTGAAGCCGATCCCGAGGTCCGCACCGTGGTGTTGACCGGAGCCGGACGCGGCTTTTGTTCGGGCGGGGATCAAAAGCGCACCCGCGATCACGAGGGGCAAGAAAAATTCTTTGACGGCGATCTGGGCGGTAATGTCATCGAGCGCTTGAACCGGTGTGTCCTGCGCATGCAACACCTCCCCAAACCGATCATTGGCTGCATCAATGGCGTCGCCGTCGGGGCCGGTTGCAACCTGGCCCTGGCTACCGATATCCGCATCGCCTCGGATGCCGCCCGCTTTGGCGAAGTCTTTTCCCGCATCGGCCTAGTACCGGATGGTGGCGGCACCTATTTTTTGCCACGCCTCGTGGGCACGGCAAAAGCGCTTGAGCTTATTATGCTCGGCGACATCATCGAGGCGGAGGAAGCCCATCAGATTGGCCTGGTCAATCGCGTCGTGCCCGCGGATCAACTCCAGGCGGAGACGCAAAAGCTGGCGGAGCGTCTGGCCAATGGACCGACTCTGGCACATGGGTTGGCGAAAGTCGGCGTGTATCAGGCGATGAATATGTCGTTGGAAGACACATTGAATATGGAAGCGCGCAATCAAGGCATTGCTGGCCGGTCTCAAGACCGCGTCGAGGGCGCCGCCGCCTTCCGGGAAAAACGCCAACCGAATTTTGTTGGACGCTAAACCAGACCCCATCAGATTCGGACACCCGACTCCCGGAATATGCCGGGACGCGAGCTTGCGAGCTAACATACGTGTGCCAATCTCGTGTGGACCCGTTTAGGTGCTGCGCCCGGCAATTAAGAGTCTGCACACGGCATTGCATTGTCCTGACACAGGAGCCGAGTATGGCTGAGCAATACGATCTTCTCCTCAAAGGCGGGGATGTGGTTGACCCTTCCCAAGACCTGCACCAACTGTCTGACGTCGCGTTTCGCGATGGCCGCGTGGCGGCATTGGCCCCTGATCTGCCGGTTGACTCGGCTCGGGAAGTGATCGACGTCAGCGGCCATCTGGTCACGCCCGGCCTGATGGATATCCACGGCCACTTTTTCTACCGAGGCTGGCCCGGCGCTGTCGATCCGGATGTGGCTTGCCTGCCAAACGGCGTGACCACCGCAGTGGATGCCGGCAGCACCGGCTGGGGCAATTATCAAGCCCTGAAAGAATATATTCTGCAGCCGTGCGATACGCGCGTCTACGCCTTCGTGCATCTGTGCGCCACCGGGCTGACCTCCCTGACGGCTCGGATTGGCGAGCTGCAAAATCTGGCCTTTGCGCAGATTGATCAAGCCATTCGCTGTATCGATGAAAATCGCGATAACGTACTCGGCGTCAAAGTGCGCATCGATCACCGCGCGACGGGTGAAGCCAATGCTCTGCCGGCGTTGGAAATGGCGCGGCAGGTGGCAGATGCGACGCAATCACGCATGATGGTGCACGTCAGTGGCACGCCGATTCCACTCGTGCGCATCTTCGATTTTATGCAGCCGGGCGATGTGGCGACACACATTCTCAATGGCCATGCCAACGGCATTCTCGACGGCAATGGCCGCATCCTCGATGAGGTTCGGGAAGCGCGTAAACGGGGCATCATCCTCGATGTCGGGCATGCCGGGGTGCATTTTGATCTCACCGTGGGCCGCGCCGCCGTGTCACAAGATTTTTGGCCAGACACCCTGAGCACCGATATCCACACGCCCCCGCCGGACCGGGTCGTCTACGATCTCCTGGGCGTGATGTCGACGTTTCTCGCTCTGGAAATGCCGCTACCCGGTGTGATTGCCAGTGTTACCTCTAACGCGGCGGCGGCCATCGGCCAAGAAAACGAGTTGGGGACCCTGCAGGTGGGAAGCGCCGGAGATGCAGCGGTGCTCGATCTACTGGCAGGCGATTTTACATTCGTCGATGCCGCTGGCAACCAAGTGCAAGCCGGACAGAAGCTGGCCTCGGTCCTCACCGTCAAAGATGGGCAGCGCTGGCGGCAGGTGGTGGCCTAAGTCACGGGTTGGCGCGTCGTGTTATCTCGCGTCCAAAAACTTTTTGATGGCAATGGGACCCAGATAAATGCCAATGGCGGCGCCAACAATCCCAGCTATAAACCCAAAGATACCATAACCGAGGAGGCCGAGCACAACGGCGCCGACAATTTTAAATAGCGTATTGGGTTCCATGCTGATCCTCACTATTGATTGTTCTAGCTCACGGACCTGACGTCCGGTACAGAATCCTAGCGGATGACATCACTTGATACCCGGACGTCAAAAGGGACCAACGCAGGCATCACGAAAACCTTGCAGCAACGGCCTCAAATCTGACTATATCCACTTCCTTCCGTCTCGACGCCGCGCCCATGAGCGGCATCAATCCAGCCGAATTCCTTGAGAATCTGCTGGCTATAGGTGACTCGGCCATTCACCTGCTCCGCCGGCTCCGACGCCAGCAACAGCGCCGCTTTCGCCATATACTCCACCGGCTCGCCAGTGGGATCGTGAAAGCCCGGATGGAGTTTGTGATACACCGTACCCGGCGTCGCGACAATCTGAGACGGCGAATAGCAGGTCACGGCAATGCCGTATGCATGCACTTCTTCCGCCACTCCCTGAGTGAATCGCTCCAAAGCGGCTTTGGTCGAGCCGTAAAGCGTGCCGCCACGACTGTTCGTCGTGTAGGGTCCGCGACCAGGACCGATAGCGCCGCCAGATGAAATGTTGATAATACGCCCACGACGCCGTTCGATCATGTCCGGCAGGACGAGCTGGCTAAGCATGAATGGGCCATGCACGTTCACCGCAAAAGTCCGGACCCAGCGGTTCACCGCCAGTTCCGTAATCGGCATGAAATAACTCAACGCCGCATTGTTCACTAAAATATCAACCGGGCCAAACACCCGTTTGGCTTCGTCAATGAGATTGGCGCACGACACCTCATTCGACACATCACAGACGACGGCCAACGCCTCTGCCCCCGATGCTTTGATGGTCTCCACCGTGCCCTCCAGCGAACCTTCGAGAAAGCGGTGATCCCCCTCGTTCAGAGTCCGGGCCGCGCAGACCACGCGTGCCCCTTCCGCCGCCAACAATTCCGCAATCGCCTTGCCAATTCCCCGGCTCGCTCCGGTAATCACTGCCACTTGGTTATCCAGCTTGCCCATGACGTCCCCTCTGCATGCTGCATCATCACGATGCGGTTCAAGCTAGCTCTGTTGTACTGTGCCCAGCCACCAGACGCAAGCCGATTCGGCGCTATGGCGTAGCGCAAACGGTGAGCGAGCAACGCCAAAGACGGCCGTGCTGATCAGCTATAGGGTCAACGTCAGCCGCACGGGCCTCTCCAAGCGGGAAGCTTAGGCAGAGAAGCGTGCCTGCATCCACCTCACCAGATGCACCACTCCCAAGCCGATCCCGATTCCGATACAGTCGGCAAGCAGATCGGATAGACTGGCAAACCGATTGGGAATAAAGGCCTGGATGACCTCGATACAGACGCCGTAAGCCACTAACATCACGGCGGCAAAATAGGACGCGCCCCAACGCGGATAAGCCCACCAGAGGGCCACGCTCAAATACGTGAAGGCCAGCAGATGTAGCTTCTTGTCACCCATCGACGGCGTGATGGCATGTGAGATAGGGGTGAAGGCCATATAGGTGGCAAACAGCAGTGGCCCCCAAAAGATGAGCGACTTGAACTCCTGTCTCGTTGTCGTACTGCGGGCCAAATTCACCTCCGTCATCTCACATCAAACCCATCCCCACAGGGCGCAAAGGGGCATGTAAAGCAGCAGGCAAGAAGAGCTTTAAAGAGTAAACGTAAACGCCTCGACGAGCGCGCCGGGCAAGCGGCCACTGTCGGTGGAGCGTTGATGATAGCTGTCGGCATCGAGGATCAACTCGCGTTCGGCGGTTAAATCCATGAGATTGTCGCCGAGTATGCGGTAAATCGATTCATCAAAACGCATCACATTCAACGGCGCCTGAATGGCTCCGTTTTCCACCCAAAACGTGGCAAATCGGGTCATACCGGTCATGCGGCAAGCCGAGCGGTCAGAGTAATTGAGATACCAGACGTTATTGATGTAAACCCCCGTCTCCAACTGGCTGAGCACGGCCTCACGCGGCAGGTTGCCGGCGGCCATGTCGATCGACTCCGGCGACTCCGAACCCGATGCCCCATTGGTTGGGACGCCGTATTCTTGCGCCGAGCGCGGCGAGGCGAGGCAGTCCCGAAACGCGCCCGCTTCGATGAGCGTGACCTGATCGGGCTTGAGAAAACCGGCCTCCTGGAAATTCGGTGCCACCCCGTCGCGCGTATTGTTGATGAGCGTCACATCCGGATGCAGCCGCACCCCGTCTTCGACCATTTTAATGAGCGTGGTCTGCTTGGTGCGATGGGCTTTGAGGCCAAAGCCGCCCCAACTCAAGGTGCCCAGAATGTCATAGAGCGCCGCTGGCGACAAATAGACCCGGTAGCGGCCCGGTGCAATCGTGCGCGCGGGCTGACGCAACACCTCCAGGTGTTCGATCGCCGCCTCCACCTTGTGGTTAAACTCCGCCTCATCCCAGGCAAATCCGGCATATCCCGTCTTCACCGCCCGGTCTTTTTCGTGATAAAAACTCCAATCGAAGTTGAAGCTAGAGCTGGAAAACCAATTTCTCTGTCCCAAGGAGTTGGCGAACCCGGAGTAGATGCCGCCGGCCGCATAAATACCCACGAGGTCACGCCCCTGACCCGCCGCGATAATCGCCGCCATGGCGTCCGCGCTCGGCGGTAACTGATTGTCGCCGTGGGTTTCACTGTTGTGCACCTCCGTGGCGTAGAGCAAATACGGATCCTCGGGCAAATACGGCAATTTCTCTCGCAAGCCGGCGACGAGCGCGCGGAGGCGCTCTCGGTCCATCTCCGCATCGCCCGACAACGCCAGCTCGGCTGGCGCATGGCGGCGCCCCCGAATGAGATCGACACTCAACGACCGCTGCGTCACCGATCCCGGCTGCCGGATCGCACTGTGATTGAGCCGCACGAAATCAGACTCTTCGCCGCGGAACGTGCACGTGTAAATTTCATCCGCCTGGAGCTGTTCGGTCAGAGTATCGGCCAACGCGTAGAAATACTCTTGCATCGCCTTATTCTCCTCCGAACACATCCACATCGGCAAACAGACAGGCGGGCGACGCATGCCCCACCCGCACCACCTGATTCGGTTCGCCCTTGCCACAAAACGGCGTGCCCATGATGTCGAATGTCTCAGCATTGCCTACCATTTTGAGACTGCGCCAAAACGTAGCGGAAATCCCGCGGTAATTCGGATTTTTCACCACCGTGGTGAGTTGGCCGTCTTCGATCAACTGGCCCCATTCGCAGCCAAACTGAAATTTGTTGCGCGAATCGTCAATGGACCACGAGCAGTTGGTCTGCATATACACGCCGCGCTCTACCGACGCGATCATCTCCTGCAAACTCGACGCTCCCGGCTCCAGGTTCAGATTGGCCATGCGGTCGATTGGCGGCCGGTTCCAACTCGACGCCCGGGCGTTCGCCACCCCGGGGAGGTCAGCCCGCACCTGTGATGTCAGACTGCCGAGGGCCCGCTCCAGGGTGCCGTTGCGAATAAGGTATTCGCGTTGCGACGGCGTGCCTTCATCATCGAAGGCGTAGCTGGTGAATTCCTCGGGCCGGGTCGGATCGAAGGTGATATTGAGCAGCTCCGAGCCGTATTGATAGGAGCCAAACATCTCCGGGGTGACGAAGCTGGTACCGGCATAATTGCGCTCGTCGCCGAGAATCCGGTCGAGTTCTAACGGATGGCCGATCGACTCGTGAATTTGCAGGATCATCTGATCCGGGGCGAGCAACACATCCATGACGCCCGAGGGACAATTCGGCGCGGTGAGCAATTGCAGCGCTTCCGCCGCAATGCGGGGTGCGGCGGTGCGGTAGCCAAGTTGATCCAGTACTTCCCATCCCCCCTGGCGGCAATAGCCCCGGCCCCCAAGACTGCGCTCGCGCGTTTCCGCCCCGGCGTTCGCGGTGGCACTCATCATCGGCACGAGGGTGCGAAACTGCTGCTGCACGCGTCCGCCATCGGCTGTCAAGTAAAGCGATTCCACCTCCGTATGCCACAGTGACGCACTCCAATCGACAATACGCGCATCGATCTTGAGGCGGGCGCATTCGGTCTGCAGCAACTCGATCTTGTCGGCCAGCGGGACCGAATCCCAGGGAATGTGCTCCACGCTAGCGTATTCCCCATGCGGTGGCGGTAGGACAATCTTGGAAAAATCCACCACGCTGCGTCCGGCGCTCTGCCGCGCCCAGGCGTGTGCCTGTTCGGCCGCGCGGCGGAGACCGCTCGGGCTCAGATCACTCGTGGCCGCATAGCCCATGCCGCCCGCATCAAAGACCGTGAGCATGGCGCCCGTATCTTCAGAGGAGCGCACCGGCTGTAACACATTCTGCCGTACAGACAGGAGTTCGGATCGTTCCCGGACAAAGCGCAACGAGCAATAGTCTGCCGACGGCATAATCTGGCGAAAGTGCTCCGCAAGGCGATCGTACATGAACTCACCCCCTCATACCCCGCTGAGTCTGCATCTTGCTTAGCGGGGAAAAGCTATGCTAGTCTAATCTGAAATTGAGATATTACTTTACTCCCAGGTCTATTGTAGCATGCGCACCCAATCCCGAACAGCGGTCCCGGACCTGGCTCCCACCGCACCTTCCTCCGCTTATCTCTGGTGGGCGATGACGTCCATTGTCCTCGGCGGCTATATTAACGTGCTCAACAATCACGTCATCAACGTGGTGATTCCCAAGATGATGAGCGGTCTGGGAACGGATGTCGTCACCATTCGTTGGGTCGTCACCGGCTACATGCTGTCCAACGCCGTCATCATGCCTCTGGCCACCTGGCTGGGACGCGTGGCCGGAATCCGGCAGCTCTACATCTACAGTTTGATCTTGTTCACGGGAAGCGCGGTGTTGTGTGGGATGGCGAACAGCGTCAACACCTTGGTTTTCTTTCGCGTTCTCCAGGGACTCGGCGGCGGCATTATCATGCCGGTGACGATGATGATCATGCTCGATCTGTACCCCGTCGAAAAGCGAGGTCTGGGCACGGCCATCTGGGGTATGGGCGCCTCGTGCGGCTCGCTCACCGGCATTCCACTGGGGGGGTTTTTAGCAGAGCAGTTGAGCTGGCGTGCCGCCTTCTACGCCAATGTGCCCCCGGGCGTGATCGCCCTGCTCATCGCAGTATTTGTCATGCACCCCACGCCGCGTGAGCGCCATGTGCCTTTTGATTGGTTTGGCTTTATCACGCTCGGCACGGCTCTGACCACGTTGTTGATTGCCCTCAGCAACGGTCAGCGCGAAGGCTGGGATTCCACCCCCATCGTCACGTTATTTGTGATCTTTGGGGCGGCTTTTCTGGCGTTCTTACTCATTGAACCGCGGGTGAAGACCCCGATGCTCGATCTCAGTGCGTTTCGCAACTCGACCTACGTCGTGGCCGTCTTTCTCTCTCTGATCGCAGGCGGCATGTTTTCAGGCGGACCGTTTATCCTCTCCCTATGGCTGCAGCAGGCCTACGATTTTTCTGTGCAACAAGCGGCGTTTATTCTGTTCCCTAGCTCTGCCTTTTTAGTGCTGTTCACTTCTGTTTCCGGCTGGGCCAGCGACCGCATCGATCACCGCGCCCTCATGGTGCTCGGCTATCTGTGTTACGCCGCCTTCGGGTTCTTGATGATTTTCGCTGATCTGCGGTATTCCGCTTTTGCCGTGACGCTCATATACTTCGGCCGAGGATTCGGTCTCGGCCTGAGCTACCCGGTCATCTACGCCATCGGCATCAGCGGCTTCAATCCACTCAAGGGCAAGCAAGCGAGCACGATTCTCAATCTCTGTATCGTTCTGGGCGGCGCCTTAACCGTGTCGTTCCTGGCCACCATTCTGGACCAACGGCAGCAGGTACGCCAGGCTCTGCTGGCTGAAACCCAGCAACTGACCGAAGTGGGCACCCAGCAGACCCTGCACACCTTGGAGCAACTAGCAGCGCAGATTGGTGGCTCCATGCCGGACGCGCTCCATGCCAAGGTGCTATTGGGCCGCTTGATCAACCAGCAAGCCCAGTTGCTCGCGTTTAATGACGGCTTTGCCCTCTTCGTCTTCATCTCGCTCTGTGGGGTCATCCTCGCCCTTTTCTTTCGCCGCTCACAGCCCCCGGTCTCGTAGTTTGCAATGAACGGCTTGTGTTGCATAATATTTATAACTCGCCGGTAACGGACGAGGACGAACTCGATCGGTTGTTGCTGGCACATTCGCCCAAATTGAACGCTCTCCTTGACCAGGCTGAGCAACGCATGCAAACGGCTAGGGGAAGACAGCACGGGACGCTCTGGTAGCACGGAAAGCAGAGGACGATTCATGACAAATCCGCACGGCTCCGAACAGTTAACGCCTCTTTATATCGACAATGAGGCCCAACGCGCTGATCTACTGCGAGAAACCGCAACCCTGCCCTCGCTGGTGATCGCGTCCGGTGCGGCAGCATCTGCTGTCATGCTGGCTTCCGGCTATTTCACACCGCTCACCGGTTATATGACGCTAGCTGAAGCCCGCAGTGTGGCAGCGGAGATGAAGATGCCGGATGGGCTTTTGTGGCCCACACCGGTGGTCAATATTGTACCCCGAGCGCAGATTCCCGAAGGGATAAATCTCGGCAGCCGCATTGCCCTGCGCGATCCCAATATCGATGGTCATCCCGTGCTGGCTGTCCAGGAGATCAGCGCTATCGAGACGCTGACGGAGGCCGATCGCACCTTCTTGATCGACCAGACCTTCGGCACCACGGATGCGGCGCATCCCGGCGTGGCGGCGTTCCGCGCGATGGGTGACACGTTAATCGCCGGTCCCATACAAGGGCTCAATTTTTCTTATTTTCCCGACGAGTTTCCCGATACGTTCCGCACGGCTGGCCAGATTCGGGCTGAGATTGCGGAGCGCGGTTGGAACAAAGTCGTGGCGTTTCAGACGCGCAATCCCATGCACCGGGCGCACGAGGAGTTGTGCCGCATGGCCCAGCAGGCCGTGGGGGCCGATGGCATTTTGATTCACATGCTTCTGGGTAAGCTCAAGGCGGGTGATATTCCGGCGGCAGTTCGCGATGCGTCCATCCGCAAAATGGTGGAGCTGTACTTCCCGGACAATACGGTAATGATTGCCGGTTACGGCTTCGACATGCTCTACGCGGGACCGCGCGAGGCAGTGTTGCATGCCATTTTCCGCCAGAACAGCGGTTGTGCTTACCTCATCGTGGGCCGCGATCACGCCGGTGTGGGGGATTATTATGGCCCCTTCGAAGCGCAGAGCATTTTTGACGACATTCCGGCTGGAGCGCTGGAGATCGAGATCTTCCGTGGCGATCACACGGTGTGGTGCAATCCGTGCAATGAGGTGGTCATGATGCGGGATTGCCCACACGGCCCTGAGGATTATCTGTTCCTCTCCGGAACAAAAGTGCGTAATATGCTGGCAGCAGGCGAGCCGCTGCCGCCGGAGTTTTCACGGCCTGAGGTGGCCCAGATTCTCATGGCGTTTTATCAGGCGGAAGCCACTCACAGTGCAGATTAAGGCCGGCTCCACGAAGGGTGCGAAGGGGTGCGGAAAAAGACGCCAGAGGGGGTAATACATATGGCTGACCTATCGGATTATCAGCGAGAATTTATCGATTTTTTGATCCACTCAGAGGTCCTCACCTTTGGCGCCTTTACCACCAAATCCGGGAGAGAAACGCCCTATTTCATCAACACTGGGAATTTCAATAGTGGCCCGCGCATCGCGGCGGCTGGACGCTATTATGCCAATCATATTGTGGAGAAAGGTCTGTCGGCCATCGATACGGTATTTGGTCCAGCGTACAAGGGCATCCCCCTCGCTGTGGCCACGGCGACTGCACTTTGTACCGATCATGGTATCGACGTTGGCTTTTCATTTGATCGCAAGGAAGAAAAAGCGCACGGCGACAAGGGTCAGATCGTCGGCCGACAGCTTGAAGCGGGTCAGCGGATGGTCCTGGTTGAAGATGTGATTACAGCGGGAACAACCTTCCGCAGCATCATCCCGTTGATTCAGGGTATTGCCGCTGTTGAGTTTGCGGGAATCGTCATCTCAGTCGATCGTTGTGAACGCGGCACGGGCGCGGCTTCTGCCATTGACGAGTTGAGCGAGACCATGGGAATTCCGATCTTCCCTATCGTGACCATTCACGATATTCGCGCCTACCTCTCGGCGCCAAACGCGAGTGGTCTCACCCTCTCCTCGAGCTTACAAGATCGGATCGATGCTTACCTCGCTGCGTACGGCGTGTAAGTGCGGCCTCACACCCGGCTAAGGGTCAACCCACTGCGGAAATTGGAGCCCCTATGAGACACACACGACTACGCGAAGGTGGTGGAAACGTCTTACAAACGATTCGGGACAAGCGGGTTGAAGCCCAAGCGAAGGGCATCTCTTTAATTGACCTTTCGATTGGCGAACCCAAAGGCCCGGCCCTCCTCAGCGCCAGAGAAGCCGCCGCTGTCGCTGTCCTCAGTGACGCGGAAGCCATGCATGCATACCAGTATAATGACAGCCCTGGTGTGCCGGATTTCTCGCGCCGATTTATCAAGGCCCATGTACGCGGTCATCTCCCAGACGATGAGGTGGACTACCTGCCGATTCCCGGCATCAAACCGATGCTTGGCCTGATCCCGCTGGCGTGCGGTTGTGCGGACGAGATGATCACAGTCGCCACCACGACCAGCCCGGGTTATCCCATTCCGGCCGATTGGTGTGCGTACCATCCGTTTGCCAACCATTACGCACTGCCTCTGACGGCCCGGAACCAATTCCGTTTCCAATGCGAAGATATTGCACCAGAGACGGCTCTCATTATGATGAACTACCCGCATAATCCCTCGGGGCAGGTGGCGACGCGGGATTGGCTTTA
>Ga0256867_10000524_pt1 | contig 15150 bp, 13 predicted proteins | sample RVTome_15_FD_185939 | JGI IMG/M metagenome (GOLD analysis project Ga0256867, IMG submission 185939) | Soil microbial communities from uranium-contaminated site in the Upper Colorado River Basin, Wyoming, United States - RVT150D86 (HiSeq) ... | reverse complement strand
CGGCAAGCCCCTGGCGGGGGCCCCTCACGGGCGCCCTTCCCCGGGGCGACGGGCCTGCCTAGGCTGGTCGCCTCGTGCCCATCGGCACGCCGACCCAGGAGGGAACCTGTATGAGCAAGCGCACGTGGCGCGTACTCGCGATCACGTTGGCGGTCGCTCTCGTGGCCGCAGCCTGCGGCGACAGCGATGACGACGACGCACCCTCGGACACGACCGAGGCAGATACGACCACCACCGGAGGCGCTGAAACCACCGAGGCTCCGGACACCACCGGCGGCGCCGAGACCACCGGCACCGACGGGGGGGCAGCGCCCGACCTGTCCGACATCGGCACCATCACGTTGGGCCTCGCCTACGGGGTGACCGACGCCGGCCTGGAGCAGATCACCGAACGCGCCATCCAGGCCGTCGAGGTGGCCGCCGCCATTGGTGAGGAGGCCGGTCTCGACATCGAGGTCGACATCGAGGACACCGCCGGCGACCCGGTCCAGGCCGTCGACGCGGCCAACTCGCTGGTGGCCCAGGGCCCGTCGTGCATCCTCGGCGCAGCCCGCTCCAACGAGTCCACCGCCATCGTCCCGATAGTCAAGGACGCCCAGATCCCGCAGATCTCGTGGGGCTCCACGTCACCGGCGCTGACGACGATCGACGACGACGACTTCTTCTTCCGCACGCTCGTCTCCGACGCCGCCCAGGGTGAGGTCGCAGGCAACTACGCCTTCGACGAGGTCGGCGCCACCACCGCCGCCGTGGTCGTTCAGAACGACCCCTACGGCATCGGGCTGGGCGACGCCTTCACGGAGTCGTTCACGGCCGCCGGCGGCGAGGTGGTCGGACGGGTCAACATCGACACCGGGGCCACCGACTTCTCCGCCGAGGTCGACACGATCCTGGCCGAGAACCCGGACATGATCTACAACGTCCTGTTCGGGCCCGAGTTCATCCCCTTCGTGACGGAGCTGGCTCAGGCTGACGCGGCCGCGGTGGCGAAGCTGTTCACGGCCGACGCCCAGAACAACGTCGACGCCTCTGCAGGCATCGAGGACCTGATCGTCGGCGTAATGGGCCTGCGCCCGACCGGCGTGGACCTGACTGCCTTCACGGAGTTCTTCACCGAGGCGAGCGGCGCCGAGCCGGGCACCTTCACGGAGTACTCCTTCGACGCGGCGATCATCTGCCTGGTGGCGGCGGCAGCAGCCGGCAGCAACGATCCGGTCGCCATCCGTGACGCCCTGCGCGACGTCACCAACGGCGGCACCGAGTACGACTTCAGCCAGGCGGCGGAGCTGATCGCGGCCGCGGCTGCGGGCGAGGACGTCGACTACGTCGGGGCGGGCAGCACGCTGAACCTCGACGACAACGGCGACGTCGACCCCACGGGCGCCGCCTACTCGGTGTACGTCTTCAACCCCGATGGCACGGTGGCCGACGAGGGCACGATCCTCGAGTTCGGCGGCTGATCCCGAGTGGCTGCCGTCCCGGGTGGGTCCCGCTGCGATGGGCCCACTCGGGCGGCTGCCGCGTGTCGGGGCGAGAGCGGTCAGGCGCCGGGCGGTGACGTGACGGCACCGCCCAGGTAGAGCTCGGTCACCCGTGGGTCGTCCAGCAGCGCCGGGCCGCGGCCCTCGTGGGCGTTGCGACCCGTGTCCAGGACGTAGGCGCGATCGGACATCCCCAGCGCCATCCGGGCGTTCTGCTCGACCATGAAGACGGCGACGCCGCTGGCCCGGATCTCCTCGATGGCCTGGAACGTCGACTCGACCGCCAGCGGGGCCAGCCCGGCCGTGGGTTCGTCGAGGCAGAGCAGCTTCGGCTCGACCATGAGGGCCCGGCCCAGGGCCAAGAGCTGGCGCTGGCCGCCCGAGAGCGACCCTGCCCTGGTCGCCGACCTGGTGGCCAAGGTCGGGAACCGCTGGACAAGGGCGTCGATGCGATCGTCGCGGCCGACGCGGCCCAGCCTGTAGCCACCCATCTCGAGGTTCTCCCGCACCGTGAGGCTGGGGAACACGTTGTCGGTCTGGGGTACGTACCCGATGCCGCGCTGGGCCAGCACGTGCGGCCGCATGCCCATGATGTCGGTGCCGTCGAAGCAGATGGTGCCCTGGCGAGGCCGCATCAGACCGACCACGAACTTGAGGAACGTGGACTTACCGGCGCCGTTGGGGCCGATCATGGTCACGATCTCACCCTCGTGCACGTGCATCGACACGCCGTGCAGGATGTCCACCGCAGCGACGTAGCCGCCCGTGACCTCTCGGGCCTCGAGCAGCGGGGTCTCAGGCACGTGCCTCCACCCCCAGGTAGGCCGAGATGACATGGGGGTCGCGCCGCACCTCGTCGGGCGTACCGTCGGCGATGACCGTGCCATCGGCCATGACGATCACGCGCTCGCTGACCCGCATCACCACGTCCATGTCGTGCTCGACCAGCAGGAAGGTCATGCCCTCGGTACGCAGGCTGTCGATGTGGCTGAGCAACTGCTCTCGCAGGGTGGGGTTGACGCCGGCCATGGGTTCGTCGAGCAGGATCATGGTCGGGCCCATCATCAGGGCCCTGGCCAGGTCCAGCAGCTTTCGCTGGCCACCAGAGAGGTTGCCGGCCCGCTCCTCGGCCAGGTGATCGAGAGTGAAGCGCTCCATCAGGGCGTCGGCCCGAATGCGGTTGGCCTCCTCCTGGCGCTCGTAGACGGGTAGCGGGCACAGCGCCCACCAGAACCCCTCGCCTCGCTGGCCCTGGGCCGCCAGCATCATGTTCTCGCGCACGGTCAGCCGGGCCAGGTCACGGGCCAGCTGGAACGTGCGCACCAGGCCCCGCTGGGCGATGCGGGTGGTGGACCGGCCCGTGATGATGTGGCCGTCGAACAGCACCCGGCCCCGGTCGGGCCGCTCGAAGCCGGTCACCAGGTTGAAGAGCGTGGTCTTGCCGGCCCCGTTGGGACCGATCAGGGATGTCAGCGAGCCGCGGCGCACGTCGAGGCTGGCGTCGTCCACCGCCCGCACCCCTCCGTAGCGCTTGGAGAGGTGCTCGACGACCAGCAGCTCAGCGGGATCGGCCAGGCGCGCCAGGGCGGATCACCCCCTCTCCAGGACGACTTCGTCACGCCGCCCCAGGATGCCCTCGGGGCGGACGAGGACGAGGATCACGATCAGCAGACCCAACAGCAGGCCCTCCAGCGCTCCGAGCCGGTTGGCGGCCACGGCGCTCTCGGGGATCCATTCGAACAGCGGTGTGTCCACGATGCGGGGCAGGAAGCGGACACCGGAGAACAGCAGCTGGAGCACCAGCGCGCCCAACACCGGGCCGAAGACCGTCCCTGCGCCGCCCAGGATGATGGCGATCCACAGGCGGAAGGTGATCAGCGGCACCCACGTCCCGGGCTCCACGAAGTTTGCCTGCACTGCCAGGCTGACGCCGGCGAAGGCGCCGATGAAGGCACCCAGGCCGAAGCTCTGCAGCTTGCGGGCGTAGGTGGGCTTGCCCAGCGCCTGGGCTATGACCTCGTCCTCGCGGATGGCCCTGGCACTGCGGCCCCAGGGGGCCCGCTTGATGGTCCAGGTGACGAACAGCATCACGGTGACGATGAAGGCGTTGAAGGCGAACAACCGCCAGTTCCTGTCGTCGAGGAAGGGCAGCAGGTCGCGCAGCGTGCTGTCGAAGCCGCCGCCGGCACCCCGCAGGCCGACCACCCCTCCCAGGCCCACGGGCTCGGATTCACCGGTGGCGCTGTCGATCCGGAAGCCGCCGGAGTTGCGGATGATGATGCGCAGCATCTCCGCCACTGCGATGGTGACGATGGCCAGGTAGTCACCGCGCAGGCGGATGCTGAACGACCCGACGGCCAGGCCGAGCAGCGCAGCCGCCACCGCTCCCACCGGCATCGCTGCGAAGACGTTCCAGTTCAGGTCGAGGACCAACACGGCGGTCGTGTACGCCCCCACCATGAGGAACATCACCTGGCCGAAGTTCAGCAGGCCGGTGAAGCCGAACTGCACGTTCAGTCCGATGGCACCGATGGCGAATATCGTCCCCAGGCTGGCGACGCTGACGATGTACTCGGCGTAGCCACCGGGCAGGACGTTGTAGAGCGCTATCAACACCACGATGCAAGCGGGCCAGTAGAGGAACCAGCGGTCGTCGCGGTCGGCGGGCAGGAACCGGTTCACACCCGCTCCTTACGGCCGAGGATGCCCTGGGGGCGCAGCAGCAGCACGGCCACCAACAGCACGAACCCGACCACCTCCTGGTACTCCGTCGTGATGAAGGGCAGCACGGGTGCCACCTCCTGGCTCAGACCCACCAGCAGGCCGCCGAGCAGGGCCCCGTAGGCTGTGCCGAGGCCACCGACGATGACCGCGGCGAAGATCGGCAGGATGAAGCGGAGCCCGAGCAGCGGCGTGACGACGTTGAACTGCAGCGAGGCAGCCACCCCGCCGTAGGCGGCCAAGGCACCGGCGATGATCCAGATGATCAGCACCACACGGTTGACGTCGATGCCGGACAGCTCCGCCAGGTCGCTGTTGTCGGCGGAGGCTCGCACCGCCTTGCCCAAGGGCGTGGCGTGCAGGAGCAGGGCGACGCCGGTGACCAAGGCCACGGATACGGCGATGAGGATCCACTCGGTGGGCGTCAGCCGCACCTTGTCCCAGCCCAGCAGCGACACCCGGGTCTCGCGGGGGATGTCGTACGCGCTCGAGTCGCCCCGGCTGACGTAGAGCACGAAGTTCTGCAGCATGAGCGCGAAGCCGATGGACAGGATCAGCAGGGTCGGGCCCGACACGCCGCGCCGGCGCATGGGCCGCCACAGCGCGAGATCGGAGCCGACACCGAGCAGGGCCCCCACCACCAGCGCCGGCAGCACGGCCACCCAGATGCTCCAGCCCAGGTCCGTGTTGAAGTACAGCGCCACGTAGGCGCCGATCAGCAGGAACTGGGCGTGGGCGAAGTTGATCAGCCGCAGGACGCCGAAGACGAGCGAGAGGCCGAGGGCGGCCACGGCCAGGACCGACCCGGTCAAGACCCCGGCGGCGATTCGGTTGGGGAGTTGGTCGAGGAACCTGGGCACCCATTCGCCGCCGTAGGCGGTCAGCAGTCCGGCCACACCGAGGCTGAGGCTGGCCGCGATCAACCCTCCGAACACCCGACCCGCGAAGTGCGCGGTGTCGGGCGACCGTTGCACGAGCAGCGTCACCAAGGTGGGCAGGAGGAAGAGCAGGATCCCGGCCGTGAAGCCCCAGAAGGTGGCCCACCCGCTCGTGATCGGGTCGTTGTTGCCTGCTGCGATCTTGTCGACCACGACCTCGAACTCGGCTCTGATGCGGTCGAAGCCGAAGAACACCAGCCCGTACATGGCCGCCGCCACCAGGCCAGCCAGGGCGGCCCTGGGGATGGCACGCCGGGGATCGTCGGCGGTGGCCACCACGTACTGGCGCATCGCCTCCCACACGATGGCGGTTCCCAGCAACGCCGCGGCCACGGCCAGCACGTAGGTGGCGGCCGTCCCCCCACCTTGGTCGTCGGCAGACGCGATCGTGTACACGACGAGCACGACGGCAACGGCCAGGGACAGGCCGGTCAGCACCCACAGCGCCCGTCCGTGCGCCCGCTCCGTGCTCGCGAGCCGACCCAGATCGGTCGACTCGCGTACCTCGACGGCAGTCACAGCGGGCACAACTTAGTGAGCCAGCGAAGGCAGGACCGTCTCGACGAGCTCGTCGACGGCTTCGACGGGATCGGGCCCCAGCGGCGGACCGAAGGACAGGTGCTGCGCCCCGCCGGACACCAGCGAGCGGCACCGGACCACGACCTCGGTCGGCGTCCCCACCACCGCCAGTCGGAGCATCCGCGGTGTGAGTGCAGCCGCAGCCGCAGCGGCACCGCCGGTGACCAGCGCTTCGCGTGCGGGGGCGAAGTCCGTCGCCGCCATGCCGGCGGCAGCCAGCAGGTGCCGACCCAGCTCCGGGCCGTACAGGGCCAGCTTGGGTGCCAGCGCCACGTGCGCCGCCTCGCGGTCGGCGGCCATGCTCAGCCACATGCACACCGGTAGGTCGAAGGACGGTTTCGGTTCGGTCCAGCCGGCCTCGACCTCGGCACGAACGCGCTGGTGCGCCTCGGGGGGCAGCATGAGAGCCAGGACGCCGTCGCACAGCTCACCGCCCAGAGCTCTCATGCGCGGGCCGGTCGCCCCCAGGTAGAGCGGCACCTCCGGTGCCGGCCGGGCCAGCACGGCTTGGTGCGACCATCCCGGGAGACCGTCCTGCGCGGGGCTGCGCCCGTCCAGCAGCGCCCGCACGGCCACCACGGCAGCGCGGGTGACGGCGAGCGGCCGCTCACGGTCGATGCCGACCGACCGGAGGAACCCCTCGGCCCCGGCCCCGATGCCGAGCGCGAAGCGGCCGCCGGTCAGCCGGTGGGAGGTGGCCGCCAGCATGGCCAGCTCGGCCGGGTGCTGGGTGTAGGGGTTGGCGATGCCGATCCCGAGGCCGATCCGCTCGGTGTGGGCGGCGAGCGTCCCTATCAGCGCCGGCGCGCTCTCGAGGTGCAGGTCGTGGCTGATCCACAGCTGGTCGATGCCCCCGGCGTCGGCGCGGCGGGCCAGCTCGACCAGGACCTCCGGTTCGAGGTCGTTGTTGACGCGCACGGAGGTGCGAAGCGTCATGCCCCGCTCACGAGAGCACGACCGCTTCGGCCTCCACCTCCACCAGCAGGCCCTCGCCCCCGAGCCCCCGACCGCGACGGTGGTGTTGACGGGCAGCGTGTCACCGAACGCCTCGCGGTGGGCCACCCCGGCGCCGCGCCACTCGTTGCCGTGGGTGAGGTAGACGCGGGTTCGCACCACAACGGCCCCAGGGGCGAGCGCCTCCACGGCGGCGCGTATGCGCTGCAGGATGACGCGGGTCTGGCCCTCGGTGTCGGGGGCGGTGGGCCGGCCCCGCTCGTCGGAGGCCGTGGTCCCGCTCACAAGGATCCTGTCCCCCACCCGCAGGGCCCGGCAATAGCCGAAGTCCCTGCTCCAGGGGGCGTCGTCGATCAGGCGTTCGATGTCCACGGGCGCTGATCCAAGCACGCCCAGACCGGGCGTGCTTGCGATCAGCTCCCGGTCACCGTGAAGGCCAGCTCGCCTCCGGCGTTGGTGACCGTGACCGTATCGCCGTCGCCGATGCGTCCGTCCAGGATCTCCATGGCCAACCGATCACCCAGGTCGCGCTGGATGGCCCGCTTCAGCGGCCTGGCCCCGAAGGCAGGGTCGTAGCCCCGGTTGGCCAGCAGCTCCAAGGCGCTGTCGTCGAGCTCGAGGACGATGTCGCGGTCGGCCAGGCGCTGGCGCAGCCGGGCCAGCTGGATGTCCACGATGGGTCGCATGTCGGCCAGCCCCAGGGCCCGGAACCGGACGATGTCGTCGACACGGTTGATGAACTCGGGGCGGAAGAAGTCGTTGGGATCACCGGGCAGGTTCGAGGTCATGATCAGGACCACGTTCGTGAAGTCGACGGTGCGTCCCTGGCCGTCGGTGAGGCGGCCGTCGTCCAGCACCTGGAGCAGCACGCCGAACACCTCGCTGTGGGCCTTCTCGACCTCGTCGAGCAGCACCACCGAGTACGGACGCCGCCTGACCGCCTCTGTGAGCTGACCACCCTCGTCGTAGCCCACGTACCCCGGGGGCGCACCAATCAGGCGCGACACCGAGTGCTTCTCCATGTACTCGCTCATGTCGATGCGGACCATGGCCCGCTCGTCGTCGAACAGCACCTCGGCCAATGCCCGGGCCAGCTCCGTCTTGCCCACGCCGGTTGGGCCCAGGAAGAGGAACGAGCCGATGGGTCGGTTCGGGTCGGACAGGCCGGCCCGGCTTCGCCGTATGGCGTTGGCCACGGCCGTGACGGCCTCGTCCTGTCCGATGACGCGGCGGTGCAGCTGCTCCTCGAGGTGGACGAGCTTCTCGGCTTCGCCTTCCATGAGCCTGCTGATGGGGATGCCGGTGGCGCGTGCCACCACCTCGGCGATGTCGGTCTCGTCGACCTCCTCCTTCAGCATGACCTGCTCGGCCTGGAGCTCGGCCAGGTGCTTGGAGGCCTCCCCGATCTGGCGCTGGAGGTCGGGCAGCAGGCCGTAGCGGATCTCGGCCGCGCGTTCCAGATCGGTCTCGCGCTCGACCTGGCTGTTGAGGCGATCGGCCTCCTTGTTCAGCTCGCGGATGCGGTCGATTGCGTCCTTCTCGGCCTGCCAGTGGGCGACCATGCCGCTCATCCGCTCGCGCTCGTTGGCCAGCTCCTCGTCGAGGCGGGCCAGGCGCGTCGCCGAGGCGGCGTCGGTCTCCTTCTCCAGCGCCACCCGCTCGATCTCGAGCTGGCGGATGCGGCGGTCGATGACGTCGATCTCGGTGGGCATCGAGTCGATCTCGATGCGGAGCCGGCTGGCGGCCTCGTCCACCAGGTCGATGGCCTTGTCCGGGAGCTGGCGGGCCGTGATGTAGCGGTCCGACATCACGGCCGCGGCCACCAGGGCGGTGTCCTTGATCCGGACTCCGTGGTGGACCTCGTACCGTTCCTTGAGGCCGCGCAGGATGGCGATGGTGTCGTTGACCGTCGGCTCGCCCACGTAGACCTGCTGGAAGCGCCGCTCCAGTGCGGCGTCCTTCTCGATGTACTTGCGGTACTCGTCCAGGGTGGTGGCGCCCACCATGCGCAGCTCGCCGCGGGCCAGCATCGGCTTGAGCATGTTGCCAGCGTCCATCGAGCCCTCGGCCGCTCCGGCACCGACGACGGTGTGGAGCTCGTCGATGAACGTGATGATCTCGCCCTCGGACTCGGCGATCTCGGTGAGGACGGCCTTGAGGCGCTCCTCGAACTCACCGCGGTACTTCGCTCCGGCCACCATCGAGCCCAGGTCGAGGGCGATGAGGCGCTTGTTCCGCAGCGACTCGGGCACGTCACCCTCGGCGATTCGTCTGGCCAGGCCCTCGACGATGGCCGTCTTGCCCACGCCGGGCTCACCGATGAGCACCGGGTTGTTCTTGGTGCGGCGCGACAGCACCTGGATCACGCGCCGGATCTCGTCATCGCGCCCGATGACCGGGTCGATCTTGCCCTCGCGGGCAGCCTGGGTCAGATCCCGCCCGAATCGCTCGAGGGCCTCGGAGGTGGCCTCTGGGTTCTGCGTGGTGACCCGCCGGGAGCCACGCACCTCGGTCAGCGCCTGACGGAGCTGGTCGGCGGTGATGTCACCCAACCGGCCCTCACCGCGTTCGCCGGCCAGCGCCAGAAGGATGTGCTCGGTCGAGAGGTAGTCGTCGCCCAGCTCTGCCCGCAGCCGATCTGCCTCTTCGAGGAGGTTCATGAGGGCCCGGCCCATCTGCGGTTCGTTACCCCCGTAGGCGGAGGGCAACCGGCCGAGGCGGGTGGCGGTGGCGTTGCGCAGGCTCAGCGGCTCGACACCGGCCCTGGACAGTAGCGGCAGGACCACGCCCTCGGCCTGCCCGAGCAGCGCCATCAAGAGGTGATCGGGCGTGACCTCGGGGTTGGCTGCCTGACGAGCCAGGTGGACGGCGTTGCCGATCGCTTCCTGTGTCTTGTGCGTCCAGCGGTTGGGGTCGACGGGCATGGCGAATAGTGTAGCAATAAATCTGAGTGTGAACAACTCAAGTTTCGCCTGGAGGCTCCTCGAGGCTCATCCAAGGACGTGGACCTCGTCGACGACGTCCCAGGTGCCGTCGTGGCGTCGGGCCAGCACCTGGCCCGACGCAGCCGGCGCCCTCGGTTCGGCGCCGACCAGGGTCTCGGTGGCGGCTGCCCTGGCCCGGTCGGCCGATCCGAACTCCTCTGCCAGCAACCACGGCTCGCCCTCGGTCGGCACCAGGCGCACCACATAGGTGCCGTCGTGGTGACAGGACCTGCGCCACAACACCAGGCGGCCCCAGCCCATGGCCACCACGAAGCCGACCACGGCCAGGGCCAGCACCCCCATGGCCAGCCCCGGCACGCCCACTGCTCAGTCCCTGGGCGGGGAAGCCGACCGCAGGCTCGCGGCCCAGCGCACCAGCGATTGCTCGACCACGGGCACCAGGTCCCGGCGGTGCTGGCGATGGGCCTCTTGGACGGCGGACTGCTTCTCGTGGCGGAGCTGGTCGTTCTCGGCCTCTAGCCGAGCCACCTCGGCCTCGAGCCCGAGCACGCGGGATACCCCTGCCAGGTTGAGGCCCTCCTCGGTGAGCTCCTGGATGCGCAGCAGCCGGTCGATGTCCTGTTCGCTGTAGCGCCGGCTGCCCCCGGGTGTACGGGCCGGTTCCAGCAGTCCGCGGCGCTCGTAGATGCGAAGCGTCTGGGCATGCAGCCCGGCCAGCTCCGCCGCCACCGAGATGACGTAGACCGCCCTACCAGGTTCGTTGCTGGACCGTCTCTGACGCATGGCTCCCCTCCCGCGACCCTAGGCCCGTGACCTCTCACGGGGTGACCAATCGGTCACCCCGGCGAGCTCCTCGATGGCCTTGCGCTCGGCATCGCTCAGCTCGGTCGGGACGACCACGTCGACGGTCACCAGCAGATCACCGGTGCCCCGCTTGGTCGCCACCCCGCGGCCGCGCACACGGAAGGTCTTGCCCGACGGTGTGCCCGGCGGGACCTTGAGGGTGACGGTGGACCCGTCCAACGTGGGCACCTTGACGTTGGCGCCGAGGGCGGCCTCTGGGAACGTGATGGGCACGGTGATGGTCAGGTTCCGGCCGTCGCGGCCGAACATCTCGTGGGGTGTGACGTGCACCCTGACGATGAGGTCGCCCGGCGGTCCGCCGTTGCGACCGCTTCCGCCCTTGCCCGGCAAGCGGATGGTCTGACCGTCGGCGACCCCGGCCGGGATGCGGACCTTGACCTGGCGGGTCCGGCGCTCGACGCCGTTGGGTCCGAGCTCGTCGGAGGTGAGGTTCACCGTCGTGGTCACACCCTCCACGGCCTCCATGAAGCCGAGGTGCAGCTCGGCCTGCTGGTCGACGCCGCGTATGGGCGGTGGCGTGCCACCCCGGAACCCGGCGTTGCCGAACCCATCGTTGCGGCGGCCACGGCCGAACAGGCCACCGAGCAGGTCACCCAGGCCGCCCAGGTCGGACAGGTCCTCGACCCGGACCTGGAAGCCACCCGGTCCGGATGCGAACCCGCTGTCGGGTCCGAACGGTCCGAACCCGGACGCGCCGAGCCGGCGCACCTCGTCGTACTCGGCACGCTTGTCGCTGTTGCCGATCACGTCGTAGGCGGCCTGCACCTCCTTGAAGCGCTCCTCGTCGCCACCGGCGGCATCGGGGTGATGCTTGCGGGCCAGTTTGCGGAACGCCTTGGTGATCTCCTTGGCCGGGGCGTCCTCCGCGACGCCGAGGATCTTGTAGTAGTCCTTCTCCAGCCAGTCACGCTGGGGTGCCATGGCTCACCGGTCCCGAGTGCAGGCCATCACAACCTCACCTTGACCGCTGCCGGTCGCAGGACACGTCCTCCCCAGGTGTACCCGGAGCGGAACTCCTCCACGACCTGGCTGGTGTCGCCGTCGCCGGCCTCGCTCAGGACGGCCTCGTGTACAGCGGGATCGAACTGTTCACCCTCTGTCGGGATCCGGTGGAGACCCTCCTTGCCCAGGATGACCTCGAGCTGGCGGCCGATGGGCTCGACGGAGGTCTCACCGGCGGCCACCGCCGCATCGCAGGCATCGAGGACGGGGAGCAGTGCTTCCACGAGGCGGGCTATGCCGGCCGCGACCCGATCCTCGGAGTGCGCTGCAGTGCGCTTGCGGAAGTTGTCGAACTCCGCCTGGAGGCGCTGCAACATGGCCAGGTACTCGTCACGCTCGCGGGTGACCTCCTCGAGGCTCTCGATCAGGTCCACGACGTCGATCTGTGCATCGGCGGGTGCGTCCGCCGCTGAGTCGGTGGCGGCATCGGCTGGTGCGTCCACCGACGTGTCGCTGGGGGCATCCGCGGCTACGTCCGCAGACCCGTCCACGGCTGCGTCGCCGGTGAGACCCCCTTCGTGGGGCGTCTCGCCCTCGGAAGGGGGTTCCACCGGGTCGGGGGACCCGGGCTGGCGACCGGCCCCCGAGACCTGGGCAGGGCGTGACACCGCGCCCGGATCGGAGACCGGCCCCGTGCCCTCGGGCGCGGGCCGGCGGACCCGGAGCGGTTCGCGATTCACGACGCCTGCTCGTCGTCGACGATCTCGGCGTCGACCACCTCGTCGTCGCTGGGTGCCGCACCGCCGCCGTCGCCGGTGGGGGTGCCACCCTGGGCTGCAGCCTGCTCGTACAGCTTCTGGCCGAACGTCTGGCTGGCCGCGGCCAGCGCGGAGGTGGCCGAGGTGATGGCGTCGACGTCGTCTCCTTCGAGCGTGCCCTTGAGCTCGGCGAGCGCCTTCTCGACGGCTTCCTTCTCGTCACCGCTGACGCTCTCACCCTGCTCGCGGAGCAGCTTCTCGGTCTGGTACACGAGCGTGTCGGCCTGGTTGCGGGCCTCGGCCTGCTGGCGACGCTTGGCGTCCTCGGCGGCATGGGCTTCGGCGTCGTGCACCATCTGGTCGATGTCATCTCTGGACAGCGAGGACTGACCAGTGATGGTGATGGACTGCTCCTTGCCCGTGCCCCGGTCCTTGGCCGACACGTGCACGATGCCGTTGGCATCGATGTCGAAGGACACCTCGATCTGGGGCACACCACGGGGGGCGGGGGGCAGGTCGACGAGCTGGAACTTGCCCAGCGTCTTGTTGCCACCGGCCATCTCACGCTCACCCTGCAGGACGTGGATCTCCACGGATGGCTGCATGTCGTCCGCGGTGGTGAAGACCTCGGTCCGCTTGGTCGGGATGGTGGTGTTCCGCTCGATCAGCCTGGTCATCACGCCGCCCTTGGTCTCGATGCCGAGAGACAACGGGGTCACGTCGAGCAGCAGGACGTCCTTGACCTCGCCCTTGAGCACACCGGCCTGGACGGCTGCACCGACGGCGACCACCTCGTCGGGGTTCACGCCCCGGTGGGCCTCCTTGCCCGTCAGCTCGCGAACCAGGTCCTGGACGGCCGGCATGCGGGTCGAACCGCCGACCAGGATGACGTGGTCGATGTCGCTCTTGGAGAGCCCTGCGTCGGAGATGGCCTGGTCGAATGGCGACCGGCAGCGCTCGACGAGGTCGGCGGTCAGTTCCTGGAACTTGGCGCGGCTCAACTCGTAGTCGAGGTGGAGCGGTCCGGCGTCGGTGGCGGTGATGAAGGGCAGGTTGACCGTGGTGGTCTGCTTGGTGGACAGGTCCTTCTTGGCCTGCTCCGCTGCCTCCTTGAGGCGCTGGCGAGCCATGGGGTCGGCGCCCAGGTCGACTCCGTGATCTCCCTTGAACTGCGCCACCAGCCAGTCGATGACGCGCTGGTCCCAGTCGTCACCACCGAGGTGGGTGTCGCCATGGGTCGACTTGACCTCGAACACCCCGTCGCCGATCTCGAGGATGGAGACGTCGAACGTTCCTCCACCGAGGTCGAACACGAGGATCGTCTGGTCTTCGGCTTCCTTGTCGAGGCCGTACGCCAATGCCGCCGCCGTGGGCTCGTTGATGATTCGGAGCACCTCCAGCCCGGCCACCTGACCCGCCTCCTTGGTGGCGGTCCGCTGGGCGTCGTCGAAGTAGGCCGGCACCGTGATCACGGCCTGGATGACCTCGTCTCCCAGGTAGCTCTCGGCGTCCCGCTTCAGCTTCTGCAGCACGCGGGCGGCGATCTCCTGGGCGCGGTATGTCTTGCCGTCCGCCTCGGCCACCCAGTCGGTGCCCATGCGGCGCTTCACCGAGGCGAACGTGCGGTGGGGGTTGGTCACGGCCTGGCGCTTGGCCACCTCGCCGACCAGGACCTCTCCGTCCTTGGCGAAGGCAACCACCGATGGGGTGGTTCGATCCCCCTCGGCGTTGGCTATGACGGTGGGCTCGCCGCCTTCCATGACGGCGACGACGGAGTTGGTGGTACCGAGGTCGATACCGACGGCCTTGGCCATGTGGGACTCCTCTGGATCCGTGAGGATCGTTGCTGGACGGATGTGTGATTGGAGCTGTTGCGAAGGTTGTCGTCGATTATAAAAGCTGAGTCGACCAGTAGCAACTTTCTGGACAGCCTATCTGGAACTGCCGCCCGCAGGGCTTCGGGCTTGCCTACCGGCACCCTGACTACGGTTGGTGGCCGTGATCCCGCTGGTCATCGTCCGTCACGGCCAGAGCCTGTGGAACCTGCAGAACCGGTTCACCGGATGGGTCGACGTCGACCTCACCCCCGCCGGGGAGGACGAGGCCCGCGCTGCCGGCCGGGAGCTGCTGGAGGCGGGCGCCCTCTTCGACGTCGTGCACACCTCGGTGCAGGTGCGTGCCATCCGTACAGCCGAGCTGCTGCTGCACGAGCTCGGTCAATCGTGGCTGCCGGTGCGGCGCCACTGGCGCCTGAACGAACGTCACTACGGCGCTCTCACCGGGCTCGACAAGGCAGAGACGGCACAGCGCCACGGCGCCGATCAGGTCCACCTCTGGCGACGCAGCTACGACGTCGCCCCACCCCCGATGCCAGACGACCACCCTGACGACCCCAACGACGACCGCCGCTACGCAGCGCTGCCGCCCGAGCTGCTGCCGCGCACCGAGTGCCTACGCGACGTCGTGGACCGGATGCTCCCCTACTGGTACGACGGCATCGTCCCCGACCTCAGGGCCGGCCTCGAGGTGGTGGTGGTGGCCCACGGCAACTCTCTGCGGGCCCTGGTCAAGCACCTCGAATCGATCCCCGATGACGAGATCGCCGACCTCAACCTCCCCACCGGGGTGCCGCTCCGCTACGAGCTCGACGCCGTCACGCTCCGGCCCATCACGGCCCGCCAGGTGGTCGGCGACGCCGAGGCCGCAGCGGCAGCCGCCGAGGCCGTCGCCCGCCAAGCGGGGTAGTCGCCACGACGTGGCGCCGCGCAGGCTGATTCAAACCGCGTCTGCGCCGCGTTCGCCGGTGCGGATGCGCACCACCTGGTTCACCGGGTGGGCCCAGACCTTGCCGTCGCCGATCTTGCCGGTGCGAGCTGCCGCGATGATGGCCTCGACCACCCGGTCGACGGCGCCGTCGTCGACCAGCACCTCCACACGCACCTTGGGGAGGAACTCGATGCGGTACTCG
>Ga0256867_10000523_pt1 | contig 15151 bp, 13 predicted proteins | sample RVTome_15_FD_185939 | JGI IMG/M metagenome (GOLD analysis project Ga0256867, IMG submission 185939) | Soil microbial communities from uranium-contaminated site in the Upper Colorado River Basin, Wyoming, United States - RVT150D86 (HiSeq) ... | reverse complement strand
GGTCATGTCCAACTCGATGCCGCGGGGATCGATCCCGACGTCGGCCGCGATGCGGTCGCCGTGATGGCTCGCGAAGTAGATCGAGATGGCGGCGATCTCGCCAAAGATGTCGAGGTCGGGCGCCAGGCGGGCAATGGCTCCGTCGAGGAACACGAGGTTCTTGACGAACAGCATCAGCTCCTTGGGGAAGCGGGCGCCGATGCCCAGCAGCGCCTTCATCACCTGCTGGATCTCCGCCACCAGCTGCTCGCCCGACATGGTCGTGGGGTCGACCGGCGGCTGGTCGAGGTGGAGCTCGCGCACCACCCGCGCCAGATCCGTATCGGGTGGCAGCGCTCCGAGGTCGCGCAGGGCGGCCAGCTGTGCCAGGACGTCGTTGCCGGCGCCGCCCATGAGGAGCCGCAGGAACGCCTGGCGGCGGACCTCGTCGAGCCGGCCGGTGATACCGAAGTCGAGTAGCGCCGTGCGTCCGTCGGGCTGGACGAAGAGGTTCCCCCCGTGGAGGTCACCGTGGAAGATTCCCTTGAGGATCGCCCCCTCGAGCGTGGCGATCATGCCGGTGCGGATCACGGCCTCGGTGTCGACCCCGGCGCCGCGCATGCCGACCACGTCGTCGAAGCGGAAGCCGTCGAGCCGCTCCATGACCAGCACGCGGCGGGTGACCAGCTCGGGGTGGGGCCGGGGCACGACGTATCCCCGCTGGTCGAGCTCGGCGAACGTGCGGGCCAGGTCCAGCATGTTCTCGGCCTCCAGCCGGAAGTCGAGCTCCTCGGCGATGGTCTGGGCGAACAGCTCGACCAGCGCGGGCGGGTTGGCCAGCGCGGTGACCGGGATGCGCCCCACCAGCTTGGGGGCCAGCCACGCCATGACCCGTAGGTCGTCGCGCACCAGCCGCGCGACCGTCGGCCGCTGGACCTTGACCACCACCTTCTCGCCGGTCCGCAGGGTGGCGGCGTGAACCTGGGCGATGGAGGCGGCGGCCAGGGGGCTGCGGTCGATCCAGCGGAACGTCTGCTCCACCGGCCGTCCCAGGTCCTCCTCGATGACCTCGCGCACGACACGGAACGGCTCGGCCGGGACCTGGTCGCGGCACAGCTTGAACTCGTCCACCAGCTCGACCGGGAAGATGCCCTCGCCCGATGAGATGATCTGCCCCAGCTTGATGTAGGTCGGCCCCAGCCGCTCGGCCGCCACGCGCAGGCGGCGGGAGACGCCCGCCCGGCGGACCTCCGGTACACGCGATCGCTTCTCCCGAAGCGCCCACACCGCCAAAGCGGCGCCCAGCCGGCGGCCGACGGTGAGCACGCGGCGCCCCGGCGGCCACCGGTGTGGGCGGGTGAGCCGGGGCACCTCGGCCACGACCCGAGCGCGCACGCCGCCCAGGTCCCGCCGCCAAACCAGAGCAGTGGGATCGTCGAGCGTCCACGGTGGGGTGTCGCTGTAGCTGCCAGCGTCCAAGTCGGTGGGGGCGACCATCGTGCCTGTGCCTCAGCCCGTGAGTCTGACCGACCTCCGCGGGAATGGCACCTCAGGGCCGCACGTGCCCGTCCGTTACCGGCACGCCCTCAGCCCTGAGTCTCCTGGCGTGCTCGACCTCGTGCCCGGGGACCAGGCGGCCGGTGGCGGTGACCACCCGCCACCACGGCAGGTCGAGGTCGCTGGTGGCCAGGATGCGGCCGACGGCGCGGGCCCGTCCCGGGTAGCCGGCCTCGGCGGCGACCTCGCCGTAGGTCACCACGTCACCAGGTGCGAGCGAGGCGAGCACGGCCACCACCGCCTGCTCGAATGGGGACCCTGAGCGAGCGTCCGTCGAGGGTGACGGGGAAGCAACGAGAGAGCGAGCGTGGCCCGAGCGGCCCGCTGCGGAGCAGCAAGAGCGGGGAGCATTGTCGGGCACCGCGAGCAACCTAGAGTTCCGCCCATGCGGACGCTGACGAGCGAGGAGGCCGCGACCCACGCCAACAACGTCGCCGAGCAGGGCTGGACCGTGGTCGAGGACGCCATCGAGCCGGACCTGGTTGACGAGCTGACGGAGGCGCTCGACCGGCTGGAGCGCGATCTGGGGGTCGTGCCGGCCGAGAACGCGTTCGAGGGGACCCGCACCGTGCGCATCTACAACCTGTTGGTGCAGGGCGAGGTGTTCGCACGGGTGCCAGTTCACGCCAACGTGCTGCCGGTGGTGGAACGGGTGCTCGACCCCGATTGCCTGCTGTCGTCGCTGTCGTCCATCGCCATCGGCCCCGACGAGACGCCGCAGCCGATCCATTCCGATGACCAGCTCATTCCCATCCCCAAGCCCCACCCGCCCATCGTCTGCAACTCGATGTGGGCGCTCACCGACTTCACCGAGGCCAACGGCGCCACGCGACTCGTGCCGGGGACGCACCTCGGCCCCTCACCCGACTTCGGCCGCGAGTACGAGTCGATCCCGGCCGAGATGGCGCGGGGGAGCGTGCTGGTCTGGAACGGGAGCCTCTGGCACGGCGGCGGCGCCAACACCACGGGGCAACGGCGTGTCGGGCTGGCGTGCAACTACTGCGCCGGCTACATCCGCCAGCAGGAGAACCAGCAGCTCGGCATCCCACGCGAGATCGCCCAGCGGTTCGACGAGCGCCTCCAGCGCCTCTGCGGCTACGGCATCTACAGCGGCCTCATCGGGCACGTCGACAAGCACGACCCGATCGAGTTGCTGCGGGCCGGCGACGGCGCCGACATGGTTTGGGACCTGATCTGACCCCGGGGTCCCTCGATCCGCTCAGTCCCCGGACGCGGCCGTGATCGCCCGCTCGGCGAGCTCGGGGCGGCAGACCAGCAGGTCGGGCAGGTACGGATCCGGCCGGTTGTACACGAGCGGGGACCCGTCGAGGCGCGACGTGTGCAGGCCCGCGGCGCGCGCCACGGCCACCGGGGCCGCCGAGTCCCATTCGTGCTGGCCACCGCTGTGGGCGTAGACCTCGGCCTCGCCCAGGACCACCGCCATCGCCTTGGCGCCCGCAGAGCCGAGCGTTACCAGCTCTCCGCCCAGCGCCTCGGCGATCAGCGTCGCCTCGGCCGGGGGGCGGCTGCGGCTCACCACCACCCGGACCGGTCCGGTCCGTGGCCCCGGCGGACGGGGCGGCGTGGCCGTGGCCAGGGTCAGGCCGCGGGCGGGCAGGGCGACGGCGCCGGCGACGGGGTCGCCGGCGGCCACCAGCGCCACGTGCACCGCCCAGTCGGTCCGGGGGGCCTCGCCGAACTCGCGGGTCCCGTCCAGCGGATCGACGATCCACACCCGCTCGGCCGAGAGCCGGCCGGAGTCGTTGACGCCCTCCTCGGACAGGACGGCGTCGTTCGGCCGCAGCTCCGCCAAGCGGCGCATCAGGAGCTCGTGGGCGGCCCGGTCGCCCTCGGCCCCGAGAGCCTTGCCGTCGACGCCGTCACCGGTGAGCCGGGCGCGCAGGTCGACCAGCATGTCGCCGGCCTCGGTGGCGAGGTGAGCGGCGGTCACGTGATCGTCGGCGCCGATGAGGGGCATGCTGTCCCCTGGATACCAGATGCGACGAAATTGCTTACCAAACAGGTCGCTTTTAGCCTGACGCGGTCATGTCCACGAGCGCCCCGACGCAGCCCGACTACGAGTTGACGCACCTCCAGGCGCTGGAGGCCGAGGCGATCCACATCATCCGTGAGGTCGCCGCCGAGTTCGAGCGTCCGGTCATGCTGTTCTCGGGGGGCAAGGACTCCGCGGTGATGCTGCACCTGGCGGTCAAGGCATTCGCCCCCGCCCGGTTGCCGTTCCCGGTCATGCACGTGGACACCGGCCACAACTTCGCGGAGGTGATCGAGTTCCGGGACCGGCGGGTGGCCGAGCTCGGCGCTCGCCTGGTCGTGGCGAGCGTTCAGGACGCCATCGACGCCGGCAAGGTGGTCGAGGAGAGCGGTCCCCGGGCCAGCCGCAACCGCATCCAGACCGTCCCGCTGCTCGAGGCCATCGAGTCGCACGGCTTCGACGCCGTGTTCGGTGGCGCCCGGCGCGACGAGGAGAAGGCCCGGGCCAAGGAGCGGGTCTTCAGCTTCCGCGACGACTTCGGCCAGTGGGACCCCAAGAACCAGCGGCCGGAGCTCTGGAACCTCTACAACGGGCGGCACCGGAAGGGCGAGCACATCCGTGTGTTCCCGCTGTCCAACTGGACCGAGCTCGACATCTGGCAGTACGTCGCCGCCGAGGGCGTGGAGCTGCCGTCGATCTACTTCGCCCACACCCGGCGGGTGTTCCAGCGCGACGACATGTGGTTGGCGGAGTCGCGGTGGGTCACGCTGCTCGACGGCGAGGAGATCGAGGAGCGCACCGTGCGGTTCCGCACCGTCGGGGATGCGACCTGCACCGGCGCCATCGAATCGGCGGCCGCCACCCTGGCGGCGATCATCGAGGAGACCGCGGCCACGCGCATCACCGAGCGGGGCGCCACCCGGGCCGACGATCGCATCAGCGAGGCCGGCATGGAGGACCGCAAGCGCGAGGGCTACTTCTAGTGGGGACCGGCTGACATGGAGCTCCTGCGTTTCGCGACCGCCGGGTCCGTGGATGACGGCAAGTCGACCCTCATCGGCCGCCTGCTCTACGACTCCAAGGCGATCTTCGAGGACCAGCTCGATGCGGTCGAGCGCACCAGCCTGGCTCGCGGCGACGCCTACACCGATCTGGCGCTGCTCACCGACGGCCTGCGGGCCGAGCGTGAGCAGGGCATCACCATCGACGTCGCCTACCGGTACTTCGCCACGCCCAAGCGGAAGTTCATCATCGCCGACACCCCCGGGCACATCCAGTACACGCGCAACATGGTCACAGGCGCGTCCACCGCCGACCTGGCACTCGTGCTGATCGACGCCCGCAAGGGCGTGCTCGAGCAGTCGCGCCGCCACGCCTTCCTGGCCACGCTGCTCGGGATCCCCCACCTGGTGGTGTGCGTCAACAAGATGGACCTCGTCGGGTGGTCGCAGGCGCGCTTCGAGGAGATCAAGGCCGAGTTCCGCAACTTCGCCATGCGCCTCGACGTGCACGACCTGTCGTTCATCCCCATCTCGGCGCTGCATGGTGACAACGTCGTGGAGCGGTCGGCCAACATGGACTGGTACGAGGGGACGTCGCTGCTGCACCACCTCGAAGAGACCCACATCGCCAGCGACCGCAACCTGATCGACGCCCGCTTCCCGGTGCAGTACGTGGTGCGCCCGCAGGACCAGGTGAACCACGACCTGCACGACTACCGGGGCTACGCCGGCACCGTTGCCGGCGGGGTGCTCAAGCCCGGCGACGAGGTGGTCGTGCTGCCGTCGGGCCTCACCACGACCATCGCGGCCATCGACAGCGCCGACGGCGCGGTGGCGGAGGCGTTCGCCCCCATGGCGGTCACGGTCCGACTGGCCGACGACGTCGACGTGTCCCGGGGCGACATGATCTGCCGGGTCCGCAACCGCCCCCACGTCGGCCAGGACCTCGAGGCCATGCTGTGCTGGCTGACCCCGCAGTGCGACCTGCGCGCCGGCGCCAAGCTGGCCATCAAGCACACCACCCGCTGGGGCCGGGCGTTGGTGAAGGATCTGCAGTACCGCCTCGACGTCAACACGCTGCATCGCGACGAAGAGGCGGGCACCCTGGCGCTGAACGAGATCGGGCGGGTCAGCCTGCGCACGACCGTGCCGCTGTTCTTCGACGAGTACCGCCGCAACCGCGCCACCGGCAGCTTCATCCTGGTCCACGAGGCGACCAACAACACGGTGGGCGCCGGCATCATCCTCGGTCCCACCGGGGTGGCGTGACGCGGGACGTCGTCTGGCACGCGGGATCGGTGGCCCGGACCGACCGACCGTCGGTGGGCACGACGGTGTGGTTCACCGGCCTGTCGGGCTCGGGCAAGTCGACGGTGGCAGCTGAGGTCGAGCGGTCGTTGGTGGCGGCCGGCCGGCCCGCCTACCTGCTCGACGGCGACAACCTGCGGCACGGGTTGAACGCCGACCTCGGATTCTCCGCCGCCGACCGCACCGAGAACATCCGGCGGGTGGGCGAGGTGGCCCGGCTGTTCGCCGACGCCGGGGTGGTGGCGCTGGTGCCGGTCATCAGTCCCTACCGGGTCGACCGGGACCGGGCCCGGGCCATCCACCGGGCGGTCGGGCTCCGGTTCGTCGAGGTGTTCGTCGACACACCGCTCGAGGTGTGCGAGTCCCGCGATCCCAAAGGCCTCTACGCCAAGGCCCGCGCGGGCGACATCGTCGGCTTCACCGGCATCGACGACCCCTACGAGGCCCCTGAGCGTCCCGACCTACGGCTAACGCCGGCCGACGGCGACCCGTCGGCCCAGGCGGCGATCGTCCTGGACGTGCTGGACGGGCGCTGAAGCTCAAGCCGGCCCCGGGCGGTAGGTGCCGAAGCACCAGACGTTCCCCTCAGGGTCCCGGGCGGCGTAATCGCGTGAGCCGTACTCCTGGTCGGTGAGACCCATCACGATCTCGGCCCCGGCCGCCACCGCCCGGTCGTGGTGGGCGTCGGGGTCGTCGAGAGCGACGTAGACGGCAGTGGGCCCCAGATCGAAGGGGCTGTCGCTGGAGGACGCAGCCACACCGAAGCCGAAGTAGCAGCCACCGAACTCGAGCTCGACGTAGGCGATCTCGCCGTCGGGTCCCTTGTGTACCGCCTGCTCGCGAAAGCCGAACGCCTCGGTGAGGAACCCGAGCGCCTTCTCGGGGTCCCGGTAGTGCAGGACCGGCTGGATGATGACGTTGGTTTCTCGTGTCATGCCGCCGACGGTATGACGCCACGCCGGCCGCCGTCTTGGACGAATGTGACGTCGGCCGGGCCGCGTCACACATCCGGCGCCTGTGTCGTCGTGGTAGGGGAGTACGACAAGCTAAGGAAACGACCATGTCGATCACCACGACCGGCTACTTCGCCCCGATGAAGGCCGCCAAGACCATCAGGCTGATCACATACCGCCGGGACGGCACCCGGGTGAGCACTCCGGTGCACGTCGTCGCCCACGACGATGTGGCCTACATCCGGACGTTCGACCCCTCGGGCAAGCTCAAGCGCATGCGCAACAACCCCGAGGTCGAGGTGGCACCGAGCACCGTGAGGGGTCGGGTCACGGGCGAGAGCCGGCGGGCGAAGGCGCGCATCCTCACGGGCGAGGAGGCCGACGCCGCCGGCCGGGCACTGGCCCGCAAGTACCCGATCCTGCACGGCCGGCTGATCCCCTGGTTCCACCGGCGCAAGGGCCTGGTGACCACGCACATCGAGCTGACGCCGCGGTAGCCGGCGCCTTACCGCACCAGTGGCTTGTACCTGATGCGGTGGGGTTGGTCGGCCTCGGCGCCCAGCTGCTTCCGGCGCCAGGCCTCGTACTCGCTGAAGTTGCCCTCGAACCAGCGCACCTGGCTCTCGCCCTCGAACGCCAGGATGTGCGTTGCGATCCGGTCGAGGAACCAGCGATCGTGGCTGATCACCACGGCGCAGCCCGGGAACGCCTCCAGCCCGTCCTCCAGCGCCCGCAAGGTGTCCACGTCGAGGTCGTTGGTCGGCTCGTCGAGGAGGAGCACGTTGCCGCCCCGTCGCAGCAGCTTGGCGAGGTGCACGCGGTTGCGCTCGCCGCCCGAGAGAACACCGACCGGCTTCTGCTGATCGGAACCCCGGAAGTTGAACGACGCCACGTAGGCCCGGCCGTTGACCTCGCGACCTCCGACCTTCAGCAGGTCGTGGCCGCCGGTGATCTCCTCGTAGACGGTGCTCTCGGCGCCGAGCGCGTCCCGGGACTGGTCCACGTAGGCGAGCTCGACCGACGCCCCGATCGTGATCGCGCCGCGGTCGGGGCTCTCGGCACCGGTGAGCATGCGGAACAATGTGGTCTTGCCCGCGCCGTTGGGCCCGATGATCCCGACGATGCCGGCCCGGGGCAGCGAGAACGACAGGTCGTCGATCAGCAGCCGGTCTCCGTAGACCTTGGACAGTCCGTCGACCTCGATGACCTGGTCGCCGAGGTGCGGACCGGGCGGGATGTGGACCTGCAGCCTGTCGGGCCCGCGATCGACGCGCTCGGCCTCGGCCTGCAGCTTCTCGTACGCGGCGAGGCGGGCCTTGCCCTTGGCCTGGCGGGCCTTGGGTGCCATCCGGATCCACTCGAGCTCGCGTTCCAGGGTTCGCTTGCGGGCGCTGTCGGCCTTCTCCTGCTGCTCGAGGCGCGCCCGCTTCTGTTCCAGCCAGCCCGTGTAGTTGCCCTCGAACGGGTAGCCGCGCCCCCGGTCGAGCTCGAGGATCCAGCCCGCCACGTTGTCGAGGAAGTAGCGGTCGTGGGTGATGGCGACGACGGTGCCGTGGTAGTCCCGCAGGAAGCGCTCCAGCCACGCCACCGACTCGGCGTCGAGATGGTTCGTGGGCTCGTCGAGCAGGAGTAGGTCGGGCCGGGACAGGAGGAGCCGGCAGAGCGCCACCCGGCGTCGCTCCCCTCCGGAGAGCGTGCCGACATCGGCGTCGCCCGGCGGGAGCCGCAGGGCGTCCATGGCGACCTCGACCGTGCGCTGGAGGTCCCAGGCACCAGCGGCGTCGATCCTGGCCTCGAGCTCGGCCTGTCGGGCGCCGAGCTTCTCGTAGTCGGCGTCGGGGTCTGCCCAGCCGGCCATCACCTCGTCGTACTCGGCGAGCAGCGCCGCCACTTGGCCGACGCCGTCCATCACGTTGGCCTGGACGTCCTTGGCCCCGTCGAGCTGGGGCTCCTGCTCCAGCATGCCCACCGAGAACCCGGGGGTGAGCCGGGCCTCGCCGGTGTAGCCGTCGTCGACGCCGGCCATGATCCGCAGCAACGACGACTTCCCGGCACCGTTGGGCCCGAGCACGCCGATCTTGGCTCCGGGATAGAAGGCCAGGGTGATGTCCTTCAGCACCTCCTTGTCGGGGGGGTGGAAGCGACTCACCCTGCGCATCGTGAAGATGAACTGCGCGCTCATGATGCGCGCCGACGGTACCGGCTCGGCCGATCAGGCCCGAATCGGGCTCAGGCGGCCCGGATGGACTGGATCTGGTCCAGGTGCACCACCACGTCGTCGTCGTCGACGACGAACCAGGCGCTGCCCTTGACGCAGGACAGCAGCCGGCCGCGCCAGAGGCTGGCGGCCGTGCTGACGATCACGTCGATGCCCATCAACGGACGGAGCGTTTGGGGAGTCAGGGGAGGGCGGTCGACAGCGATGTTCGGGCGCATGCTGACCTCCTGCGCGAGGGTGTACCCGGGTTTACACGTGCCGGTTCGTCGCCGGGTGGATACCCGGATGACCTGAGTCGAGAATGCCGGGTCGCCGGTACCATCGGTGACCGTGGGTGACGTACCGCAAGCGACCAACTCGACCACCACACTCGGGCCCAACGCCTGGCTGGTCGACGAGATGTACGAGCAGTACCTCGACGACCCGGCCTCGGTGAGCGAGAGCTGGCGGGACTTCTTCGCCGACTACAAGCGTGATGTCGACCGGCAAGCAGCCGCGTCCAACCGGGCGAGCACCGCGCCCTTGCCCACAACCCCTCCGCCCTCGGCGTCACCCGCTCCCGTCAATGGGGCCCAGCCGGTGCCCAAGGTGCCGACCCCGGCGGCGACGCCCGCCCCGGCCGCCGAGGAGCCGCCGGGCGAGCCACTGCGCGGTGCGGCCGCCCGCATCGTGCAGAACATGACGGCCAGCCTCGATGTGCCCACCGCCACCGGCTTCCGCGACGTGCCGGCGAAGCTGCTCGAGGTCAACCGCCGGATCGTGAACGGCTACCTGGGCCGCACCCGCGGAGGGAAGGTCAGCTTCACCCACATCATCGGCTATGCGGTCGTGCGGGCGATCGCGGACACGATGCCGGTGATGCGGTCGACGTTCACGACCGATGCCGACGGCAAGCCGCGGGTCGTCCGTCACGAGCACGTCAACCTCGGGCTCGCGGTCGACGTCGAGAAGTCCGACGGCAGCCGCACGCTGCTGGTGCCGGTCATCCGCGAAGCCGACACCCTGGACTTCCGCGGCTTCTGGGGATCGTACGAGGAGATGATCCGCAAGGTCAGGTCCAACAAGCTCAGCCCCGACGACTTCGCCGGGGGCAACGTCACCCTCACCAACCCGGGCACCATCGGAACCGTCCAGTCGGTGCCGCGGCTCATGCCCAACCAGGGGGTGATCGTCGGCGTCGGCGCCATCGACTACCCCGCCGAGTGGCGGGGCGCCGATCCCGTCCTGCTGGCCGAGCTGGGTGCCTCCAAGGTCGTCACGGTCACGTCCACCTACGACCACCGGATCATCCAGGGCGCCGAGTCGGGCCTGTTCCTCCAGCGGATCGAGGAGCTGCTGCTGGGGGCCGACGGCTTCTACGACGACATCTTCCAGAGCCTGGGTGTGCCCTACGAGGCGGTGAAGTGGCGGCGCGACGTCAATCCCATCGACCGCGAGCAGACGATGCTCGAGAAGCAGATGGCCGTGGCGACGCTGATCCGCGTGTACCGGGTGCGCGGACACCTCATCGCCGATCTCGACCCGCTGCGGTGGAAGGAGCCCCGGATGGCTCCGGAGCTCGACCCCGCCACCTACGGGCTCACGATCTGGGACCTCGACCGCGAGTTCCTCACCGGCGGGCTCGCGGGGCAGGACAAGCTGGCACTCAGCGAGATCCTGCGGGTGCTGCGCGACGCCTACTGCCGCACATCGGGCGTCGAGTACATGCACATCCAGGACCTGGACGAGCAGCACTGGATCCAGGAGCACGTCGAGTCGGCCACCGGGGTCGACTTCGAGACCGAGGACCAACGCCACATCCTCGCCCGGCTCAATGCCGCCGAGGCGTTCGAGAAGTTCCTCGGCACCAAGTGGGTGGGGCAGAAGCGCTTCAGCCTCGAGGGTGGCGAGAGCCTCATCCCCGTGCTGGACGCCATCCTCGAACAGGCGGCCGACGACGGGCTCGACGGCGCGGTCATGGGCATGTCACACCGGGGCCGGCTGAACGTGCTCGCCAACATCGTCGGCAAGTCCTACGAGCAGATCTTCAAGGACTTCGAGGGCATCCCCGATCCCACGGCGGTGCAGGGCTCGGGTGACGTCAAGTACCACCTGGGCCAGGCCGGCAAGTTCCAGAGCCGCGCCGGCAAGGAGATCCCGGTCGAGGTGGCCGCCAACCCCAGCCATCTCGAGGCCGTCGACCCAGTGGTCGAGGGCATGGTGCGGGCCCGGCAGGACCAGATCAACGAGCCCGAGGCGTTCTCGGTGCTGCCCATCCTCATGCACGGCGACGCCGCCTTCGCGGGCCAGGGCGTGGTGGCCGAGACCATCAACATGAGCGACATCAAGGGCTACCGGGTGGGTGGCACGATCCACATCATCGTGAACAACCAGATCGGGTTCACGACCACGCCCGAGGCCGCCCGGTCGGGGTTCTACGCCAGCGACGTCGGCAAGATCGTGCAGGCGCCGATCTTCCACGTGAACGGCGACGATCCCGAGGCCTGCGTGCGCGTGGCCCGACTCGCCTACGCCTACCGGCAGCGCTTCCACAAGGACGTGGTGATCGACCTCGTCAGCTACCGGCGCCACGGGCACAACGAGGGCGACGATCCCAGCTACACCCAGCCGCTGATGTACGCCAAGATCGAGCAGCGGCGCTCGGTGCGGAAGCTCTACACCGAGTCGCTGGTCAAGCGGGGTCAGATGTCCCTGGAGGAAGCCGAGCAGGCGCTCGACGACTTTCGCCAGCGGCTGCAGCAGGCTCTGGACGAGACCCGCCAGTCCGCCCCGCCCGCCAGCTTGAAGGCCGCCGAGCCGCCGGCTTCCGTCGGTGTGCTGCCGCACATCGAGACCGGCGTCGATCGAGCGGTACTCGATCGCGTCTACGACCGGTTGAGCCAATGGCCGGAGGACTTCCACCCCCATCCCAAGCTGGCCAAGCAGTTCGAGACCCGCGACAAGATGGTGCGGGACCAGGGCGAGGTCGACTGGGCCACCGCCGAGGCTCTGGCGTTCGGGTCGCTCCTGCTCGAGGGCACCGACATCCGGCTGGCCGGGCAGGACTCCCGGCGCGGCACGTTCAGCCAGCGCCACGCCGTGCTGGTCGACCAGACCGACGGTCACGAATGGGCTCCGCTGGCACACCTCGGTTCCGATCAGGGCAAGTTCTGGATCTACGACTCGCTGCTGTCGGAGTACGCGGCGCTGGGCTTCGAGTACGGCTACTCGGTGGCCAACAAGGAGGCGCTGGTGTGCTGGGAGGCGCAGTTCGGTGACTTCGTCAACGGCGCCGGGCCGATCCTCGACCAGTACCTCGTGGCGGCCGAGGACAAGTGGGACCAGATCTCGGGCCTCGTGCTCCTGCTGCCGCACGGCTACGAGGGCCAGGGTGCCGAGCATTCGTCGGCCCGTCTGGAGCGGTTCCTCACCCTGGCGGCAGAGGACAACATCCAGGTGGCCAACGCCTCCACCGCGGGCCAGTACTTCCACCTGCTACGCCGCCAGGTGCGCCGCGACGTGCGCAAGCCGCTGGTGGTCTTCACCCCGAAGTCGCTGCTGCGGGCCCGGCCGGCGCGGTCCAAGATCGAGGAGCTGACGCGGGGCAGCTTCGAGGAGGTGCTCGACGACCCGTTCGTGGCCGACGCCGGCGCCGTGCGGCGGCTGGTGCTGTGCTCGGGCAAGATCGCCCACGAAGCCATGGCCGAGCGGACCGAGCGAGACGCGCCGGTGGCGGTCGTGCGGGTGGAGCAGCTCTACCCGTGGCCCTACGACAGGCTGACCGAGGTGGCGTCGAGGTACCCGAACGCCCGCCAGATCGTGTGGCTGCAGGAGGAGCCGTCGAACATGGGCGCCTGGGCGTTCGCGCAGGACCGTCTGGCCGAGCGGCTGGGCGGCAGCCACGAGATCAGCCGCGTGAGCCGCCACGAGTCCGGCAGCCCGGCCACCGGCTCCCACACCATCCACGGGCAGGAGCAGGAAGCGATCATCGACGCCGCCCTATCCGTCGGTTAGGCGCCCGCGCGTCACGCTGCCGCGCCGCGGCCGTGGGCGTCGAAGAAGTCGAGGATGACCTCGGTGGCGTCGATCACGCCCGGCTGGGTGGGTGCCCCGGCCCGCGGCCATTCGTGTCCCCAGCCGGCGAGCGTCCAGAGCTCGACCGCCGTGCCGTCGTCACACCCGGGCCAGCGCTTGACCGCCAGGCCTGGGGTCGCCTCGGTCACGGTGGGGTCGGCGTCGCAGCCGTCGAACGCCGCCCACGCCGCCATGCGGTCGACCACGGAGGGGTTGCCGAGGTCGAATCCCATGAGCGAGCTGCCCGTGTAGCCGGCGATGGGGTCGGCGTCGCCATGAACGGCCAGCACCGAGACGGGGTCGTCGCCCGGGCAGGTGCCGCTGAGGTTGACGCCCGAGACCGGCGCGATGGCGGCGAACCGGTCTCCCAGCTCGCAGCCCAGCGTGGTGCTCATGCCGGCGCCGTTGGACATGCCAGTGGAGAACACCCGGCTGGCATCGACGCAATGCTGGCCGCTGACGCTGTCGAGCAGCGTGTCGACGAATGCCACGTCGTCCGCGCCCAGATCGGCGAGGGGGATCGTCGCCCCGTTCAGGGTGACCTCGCCCGGTTCGGATCCGAAGAAGTTCCAGAACGCCAGGCCCTCGAAGCCGGCGTTGCGGGCCGCGGCCGGAGCGTTGTCGGGCACGTCCAGCGGCGCCGCCTGGGGCGTCACCACGATGTAGCCGCGGTCGCCGGCGAGGGCCGGGAGGTCGGTACTGGCGTCCTGGCTCGCGATGTCACCGCCGAACCCGTGCAGGTTGAACACCAGCGGTGCCGGCTCCGTCCCGTCGTATCCCGGCGGCAGGTGCACGGCGTACTCGCGCTCGAGGCCGCCGACGGCGATGGTCCTCGGCCCCGACGCGGCGTCGCCGCCACGCGCCGGCTCGCACACGGCCGCGGTCACATCGGCGCCGGCCGGCGCATCCGCAGCGTCGCCGGGCGCGTCACCACCGCCCCCGCATCCGGCCACCACCACGAGTGCGACGGCGAACCACGACAGTCGACCGGTCACGGACCAACCGTAGATGTCGACCGGGTCAGCTCGGGGCCGCCGGGCAGCCGGTGGCTGAGCCCGAGTGTCGCGACGACACTGGCGGGTGCGATGGAACAGATCGAAGTTGCGGGGCTGCGGATCGCCTACGAACGCGGCGGCGCAGGACCACCCCTCGTTCTCCTACATGGCTATGTGGGAGACGGGCCGACGTTGTGGCGGCCCCAGCTCGAAGCGCTGTGTGACGAGTTCACGGTCGTGGTTTGGGACGCACCCGGGGTCGGTGGCTCGTCCGATCCGCCGGAGTCGTTCGGCATGGCAGGCTACGCCGACTGCTTGGCGGGATTCGTCGATGCGCTCCATCTCGACAGGCCGCACCTGGCCGGGCTGTCGTTCGGCGGCGCCCTGGCTCTCGAGCTCAGCCGCCGGCACCCTGGCATTCCGAAGACCCTGATCCTGGCGTCTGCCTACGCCGGCTGGGGCGGCTCGTTGCCTGCCGACGTCGCCGACCAGCGGCTGGAGCAAGCGCTCAGGCTGGCCGATCTCTCACCGGACGCCTTCGTGGGAGAACTGCTGCCGACGATGTTCTCCGAGGCAACGGCGCCGGCGACGGTCGACGAGTTCGGAGCGAGCATGCGGGAGTTCCATCCCGCCGGCTTCCGGGCGATGGCACGTGCCTCCGCTGAGGACCTGCGCGCCGCGCTGCCCCAGATCAACGTTCCCACGCTGTTGGTGTATGGCGGCGAGGACGTGCGGGCACCGCTGACCGTTGCCCACGACCTCGAGGCCGCGATCTCGGGCTCGAGGCTCGTAGTGCTGCCGGATGCCGGTCATCTCTGCAACGTCGAGGCGCCCGACGAATTCAACACGGCGGTCCGAGAGTTCCTCCGCAGTCATGGCCAGGCCGTAGACGAGGCGTGAACGGCGAGAGGTCGTTGCCATCGGTTGGGCATGCACCCGGACCACCGGATCGCGAGACGGACTCGCGTGGCTGACACGCGTCGAGAGACCACCGCACCGATTGTCGGGGTCACTCCCTCAGGGGTAACGGTGGTGCGCGGCTGGGGTCGGGTGGGGTGGTGGTGCGGGTGTGGCCTTGGGGGTTGGTGATTTCG
>Ga0256867_10000522_pt1 | contig 15165 bp, 15 predicted proteins | sample RVTome_15_FD_185939 | JGI IMG/M metagenome (GOLD analysis project Ga0256867, IMG submission 185939) | Soil microbial communities from uranium-contaminated site in the Upper Colorado River Basin, Wyoming, United States - RVT150D86 (HiSeq) ... | reverse complement strand
CACGGCGCCGACGTGAACAATCACCGGCACACGATGCTTTACCTGCTGGACAATGACTTCGGCGACCTTTTTTCGTTCGTCCGGCGTCATCGCCGGCCCCTGGCCATAGGAGCCGAGGACGAAAAATGCATGCACGCCGCATGCGATAAACCAATCGGTCAGCTCGCGCATGAGCTTTTCGTCGACTCTGCCGTCGTCCAAAAATACCGTCGGACTCGGCAGCACAATCCCGCGAACTTGTTCCATCGTCAAAGCCTCCTCATGGCCGGTTTATCATCGTCCTTCGTGGTAAATCTTCGTTGAATTCCCAATACTCCATGATTCCAACACTCCATTACCCCATTGCTATCCCCGCGCCGCCTCTTCCATGGCCGCGCGCAACATGACGCCGTGCAGATCCACCGAAGTCATGGCGCAATACTCCAGGCCGTAGGTCGGCCGCTCGTCGGCCATGCCGGTTTGCAGCAGGCGCTGCAGCGCCATGCGATTAAAGCTCGCGTGGCCCATCACGCCCTCTTCGTGCTCGGCCAGATCGGCCTCCACGTGGGTCGCGAAATAGGTCGCTTTGTCACGGTCAAAGCCGTAGTGCGTCGTCAGCGCCTTGTAACAGGCCGCCGACCAGTGGCCGATCTGCTCTTCGGTCGTCACGGCCGCGTACCACTCCGCCGCCGTCCCTTCGTAAACGATGCTGCGCATGAAATCGATTTTGCCGCGAAACTCCGACAGCATCGGCGTCGTGAAAACCTCTTCTTCCGTCAAACCGAATGCCTGCGCCGTCTGCAGCATGACGAGAAAATGGCCCGGCGGCTTGGGGTGAATGAATTCATCGGCGATCTTCTCGCCGATGGGTCCCATCAGATCGCGGTTGACTTTGAGAAAGGTGATATTTCGATGATACGTGCAAGCGGTGAGCGTATTGATCTCGATCGTATAGGCGCCCCAGTTGCGGAAAAATATCTGCAGCGTTCGCAGCGCCAGTTTGCCGGTCATGAGCTGCTGCATGAACGGCGTTTCGTTGACCTTGAGATCCCAGCGCGCGCGCACCATGGAGTAAAGGTCATCGACCATCGCCTTCGCCTCGTCCGCGGAATATTTTTTCCCGAGCTGAATTCCTAGCGCCATGGCTCCCTCCGGTTCATGGAAACCGCCGTTCACGGTTATCCAACCGCGAATCGTTCCGGCGAAAACGGCGGGGATTCTTTGTCCGGACCGCCGATCAAGAGCTCGGCAGCCAGCGCCCCGACCGATGAGCTCGTCGTCATGCCGTGCCCGCCGAGCCCGGCGACCCAAAACAATTTTTCAATTTGCCGATCCCAGCCGACGACGAAACGTCCGTCGGGAGTCAAAGTTCGCGCGCCGGCCCAGCCTTTGTGAATACTCACTCCCGATAGCGCGGGCATGAACCGCTCGATTTTTTCCGCCAGTAACTCTCTGACGCTCTCTTCGACCGGCGGCTCGCCCGGCGGCAGTTCGGTCTGATCGCAAGGACAAAGGAGCAAACCCGCGCCTTCCGGACGAAAGTAGATGTCGTGCGCGACATCCCACACGAACGGCCAGCCGGAGTCAACCCAATCGATCGGCGGCGATACAAAAAGGTGGCGCCGGCAAGGACGCAAAGGCATGGCGCGCGCGCCCGCCATCTCGGCAATCACGTTCGCCCAAGCGCCGCTGGCATTGACCACGGCTTTTGCGCGGATCGTCCCGCCGTCGCTGTCAATTTCGAGGTCGCGCCCGCCGGCCGCGCGAATGGAGCGTACCCGAGTGCCGTAACGAAGTCGCGCGCCCTTGCCGGCCGCCGATTTCAAATATCCGGACAGCAGCGCATGAATATCGACGACGCCGTCGCTGGCGCACCACACCGCGCCTTCGAATTCAGCACCTTTCAACACCGGAACATGTCGCTTCGCCCGCTCGGGTGTCCATAACTCGACATCGATGCCGAGGCGGCGGCCGATTTCAGCGTCCTTTTGCAGCTTCACCCAGCTTGCGCCGGCGCCCAGCAGCAGCGAGCCGTTCTGTTTGAACGGCACCGGTTCGGGCCAGTCGGCCGGAAGCTCGCGCAGAAACGCGGCGCCGTCGCGCGTGAGCGCGGCCAAATGCGGGTCGGGCACGCATTGGCGCACCATCGCCGCGTTGCGCCCGGACGAGTGAAAACCCGGAATGCTCTCCTGCTCCAGGATGACAATGTCGCTGGCGCCGCGCCGGGTGAGGTGATACGCGGTTGCGGCACCAGCGAAGCCGGCGCCGATGACGGCGAATTCGAAATTTTCCATGCTTCAATACCCGTTTCTGTCATTTTCTATACGAAGTCGGCGCCAATTCCAAAGGGTGCGGCGCGCGCCTTGGAATAGGCGCCGGAATGGGCGCTTTGCGGCTCGAATTGGGGTTTGAATCACCACCAAACTGCGCTATAGTCAAAAGCAAATGAGAATCCATCGTTACACTCATTGGGACGGCACGCAAAAGGTCGTCTTTCCGACGACGGACGATCTTCTCAAGCATCTCTCCGACCATCTGCTCGAAGAAGAAGGCGTGCGGCGCGCGCTGCGCGATTTGATGCGTCGCGGTTTTACTTCCGAAGACGGCCAGCGCTCGGTCAAGGGCATGCGCGATTTCCTCCGCGAAGCGGACGAGAAACGGCGCGAATTACTCAACAAGTATTCACCCGATTCCTTTAAGTTAACGCCGGAAGAGCAACGGGCGCTGAGCGAAAAACTCAATAGCTTGGCGGAAAAGCTCGAGTCCTACCACGAGCAGATGCGCAACTTCATGGAGCGCATGTCGGGCAAGTTCGCCGACCGCATGGACGAGCTCAACCAAAAAATGCAGGAAGCCTACCAGCGCTATCAGGAATTGCGCCAGCGGCTGCAAAATCAGATCGCCGAGCGCGGCATGCAGAACAAGCCGAACATGAGCGGCCAGGACCCGCAGTCCATGATGGACATGCTCGACCGCATGCAAAAGCTTCTGGAAGATGAAAATTTTCTGAAGAATCTTCCAAGCATGATGGACAACGCGGTCAACAACCTGGAAAACATGCTGGAGAACCTCGACTCCATGACCCAGGAACAGTTGCAGCAGCTGAGCGATATGATGGGCCAGATGCAGCAGCTGGAGCAACTGATGAACCAGTTCTCCTTTCAGGGTTCCCAGCGCATGGGCATGGGCGACGCCGGACAGATTCTCAGCCAGCTGCGCGGTCTCGAACGTTTTCTCCGTTGGGGCCAACGCGGCATGGGCGACCCCTCGGAGCTCAACCTCGACGAATTGCGCGAAATCCTTGGCGAAGAAGCCTATGAGCATTTGCAGTATTTAAAGGGCGTCGAGCAGACCCTCGAAGACGAAGGCTATATCGTCCGGACCGGCCACGGCCTGCGTCTGACGCCGAAGGGCATGCGGAAAATCGGCGACAAGGCGCTACGGGAGATTTTTCAAATGCTCAACAAGGGCCGTTGGGGCAACCACGCAACCTCCCTGCGCGGCTCCCAGGGCGATCTCATGGAGGAGACCAAGCAGTACGAGTACGGCGATCCGCTCAACGTCAACATCGGCGAAACGTTGTTGAACGCTCTGGAGAAGCGCAAGGCAGGCGAGCCGCTCAGAATTGCGCCGGAGGATTTCTCGGTGCATCGCGTCGAGTACTCGACCGTGAGCGAGACCGCGCTGCTGATCGATGTCAGCTATTCCATGCTGATGAACGACGCGCTGCACGCCGGCAAGAAAGTGGCCCTCGCCCTGCATCGCTTGATTCAAACCAAATATCCGCAGGATACGCTGCACCTGGTGGCTTTTCGCTCCAACGCGAAACTGATCCAGGCCGAGGATCTGCCGTCGATCGTCTCGCTCACCTATTTCATGGAGCACGGCACCGACATCAAAGAAGCGCTGCGCTACGCGCGGCAACTGCTCGGCTCGAATCGCAGCGCCAACCGCCAGATCATTCTCATCACCGACGGCGAACCGACGGCCGCAACTCTGGACCGCGGCGGCCGGCTGCACAGCGGCTGGGGCTCGGCGCTGCTGCACGGCCGGATCGTTCACGAAACGCTCAAGGAAGTGAAGCGCTGCACGCAGAGCGGGATTAAAATCAATACTTTTATGCTCGGCGCGGACTTCTACCGGCAGGGATTTATCGATCAGTTGTCCCGGCTCAACACCGGCCGCGTCTTTTACACGACTCCTGATCAGATGGGCAACTACATCGTTGTCGATTACCTCAACAACAAGCGCAAACGGCTGACGCGCTAACCGCGCCGCGCGCTGACCATCGCAAAACTCAATTTACATCTCAAACTAGGCAGGGGCAGCGTGCTGCTCTGACGTTGAACGTTTGAACCTTGAACCCTTGAACGACCCTTAGTCCTTTCCCGTGATCAGCGCCAGCACGCCCGTGTACGCAAACAAGTGATTGGCTTGTCCCAGCGGCGCAAGCTCGTAGCCGCCGAACATGCCGATCAGCGGGAAGTCGCCCAGAGCGCGACGGATGTAGGCCGAGTCGATGCCGGGAATGCCGTAGAGCGAACTGCCGCGCGCGCAGCAGTTAAAATACCAGCCCAGCGCCGGCTTTTTTCCCCCCAGTGCTTCGGCCTGGCGCAGCAGCATTTGCTCGAGATCGTCACGCGCGCGCTGGCCGTCGCGCATGGCGAAGATCATCGCCTCGCCTTCGCTGACTTGCTCGGCCACGCCGAGAATGCCCTTTTCCCCGTCCACGCCGACAATATTCCGCACCAAGTATTTTCCTGCGGCGACGCTGTTCTCTTCGCGGCTTGCCGGCAGCCCGACGAATAAAACCATCAAAGCACGTCTGAGATTCTCGGCCAACGGGCCCTTGAGCAAACGGGCGAACACTTCGAGAGCGGGCCTATGATCGATCTCATAGATGAGATTTCCCTCTCCTTTGGTGATCACCATCGGCTCGGAAATCGGCTGGCATCCCTGGGTGATATCCACCCGCAGGTTGAAATCGCCGGAAAGATAAGCGCCCGCGATGGCATTGGTCGCGAGCTTGTCACCGCAAAGTTGAAAGGTGGCGCCCGCCGCGCCGTTCTCCGTGGAACCGGCGCCGACGACCGGATGAAAACCGGCCTTCACGGCCATGCCGGCGAGCAACGGCTGGGGATTGCCGTTGTAGGAATCCGGAAGCAAAATCATCAGTGAACCTTCGTCTTGCGTCTTGGCAAGAAAATCACCGAAGCTTGCGCCCAGGTTCGCTTCGTTGCCGCGCAATGGCTCGAAGATAAACGGCCGCGCGACGATCTCCTCCGCGGCGATCACGAGCACCGCCACGCCGCTGCCGCCCTCGATCTCGCCTTCCCCGGTCAACACGCCGGCGCCGCTCGAGCCGACGACACAGTCGGTGCCGACCGCACGGCTGAGGGACGAAGCCAGCTCGCGCGCGTGGCCGGCGTGATCGGCGGTGAAAAAAATCATCGCCAAAGCCGCTCGCGTCGCTCCGGCGTTTTGCAGCGCCAAGCCGGCGGCCTCCTTGACCGCATCGGCGGTGGATTGCCGTTGGCTTTGGCCCACTCCAGCGCGAATCATGCTAAGCCCACTATAGGAAACGGCGGCGAGAGGTCAAGGGAATAAATCACCGTTCGCGCATTGAAAATTTTCCGGCATGAGCATAGAATCTGATTCTGATCCGATCTCACCCAATCCATTGTTACTATGAAGATTGTCCAGATTCCGTTGCTGCGCGATAACTACGCTTATCTGCTGGTGTGCGAAAAAACCAGGAACGCCGCGATCCTCGATCCCTCCGAAGCCGATCCGGTGCTCAAGCGCGTCGATCAGGAGCAGGTCACTCTCGCGGCGATCCTCAACACGCACCATCACCGCGACCATACCGGCGGCAACGAGGAAATTTTGGCACGCCATAAAGTCGAAGTCTACGGCCACAGCAGCGACAGCGCCCGGATCCCCGGCTTTACCCGCGGCGTCGACCAGGGCGACGACGTTCAGATCGGCGAGCTCAAGGGCAAAGTTCTGTTCATCCCCGGCCATACCACCGGCCACGTCGCCTATCTTTTCGACAATAGTTTATTTTGCGGCGACACACTGTTCACCGGCGGCTGCGGCCGTCTCTTCGAAGGCACTCCGGAACAGATGCACGCGTCGCTCAAGCAACTGATGGCGCTGCCGGACAATACCAAAGTGTACTGCGGCCACGAATACACGGAAAGCAACCTGCGCTTCGCCATGTCCGTGGAACCGAAGAATCCCAAGCTGGCCTCGCGCTTCGAGCGCGTGCAAGGGCTGCGCTCGCGCGGAGCGCCGACCGTGCCGTCGACCCTCGAGGAAGAAAAACAAACCAACCCTTTCCTGCGCTGGGATAGCAGGGAAATACAAGCCACTCTTAAATCCGCCAATCCCGATGCACGCGCCGATCCGGTTTCCGTCTTCACCGCGGTCAGAAAGATGAAAGACGCGTTTTAGGCCGGTCTTGTCTCCCGCCATTTTCGGCTCCATCGCCTTCCAAACTATCGATTGATCCGCTGTTTCGCAATTGTCATCCTGAGGCAATAGCCGAAGGATCTCTCTTCGTACGCGACCTGAAAATAAGAGATGCTTCGCTGCGCTCATCAGGACACTATAGGGGATTTTTTCCCATTGCGGCGCAGTCTCCGAGCAGGAGCGGCACATCGCCGGCGCCGATAACCGAGCCCACCATCACAGGCCGACATTTTTTTCTTGATCGCCTTGCGCATCAGGGCTATTTTGATAAACGGAATTTTTGGCGAGCATCGACCCGCCCGGTATTTAAATCGTCGACACAGCGAAAAATCCGTGCCGCGCACGCGGGCAAACGATGAATCTTAGAGAACGAACCTACCTGTGGTATCTTGCCGCGCTGCGCATCTACGCGGGCTATTACCTGTTGTGGCAGGGTGTCCGAAAATATCAGCGTAACTTTCCCAAGGGCGATTGGATCGGCCGGCAGATCGGCGACATCGCATCGCTCGATCTCGTCCACTGGTACAAGAGATTCTTGCTCGACTACGTCGTGCCGCATCAGGAGCTGTTCGGCTATCTCGTCATGATCGGTGAAATCGCGGTCGGCGCATGCTTGCTGCTCGGCCTCTTCACGCGCTTCAGCGCGGCCATCGGCCTGTTCATGTTGATCAACTATTATCTCGGCCCGGGCATGGCGCGAGGCGGCGCATCCCTGGCGCAGCAACAAACGTTTATTATCCTGCTGGCAATTTTTATTTTGGCGAACCCAGGCCGCACCCTGGGACTCGACGGCCTGGTCTTCAGCGGCGGAAAAGGAAAGGGGGCGCGATGAAACTGTCTGGAGCGGCAACGCCGGAAGGGACCGACCGCTATCGAAAACGGTTCGCCGGTAAAATTCCGCTGGAACATTTTCGCCAGACTCAGGGCCTTTGGATATCATCGATCGGCATCGGCACATACCTGGGCAATCATGACGACGCCACCGACCGGCAATATCAAGAGGCCATCGTGCGGGCCGTCGAGTCTGGCTGCAACGTCATCGACAGCGCGATCAACTACCGGTGCCAGCGCAGCGAGCGCGCCATCGGCGCGGCGTTAAAGGAACTGGCAAGCCGCGGCTATGGCCGTGACGAGGTGGCCATTGCCACCAAGGGAGGTTTTCTCCCGTTCGACGGGGCGCCGCCGAAGGACCCGAGAAGATATTTTGAAGAGACCTTTGTCGGCACGGGGCTCGCCACCGCCTCGGAGATCGTCGGCGGCTATCACTGCATGACGCCGCGCTACCTCATCAACCAGCTCGATTGCAGTTTGCGCAATCTTGACGTCGAGTGCGTCGACCTTTATTACGTGCACAATCCCGAAAGCCAATTGGGAAGAGTAACCCGGCAGGAGTTCAACAGCCGTCTGGGCCAGGCGTTCGAGGCCCTGGAACAAGCCGTCGCGGCCGGCAAGATTCGTATGTACGGCACTGCAACCTGGAACGGCTTTCGCAACTCCGCCACGGCGAACGACTACCTGTCGCTGGCTCAAACTGTTGCTCTGGCGGAAAAGGCCGGCGGTAAGGACCACCACTTTAAGGTTATCCAGCTGCCGCTTAATCTGGGCATGAGCGAGGCGCTGTCGAACGTCAATCAGCCGGTTGCCGGCAAAGAATCGACCTTGCTCGAAGCCGCTCAGGAACTTAATGTCGCCGTCATGTGCAGCGCCTCGGTGCTCCAGGGACAGCTGACGCGCAACTTGCCGGACATCATTCGCGCCACCTTTCACGGCTTGGACACGGACGGGCAGCGCGCCCTTCAGTTCGTCCGCTCCACGCCGGGCGTAACGACCGCGCTGGTCGGCATGAAACAGGCAAGTCACGTGGAAGAAAATCTCAAAACCGCGCGCGTGCCGCCGGCGCCGTGGGAACAGTATTCCAAGCTGTTCGCAGGATCGCCGGGCAACGCGGACGGATGATCGAGGATGGAAGATCGAAGGTCGCCATCTTCCATTCTCAATCCTCAACCATGATGTCGCAGATTTGCGGAGAAGGGTTAGTTTCCCGTCAGATGGTCCAGAGCGCCGAATAACTCTTCCAATTTCCTGAGCGCCGGCTTTGGCAAGGGAGGTTTTAAGATCGCCGCGATGTTTTCCCTTAAGTGCTCGGGATTGCCGGTTCCGGAGAGAACGACATCGACGCCTTGCTCATGCCGGCAAAATCGATAGGCCGCTTCCGGCAACGTCAGCGCGTCGGACTGTTGGAAAAGAAAGCCGAGCGGATCTCTCGCGTCGAGCGCATCTTTGGCGACGGCGCCCTTGGCGATCAACTCGGCACATAGCTCTTTCAATCTCTCTGGCCGGCTCAGCGCGCGCCGTACCGCGAACATATTCAGCACGCCGACCCCTTGGCTCCGGGACCGTGGGAAAACCGATTTGCGCGCCGAGGGATTTAGCAGGTTGAAGCCGACCATCACCACGTCCCACAAACCTTCCTTGAGACCTTGCTGCAGCACGCTGTGCGACGGGTCCTGGACGAACCCCTCGGTAACGCCGATGAAGCGGATCTTGCCGCGCTCTTTGAGCCGGCGCATGGCGGGCATGAGCCGGTTCTTGGCGAATTCGTAATCCTGCGGCTCAACGCCGTGCAGATGGTACACGTCGATGTAATCCGTGCCGATCAGCTTCAGGCTCTGTTCCAAACCCTTGACGACTTCCGCCGCCGGATCGCTATGATCATTCGCCGGCAGAGTTTTTTTCGTGGAAATGACCAGCCGGTCCCGTGGAATTCCGATGATCGCTTTGCCGACGATCGGCTCGGTGCCGTAGGATTGCGCTGTATCGAGAAAATTGACTCCCAGATCGAACGCCTGCTTGACGAGCGCGACGGCATGGTTCGCCGACTGCGGATCGTTGCGCATGCCGAGCCGGCTCGGCCCGCCGCAACCCAGCCCCGCCACGCTGACTCTCAATCCGGTTCTTCCGAGAGTCGTGTATTCCATGGTTCAGATAGTTTCAGTCGTTCCAGTCGTTCCAGAGGTTTCCATCGTTCTTTAATTTCCGAAAACGGCTGGAACTTTTTGAACGCTTGGAACGGGCTTCCGATATTTTATTCCCAGTTGACTCTTATCCCCAGCACTTCTCCCGTGGCGCGCACCTCGCCGCCCGCGCTCAGGGTGCAATTCACCCAGGCCTTTCGGCCGTCCAGTTTGATCACGCGCGCGCGCAGCTCGATCGGCCGGTCGATCGGCGTCGGTTTCAAGTACGATACGTTCATGTTCGCCGTGACGTAGCCGATGCGCGGCGCGCTGCCGATGGGACGTTGCTCCGCCCGATAGGCGCGCGCGATGGCGAGATTAAGACTATGGCAATCGATCAGCGAAGCGATAATGCCGCCGTTGAGAGTTTGTCGCGTGCCGCCGCAATGGTGCGGCTCGGGCCGCCAATTCGCAACCGCCTCGTCTCCGTCCCAAAAGCTCTTGATGCGCAATCCCTTGTCGTTGTCCGCGCCGCAGCCGTAGCAATGATGGACGGTCCCCTGGTCCTGGAAAGCGATCTCGCTCATGGACCGGGTTGCTTGTCCTTATCGAACTTGAGCGACGCCGAGTTGATGCAGTAACGCAGGTTCGTCGGTGCGGGACCGTCTTCGAACACATGGCCGAGATGGGCGTCGCATTTGCTGCACAGGACTTCGGTCCGCCGCATGAAGAAACTGTTGTCTTCTTCGGCGGCGACGTTGTCCTCGGACACCGGCGCCCAAAAGCTCGGCCAGCCGGTGCCGGAGTCGAACTTGGTGTCGGAGCTGAAAAGCTCGTTGCCGCAGCAGGCGCAGCGATACATGCCTTTTTCGTGATGGTCCCAGTATTGGCCCGTAAAAGCGGGCTCCGTGCCCTTTTTCCGGCACACTTGATACTGCTCCTCGCTGAGCTCTTGGCGCCACTCAGCTTCGGATTTCTTGATCTTTTCCATCTGTGCTCCTCGGTAATTTTGTTCCATGCGGGCGGATCAGCGTTGCATGTTCACGAACTGCAGCGGTATCGGCATCTGGCTGCCGCGCAAGAGCTGAATCACTTCCTGCAAATCGTCGATTTTCTTCCCGGTCACGCGCACCTGGTTCTCCTGTATCGCCGCCTGAACCTTGAGCTTGCGATCCTTGATCATCTTGACGATGTTGCGCGCCGTGTCCGAGTCGATCCCTTCCTTGATCGCGAGTTCGCGCCGAATCATGCCGTGCGCCGCGGGTTCGCTCGCCTTCGGCTCCAAACATTTCCGCTCCACCTTGCGCTTCACCAAATTCTCGATCAGCGCGTCCTGCACCGCGCGGAGCTTCATGTCATCTTCCGTAGTCACGTGAATTTTCTTTTCTTTTTTGTCCAGGCTGATGTCCGTTTTTGAATTGCGAAAATCGTAGCGCGACAAAATCGCTTTCTTGGTGATATTGACGGCGTTGTCGACTTCCTGCAAATCGACCCGATTTACGATATCGAACGACGGCATGGCCGCACCCTCGGTTTGATGTTCGTTTGAGTCATTTAGCGTCGTCGCGTCTTTTTCTTGCCGCCATGGCCGCGGCGGGCAAAAGCGTCGACCGCTCCGCGCATGCGCTTCTTGGAGCCGTCCAGCACGAAGTCGAGAATATCGCTGCGCGTGATGATGCCGACGAGGGCCTTGTTCTTCACCACCGGCAAGGAACCGATTCGATGGCGCCGCAGCAGACCGACCGCGGTGATCAAAGGGGTGTCGGGCCGGACGACGAAAACATCGTGGGTCATGACCTCTTCAACCGTGATCTTGTCGGCAAACCGGTCGATTTCTTGAGTGCGATTGATCATCAGGCTCGTCGGATAAGCGTCGCGAATGTCTCGGTCGGTGACGATCCCGACTAAACTCTCGTTGTCCATGACGGGCAATTGGTTGACGCGATGCTTCGCCATGAGCTGCCTCGCGATCGCAATGCTGTCGAAGGTCTCCACCGCCAGCACGCCCTCGCTCATCCAATCCGCCACCCGGATGGTCTTCTTGTTGTTTTTGTCCGCCATCATCTTTGCTCCACCTTAAAACCCCGCGCCTTCAACAGCTCGACGACGCCGTCCTTGCCGACGAGATGCGCCGCCCCGACTACGACCATGACATCGCTTTCCTCTCGCACCAGTTTTGCGATCTCTTCCAGCCAGCGTTGATTCCGTTCAACGATTATTTTTTGGTAAAGCTCGGGATACTGCCGCATTCCGGCCAGCAACAAGCTCGCCAGCCGATCGCCGTCGCCGTCGAGCCACGACTGCACGATGCCGTTGATGTTCTTGTCGATCCGCTCCACCTCGCCGGCGCTTTCGCGCAGCATCGACTCCTGCTCTCGTTTAGACAAGCGATCGAAAATACCCAGTTGAAATTCGAGGGTTTCCAGCCCGGCGGTCGGTTTGCCGTCGCGCTTTGCGCGTTCGGCCAGATGGTGATCGACACCGAGCTTCGGATTCAAGCCCAGGCGCTGCAGCTTGACCGCGAGCATCGTCAACGCCACGAACCAGGGCTTCATGGGCTGGACAATTTGCATGTCGATGCCGAGCTCGGCCGCGCGCTTCGAAGTTAGTTGATAAGTTTCCTGGCTGACATTCTGCGCCAAAGTCGAGCCGTCGCGATAAATTGCCTTATCCAAGGTGACGCGTTGCGCGGCGCCCGCCGGCGTGTTGTTAAGGTCGATCTCCAGGACCAATCTCTTGCTCGCGTCAAAAGCGTCGAGAATCGCTCGATTGAGCGGATAGTTCTCCTGGCGCAGATAATGAATCGAGCCCAGGAGAAAGATGCTCTTGTCATCCCGGCTGACTTTCCAGAGCAGACTCTTTTCTTGCGCCCCCAGTGAGCACCAGCTCGCGCTCGCGGACAGGAACACGAGCAGCGCCACAATCAGCCTGACGCCACGGCTGACCCGGCTCACCAATCTGTGATGGAATGTCGTTCTGAGGCGCAGCCGAAGAATCTGCTTCTCGTAAGCTGTTGGAAATGCGGGATCCTGCGCGGCGTTTATCCTGAGTTCGACCGCAGGACTCAGCATGACATCCAGGTGATTTCGCATATGCTACACAGTCTTCACAACGAGGGAGGAAGCAAGTAATTTGCAAACGCTTCGCATCTTTTTAAGGCGCTGGGATAGCGGCGCGCTCAGGACGCCAGGGAAAATTTACCCTTTCCTGAGCAAGTTGGCTAGACTTCCGCGCCAAATCTTTTCGCCGGCAAGAGCGTGCCCGATGCGAACGCGGCGCAACGCCGCATGGGCTTCTCCCACACTTAGGATTTGCAGATGGAATTTTGAATTACCACTCGAGGCGAATACAGACTTCTTCGCCGCGCTCCTCGGCGGGCAACACGGTTAGGGGCGCCGCGCCTTTGGGGAGGGTGCACTGACCGGTGGATAAATCGTAACAGTAACTGTGATTGTTGCAGCGAAGCTGGCCGCCCGCGAGCAACTGCCCCGCCTCTTTAAGGTCGGCTTCCTCGTGCGGGCAGTTTCTCGAGAACGCGAAATATCTGCCCTCGGCGAACGCCAGGAGCACCTGGCGTCCGCCGAGGTCGACTTCTTTCATGGCGCCGGCGGCAATCTCGCCGATTCGGGCCACGGGAATATAACTGACGCCCATCCAATTACGCCGCCGCTTTCTGTTGGCGATAGAGCGCACCGCGCAGCACTTGGCCCGGCAGATCGCCGGTCATCCGCCCCTGATCGTTGATCACCCTGCCGTTGACGATCGTGTAGTGCATGCCGACCGATTGCTGCACCATTCGCTTCGTATTGGCGGGAAAATCATTGGCCCATTCCGGCTCCTCGGCGCGCACCGTCCGGGGATCGAAGATCGTGACATCGGCGGCGTAGCCGGGGCGCAACAGACCGCGGCCGTGCAGGCCGAAGATCGACGCCGGGTGAAAAGTCAATTTATAGATGGCCTGCTCGAGAGTCATGACCTGGCGTTCGCGCACCCACAGTCCGAGCAGGATGGTTCCGTAACCGAAGTCGGCGCCGAACAGCACGTGGGCGCCGGCGTCCGACGTGCCGATGAGAACGTACGGGCTGCGTAAGATCTCGCCCATGGCGTTCCAATCGCCGCCGTTGTTGGCGTTCCAGAAGATTGTGCCCAAGTCTTCTTCCAAGGCCAGATCCAGAAATGCATCCAAGGGATCTTGGTTGCGCATCTTGCCCAACTCTTCAATGCTCTTGCCGGCGTACTTCTGGTTTTCCGGCTTGACCACCCTTTCTACTTTGGGAATATCCCAGCGCTTGTGAAAATTGGTCGGCGCCGGACTGGCCAAATCGGCTCGGAGCTTGTTGCGCGTCTCGACATCGGCGAAGGCCTGCTTGCGCACTTCCACCGGCAGGAACATCAAATTTTTCCAGGTCGGGAACTCGTCGAAGATCTGGCAATCCTTCAAAGTAAAATGGCGCACCAGCGGCACCGTGTGCGACAAACCGTAGGCTTGATAGCCGGCCTTGAAGATCGGCTCGACCGCGTCGAGCTGCTCGCGCCAGAGATTGGGCTCGGCCCAGCGGTGTTGCAAACTCTGCCAGAGAATCGGCCGCTGGGTGCGTTTGGCGAGATCGTGGTACCACTTGAAGTGCTCGATCTTGTTGCGGCCCAGAATGGTCTCGATCACGCCGGCATTGCGCTCGGCCAGGACGTCGCACAGAGCGAAAAATTCATCGTCGTCGGCCAAGCGGCTGGCGACCGGCTTGCCGTCCTCGCGCATATGGCGCTCGTTGCGGTTCGTCGACATTCCGAGCGCGCCGCCTTCCATGGCCTCCAGCACGAGGCCGCGCATTTTTTGCACTTCCGCGCCGGTCGCGCTGCGCTCCACCGCTTCCTCGCCCATGGCGTGGTGGCGCACCGCAATGTGGCCGACCAGACCGCCGACGTTGATGCCGACTTTGCCCTCGAAGTTATCGAGATACTCGCCGTAGCTCTGCCAGTTCCATTTGACGCCTTGCTCCAAGGCGATCCGCGGCATCGCTTCGACTCTCACGAAGCTTTTGACGATCGCATCTTCGATGCCTGTTCTGCGCGGTGCCAATGACAGACCGCAGTTGCCCATCACCACGGAAGTAATGCCGTGCTGCGGCTCGCAGGTGCCGTAGGGGTCCCAAAGCATCTGCGCGTCAAGGTGAGTGTGGTGATCGATAAAACCCGGTGACACGGCCAGGCCGGCTGCGTCGATGGTCCGCGCCGCGCCGTCTTTGAGCCGGCCAATTTCGGCGACTTTCCCATCCTTCACACCGACGTCGGCAACGTAGGAAGGCAGCCCGGACCCATCCACCACCCGCCCGCCGCGAATAATCAGATCATAAGCCATAATCCCGTTCCTCCGTGGAAACTGTTGGGGCCCCAAGGGCTCGTTGCTGTTGAAGCGATCGATTTAAATTATTATCCGGAACATACGAAATGACAACCAGCCCGTCAACCGACCGGGATGCCGGACGCTCACGGGCCTGCAAACCCACATCGCCCTTCTATATCCGATGTCACGAGACGATACAGCGGAGATACTAAAAGTACTCACACCGACAACCGTGTTCGTCCATCATTTCGACCAATGGCGTGCCCCGTTTTCAAAGGGAATCCCGGAATCCAATTTGCGGCGAGCCAAACGCTTTGCCCGGGACGTGAACGCGATAGACAAGCAAATCAGGGTCATCATTGCCAAATTTCTCGAGCTTCATCGTCTCAAGTAGTAGTACCAAACTGTCCCATTCTC
>Ga0256867_10000520_pt1 | contig 15177 bp, 10 predicted proteins | sample RVTome_15_FD_185939 | JGI IMG/M metagenome (GOLD analysis project Ga0256867, IMG submission 185939) | Soil microbial communities from uranium-contaminated site in the Upper Colorado River Basin, Wyoming, United States - RVT150D86 (HiSeq) ... | reverse complement strand
CACTCGGGCGCCGAAATCCAGCAGCAGCCATTCCCCCCGCCCGATGGGCCGGGCGGTGGACCGGGCGTGCGGCAGCGCGCTCCGGGGTCCCGAGGCGACAATGGTGGGAAAGGGATGCCATTCGCTCCCCCTTCCGCGGAGCTCGTGCTCCAGCGTCGCGGCGACGCCGATTTCGGTCTGACCCACGCGGATCGTCGGCAGCAGGGCCGCCAGCGCATCCTCGGCAAGTACCACCGCCTCCTGAATGGCCGCCAGCTCCGTGTCGTCCTTCACCATCCGGAGCCGCTCCACCATGGGTGGAACCCCGACCGGCTCCACGCCGGGGAGGGCGGCAATCCGCTCCGCGTCCCGAACCGTCGTGGCCTCCCGGTCGAAGCCCAGCCGCGTTTTCCCCCGAGTCCCGAGCACCTTCGCCAGCCGGCCCCACAGATCGAGGCCTTCGATCTCGATCGTCGCGGCATCCCCGACTTCCGCGGGCGCCTGGCTCGCGTACCGAAAATCCGTGATCAGCAGCGAGCCGCCGGAACCAGTCAGGAGCAGCCCCGCCGAGCCGGTGAACCCGGTCAGGTACTGCAGATTGACCGGCGCGGTCACCAGCAGGGCGTCGAGGCGATCCTCCTCCAGCCGCCGTCGCAGCAGCTCCTGGCGGGCGTGGTGCCGCTCAGTGGGCACTGAGGTGCCGGGCCAGCGCGAGGAGCGCGAGGCGATACCCCTCGGGCCCCTGCCCGGTAATGAGCTCCAGGGCCAGATCGGAGAACACGAGCCGCCGGCGAGCCTCGTCGCGGTGGCTCACGTCGGTGAGGTGGACCTCCACGAACGGCACGCGCACAGCGAGCAGCGCATCCCGAATCGCGAGGCTTGAATGAGCGTACGCCGCCGCGTTCAGGATGAGGCCGTCGGCGGTTGCCGGAAGCCGCTGGATCTCATCGATGAGCCGGCCTTCGTGGTTGGTCTGTACCCACGAAACGACGGCGCCGAGGCGATCGGCCTCGGCGCGGACCATGGCTTCGATTTCCGGAAGCGTCGTCGTGCCGTAAATCTCCGGTTCGCGCGTGCCCAGCAGATTCAGATTGGGACCGTTGAGAACGGTAACCCGCATTCAGCCCTTGAGGCCCCGGAGCCACGCGTTGAAGCGCTCGAGGTCCTCTCCGCTCTGGGCGGGGGCCCCGGCCGCTTCCTGAGCCGGGGCGGGAGTCGAGGGCAGCTCGGGGGTCTCCAGGGGCGCGAAGAACTCATCGAAGCTCGGTTCACTCTCCGACGATTCAGCTGGTCCCGACGCCGGCCCGACCGGCGACGACCCGGAATCCTCGCCGAACACCGTGCTGAGGCTCAACGAATCCTCGGCGGGCCTGGTGGGCTCGGGCGCGCGGTGCGGGGCCTCGAACGCGGGCGGGTGCACCGTCGCGGCCACCGCGGGCCGCGCGGCGCCGAACAGCCCGCCAAGCCGGGCCGCGATCGACACGCCGCCGGTCGACGCCGCGTCGTACCTGGGTGCCGGTGACGGGATTGGAGCGGGCGGAGCGAGCTGCTCCCGCAGCCGGGTCATGGCGTCGGAGACGCGCAGGTTCTCCGGGTCTCGCTGAGCGAGCTGCGTGTACACGGCGAGAGCCAGCTCGGGGTGTCCCTGTCGCAGGAAGACCTCCGCCATGGACTCGGTTACCACGAGCGCGGGCTCTGGGCCGCTCGAGGCCGGCTCCACCTCCGCTTCGGCCGACGCGGGCGACTCCTGCGGTGCGCCAGCGGGTTCCTCGACCGGCGTGGAGGCCCACCACGAGGCCGGCTCAACCGGCTCGGTGATTTCGGCCGCGGGACCCGGAAGCGGCTCGGGCTCAGGCGCGGCAGCCACCGGCTCGGCAGCAACCGGCTCGGCGGTCCCGGCAGCCTCGACGAACGATTCGGGCGGCTGGCTCACTGATGCATCGACCACAGCGGGTTCGTCGTCGCTCTCGGCGCGTGCGAGTGCAGCGTCCATCGGCTCCCGAGCGGGCTCCAGGTCGGCCAGGGCGGCAAACTCGCGCACTTCGGCCACGTAGTCGTCCGCCTCGAGGAGGGAAGGCGCCTCCGCGGCGGTCTCCTGCTCCGGGATGGTGGGCTCGAAGATGGAGCCCGCCCAGGCCGTCACGCTGGCCGCCTGATCCGGGAGAGAATCCGCCTCGAGCAGCTCCTCCGAAGCCGACCCCACTTGGGGCACGATCGGCTCCTGCGCAAGCTCGGCCCCGGGCAACGGCGCCGTTCCGGCGATGGCCGGGTTAGGCGCACCTATCATGCCCTCGCCCTCGGCCGAGTGCTCCGCGGGCATGGCCTGCTCGGGGATCTCCGACCCGAGCACGATATCCGGGAGGCGAACGCCGCTCGAACTGAGTGCCTCGGCATCGCTCGGAAGCTGGAACTCGCTTCCCGATCCCGGTTCCAGGTCGTCCGGAACGTAAACGGCGACGTCGCTCAGATCATCCGCGGTCGGATTGGCGGTCCCCTCCACCGGTTCCTTCCCGGCAACCTGCTCCATGAGCCCCGAGGGCTCGGGCGGCTGAACCGGCTGCGGCGTGACCCGCCCCTCTGGCTCCGCGCCGCGAGCCTCCGGCACGGGGCTGGCGGAAATCGTCCGTAGCCGGTGGAGCTGATGCCGGGCGTCCTCGTTGGACCGGTCCACCTCGATGAGAGCCTCGAGCCGGCGCACCGCTTCGGAGACCCGGCCGGTTCGTTCGCAGATCTCTGCCAGGCTCCGCAGGGCGATGGCATTCTCGGGATCCAGCTCGATGACCCGAAGGAAGGCCAGCTCCGCGGCATCCTCGCTGTGGGCATCGAGGTTACACCGGCCACGGACGATGTGAGCGGGAACGTAGTTGGGGTGCTGAGCCAGCCCGATTTCAAGGAGCTCGAGGGCGCGCGCGTGATCCCCCGCCTTCCGATACGCTTCGGCGAGCGGAGCGAACGTGAGCCCGAGGGGGTTCTCATTCCACCGGCGTTCGAGCTTCTCGATCTCGCTGGTGTAGGCCATATCCTGCCTTGTCGCTGGAGTCCTGTCCCGCCCGTCCCGGGCACCCGCGCCGGAGCGGCCCAAACCTGTCACGAATCGGCCGATAAAGCCATCCTTGAGCCGCTCCGTCCAGTCCGTTAAGTTTTACCGCTTCATATCCTTAGGCCGCTTGGACCGGTTCCCTCTCATGATGCAATTTTTTCGCAGCACTGCTAAACCCCTTGTCCTCGTGACAGCCATTGCATTCTTCCTGTGGCTGGTCTACGACCTGAGCGGCCTCGGTACCGGAGGTGGCTTGCTGACAACGACTTCCGTCGGCAAGGTCAACGGCACTTCGGTCGATTCCCGGCAGTTTCAGCAGGCCGTCCAGAACAATGTGGACATCCGACAGCGCCAGTCCGGTGCCGCACTCACGCTGGACGACGTGGCCCAGATTCGCGACGAGGTCTGGGAGCAGACCGTGCAGGACATCATTTTCCGTGCCGAGTATGAAAAACATGGCATACGCGTCTCGGCCGAGGAAGTAGCGGAAGCCATCCGCTACGCTCCCCCCCGGGAGTTCACGCAAGAAGTCGCATTCCAGACTGATGGCCAATTCGACGTCGCCAAGTATCAGCGATGGCTGGCGGCACCGGGTGGTCAGGAGCAGATCCCCTACCTTGAAGCCCGGTACCGGGAGCAGATCCTGCAAGGCAAGCTGCTTCGCCGGGTCGTGGCCGACGTGTACATCTCGGACGCGGCACTCTGGGAGCGATATCGGGACGAGAAAGAAACCGTCACCGTCGGCGCACTGACGATCGATCCCGCGCTGGTAGTCGACAACCCTGAAGCCCCCGTGACCCCGGCCGAGGTGGAAGCCTATTACCGCGATCATCGGGAAAAATTCCGTCGGGAACAGGCCGCGTTTCTGAGCTACGTGGCCATCCCGCGCGTCACGGAGAGCTCGGACACGGCAGCGGCTCTGGCACGCGTCGTGGCGCTCAAGGCCGAGATCGACGGCGGCGCCCCTTTCGACGAGGTCGCCCGACGGGAGTCCTCGGACACCGTCTCGGGACGGGAAGGCGGAGCGCTCGGCGAGATCACCCGCGACCGCGTCGATTCCGCGTTCGCCGCCGCGGCGATGTCGCTTCCTCTCAAGCGCGTTTCCGATCCGGTCCTGAGCTCGTTCGGGTATCACCTGATCGAGGTCGAGAGCCGCAAGGCCGACGCCTTCACCGCCCGGCACATTCTGGTCCCCATCGAGATCGCCGGCGAGCATAGGGACCGCCTCGATGCCCGGGCGGATTCCCTCGAGCTTCTCGCGGCGGAACGGCTGGAGCCTTCGGGGCTCGACACCGCGGCGAGCGCCCTGAAGCTCGACATCCGCAAGGCGGGACCGATCTCCAAGGGCGCGCGGGTGACCACCCCGACGGAAGGTGTGGTGCCGGACGCTGGGGTCTGGGCGTTTCAGGCCAAGCCCGGCGAGCAGGGTCCCGTCATCGAGGGCCCGAACGCCTACTTCGTGTTCCGGCTGGACAGCGTGCAGAAGGAGGGCATTCCGCCACTCGACGCGGTGCGCGATGCGGTGACCGAGACAGTGCGGAATGGAAAGAAGCGGCAGGCCGCGGCCGCTCTCGCGAGCCGCCTCGCAGACCAGGCCAGGGCCGGCACGGCCCTGCCTCAGCTGGCCGCCGGAACTGCCGGCATCACCTACCGGGAGCTCGGACCGGTCGCCCGGCTGACCGCGGGGCTTCCCGACGCGGCCCTGATCGGGGCCGCCTTCAGCGTCGACAAGGGACAGATCGCCGGTCCGGTGGTGACCGAGGAAGCGGGGGTCTACCTGTTCCAGGGTATCGAGCGCACCGCCGCCGATTCCGCGGCATTCGTCAAGGATCTCGCCGAGATCCGGAATCAGGCCCAGCTGGCGGCCCGGCAGAGCCGCGTGCGATCGTATGTGACGGCTCTGCGGGAGCAGGCGAAGGTCGTCGACCGGCGCGCAGAGCTCTATCGCACATCGGCCCAGGCCGAGGCAACCGCTCCGGTCAGTTTCTAGGCCGGACTCGCGCGGAGGGAAAAGCGAAGGGGCCCGGCACCTCCGGGCCCCTTCGTCGTTTCGGCAAGCGCCGCCGAGCTTATTGTGACAATCGCTTCGGATCTCCGGAGGTCGGCGTCGCCTGCGGCGGCGCATCGATTTGACGCGACGGCTGCGATCGCTCCTCCGGTAGCTGAGTGACCTGATCGGAGACTTCCGTGAAGCTGCGCTTGAACTCGCGGATGCCCTTCCCCATGGACGCGCCGATCTCCGGCAGCCGCTTGGCGCCGAATACCAGCAGCACGACGACGAGGACGATCATGATTTCAGTAAAGCCGAGATTGCCCATACTTCCCTCGAAACCCCGCTAGAAGAGCGATTTGGCCACGAGATAGGCCAGCAGCACACCGACGAGGCTCGCAAGCGAGATATCAAGCCCCGCCGGACCTATCGTGAAGTGTACCACCAGCAGGTTGATCGGAACAGGTCCGAACCCCGGCGTGACCGAATAGGTAAAGAACGCCTTCGTCGGACTGTCGGGGAGCACGGCCTTCAGGAACGCGTTCAGGAATCCGCCCAGGAGGAACCCGGTCACCAGCACCCCGAAATAGAACCCGGCCCGTCGGTTTCCGGTGCGCATCAGCTGCGCCGCTCCAGGACGTAGGTGAGACAGGCCCGCAGGGTGTCACGGGCCGGGCCCGGCCGGATCGCCTCGAGGGCGGCTTCCCCCTCGGCGCAGCAGTTCTGGGCGCGCTCCCGGGCGTAGATCAGGCCACCGCGCGAGGTGACCGCATCGACGACGGCGAGGATATCCTCCTCCACCGGCTCCGGGTTCTCCATCAGATCCTCGACGTGGGCCCGCTCGGCAGGAGACATTCGTGGCAGGGCATAGATCAGCGGCAGGGTCACCTTGTGCTCCCGGAGATCGAGGCCCGACGGCTTCCCGGTCTCCGCGGCGGCTCCCTCGTAATCGAGCAGGTCGTCCACGATCTGGAAGGCCATGCCGAGGCTCTCACCGTACCGGCGCATAGCCAGGCGCTCCCTGGCAGTACCGTGGAGGGCGCCAACCTCGCAGGCCCCGGACATCAGTGAGGCGGTCTTGGCCACGATGAGCAGATCGTAGTCCTGCTCCGAAAACGCGAGCTTGTCCAGGGCCAGCAGCTGACGCATCTCGCCAACGGTCATTTCGTTCGTCACCCGCGCCAGCACTTGCAGGGGCCCGAGGTCGCCCAGGCGTACCAGCTCGATCACCGCGCGGGAGTAGAGGTAATCTCCCATGATGACCGACACCTGGTGGCTGAACAGCGAATTGATCGTGGGCATGCCGCGCCGGAGCACCGAGTGATCGACCGAATCGTCGTGCACGAGCGTGGCCAGGTGGATCAGCTCGACGACCGAGGCGAGGGGCACCACCCGCTCGTCCGCGCAGGGAGTCGTCGCTTCGTTGGCGACGAGCACCAGGGTCGGACGGAACATCTTCCCCTGCATCTGCAGAAGATGAGTATTCACCTCGGCGATCAGCGGAAAATCGGCCGAGATGAGACGACGGAGGTGATCGCGGACGGCATCGAGCCTTGGCTCCAGGCCCGACTGCAGCCCGGCCAGGGCGACGGGTGCGGTCCCCGAGGTCACGAGCCCACTCCGGCAACGAGGCGCTTCACCCGCTCGCCGAGGTCCAGGAACCGGATGTCGACGGCCAGGGCGCGTTCATAGAGCGGCAGCGCCTCGCGCCCGCGCTGCTGGGCCTCGAGGGCCCGGCCGAGCCAGTAAAGCAGGCCGATCTTCTGATCGTCCGCGCCGGGAAGGCTGTCGATGGCACGCCGCAGAACGGCCTCGGAGATGGCGTGCTGCGATTTCTCGAAAAATGCGATCCCGAGCTGCTCGCTGGTCTTGAGACGGCCCTCCGGGGACCGGAGCGCCTTCTGAAACTGGGCAATCGCTTCGTCGACCAGCCCCATCTCCTTGAACGCGATGCCCAGATCATAGTGCGCCTGGAAGTCTTCCGCGTCGATGTTCTGATCGATGCCCCGCTTGAATTCGGCGAGGGCTTCGTGGAAGGCCTGGTCTTCGTCCTCGATGGGATGCTTCTGTCCGACGCGCATTCGGGTGTCCCGGGGCTGCTCGTCGTCCATGATCAGCGCCCCGAGATCGATGAACGAATCGGGGGCGGCCACCGCCGGGACGGGCGCGGGCGGCGGCGCAGGAGACGCGGGCTTCCTCTCGGCCACGGGCGCCGCCGGAGGCGCCAGATTCTCAGGGGGAGGCGGGAGGACGGCCGGCTCTTCGGGCGCCGGCGCCGCTTCGGCCACGGGCGCAAGGAGCTCGAGTGCGGCGAGGGCGGCCCCGTTCTCGGGATCGTGCTGGAGAATATGGCGATAGACGTGCACCGAATGATCCACCGCATCGAGTCGAACCAGGGCGTCGGCCAGCTCGAGGTACGCGGCGATCAGCGCCGACCGGCCACCGGTGCGATAGGCGATCTCGACCTGCTTCTGGTATCCCGCGATGTCGTCCGGGGCGAGCCGGACCAGGTCGGCAGCCACCTGCAGCGCGTCGCCCCAGCGCTCTTCGCCCTCGAAGTGCCGCAAGGCTTCCTCGAACGCGACCCGTCCGCCTGCGGGATCGCCGCTGTTGAAGATCTCGCGGGCCCGCTGGAGCAGCGCGACGCCCGGGTCCACGCCCAGCGAAGGGTCGGACTCGGCGACGGAGTCCTCGAGCTGCAGGTACATCATGTCCGCCTTGTCCTGCACCGGCAGGGGCGACGGGTCGAGCGAGCCCACGTCATCGAAAGGCGCCGCGTCGAGTCCTTCGGGCGATTCGGTCCGGCCCGGATCATCCAGCGCCGAACCACTCGGCTCCTCCACCCAGATCCCCCCGGAGTCGTCCAGTCTGGAGGAGACCAAGTCAAAGGTGCCGTCGCCGATGTCGAGCTCCGGGAGCTCGGCGCCCCGCGGCGAGAAATCGAGGGCGGGCAGATCGCCCGGCGCGACCGGCCCGGCCGCTCCGACATCCAGCCCCTCGACCGGCTCCATTGCCGCGTCCCACCCCGGGGCCCCGGGAGGCGCCAGATTCTCGGTCGTGCCTTCGCCGATCGAAGTGGGCTCGAAGGTCAGGTCCTCGGCTGGAGGGCTGGTCACCGTGTCCGTCGCGCCGCGCGGCACGAAGGAGACACCGGTATCGAGGAAGATCAGGTCACCGGCCCGGTTCGCGGGCGCAGCGCGCTCCTCGTCGTCGAGCGCGTGAAGCTGCTCACGGGTGCGCCGGGCGCCGGTGGAATCGCCTCGCGCCTCCAGCTCGCCCGCCAGCTTCTCGAGCTGCTCTTTCGCTTCCTTGAACCGCGCCGTCGTGCGCAGGAGCTCGACCAGCATCAGCCGGATGTCGGGGTTCGCCGAAAACTGGTCGGCGAAGATCTTCACCGCGTTGAACGCGGCATCGAGCTGTCCGACGGCGCTCTGGCGCTCGATGTACTCGAGCAGATTCTTCTTGGCTTCGCCGACAAAGTTCTTCCGCGCATTGAGCTGCGCGAGGCGCAGGTAGGTATCGGTCCGCCCCGGGTTCACCCGGAGGATTTTCTGGCAGAGCGCGATGGCGTTGTTGAAGAACCCCTGTTCGGCGTAGAGCTCGGCGGCTTGCTCATAGGCCCGGAGGCCCGACACCGTATCGCCAGCCTTGAGCTCGAGATCGCCGACCCGATTGTACAACGCCGGGTCCTGGGAGCCCTCGCCCGCGTCCTCGGCCTCCTTGATGGCCTGGAGATAGACGTCGATCGCCCGGCGCCACTCCTCGCGCTGTTCGTACTTCCGGGCCGCCTCTTTGAGTTTATTCAGATTCATGCGGCTCGCCGGGTACTGGGCCGATCAGGGAAAGAGTTGCAGCGTCGTAAGATAGGGTGACGATCGGCAGGGGGGCAACTAGTTGGCCGGGTCGAGCAGGCCCGCGGCGACCAGGGCGTGAAGCCGGTCGAGGTCCGGCGCCGGCGGCCGATCCTCTGCCAGGGGGGGCACACTCGATTCACCGAACCGGATCCGCCGGTACAGCGCATCGACTCCGCGACCGGGCCGGAGCGGCTTTCGGAACTCGAGCCCCTGGGCGGCGCAGAGGAACTCCGCCGCGACCACTCGCTGGGCGTTGACCAGAACCCGCGAGGCCTTCCACGCCGCCGCCATTCCCATTGGCACGAAATCCTCCTGATTCGCATCGGTGGGGATCGACCCGATGCTGGCCGGATAGGCGAGGGTGCGCGACTCCGCGACGATCGACGCGGCCGTGATCTGCACCATCATATGTCCCGAGGACAGGCCCGGGTCCCGGGTGAGGAACGCCGGGAGCCCTTCGGAGAGATCGGGGTTCACCAGACGCTCGATGCGCCGTTCGGCAAGGGCCTGGAGCGTGGTAAGCGCAATAGTGAGGAAATCGAGCGCCTGGGCCACGGGCTGGCCGTGGAAGTTTCCGCCCGAGAGGATGTCGCCCTCCGGAAGGACCAGCGGGTTGTCGGTCGAGGCGTTGAGCTCCACCTCGGCCACCCGGCGCGCGAAGGCGATCGCGTCCCCCACGGCCCCGAGCACCTGCGGCGTGCAGCGGAGGGAATAGGCGTCCTGGACCCGGGCATCATTCTCCCGGTGCGATTCCCGGATCTCGCTGGCGTCGAGCAGCCCCCGCATCAGCTCCGCCGCGAGTCGTTGGCCGTCATGGGGGCGGTTGTCATGGATGCGGGCATCGAGCGGGGTCGGCGTGCCGCGCAGGGCCTCGAGGCTCATCGCCGCGGCGCCCAGAGCGCTCCGCCAGAGGACGCCGGCGTCGTGCACGAGAAGGGCGAGGAGCGCGGTCTGGGCCTGGGTGCCGTTAATGAACGCAAGCCCTTCCTTCGGGCCGAGCCGAAAGGGGCGCAGTCCCGCGGCGGAGAGGGCCGGGCCCGCGGGGTGCCGGCCGCCGTCCTCCCCCAGGACGTCGCCCTCGCCCATGAGCGCGAGGGCAAGGTGCGAGAGCGGCGCGAGGTCGCCGCTGGCGCCCACGCTTCCCTGCTCGGGCACCCAGGGCACCACGCCGGCATTGAGCAGCGCGAGCAGCGCCTGGGCCAGGTCGGGGCGGACGCCGCTCGTGGGCCGCAGAAGCACATTGGCGCGGAGCAGCATCATGGCCCGCACGATCCCGGCCGGGAGCGGCGTCCCGACCCCGGCGGCATGGCTCCGAATCAGATTCTCCTGCAGCCGGTCGATCCCCTCGGGCGCGATGCGGACATGGGCCAGCTTGCCGAAGCCCGTGTTGATCCCGTAGAGCATCTCCCCACGCGCCACCGCGGCTTCCACCACCCGGCGCGACGCCGCGAGCTCTTCCAGGGCCGCGGGTGCGGCCGTGACGGAGACCAGGCGCGTCCGCGCCACGCGCACCACATCCGCGATCGCGAGCGAGCGACCATCCAGCACCAGCCCGGGCGCGGGACTCGAAGGGTGGGTCACGCTCGCCCCGGGCGGTCGGTCATTGCCCGATCGTGGTCTGGTTGTAGTCGAACTTGAGGTCCGGAAGGTCCATCAGGAACACGGAGACGAAAAAAACGAAGTTCCCGTTAGGGCTCTTGGTGAAATTGAACGACGCCCGCCATTCATGAAGGTCGCGGGCCAGCGACAGCTGGTGGTGCTCGAACGCGCCCCGCTGCGAATTGTATGCGGTGGTCCAGGACAGCGACCAGAACTGGGTCGGCGAGAAACTGGTGCTCAAGTTGACGTTGCTCACGCCGGCCTGCTCGACTTCGCGCGAGCGGCTGTAGCTGAAGCCCACCGTGGCCTGAAACGGCTGGGACCCACGGGACAGCGGCTGGCTCGGCGTCAGCAATGAGGCGCGGCGGAGATCGCCGGGCAATGGCATCCCGCCGGTCCGCGGCTGCTGTTGCGGATCGGGCTCCCGCGTCTGGCGGTTCGCATCCCCCCCCCCGAGCCCGAACAGCGCCCCGAGCGAGCGGAATGTGTTTCCGGTGACCGAGAAGTTCGCCGTGACACCTTGCAGGAAGGGGTCGAAGCGCGAGCTGCGGAGCCCTGCCGGCCCATCCCACAGGTCGTGCTCCACGCTCAGCGAGAAACCCGGCACCAGGTCGCTCAGGATCTGATTGCTCAGGATCTCCGTGGTCCATCCGACCATCCCCGGCTTCTTGGACTGCTCGATGTCGTAGCTGATCCCGCTGGTCGAGATGCTCAGCAGGCGAAACTTCCGCTGGCTCGTGCCCGCGGTGTCGCCGGGTTCGCGCCGGCTCTTCGCCTCGAAGTTCTGCGACAGCGTGAGGGTGATCTGCTGCTGCGGGTCGCTGCGGAGCTGGACGGGCTGGCCGGGGCGGGCGATCGCGCGGGCGTACTCCTCCGGCACCATGGCCGAGGGGGCGACTGTGTAAGAGAGCTGCGGGGAGATGCTGTGGCGGATGCGCTCGGTGCCCAGGATGCCCGGGAAAAACCCGTAAAACGTGGGCGAGAGGGCGACTCCTCCCGACATCCGCTTCCCCTGGCTGACGAACCGGCCTCCCGTGGCGGCGTTCCGGATGAGGAGCGGCCCGAACGTCCGATTCGAGATGCTCAGAAACGGCGTCAGCTTGAACGTGGAGCGGAACAGGATCGGCAGGCTCAGCCGCGGGTTCCACTCGAAGCTGGACTGGAAGCCGCTGTTACGGAACCGGCTGACGGTCAGCGAGTCGTTGGGGTCGGGCGTGGCCTCGTTGGGAATCCGGTAGGTCTCGAGCACCCGGCCGGTGGAATCGCTGTCCTGAAAATCGAAGTCCAGCGGCACCTGAAACGATCCGATTCTGAGGCCCGACTGGACCTGGACGCTGGTCCGGCGGCTGCGGCCCGTGAGCGCCAGCGTGTCCACGCCGGTGTCGGCGCCCGGCACGAGGAGCCGGCGGGTGAGCGGGGACTTGAGGGACCACTGGTTGGTCATGTTGAGCCCGGGCGACCAGGTGATCGAGCGACCGATATCGATCGGGCGGGGCGTGAGGGTAATCGGCAGCCCGACCTCCAGGCTGCCGTCGTTGATGCTTTGCCGGCCGGTGCCTCCCACCGTGAAGCTCGCCCAGGGAAGCCGTTTCGTGAAATTCATGCTGCTCGAGATATTCTGCGTCGTAAGCCTGGGATCGACGGAGTTCCGGGCCACGATCGACGAGTTGGTGACGTAGCTGCCGTTCAGCGACAGCGTGGTCGATACGTTGAATCGCTGCTGGTGCGACACGCTGATCGACCGCGACGAGCTGCCGCCCGATTCGTGCTGCTCCGAATAGTCGAAGCCGCCGCTCAGGAACCGGTCGATGAGTGCATAGCGCCCACTCACCCCGTACTGCACGTACCGGTTGCTGAACCAGTCGAGCTGCACCTGCGCATCGAGGTAGTCGCTGATGGCCCAGTAATAGCCGATGTTCGTGACCTGCCGGTTATATCCCCGCGAGGGCCGGACGACATCGTTGAAGCCGAACTGAGGGATCAGGATGCCCGAGCGCCGCCCGGGCTTCACATCCTGAAAAAGGAACGGAATCCAGGCGACCGGCACGTCGCGGATATAGAGCACCGCCGGGCGGGCCACCATGACCGACTTCGATACCCACTTGAGCTGTTTGGTCGCGAAGTGGTAGTGCGCCACGGGCAGGTCGCAGCTGGTGATCTCGCCCTGGCCGCCATAGAGGCGGCTCTGCGACGAATCCACGGCGAGGTGTCCGCGGACGAACCAGTTGGCCGCGCCCTCCTGCACCGTGGTGAGGGCATGGCGCACGACGCCCCGGTTGACGCAGGTGTCGTATCGCGCGCCGAGGCCGATGATGACCTGCCCGTTCTGAAAGAGGCGCGGCTCGCCGTCGGCCTCAACGGCGCACTCACCCTCCTTGTACTGGATCCGGTCCGCTTCGACCACGGCGCCGCTCCGGTCGGTCATCGCGTTGCCGCGAAGATCGACGATCTTCTCCTCGACCATGAGGACCGCGCTGTCGGCCCGGTACCGGGTTACGGTGAAGCCCGGCAGGTCGAGGAGGAACTGGAGCGTCGAATCCGCGTCGAGGAAACGCTGGGTCGGCCCGCTCGGCAGCCCGAGGCGCCGGGCGCTCGCGGAATCGAGCCGGCGGAGCGCCCCCGCGGGCACGGTATCCGGCGCGGGCGCCTGCCCGGGAATCGGCGGGCGGGCCGGGGTCGGCGCGGGAGGCTGTTGCGCACCGGCCGGCTTCGCGGCGACCAGCCCGCACAGCAGCACCAGGGCGGCCGCCCCTGCCATGGATCCGCGTTTCAGCCGGCGGCGATGGACGAGCCACGCGCCGGCGGCGCCGATCTCGTAGAGGAAGATCAGAGGGACGGTGAGCAGCACCATCGAAAAGGCGTCGCCGCCCGGAGACAGGATCGCCCCCGCGATGAAGCTCATCACGACCGCGTAGCGCCGGAACCTCCCGAGCAGCGCCGGGGTGACGACGCCGAGCGCCGCCAGGATGATCATGAGCAGGGGCAGCTCGAACGACAGCCCCATGGCGAGCATCAGCTGCATCACGAAGCCGAAGTACTTCTCGAACGTGATCATGGGCGCGAAGGCGTCCTGCTGGAAACTGAGCAGCACCCGCAGGGCCTGCGGCACGATGAAAATGAACGACAGCGCCGAGCCGAGGAAGAACAGGCCCATCCCGACGAACAGCGCCGGCACGATGGCCTTCTTCTCGCGCTCGTACAGGGCCGGGGAGAGAAACGCCCAGATCTGCCAGATGATGATGGGACTGGCGAGCACCAGGCCGACGAGGAATCCGAGCTTGAGGGTGATCATGAGCGGCTCGGTCGGCGAGAGCACCGTGAGCCGTCCATCGGGCAGGTACTGGGCGATCGGGCCCTTCAGCAGCTCGACGAGGCGCAGCTTGTCGACGGCCAGCAGCCCGAGCGCAAATCCGCCGATGACCGCGCCCAGGCTCCACAGGATGCGCCCGCGCAGCTCCTCGAGGTGATCGAGGAAGGGCATCTCACCCGTCGGATTCCGCATGGAACGAGCGTTTCAGGGACGAAGGTTCGCGAGTCGGCCCTGGGCGAGATCGGCTTCGTCGGCGCGCGGATATTCGCGAAGCAGCCGCTCGTAGTGGCGGCGCGCATCCGCCGTCTTCCCGCGCCGTTCCTCGAGGAGAGCCAACTTGTAGAGCGCGGTGGGCGCCTGCGCGGTGCGAGGCGCCTGGGAGATCACCTGGTCGTAGTACGCGGCCGCGGAGTCGGGAGCCTCGGTCGCGAAGGTGTCGCCGATGTAGAGCCAGGCGTTCGGCGCGAGCGCGTGTCCGGGATAGACCCTCAGGAAATCCCGGTACGCCTGTCTGGCGGTGCTGAGGCTTCCGCGCAGCTGCATCGAGCGCGCCGACTGATACATCTGGTCGGCCGAGGCGGTCGGCGCGGCGGCCCCGGCGCCCCGTGCGGTGTCCGCCCCGGGAACGGGCGGACCGGCCGCCTCCGCCTGTTCCGCGCGCGCGTCCAATTGGGCTTTGAGCTGGGACAGCCGGGCCTGACTCTGCCCGGTCAGCTCCTGCACCATGAGGAGCTGCCGGGCGATCTCCGTCATATCCGTAGAGAGCCGGTTCTCCACCAGGCGGATCGCCTGCCGGCCCGCGGCCAGCGAGTCCATGATCCGCTGATTGAGCGAGATGACCTGGGCCAGCGCGGCGGCCCGTGCGGAATCACGCCGGGCCGTTTCGATCCGGAAGGTGGTGAGATCGACGATGAGCCGGTCCACCTGTCCCTTCGTGGCGCAGGCCCCGAGGACCGCGAGCGCGGCCGCGGCGCCGGCCCGACGCACCAGCCTCATCGCGGCGCGACCAGCCGATCTCCGCCGGCAATGATCTCAAATTCGTCGCGGCGGTTCCTGGACCAGCCCTGCTCCGTCCCGGTCGTGTCGAGCGGGCGCTCTTCGCCGAAGGAGGTAATCTCGACGCGGGAGCCGCTCACCCCCTTGCCTTCGAGGTATCGCTTGGCGGCGAGGGCGCGGTTGTTGCCCAGGACGAGGTTGTACTCGTCGGAGCCCCGCTCGTCGGCGTGCCCGCTGATGCGGATGCGCAGCGCGGGGTTCGCGTTGAGGATGGCGGCCTTGCGGTCGAGGATCGCCATGTCCTCGGGCTTGATCGAGGCCTGGTCATAGTCGAAATGCACCATGGCCGTGATATCCGCCATCAGGGCGGCGAGTATGGCCGCCTCGCGCTCCGCGGTGTTGTCGGTCG
>Ga0256867_10000519_pt1 | contig 15184 bp, 14 predicted proteins | sample RVTome_15_FD_185939 | JGI IMG/M metagenome (GOLD analysis project Ga0256867, IMG submission 185939) | Soil microbial communities from uranium-contaminated site in the Upper Colorado River Basin, Wyoming, United States - RVT150D86 (HiSeq) ... | reverse complement strand
ATGAGAGTGCTCGCCGATGCCATTACTCGAGCCGGCAGCACGGAAAGCACGAAGCTGCGAGACGCGATTGCGCAAACAGAAAAATTCCCCGGTGTCACCGGATTAATTACTATCGACCACGAGCGCAATGCAGTAAAGCCCGCTGTGATCCTGAAACTTCAGGATTCAAAATTTGTTTACGAGACCACGATTTATCCTGAAGGTTTGACACCGCCTCCCACATCCGCATCACCGGGAACCGCGGCTTCACCAGCACAACCCTCTGCACCTTCCCCTGACGCGAACGGAGCCAGTCCTTCACCAACCAATTAGCAAACACGGTTTCTATGGACACCTTTGTTCAGCAACTGATTAATGGGCTTAATATCGGTGCCATCTATGCATTGATTGCTCTGGGCTACACCATGGTGTATGGCATTCTCAGGCTGATCAATTTTGCTCATGGCGACGTCTACATGGTAGGCGCCTTTGCCGGTTACTTCATCGCCCTGAACCTCGGCCTCGCTGCCGGACCATCGTTCCTAACCCTGGGCGCGGTCCTGCTGGCGTCGATGACCATCGCCGCGTTGGTTGGGATGGCGATCGAGCGATTTGCTTACAGGCCGGTCCGAAAATACTCGCGCATGACAACACTGATTATGGCGATCGGCGTTTCGCTTCTTATTGAGAATCTGTTCGTCGCTCGTATTGGAGCTGCGCCCCGTGCTTTTCCTGATTTCCTCGGCTCGCAAAGTCAACTGCCCTACCAGTTGTTTGGAAATGCAGCCATTTCTAAAGCGCAGATTGTGATTTTTCTGGTTTCCATAGCCCTGATGCTTCTTTTGCAATGGATTGTCTTCAAGACGAAAGTCGGCACTGCAATGCGGGCGGTTTCGTTCAATTTGAACTCGGCCAAGTTGATGGGAATTAATACCGATGCAATTATCACCTTAACATTCGCAATCGGCTCGAGCCTGGCGGCCGCCGCCGGAGTCTTGACGGCCCAATACAATCCCAACATCGACCCGCTAATGGGAATTCTGACTGGATTAAAGGCCTTTGTGGCGGCTGTCCTGGGCGGTATCGGAAACATACCCGGCGCGGTTCTGGGTGGTTTGCTTATCGGCGCGGCCGAAACATTCGTAGTGGGATACGGACAGCATATTGGCATCCCTTCGACTTACCGAGACGCGGTGGCTTTTGCGATCCTGATTCTAGTTCTTTTACTTCGTCCGTCAGGTCTCCTCGGTTCTACCGTACAGGAGAAAGTCTGACGTTTTGTCTGCGTTAATCTGCGGCCAACCCAGGTTTTCGTACCCGAATCGGGAATCGCAGATCGAAAATCCACTGAATGCCAACCTACATTAAACGGATTCTGGGTTTGGTCATCACGGTTGGGCTCCTCATGGGCGCAAACGCCTTCATGGGCAGGGAAGGCCTATTTGGTTTTGGGCTGCCCTACTATTACGCCGAGATATTGAGCCTGACGGGCATCAGCATCATCCTTGCCGTCTCTTTGAACCTGATAACCGGATTTACCGGCCAGTTCTCGATCGGGCACGCCGGCTTCATGGCGGTTGGCGCATACTCATCCGTTTTTCTGACAGTTTACTATTCAGAGCCATTTGAGCAGTGGGTGGCCACGCTAATCGGCACTACCCTCGCCCAATCACTGGTTTTTCTCGGAGCGATTCTTTTTGGCGCGGCCGCCGCCGCCGTGGCCGGGATGGTCGTGGGAATCCCAAGCCTGCGGCTGCGTGGCGACTACCTTGCGATCGTGACCCTGGGGTTTGCCGAAATCATCCGCATCATAATCCTCAACATCGAACAGGTTGGGGGCGCCACCGGTTTCCGGGGCCGAGTGCTGCCGTGGGATGGCCGTCTCATCATTCCGCAGTATGCGAACTTCATCTGGATCGGCGGCTTTGCAATCATCACCATCGTTGTGGTTTACAACATCGTGCGCTCCGACGTTGGTCGCGCCTTGATCTCTATTCGCGAGGACGAGCTGGCGGCGGAGGCGATGGGAATAAACACTACCCGTTACAAGGTACTTGCCTTTGTCATCAGTTCATCATTCGCAGGCATAGCGGGAGCGCTCTTCGGCCACTTTCGTCAGTTTCTGCACACGAACGATTTTCAGTTTATCCGATCGATTGAAATCATCATCATGATCGTCCTTGGGGGAATGGGGTCTATTACGGGTTCGGTGCTGGGCGCGATCGTGATCACAATTCTGCCCGAACTGCTGCGCAAGTTGCCAGGCGATCTATACGGCTACCGGCTTGTGATTTATTCAGCGCTGCTTATCTTGATAATGCTGACCAGACCTCAGGGCGTGATGGGCGCAAAAGAGTTTGGTGTACCCTGGCTGAAACGACCTCAGCGTCGGACCGAAGGAGATAAACCAATCGGTGAAAAAGGCGTTCCCATTGCGCAGGAAAGTCAATCTTCTGCCCTGGATCAGCCGAAGAGAAATTGAACATAGTGAACACCATGCGGGAAGAACATACCGAAAAGGCAGCAAATGGCGAACATCCGTTGCGCACCTCCAAGTGCACGATCCGTTTTGGCGGTCTGGTCGCTGTAAACGAGCTCGACATGCACGTGCGGCAGGGGGAAATCTACGGGTTGATCGGGCCTAACGGCGCAGGCAAAACCACGATCTTTAATCTCCTCACGGGCGTCTACGAGCCCACTTCCGGCGAACTCTACTTTCAAGGGGAACGAATCGATGGGCTGAAGCCATACGAGATATCACGTCGCGGCATATCGCGAACATTTCAGAACATCAGACTCTTTCCGAGTATGTCAGTTCTGGAAAACGTCATGACTGCGTGTCATAGACACGCCAAACAAAACATCTTCGATGCCGTTTTACGATTGCCTCGGTTTGAACGAGATGAGCGCGAGCACAGAGAGTTTGCCATGGAATTGCTCGAGATTTTCGACCTCGCGCGGTTCCGGGATGAAGGCGGAACCAGTTTGCCATACGGAAGTCAACGACGCCTGGAAATCGTTCGCGCGCTGGCGACCAAGCCGAAACTGCTCCTGCTCGATGAGCCTGCTGCAGGTATGAACCCTTCGGAACAGGAGGGTTTAATGCAGTTGATTAAGCAGATACGAGATCGCTTTGGGCTGACGATCCTGCTCGTCGAACATAACATGAAGGTCGTTATGGGTGTCTGCGATAGAATCCAGGTGGTCGACTACGGGAAATCGATCGCGCTTGGGCTGCCGGAAGAAATTAGGAATGATCCAAAGGTGATTGAAGCCTACTTGGGCGACTGATTATTTTCCATTTTTCATTGGTCATTCGCCATTTTTCGGGTGGACTCTAAACAAATGAAAAATGAAAAGCGGAAAATAATTAGCCATCAAACATAAGCACATAAACTAATGCTCAGTCTCCAGAACGTCTCCGTAAACTACGGCGCCATCGAAGCGCTGAATGGCATTTCTCTGCACGTCGAGAAGGGCGAAGTTGTAACGCTCATCGGAGCGAACGGGGCAGGAAAAACAACCACCCTCCGAACCATTACAGGATTGCTCCAACCGCGACAGGGGAAAGTCGTTTTTGAGGGTGAAGACATCAGCGCCAAGCCAACGCATAAATTGGTCGCCCGCGGAATTTCAATGTCACCTGAAGGCCGGGGAGTTTTTGCCAACCTCTCCGTTCGCGAGAATCTGCACATGGGCGCCTACCTCAAGAAGAACAAAACCGAAATCGCCGCCGACATGGAGCGTGTTTTTAAAATGTTTCCGCGTCTGAAGGAGCGTGAATCACAGAAAGCGGGAACGTTATCGGGTGGAGAGCAGCAGATGCTGGCCATTGGGCGTGCACTCATGTCGAATCCCCGACTGCTCCTCCTCGACGAGCCATCGTTGGGACTTGCACCGCTAGTGGTCCATACCATTTTCGAAGCTATCGACGAGATTAAGAGCAAGGGTACTACGATCCTTCTGGTCGAACAGAACGCACACGCTGCTTTGGGTCATTCCGATCGCGCGTACGTTCTTGAAACCGGAAGAATAGTTATGGAAGGTCCATCAAAAGACCTCGCCAATGATCCCAGGATTAAAGAAGCTTATCTCGGTGAGTAGACCTGGCATTCGTCGCCGCTCCTTTTCAAGTTTATCAGGGCGACAGCAGACTACTCTCCACCTGCGAAAGGTATTTTTACCGGCCGCCATCGTCCTGATGGCCCTCGCGTTCTCCTGTACACGACAATCAGAAGTAAACACGCCGGTCGATCGCAGTACGATAAAGATCGGTTACTTCGGAGATCTAAGTGGGCCAACTTTTAACTTCGGACAGTCGGCACTCAACGGCTTGCTCATGGCCGTCAACGAGGTAAATCAAGCCGGCGGAATTAATGGTCGAAGAATTGACGTTGTCATCGAAGATGATCGTGGCAGTCCGGAGGAAGCGGCGCGCCTAACTTCCAAACTCATCGATGAGGACAAAGTGATCGCCATCGTTGCGGGAGGCACCTCGGGCAACAGTCTCGCGGCTGCTCCGAAAGCGCAGTCGTCTCACGTGCCTTTGATATCGCCGTCGTCGACAGATCCCGCCGTGACGCAGGTTGGCGATTACATTTTTCGCGCGTGCTTTGTCGATTCGTTCCAGGGTGAGGTGATGGCCAGCTTTGCCGCGAATACTCTTAAAGCACAGAAGGCCGCAATCCTTTTCGATTTCAATTCACCCTATGGCCGCGGACTGAGTGACTATTTCAAGCTCAGCTTTACAAAGCTGGGTGGACGGATCGTCAGCGAACAGTCTTACGCACAGGGAGATGCTGATTTTAAGGGGCAGTTGAGTACGATTCGATCGGCTGAACCTGACGTAATCTACATCCCTGGTTACTACGGCGACGTGGCGATTATTGCCAAGCAGGCGCGCATGATTGGATTGACGCAGTGGTTGCTTGGCGGTGATGGTTGGGACGCGCCGGAGCTCTGGCAGTTGGGCGGTGATGCATTGAACGGAGCATATATTTCAACTCATTACTCCGTTGACGATCCTTCACCCGCAATCCAGGCCTTTGTCCAAAGCTACAAACAGCGTTATGGAAACCTGCCGCCCGATGCCCATGCGGCACTGGCCTACGACGCCGCACGACTTCTGGCCGATGCGATTACAAGAGCCGGAACAACCGATGGCGCCAAACTGCGCGAAGCACTCGCGCAGACGAAGGATTTTGCCGGCATAACCGGAGTAATAAGCATGGACGCTGACCGAAACGCACTGAAACCAGGAGTTGTGTTGAAATTGCAGGATTTGAGGTTTATTTACCAGGAGACAATCAAGCCGGAAGAGGTGAAGCCTTCGCCATCGCCGAGTCCATCGCCAAGCGCAACAAAGAGGCGTTGAGACGTGATTGTAGGGGCGGCCACGGAGGTGCCGCCCCTACAAAACGCCTTCGCGCGCCCTGCGTAACGCTGCATCCACTACCTCGCGTGACGTTCCCCCAATTTGAGATTTCGAACTCAATGTCCGTTCGAGTGACAACGCCTCGTAAACATCGCCTTCGATGAGCGCTGAAAAATCTATCAAGTCATCGAGAGTCATCTGGTGTAACTCTTTGCCGACCTCAATCGCACGCATCACGATCTTTCCGACCGTTTCGTGCGCCTCCCTGAAGGAAACACCCTTTCGCACCAGATACTCTGCAAGTTCCGTTGCGTTCATGTAACCGCCAGATGCTGAAGCGTGTGCTTTATCTTTATCGACCGTGATATTCCTCAACACCGTGCTGGTCACTTTCAGACACGAGCTTACAGTATCGAAAGCATCAAACACGGTCTCCTTGTCTTCCTGCATGTCTTTGTTATAGGCGAGTGGCAAACCCTTCAAAGTCGTGAGCAGCGCGAGCAGTTCACCAAAAACGCGGCCTGCCTTCCCGCGGACGAGTTCCATCGAATCGGGATTCTTCTTCTGTGGCATCAGGCTCGACCCCGTCGCAATCGCGTCACCCAACGCGAAAAACCCAAACTCACTCGTCGCGTAGAGAATGATGTCTTCAGCAAGACGCGACAGATGGACCATGATGAGCGAGCACGCACTCAAAAACTCGACACAGAAATCTCGGTCACTCACAGCGTCCAGGCTGTTGCGGGAAACTGCTTCGAAATCCAACGAACGCGCTAGTGCTTCACGATCAATCGGCAACGACGTGCCTGCCAACGCCGCTGAACCAAGTGGCAGAATGTTCACCCGGCGTCGAACTTCAATCAGGCGCTCACGATCCCGCGCAAGCATTTCGAAGTAAGCCAAACTCCAGTGAGCCAGCAACACCGGTTGTGCTCGTTGCAGGTGCGTGTATCCTGGAATCACGACATCGCGATGGGCTTGGGCAAAGTCGAGCAAGGAGGTTTGGAGATCACGAACAACTCCGTCGAGTTCATCGATCGACTTTCGCATCCAGAGTCGAAGGTCAGTGGCGACTTGATCGTTACGACTGCGTCCGGTGTGCAGTCTGCGACCCAAATCACCTGTCACTTCAATCAGTCGTGCTTCGACAAATGAGTGCACGTCTTCTGCGGAAGAGTCGTTGAAATAACTTTCATCTTTGCGGCCTTTTTCAAGGATGTTATCGAGCGCGTTGCGAATCTGACTTCCCTCCTCGGGGCTCAAGACTCCAGCGCGTTCCAATGCGAAGCAGTATGAAATACTGGCCACGACGTCCGCCTCGAATAACCTGCGGTCGAAACGAAATGAGTTATTGAACTCCGCAAAACCGGGGTCCGGTTTGCCCTTGAATCTCCCACCCCAAAGATTTTTCGATTTACTCATAGGTTCTCCAGTTTGGGCGCTTCCTTGGAGTGACCTAATTTCATCTCTGCGTATCTCTGCGTCCTCTGCGCCTCCGCGGTTACTGGCACTTAACGGACAGATCACCGCAGAGACGCAGAGATACGCAGAGAAGACTTCTCAAAATTAGGGCACCACTCACTCCAAGGAGGCGCCCTTTCCATTGACGCTCAAACAACATCAATGATAGTTTATGCATCTATGCATTGTTTATGCAACTTGAGCGCATAATAGGCTATGAATAAGAAAGAGCGGCAGCAAAAGATACTGACCTTGATTCGGGCCAAGCCAATCGGCACACAGGAAGACTTGCGTGCCCTGCTCGAGAGCGCGGGAGTGCCGGCCACACAGTCGAGCGTGTCTCGTGATTTGGAAGAATTGGGTGTCGTCAAACATCACGGGCATTACACTCTGCCGCGAACAAACGGCGCGGCCGTGCGTGGCCTGCTGAGTTTAGACCAGGCGGGCGAAAATTTGGTAATTGCTCGCACTCTTCCCGGACTTGCGTCGGCTGTCGCTGTAGAAATCGACGCCGCTGCAATTCCGGAAATAGTGGGAACGATTGCCGGTGAAGACACGATCTTCATCGCCGTGCGCGATGCGAAAGAACAGCGAGCAGCGGTTAAGGAAATCTGGGCGTTGTTTGAGACTCAAAAAGAATAGGACACAGATGAACACGGATAAAGGCATTCGAAAGATCGTTTTGGCTTACTCCGGTGGCCTCGACACCTCGGTCATGCTTCGCTGGCTGAAGGAATACTACCAGTGTGAAGTTATTTGCTACTGCGCAGACGTGGGCCAGGGTGAGGAGTTGTCAGGCCTTGAAGAGAAAGCACTTGCGACTGGTGCTTCGAAACTCTACGTGGAAGATCTGCGTGAAGAGTTTGTGCGCGATTATGTCTGGACTGCGGTCAAAGCCAATGCAGTTTACGAAGGTGTGTACCTGATGGGCACCTCGCTGGCCCGGCCGGTGATTGCCAAACGCCAGATCGAGATCGCGCAAAAAGAGGGCGCCGACGCTGTCGCGCATGGCGCAACTGGCAAAGGCAACGACCAGGTGCGTTTCGAGCTGACCTATTACGCTCTTCAGCCGGACATCAGGATCATCGCTCCATGGCGCGAATGGGAATTCAAAGGACGCGCCGATCTAATCGCGTATGCGAAGGACCACAACATCCCGGTGACCGCGACTGCGGAGAAGCCCTATTCAACCGACGCCAATTTGATGCACATCTCCTACGAGGGTGGGATTCTCGAAGACCCATGGGTAGAACCGCCGGAAACTATTTTTCAACTAACGCGTTCCCCGGAAAGTGCTCGACCAGAGGCTCAGGTTGTAGAGATCTCTTTTCTGAAGGGGGAGCCGGCTGCGATCGATGGAAGAGAACTCAATCCTGTCGCGCTGCTCGAGACGTTGAACGAGATAGGAGGAGAACACGGGATCGGACGTGTTGATCTGGTTGAGAATCGATTTGTCGGCATGAAGTCACGTGGCGTTTACGAAACACCGGGAGTCACGATTCTACAGGCGGCGCATCGTGCGCTTGAATCGATCACGCTCGATCGTGAAGTAATGCATCTGCGCGACTCGCTCGGAGTGAAGTTTGCGGAGAGTGTCTATTACGGTTTTTGGTTCGCGCCTGAATTCAAGCTGATGAGAAAGATGATCGACGAAACGCAGGCAACCGTGAACGGCGATGTTCGTTTAAAGCTTTTTCGCGGAAACGCGATTGTGGTGGGACGTCGTTCGCCAAACTCTTTCTACGACGAGAAAGTCGCCACATTCGAGGCCGACACTGTTTACAACCAGCGCGATGCAGAAGGATTCATCAAGCTGAACGCGCTACGACTGCGGCTAGGAGGCAGATGATGAATAACAAATCAATCAATGTTATTGACGTCGACAAGATCGGATCGGCAACGTCACCACTGGCGCTGCCGAAAACAGTTGCGCTTGTCTCTTCCTCCGACGCCACCGCGGCGGGCGATGTGGTCGTCGTTCGCGCCCTTACCGATAGCGCCACCTACAACATGCTCGAGCTGCCCACCGGCCGGCTCGCGAAGATAAACCCGGGCGACTTGTTGATTGGTGTTCTCGGTCGACGTCGAGCTTTGAAAGGTTTTGTCGGCGATGTTCCAGCAACTCTCAAGAGCGGCGATGAGCTTCATCTTTTAAACATGGGGGGAGTGATCGGTTACTGCACCGGGCACCATTCGAGTCTTAGTGATGCGATCAAGTTGGAAGTGATTGGATTGGTCTGCGATGAATCCGGCGGAGTCCTGAATATCTCTGACGGTGCATTGCCGCCGCAAAGAAGTCTCGGCAAGACCGCGCCAATCGTCATGATCGCCGGTACGAGTATGAATAGCGGTAAGACTTACGCCGCAACGGAATTGATCAAACAGGCCACGCGCGCGGGGTTGCGTGTTGCCGCAGCGAAACTCTCGGGAGTCGCCTGCCTGCGCGACACGTTGAACATGTCAGACCACGGCGCCATCGCGACAGCGAGTTTTCTTGATTGTGGTTTGCCGTCCACGGTTGATCTCGAGGATCTCGCGCCTTCCGCAAAGGCGATCATAGCGCGGCTGAATGAAGCAGGACCGGATTTGATCGTCATTGAGTTAGGTGATGGGATTCTCGGTGGCTACTCGGTAGAGACGGTTTTTGCTGACATGGAATTGCTCGATGCGACCGCGGCGATTGTTTTTTGTGCATCTGATTACGTTGGGGCCTGGGGTGGGATCGAATTGCTGCGCCGGCGAGGCGTCCGAGTCGATGTGATCTCAGGTTCGGTGACCGACTCGCGCATGGGCGAAGACTACATCAAAACTCAATTCAGCGTGCCTGCGGCAAATGCACGACGTGAAGGCGCCGCACTTTTCGAGCTTGTGATGGCAAAAGTCGAGGCAAAACTCTGCGGCCCTCTGCGAGATCTCTGCGATCTCTGCGTTTAACGTCGCGATCAAACGCAGGAGATCGCAGAGATCGCGGAGATAGACATATGACTGCACAAACCAAAATTCGCGTAGGAATCTTTGGCGGCTCCGGATACGGCGGTTCGGAGTTGCTCCGCATTCTGCTCTTTCATCCCAACGTGGAGCTGGTTTTTGTGACCGCTAACGAGCAGTCAGGTAAAACGATCGGCGAAGTGCATCGGAACTTAAACGGTCTAACCCAACTTAGCTTCGTCAAGTCGCCGCAAGAATTGGAACAACTGACTGGCATCGACTGTGTTTTTCTCGCGCTCCCGCACGGGCAGGCCATGGATATGGTTCCGCGCCTGCCCGGAAATGTGAAAGCAATCGATCTCTCCGGAGACTTTCGACTTCGCGATGAAAGCGTATTCGAGAAACACTACAAACAGCCACACACTGCGATGAGTGCTCAGGCCGATTTTGTTTACGGCCTGACAGAAACCAATCGTGAAGCAGTCAGGCAGGCTCGATTGATTGCCAATCCCGGTTGTTTTGCGACTGCCACACTGCTTGGCTTAGCGCCCGTGGTTGCGAACCGATTGATCAGCGGGCGAGTGGTAGTCGACGCAAAGACAGGCTCGTCAGGTTCAGGCGCGAAGGCCGCTGCCAACACGCATCATCCGCAACGGATGAATTCGTTCTACGCCTACAAACCGTTTACTCATCAGCACGTGCCGGAGATCGAGCAGGAACTCGATCACATCGGAGATTGGACCAGTGAGCTTGTCTTCATGACTCACTCGCTGCCGGTTGCGCGCGGGATCTTCGCGACGATCTACGCTGAAGGGAAAAGCGAACTGAACGAAGATGAGTTGCGCAACATCTTCGCGGATTACTATCGCGAGTCGTTCTTCGTGCGTCTGGTGCCGGGTTCACCTGACATTAACTGGGTGAAGACGACGAACTTTTGCGACATCGGTTTCGCGGTGCGTGGAAGGCAGATCGTCATCTTTTCGGCGATCGATAACCTGGTCAAGGGCGCCGCCGGGCAAGCAGTGCAGAACATGAATTTGATGTTTGGTTTGGATGAGAAAACGGGACTGATGTTGATAGGAACGAACCCGTAAATTTACCCCGCAAAGGCGCGGAGCGGGGCATTAGCCCGACCGTTAGGGAGGGCTCTGCCTTTTACGCCGCTAGACCAATGAGCCCTCCCTAACGGTCGGGCTAATGCCCCGCTCCGCGCCTTTGCGGGAGAAATATTTTCATGATGCTATCAACATTGCACGACATCGCCGCGAGCGAAGCACAGTTTCAGCTCGCGACTTACAAGAAAATGCCCATCGCGGCGGAACGCGGCGACGGCGTATGGATCTATACGACCGACGGCGATAAGTATCTCGACCTTTACGGCGGTCACGCTGTCGCCGGCACGGGTCATTGTCATTCGCACGTTGTCAACGCAATCCGCAAACAAGCCGAGAAACTGCTCTTCTATTCGAACCTTGTCTACTCGGAAGCGCGTGGGCGCGCTGCAGAAAAGCTTGTCTCAATCGCCCCCGTTGCGCTAACCAAAGCCTTCTTTTGTAACTCCGGCACTGAAGCCAACGAGAACGCGATGCGCATGGCGCGAATGGCCACGGGCCGCGAGAAGATCATCACGTTCTCAGGTGGGTTTCACGGACGGACCGCAGACGCTATCAGCGCAACTTTTCTCGGCAAGTATCGTGATATTGGGAAACCAAATGTGCCGGGCCATCTTGAAGCCGAGTTTGGCAGCATCGAATCCGTGCGCGAACTGGCCGATGATACTGTTGCGGCGATCATGCTCGAGCCGATTCAGTCGATGGCCGGCGTGCGCATGGCCCAACCGGCTTTCTATCGTTCACTTCGAGCCTTGTGCGACGAGCGTGGTATCGTGTTGATATACGACGAAGTACAGACTGGTGTCGGACGCACCGGTAAGTGGTTTTTTGCAGGCAGCGACGCAGGCGACAACGTCGTTCCTGATATCGTAACGCTGGCAAAAGCGCTGGGCAGTGGTGTTCCCGCCGGCGCGTGTCTTGTGACTGAGTCAATTGCCGCCCGGATCAAGGAGAACGACCTGGGAACAACTTTTGGCGGCGGCATGTTGGCGATGGCAGCGGTTGCAGCCACGCTCGAGGCGATCGAAAACGATCGCATGCTCCCTAATGTGAAAACAGTTGAAGCTTATTTGCGAGGCCGCCTTGGGGGAGTCAAACAAATTGCGGCGGTGCATGGTCTTGGATTTCTTCTTGGAATCGAATTTAAAGATAGTGCAGCAGCCGTACATAAAGCATTACTTGATCGCAAGATCATTACAGGAACGTCGAGCAATCCCAAGGTCCTGCGATTGCTGCCACCGTTGTGCTTGCAGGAAGAACATGTCGATCTGTTTGTGGACATTCTTGTTTCTGTCACGGATGATAATGGATAACACGGATGAATTTTTTGAACACCATAGCTTTAGCCCGCGAGCAGCTCGATAAATTGATTGAGTCGGCGCTGCGCTTCAAGCGCGGTGAAGATCGCTCGACGCCGCTGGCGGGTAAGTCTGTGGCGCTTGTGTTTTTCAATCCAAGCCTGCGGACGCGTGCGTCAGTGCAAGTCGGAATTTATGAACTCGGCGGCCATCCGGTGGTGCTCGATCCGGGCGGAACGAGTTGGTCGCTGGAACATCGCGAAGGTGTAGTGATGAACTCCGATAAGACCGAACACGTGGCTGAGTTCGTGCGCGTTCTCGAGCGATATTGCGTTGCGATCGGCGTGAGGACGTTTGCGCCGTTAAAAAATTGGCAAGATGAGCGGATCGATCCAGTGCTCAATGCTTTTGCGAGATACGCCTCGGTGCCAATCATCAACCTTGAATCGGCGATGCATCATCCCTTCCAGTCGCTGGCTGACGTGTTGACGATTCGCGAAAAGCTCGGCGCCGGGCGCAAGCGCGTAGTCCTCACGTGGGCCTGGCATCCGAAGCCACTTCCGATGGCGGTGCCCAACAGCTTCACGCTGGCCGCAGCGCAGATGGGCCATGATCTGCTGATCGCGCAGCCGGCCGGGTACGAGCTTGACGAAGAACTGATGGAAACCTCAAAGCGGCTCGCCACTGCGTCGGGCGGCAGTCTGGAGGTTACGCATGATATCGATGCGGCTTTCTCCGGCGCTGAAGTTATTTACGCGAAGAGCTGGGGTGGAAAACAGTTTTACGGGAACAGTGAGCAAGATACCATCACGAGAGCGCAATACCGAAGAAAGTGGATCGTGGACGAGGAAAAAATGGCCCGCACCAATAGTGCCATCTTCATGCATTGTTTGCCTGTCCGCCGTAACGTGGTCGTTACCGATGCCGTAATCGACTCCCCGGCATCGGTGGTGGTCGATGAAGCTGCCAACAGGTTGCATGTGCAGAAGGCGGTGATGGCGAGAATGCTTGGTTAGTAGTATGACAATTTCCACTCTGCCTAATCTCTGCGTCCTCTGCGCCTCGGCGGTGTAAGTACAAAGGCTAAGTTCAAAAATATGACCCCTCAAACCATCGATGATCAACTTCGCCTGGATCTCTTACGCGAAGCGCTGCCATACATTCAGCGCTTCAAGGGGCAGACGTTTGTAGTAAAACTCTCGGGGAAGGTCACGGAGAATCAGGAAAACTTAACTTCACTTGCGGAGGAATTAGCGCTACTGCACCAGGTGGGGATTCGCATCTGCGTGGTTCATGGTGGCGGCAAACAACTGAGCGAGCTGGCAAAGAGGTTGGGGATCGAACAGACGATCATCGAAGGCCGGCGTGTAACTGATGACGCCACTTTGGAAATGGCAAAAATGATCTTCGCCGGAAAGATCAATACAGACATTCTGGCGGCACTGCGCCATCGAGGGATCGAAGCCGTGGGCCTCTCAGGAGTTGACGGTAACATTGTTCACGCGGAACGAAGGCCGCCGAAGGAAATTCTGAATCGCGAAACCGGTGTGCGAGATAAAGTCGATTTTGGGCACGTGGGTGATGTGGTCCAGATCAACGCAAGGCTTCTCACTGTATTGTTGGAGCATGGATATCTGCCAGTGATCTCATCGTTGGGCGCGGATGATGAAGGCATGGTTTTCAACATCAACGCCGACACTATCGCCTCCGACATCGCGGTCCAATTACAGGCTGAAAAGTTGATTCTGCTCAGCGATGTTGACGGTATCTATTTGACGGCGGGCGCTCCGGAGACGAAGCTTTCTCGTTTGACGGCGGCTGAGGCCGGCGAACTAATCGCTAGTGGCGCGGCGTCCGGTGGCATGATTCCAAAATTACAAAGCATTATTTTGCTTTTGAAACGAGGCGTTCACAGCGCGCACATCATCAGCGGCACGAAACGTAATGCACTACTCTCCGAAATCTTCACCGATAAAGGCACCGGCACAATGATAGTCGCTTAATGTTTGCATTGTAGGGGCGGCCCTCCGTGGCCGCCCCTCTAGTCAGCCTCAGGCGCCTCCTTGGATCAAGAGGGGGTGGCCACGGGGAGGGCCACCCTACAAAACTATCCTAAGGGCGATTGCGGCAGGAAGCGGTCACGATCGAAAGGCGGATCCTCGTGTTCCGGCACTGGATCATCCGGCCAGTCGTGGGCCCACTGCCTGCGATGCTCGTGGTCAGCATAGTATTTTAGATAGGTCTGATTGTCTTCATCGCTGCCGCTTCCCGTTAGATCGATCATGTAAGCGTAGCTGGGATTTTCCGGAAACAAAACAGCCTCTTCCCGCAAACCGTCATGGTAAAGATAATCGTAGAGTTCGCGGTCGGAAAGATGATTTGTGTGCAAGAGGTAAGCTCCCAGCGACGCCATTCGCTCGATGATCTCCCTAAGCTTCGTCCTGAGCGTATCCTTGTCGAGCTTGTCAGGAGCTGGGATCTCGAGTCCGGAGTTCTCGAGCAGACGCAAAAGACTGATCGGCTCGGCCGTTTCATATTCGAGTACGTGGCGAAGGAATTCCTCTTCCATGTCGGCAGGCATCGACTCGAGCGAAGTTGTGCTGCCGCCAAGTTTTTCCAACTCGGCACGGAGTTTTGCAATGCGTTCTTCCTGGCTGGGTTCGTCGGCAAATTGTATGAAAGTCATGTTTGGCTCCTTAAGGTTAGAGGTTAAGGTTTGAGGTGCCCGGAGTTCTGTGAGGCCCTCCTACGTTTTCGAATCTGAGTGAGTCAGACGCGCGCCGCTAGAGTAATATTTCTCCCGCAAAGGCGCAAAGGCGCAAAGAAAACCATCAATTCTTTCTTTGCGCCTTTGCGGAAAACAACTTCACTTGATTACTGGTGGCGCGGGGGCCGTAAACATCTCGAGGTTCGAGAGTCCCAGACTCGTCTCAATCTCTTCCATTCTTTTGAGCGCTGCGTCGAAACCATCGCCACCAAATTGTTCCTCTTCAATCTCGTCAAACTTTGCGGCGAGTGCGTCCAGTTCCCTC
>Ga0256867_10000518_pt1 | contig 15191 bp, 12 predicted proteins | sample RVTome_15_FD_185939 | JGI IMG/M metagenome (GOLD analysis project Ga0256867, IMG submission 185939) | Soil microbial communities from uranium-contaminated site in the Upper Colorado River Basin, Wyoming, United States - RVT150D86 (HiSeq) ... | reverse complement strand
CCAGGGGAGAGCCGGCGGCCGAGGCGTGGGTCATGGCCGCGGGGTGCTCGATCAGGGACTCCACCGCGCCCAGCGACTCGGCCAGGGTGAAGACCTCGGTCCCGGCGGCCACCTTCATGGCCGCCTCGCGCCCGCCGGCCAACCGGAACGAGACCATCCCGCCGTGGTCGCTCATCTGCCGCAGCGCGACCTGGTGCCCAGGGTGCTCGGGCCGTCCCGGGTACAGGACGTGGGACACCTCGGGTCGACCGGCCAGGAAGTCGACCACCGCCGCCGCGTTGGCGCAGTGGCGGTCCATGCGCACCGCCAGCGTCTTGATGCCCCGCTGGACCAGGTAGCAGTCGAAGGGCGACGGCACCGCGCCGACGGCGTTCTGCACGAAGCCGAGATGGTCGGCCACCTCCGCTTCGGTGGTGGCCACGAACCCGCCCACGACGTCGCTGTGACCACCGAGGTACTTGGTCGTCGAGTGCACGACCACGTCCGCCCCCAGCTCCAGGGGTCGCTGCAGGTAGGGGGTGGCGAAGGTGTTGTCCACCACGACCAGCGCGCCGTGGGCATGGGCCACCTCGGCCACGGCGGCGATGTCGACGATGGTGAGGAGCGGGTTGGTCGGAGACTCCAACCAGACGACCCTGGTCCCATCGGGCCAGTCGGCCCCCAGGGCGGTCGGGTCCGTCAGATCGGCCGCCCTCCAAGCCACGCCCATGGGGGCCAGGACCTTGCTCAGGAGCCGGTACGTGCCGCCGTAGGCGTCGTCTCCCAGGATGACGCCGTCGCCGGGACGCAGGGCCCTCAACACGGCGTCCTCGGCCGCCATGCCGCTGGCGAAGGCGAAGCCGTGGCGGGCGGATTCGAGGTCGGCCAGCAATCGCTCCAGGGCCAGCCTGGTGGGGTTGCCGGTGCGGCCGTACTCGAAGCCGCGGTGCTCGCCCACACCGTCCTGGGCGAAGGTCGTGGCCAGCGAGATGGGCGTGGTCACCGCCCCGGTGAGCTGGTCGGGCTCGCTGCCCACGTGGATGGCCCTGGTATCGAACCCGGGCGCGGTCATCGGCGGCTCCCGTCGTCGGGGCTCAGGAACGTGAGCACGTCGGTGCGAGTGAGGACGTCCTTGGGTCGACCGCCGGCCAGGACCAGCACGGCGGGCGCCTGCTCCAGCGACTGCACGGCGAGCTCCACCGGCTGGCCGACGCCGAGCGTCGGCATGGGTGGCCCCATCATCTCCTCGACCGTCAGGTCCAGGGCACCGGGATCCGCGAACGTGCGCTCCATCAGCATCAGCTCCTGCACGCAGCCCGACACCTCGGCCGCGGCGATCGGCATCTCGCCCTTGGCCACCGGGAGTTGGCTGATCGAGTGCTTGCGCATGAGGCCGATGGCGTCACGCACGCAGTCTTCGGGACGGACGTAGATCAGCGCGTCGGTGCCCCCCTGCTTGCTCTCCAGCACGTCGCCGATCGTCACCCCCTCCGAGCGGAGGAAGCCGTAGCGGGCCATCCAATCGTCGTTGAAGATGCGGGACAGGTAGCCGCGGCCGGAGTCGGGCAGCAGCACCACGACCACGTCGTCGGGGTCGGCCTCGGCGGCCACCCGCACTGCGGCGGCCACGGCCATCCCGCAGGAGCCGCCGATGAGCAGTCCCTCCTCATGGGCCACCCGCCGCGTGGTCAGGAAGGACTCCTCGTCGGACACGGCGATGACGCGATCGACCAGGCTCGGGTCGTAGGTCGAGGGCCAGAAGTCCTCACCCACGCCCTCGACCAGGTAGGGGCGGCCCGAGCCCCCCGAGAACACCGAGCCCTCCGGGTCGGCCCCGATCACGTGGACAGCCGGATCCTGCTCCTTGAGGTAGCGGGCGATGCCGGTGATGGTGCCACCCGTCCCGATGCCGGCCACGAAGTGGGTGATCCGCCCGCCGGTCTGGCGCCACAGCTCCGGTCCAGTCGACTCGTAGTGCGACAGCGGGTTGACGGGGTTGTGGTACTGGCTCGGCTGGAAGGCGCCAGGGTTCTCCTCCAGCAGGCGCTCGGCCGTGCGGTAGTAGCTCTGGGGATCAGAGGGGTCGACGGCGCCAGGGCACACCACCACCTCGGCCCCGTAGGCCCGCAGCAGCGCCACCTTCTCCGGTGCCACCTTGTCGGTGGTGACCGAGATGCACCGGTAGCCGCGCTGGGCGGCCACGATGGCCAGGCCTACGCCGGTGTTGCCCGAGGTCGGCTCGATGATCGTCCCCCCCGGCTCCAGCAGGCCCCTGCGCTCGGCGTCGTCGATCATCCACAGCGCCGGCCGGTCCTTGACCGATCCCCCCGGGTTCAACATCTCCAGCTTGGCGATGATCGGGGTGGGGAGGCTCTCGCTGATCCGCCGGAGCTTGACCAGCGGCGTCTCGCCGATCAGGTCGAGCAGGGACTCGGCCACCTCCATGGGCCCAGCGTAGGGAGTCGCGCCCGGCCCTGACGCCCCGCCCCGCCTGCCGGTCAAGCCTTCAGGGCCTCGACGGCGGCGTCGGCCAGGTCGACCGTCCGCTGCTTCATCTCGTCGAGGTCGACCTCGCTCTGGTCTCCCATCACGCCCTCCAGGTAGCGGCGGTACACCCCCTCGCAGATCGCGGCCAGCCGCCAGAACGAGAACGCCTGGTAGTACCCCACCCTGGACACATCCCGACCGGTCAGGTCCTGGTAGCGCGACAGCAACTCGTCACGGGACCCGAAGCCGCCGGCCATTGTGGGAGCGCTCGACCCGGCCGGGGCCCCGGCACCGGGCTCCAGCCAGTTGTTGACCAGGTAGCCGACATCGGCCATGGGGTCACCCAGCGTGCAGAGCTCCCAGTCGAGCACGGCACGGACGCGACCCGAACCGCTGATCATGTTGCCGAGCCGGTAGTCGCCGTGGACGATGGTGGCCCCGATCTGGGTTGGCATCTCACGCTCGAGGGTGACCTGGGTCTCTTCCATCTGGGCCAGTTCCCGCGTCTTGGACTGCTCCCACTGCCGCGTCCAGCGCTTGAGCTGGCGGGCGATGTAATCCTCGCGGCGGCCAAGGTCACCCAGGCCCACATCGTCGGGCTCGATGGCATGCAGCCGGGCCAGCACCTCGGGGACGTGCTGGCCCAGCGCGGACCGATCCTCCATCGGCAGCGCGTCGGCCACCGCCTGGTCGTGCAGCACGTCGCCCTCGACGAAGGACATGACGTAGAACGGGGCCCCGTTCACCTCGACGTCGTCGCACAGGCCCAGCGCCACCGGGACCGGGACGTCGGTGCGACCGACCCCGCTGATGATCTTGTGCTCGCGGGCCATGTCGTGGGCGGTTGCCAGCACGTGGCCCAGCGGCGGACGCCGCAGCACCACGGCCACGCCGTCGCCACCGGTGACCTTGTAGGTGAGGTTCGAGTGGCCACCGGCGATGAGCTCGAAGGTGAACGGCGGCTCTGGCCCCTGGACGTGGTCCGCCAGCCAAGCCGACACCTTGTCTGCGTCGATCCCCCGGGTTGCCATGGACCGCACCTTGGCAGATGGGGCCGCGTCAGGCGTAGCTGTGGAAGCCGCGTCCGGCCTTGCGGCCGAGCAGGCCGGCGTCGACCATGCGGGCCAGCAGAGGCGGCGGGGCGTAGAGGGGCTCCTTGAACTCCGCGTAGAGCGACTCGGCCATGGCCATGGTGGTGTCGAGGCCGATCAGGTCGGCCAGCGCCAGGGGACCCATCGGGTGGTTGCAGCCCAGGACCATGCCCGCCTCGATGTCCTCGGCCGAGGCGAAGCCCGACTCCATCATGCGGATGGCGCTGAGGATGTACGGCACGAGCAAGGCGTTGACCACGAAGCCGGCCCGGTCCTGGCTGCGGATGACCCGCTTGCCCAACTGGTGCTCGGCGAAGTCCGCTGCCCGGTCCACCGCCTCGGGTCCCGACAGCAGCGACGTGACCAGCTCCACCAAGCCCATCACGGGCACGGGGTTGAAGAAGTGCACGCCGATCACCCGCTCGGGGCGGCTGGTGGACATGGCCAGCTTCATGATCGGGATCGACGAGGTGTTCGAGGCCAGCACGACGTCGGGGCGCTGGCAGACCTTGTCCAGCTCGGCGAACACCCTGGTCTTCTCGTCCTCGTTCTCGATGATGGCCTCGATGACCAGTTCGCTCTGGGCCAGGTCGCCCATGTCCTCGCTGAAGGTGATGCGGGCCATGGCGTCGCTGCGCTGCTCCTGGGAGACCTTGTTGGCCCGCAGGGCCCGCTCGAGCGACTTCTCGATGCGGGCGGCGCCGGCAGCGAGCGTGTCGGGATCCACCTCGAGCACCGTCACCTCTGCCCCGGACCGGGCGCACACCTCGGCGATACCAGAGCCCATGAGGCCGCAGCCGACCACCCCGATGTTCGAGAACGTCATGGCCGCACGGTACGCCGCCAGCGGGCCGGCTGCCGCCCCGACCTCACTACGTCGACGAGGCCCTGGCCGCCTCGATCGCCTCGCGCACAGCGGTCACCACCTCGGTGGCGGTGGCGCCGGGGGTGAGCACCGCCGCCACCCCGGCGTCGTACATCTCCTGGGCGTCGTGGTCGGGGATGATCCCGCCCAGGATCACCGGGGTGGACAGGCCGGCCGCCCGCAGGCCCTCCACCACCGGCGGGACCAGTACCTGGTGGGCGCCAGACAGCATCGACAATCCCACGGCGTCTACGTCCTCGTCTATGGCAGCGGCCACCACGGTGTCCGGGGTCTGGAAGAGACCCGTGTAGATCACCTCGTACCCGGCGTCACGCAGGATGCGGGCCACGATCTTCACCCCGCGGTCGTGACCGTCGAGCCCGACCTTGGCCACCAGCACGCGCTCAGCCATCGCCGGTCACGTTGCCAGCGCCGGTGACCGGCCGCCAAACGGCACCCTCACCGGTGGGCCGGTACCTCCGTGGCGGGGCGAATACCGGCCACGACGTGGAAGAGCGAGTCCCATCCGCCCGCCTCCAGCCCCAGGTCGTCGAAGGCCGCCCTGGCCTCGTCCCGGTAGCCCATCGCCTCGTCCAACTCGAGCGCCTCGGCGCCGATGGCTCGGGCCATCCGCACCACGGCCTGGCTGAGCCGGCTGTCGGTGGCGTCGATCTCGGCCAGCGCCTCCTCGAATGCGATCCGGAAGCGGTCTGGGTCACCGGTACGGGCACCGATCAGGCCGAGGGCGATCCGCGCCGTGCGTCGGTCCAGGTAGGTGCCCCGGTCCGTGGCGATGACCCCCTCGGCCAGCGCCGCCGCCTCCTGGTGCCGGCCATGAGCGGCCAGCCCCAGGGCCAGCGAGCTGTCGGCGTACGGCACCCCTCCTGCGTCGGAGTCCATGAGGGCCCGGATGGCTTCCAGCTGGACGACGCCGTCGTCGACGCGGCCCGTCTGCAGGAGGGCCAGGCCGCGGGTGACCTCTCTGTCGATGGTGCCCAGCAGCTCGGGGTGGTCGGGATCGATCTCCCATCCCTCGAGCGTGGCCAGGGCGGCCATGCCGTCGCCCCGCTGGACGGCGGTGCTGGCGGCGACCACGGAGGCGAAGCTGGCGAAGGCGTTGGAGGATTGGCCCGCGGCCACCACCATCAGGCTCTCCAAGCGGGCCATGGCCTCGTCGAAGCGGCCCACGGCACTCAGGGCACGGGCTCCGAGGCCGTGTGACTGGACCACGCCGTAGTGGTTCTCGATGCGCTCGAACAGCTCGCGCGCCCGGTCGGAGGCCTCGATCGCCTCGCGGGCCCGGCCCTGCCACAGGTGCAGCGAGCCCAGCAGCAGCACCATCATCGCCTCACCGAACCGCTCGCCCCGCTCGACGGCCAGCGACAGCGTGGCCGAAGCCAGCTGCTCGGCCTCGGTCCGTCGACCCTGGTGGAACCTCACGAACGCCAGGAGCCCGTTGGTGAAGCTGAGGCCCTGCATGTCGTCGTTGCGGGTGAACAGCTCGCAGGACCGCTCCAGGCGCTGCTCGGCCTCGGCCGTCCGGCCGAGCTCGAAGGAGAGCCAGGCCAGGTTCTGCTGGCACCAGGCCTCACCGACGGGGTCGTCCAGCTCCGTGAACATGGCCAGGGCGTCGGCGAAATCCCGCTCGGCCGCCTCGTGCTCGTCGGACTGGAGGTGGGCCAGGCCGCGCAGCCGCAGTGCCTCGGCCAGGCCGCTGCCGTCGCCGAGCGATCGCCACTTGGCGATGGCCTCCGAAAGCAGCTCCGCCGCCGACTGCTCATCCCCCGAGGCCTGGTTGACCTGACCGAGCATCGTCAGCGCGTGCGCCTCGCCGGTCTCGTCGGAGAAGCGTCGAGCGGCGGTCAGCGCCGCCTGGGCATCGCAACCGGACCTGGTCAGCTCGCGCAGGCTGAGGCGGGCATTGGCGCGACCCAGGAGCGCCTCCACCCGGCGCCGGTCGTCCTCGACCATCAGCTCCAGGGCCTCGGTGAAGAACCGCGACGACGCGAAGCTGGAGTCCCTGGCGTCGGCCTTGCGGCCCGCCAGCATCAGCCACTCGATCGCCTTCTCCGGCAGGTCCTCGGGCAGCCCGTCCACCGGGCCGATGTCGGGCAGCACCTCGGCCGCGGCCCGGTAGTGCCCGGCGATGAGGCCGGTCCGGGAGTCGCCGCGCTCCATCTCGTCGTAGTGCTCGACGAGCCAGTCGGCGATGAGCACATGCCGCTCCGCCCGCACCGTCTTCGTCATCATCTGGTAGGCGATGTCGCGGACGAGGTCGGAGCGGAACTTCCAGCGGTCTCCCTCGGGGACGAGGATCTCCTTCTCCACCAGGCGCTGGAACGTGTACTCGGCCTCGTCGCAGCCGCGCTCCTTGGCCAGCAGCAGCAGGGCGTAGACGGGGCCCACCCGACCAACGACGGCGGCGTCGTCGACCATGCCCCTCTGGTCGGGACCGAGCGCGTCCAGGCGGGCCGCCACCAGGCCCCGCAGCGTGTCGGGCAGGGTGCCGAGCTGGTCGCCGATGGCGTCAGCCTCGGCGCCTACCACGCCCGTCTCGACGAGCAGGCCGGCCAGCTCCTCGAGGAAGAACGGGTTCCCACCGGCGCGGCTGTGCAGCAGGTCGACGACGTCGTCGGAGATGTCCTGGCCCAGCAGCGATCTGAGCACGCGGGCCGAGGCGACCTTGTCCAGCGGGTCGAGGTTCATCAGCGTGGTGTTGTGCCGCCCCGGCGGCGCAGCCCAGCGCTCCTCGTCGAGGCTCCAGCGGGCGGTGGTGATGATTATCAGCGGGTAGGACACCAGGGACACCAGCAGGTGCTCCAGGAGCCGCATGAGCAGGTCGTCTGCCCAGTGGATGTCGCTGATGCTCAGGACGACCGGCTGCTCGGTGGCGCAGCCCATGAGCACCTGGCTGACCGCCCAGGTGATCTCGTCGCGGGCGCGGGCCGGCTCGAAGTCCGACACCGGCGACGGGTACCCGAACAGGTGCAGCAGCCCGTTGGTGACGCGCATCAGGTCGTCGGTGCTGCTGGTGGCGGCCAGCACCCGCTTGACGGCCTCGGCCACGTCGTCGCGGGCGAAGGTGGCCGACTCGTTGGGCTCCACGCCCACCGCCGCCCGCAGGGCCTCGGCCATGGGCCTGAAGGCGTTGGTCTCGCCGTAGGGCAGGGCCCGTCCCTTCAGGGCCAACGCCCCGTGCGTCCCCTCGGCTGAGGCCGCCACCTCCTCGGCCAGCCGGCTCTTGCCCACCCCCGCCTCGCCGAGGAGGATCATGAGGTGGGCCCGGCGCCGGGCCACGGCTGTGTCGATGGCGGCCGTGAGCTGCAACAGCTCGAGGTTGCGACCGGCCAGGGGAGCCCGCTCCATGCGCCGCCGACGACCGGGCGGGACCAGCTCCTCGATGGCTGTGTGCACCTCCACCGGGACCTCGCGACCGCGGACGAGCACCGCTCCCCTGGACTCGTAGCGGATGGCCGTCGAGGTGAGGGCGACCGTGCCTGGACCGACGATCACCTCGCCGGGATTGGCGACGTTCTCCAGCCGGCTGGCCACGTTGACGGTGTCGCCCATGGCCGTGTAGTCGCCGCCCGCCCTGATGGCGCCGACGACGACCTCCCCGGTGTTGACCCCGATGCGCATGCGGATGTCGGCGTTCAGCTCGGCCGCCATCTCCTCGATGGTGCGTTGCATGCGCAGGGCCGCCCGCACCGCCCGCTCCGGGTCGTCCTCGTGGGCGGTGGGGGCGCCGAACAGGGCGATGATCCCGTCCCCGATGATCTTGTCGACGCTGCCGCCGAAGGCGGTGATGTCGCCCACCAGGCGCTGGAAGCAGCTGTCGACCAGGTGCTTCACCTGCTCGGGGTCGCGGTCCTGGGACAAACCCGTGAACCCGACCAGATCGGCGAACAGCACGGTGACGACGCGCCGCTCCTCGGTGCGCACCAGCAGGTGGCCACAGGTGGGGCAGAACCGGGCGCCACGGGGCACCTCACTCCGACAGGACGGGCAGTTCACTGGCGCAGAGTCTACGGAGCCCCGGCCTCCGCTGGGGTGGTCCTTTGCTGGACTCCCTACCCGCGGGGCGCGCCCTGCCCCACCGACACGCGCCGACTACGAAGGCCGGTCGAAGCGACGAAGGTCTGGAACTGCCTCACCATGTACCGCCGGTAGGCGGCACCGAGGACCTCGGAAAGATGCGACTGACCGTAGGGCACGAGCCCTCCGTCGCCGGCCACCCTGTTGACGATGAAGCTGCGGTCGCGCTCGAGCTCGCGGGTGTTGAAGAGCAGGCCGATGAAGTCGTGTCGCTGCACGACGTCGGACAGGAAGTCCCTGTCGAGGCCGTCAGCGGAGAACGGGAAGGCGAACGGGACCCGGTCCTGGCCAGTCAACTCCTTGACGAAGCGGCACGACTCGACGATCTCCTCCTCGACCGAGGCGCGGTCTCCCAGCGTCCGCAGGTAGGGGTGGCGGAGGCTGTGGGCCCCCACCGTGAACCCCTCGGCCACCAGTTGGCGGATCTCGTCGCCGGTCATGAACGGCCGCCGCTCGCCCAGGAAGTGCTGCCAGTCGATACCGAGCAGCGAGCCCGCTGCGTCGATGGCGGTCGTGTCGGCGATCTGTAGCGATCGCATCCAGCGGGCGAACGAACCGACGGTCGGGAAGTCGAGCCCGAAGTGCTCGCCCATCAGGCGGAGGTGGTCTGCAGCCACGGCGTCGGTGGCAGTCACCACGTTGTCGATGCACAGCGAAACCTTGTTCGGATAGACCAGGAAGCGGTTGTCGACAGCGTCGGCGATCACGAAGAACAGGCACGGAATGCCGTGCCGCGCCAGCACGGGCCGGACCACCGAGAAGCACTCCCGGTACCCGTCGTCGAAGGTCAGCAGAACCGAGTTGCCGTTCCGCCTCTGGCGGTCGAACCCGTCGCCGGCTGCCGGCGCCACCTCGAGTGCCTCGCCATAGGAGATGACGTCGTGGTGTCGCTGGAGGTAGGCCAGATCGCCCTCGAACGTCTTCACCGACTTGTACTGCAGCACGTGGGAGATGTGCGGCAGCTCGTGGTCGGACACCACGTGATAGTTGATCCCGAGGACACCGCGCCTGATGACGCGCCTGGTGACGCTCAAGGGCACACGCTTGGTGATGCCGTCGACGACCTGGGTGGCGGAGACCTTCACGTGAAGGCGAAGTCTCCGTCGCAGGCGTCGAGCTCGATGTGGTCGATGGAGCGCGCCAGCGGGCTGTCAGGCGTGACCGGCCGAGTCACGTACTCGTGCATCGACGGCAGCAGGAACGAGCGTGCGACCAGGTTCTTCTCGAGAGGTCGCGCCAGGTGCTGGGGCATGTAGACGCGGTCGACCCCGTAGCGGCGACCGTAGCCGGCCACGATGTCGGTCAGGCAGGCAGCGTCGGGCGGGTGGGTGAAGTGGTGGTCCAGCACCTTGAGGGTCGTGTCGTCCTCTGTCACCGAGATCGACAGCACCACGAAACCACGACGGTCGGATCGTTCCTTGCCGTGGAGGTTCAGGGCGAAGACCTTGAAGAACGGCTGCACGCTGCGGAAGAAGTAGTTCTCGTACCGATCCTCGGTGTCGGAGTAGTTGAGGATCCACGGGTATTCCAGGCGCCAGTTGATCCAATCGACGCCACGGTGGAAGACCGCCGACTGGCTGGGTCTGGCCCCGTTCAGGGCGTCGGTAGCTATGCGGTCGCTCTCATCCATGGCGAGATCCTTGGGGCCGCTGCGCCCGAAGGCCGGCATGGCGAAGTAGAACAGCCTTCGCAGCACCGGGTACAGGTACCTGCCGTTGGCTCGCTGGAGCTTGTCGGCCACCGAGGCGGTGCGTCGATCGGGCCGGTCACCCCCGAGGACGGTGGCGATGACACGGTTGACCTTGGAGCGCAGCCTGCGGAGGTCGAGCAGCGCATCCTGGCGAGGGCCGATGCCGCCCAGGATGCCGGTGCTGTTGTACACGTACCTGGCGTCGTCGCTCATCGAACAGCCAGAGAGGTCCGCGGGCAGGGACATCAGGCTGCGGACGAGCAGCTTGCCCAGGCCCCGTCCCCTGTAGCTCGCATCGAGGTAGAAGGACGAGAGGTACAGCACCTTGGAGCACTGCTCCCCGCGCCTCAACAGGCCGGGAACGGCCCCGATGTAGCCGGCGCAGCGATCGCCGACCGATACGACGATGAGGCCCACGTCGTCGGCGTCGGCGTAGGGGTTGTGCGATTGGGCGAGGCCGAGGTGCTTGGGGATGGGGATGACGTCCTCGGGCCCGCTCCGCTCGTACATGGCGCAGGCGTAGGCGTGGAGGTCCTTGACGCGGATCTGCTCCACCCGGACTTCTTCGTCCTCCACGGCGACCGTGTCCACCGTGCCGCCGTCCACCGTGCCGCCGTCCACCGTGCCGCCGTCGACGGTGCCGCCGTCCAACGTGCCGCCGTCCACCGTCTCGCCGTCGACCATGCCACCGTCCACCACGCCGTCGTCCACCATGCCGCGCCTCCGACTCGATCGCGTCCTGCGACGCAGATGGGAAACGACCGGCCATGGCCCCGATTGCACCGAGACGGGGCAGCGGCGTGGCCGCTGGATGCCAGCGGGACGGAAGGCGCCGTGGCTGCTACAACCAGCCTCGTGGCTCTCGACCCCAAGGCGCTCACCGACGAGGTGCGATCGTTCCTGCGCCAGCGGCATGTGGCCACGCTCACGCTGCTGCGACCGGACGGGACTCCGCATGTGACGCCGGTGGGGTTCACGTGGGACGACGCCGCCGGCCTGGTCAGGGTCATCACCTGGTCAGGAGCGGTGAAGTCCAAGCTCCTGACCCGCACCGGCGGCGGTCCCGCCTCGGTGTGCCAGGTCGATGGTGGGCGTTGGCTCACGCTCGAGGGCAACGCCGTCGTCACCGCCGACCCGGACCGCTGCGCCGACGCCGTGCGCCGCTATGCGGCCCGCTACTCCCCGCCCAAGGACCGCGGCGCCGACCGGCGCGCCATCGAGATCACCGTGACCAGGATGATGGGAAGGGCGTGAGCACGGCCGGGTACTCGGGGACGCCGCTGGTGGCCAAGCTCGGCATCGCCGAGGGGTCGACGGTCGCAGTCGTAGCCGCTCCCGAGGGCTTCGAGGACCTTCTCGAGGGGATGCCCGCCGGGGTGCGGCTGCGCCGCCCGGCCAGGGGTCATCTCGACCTGGCCGTCGCCTTCGTCACCCGCCGCGCCGGACTGGTCCGGCGCCTGCCGCACTGGGCCGGTCCGTGTTCCCGGGCGGCGGGCCGACCCCTGCCCCCTCTGATCGCCTCGGCCCCGGTCCCTGCCCGGGCTGGCAGCGCGGGCACCAATAGGTGATGCGGTCCAGCTCGCCCTGGTGGGCGGCGAGCACGGTGGCGCCACAGCGCGGGCAGTCGCGGCCGCCCCTGCCGTACACGGCCAGGCCAGACCCGTAGGTGCGGCGACGGCCAGAACCCAGGTTGGCCACCAGCAGGGCCGAGGCCCGCCCGAAGAGCTCACGCCACGACGATTCGCTCACATCTGCGCTCGCCGTGAACGGGTTCGTGCGGCAGGCGAAGAGGGTCTCGGACTTGTAGACGTTGCCGATACCCGCAGCGACGTACTGGTCCAAGAGGACATCGGCCACCTCGGCCTCCGGATCGAGGGCGCCCACCCTGGCCAGGATCGCGTCCATGTCGACGGGCGGGCGGCAGAGATCGGGGCCCAGGAGGTCCCATGGACGCGGCCCAGCCAGACGGGCCGGCCACACCCGCACCGTGGGCGCACGGAACAGCACGGCCTCGTGGTCGGGCACCACCAGCCGGGCACGCATCGCCCCCGGCTCGTCCCGCCATCGCTGGCCTCGCCGGTAGAGGTGCCAGCTCCCGGTCATGCGTAGGTGGGAGCCGAGGACGGTGCCATCGCCGAAGATGACCAGGAGGTGCTTGCCACGTGCCTCGACGGCGTCGACCGTGGTGCCGGCGGCGGGCAGCGGGTAGCGGTTCCGGCGTACCGTCAGCTCCACCAGGGGCCGGCCGACGAGGGCCGGGCGCAGGTGGTTCGCCGTCCTGACCAGCGTGTCTCCCTCGGGCACCTGCTCACCGTAACGACGGCGCCGATCGGAGGTGGCCGTGGCAGAGGTGCGAGACGCCCGGGCAGAGGCGCAGGCGTTGCTCGAACCCCACATGCAGGCGCGTGTGCTCGAGCCCGCCCCGCCGGCCGACACCGATCCGCAGTGGTTCGCGCGCGATGAGGCCGCGGTGGACGCGCTCACCGGCGACCAGGTCGTCACCCCGACGTCGGCCGGGTCGACGACCTGGGACGCGTTGGCCCGTGGCAACAACGCCATCGCGGCCTTCGCCAGGGACCGCTGGCTGGGCAACTGGCGGCGGCTCGGCCCGGTCCCCGAGGGGTTCGGGGCGGCCCGCACCGACCTCAACCGCCTGGCGTTCTACGTGGTCGCTGCCGCTCGCCAGTCCGTCAACGGCAAGATGGGCCTGCGCTGGTCCAAGGACGGCTTCGGCACGCCCTTCTTCGGGCCCGACGTGCAGGTGCGCCTCGAGGGCGTCGAGGTCGTCCTCCAGGCCGCGGCGTCGGTCCACAGTGCTCCGCTCACGTCGCTCGCCGAGGCGTCCAGGCTGGTGGGCGTCCCCCTCGATCTGCACCGCGGGGCCCGCTTCGCGGTGCCCGAGCCGGGCGACCCGGACCGGACCCTGGCGGTGGAGGCCCCTCATGTCGCCTTCGCCTCCGACTGGTTCGGGTTCGTCACCTCGGTGCTAGAGGAGCTGCGCCTGCTGGCTGGACCGACGGACAGCGCCAGCCGGGTCCAGCTGTGGCCAGAGCACTTCGACGTGGCCATGGAGATGGGCGATGCCGACGCCTCCCGCCGGGCCGGCTACGGCGGCTCGCCTGGTGACGCCGCCCATCCCGAGCCGTACCTCTACGTGACGCCATGGACCGAGGCCGATCCAACGGCGGACTTCTGGAACGACGACTCGTTCGGGGGCGCCAGCCTCGCCCACGCCGACCTGCTGGCCGCCGGTGACCAGCGGCAGGCGGCGCTCGACTTCTTCACCGAAGGCCTGCGCATCCTCGGCCTCGCCTCCTGACCCGCTCCGCGTCGCCGGTCTGGGAGCGGGCCGGCGGCCCAGAGGTGGTAGAGATGCGCCGGGCCGGGGCCGGATCGGCCGTTGCCGTCCGACCGAGCGAGGAGGCGCCGTGAGGCCGCTCGATGGGATACGGGTCGTCGAGGTGAGCAGCTGGATGGCCACCCCGAGCGCCGGCGCCATCATGGCCGACCTCGGTGCCGACGTCGTCAAGGTGGAGCCGCTGGGGGGCGACCCGTTGCGTGGCTTCGGGCGCAAGCCCAAGGTCGACGACGAGGAGCGTCCGTTCGTCGACGAGCCCTTCCAGGTCGAGAACCGTGGCAAGCGCTCGGTGTCGATCGACCTGGCCACCGCCGCCGGCCAGGAGGTGGTCCACCGGCTCGTCGAGACTGCGGAGGTCTTCGTGTGCAACCTCCTCCCCCGCCGCCAGGAGAGGTTCGGCCTCACTCCCGACTCGTTGTTCGCGGTCCGCCCCGACCTGGTCCACGCCACCCTCACCGGCTACGGCACCACCGGGCCCGAGGCGTGGCGGCCTGGCTACGACGTCACTGCGTTCTTCGCCCGGGCGTCGATCAGTGACGGGCTGGTCGAGCCGCCGGGCCCCCCTCCCCAACCTCGTCCTGCCCAGGGTGACCACACCACCGGGCTGGCCCTGGTGGCCGCCATCCTGGCCGCCCTGCGGGTGGTGGAGCGCACCGGCCAGGGGCAGGCGGTCGAGACCAGCCTCTTCCACGCTGCGGCCTGGACCATGGCCACCGAGCTGGCCACCACGCTCGTCGACCACCGTCAACCCAGCCGCCGTGACCGCCGCCACCTGCTCAACCCCCTCGCCAACCGCTTCCGCTGCCGCGACGACAAATGGCTGGTCGTGAACATGCCCGAGGCGCACTGGTGGCCACGCTTCTGCGAAGCCATCGACCACGAGGAGTGGGTGGACGACACCCGATTCGGGACCCCGAGGGGCCGCTTCGACCACATGCCCGAGCTCATGGACCTCCTCGACGACCTCTTCGGTCTGCGCGACAGGGACGAGTGGGGTCAGATCTTCGACGAGAGCGGCCTGATCTGGGGCCCGATCCAGAACCTGGTGGAGCTGGTGGAGGACCGCCAGGCTCGGGAGGCGGGCCTGTGGACCGAGATCGACCATCCCGAGGTCGGTTGGTTCGACACCGTGGCCGTGCCGATGCGCTTCTCGAGCTCCGAAGTCGGACCGCGCGGCCCTGCGCCCACCCTCGGCCAGCACACAGACGCCGTGCTGGCCGACCTGGGCTACGGCGATGACGACATCACCGACCTGCGCGCCCAGGGGGCGGTGGGCTGATCGTCCAGCCGGGGGTGACGGTCCCTGGCCAGCGCGGGCGGACGCCTGTCACAGGTGGTCGGTAGCTTCGCCGGCGTGGAGGACGGGACGGGGCCGGGCAAGGCGGGCAAGGGAGGTGGCGGGCGGTTCAGCCTCATCGGTGTCCCCTATGGCCGGCCGGCCCTGACCGCCCTGGCCCACTGCATCGCCGCCGGCAAAGCCGGCGACCCCCTGGAGGCGGTCACCGTGCTCGTGCCCACCAACCGCGCCGGCGTATCGGCCCGACGCTGGTTGGCCGGCTCGGAGGGCTCGCCCATGCCCGCAGGCCAGGGGCTGGCCGCGGTCTCCTTCCTCAGCGCGGCACGCCT
>Ga0256867_10000514_pt1 | contig 15205 bp, 17 predicted proteins | sample RVTome_15_FD_185939 | JGI IMG/M metagenome (GOLD analysis project Ga0256867, IMG submission 185939) | Soil microbial communities from uranium-contaminated site in the Upper Colorado River Basin, Wyoming, United States - RVT150D86 (HiSeq) ... | reverse complement strand
CGGTGTGGGCATGAGATCGGAGGCTAAACCTCGGTGAGAGTTGTCTCATTTCCGATACCCTCGCTGAAGGTGACTGATCTCATCGATGTGCGCACCGACGAGCGATTCGACGTGGACCGCCTCGTCGCGTGGATGAATGAGCTCGACGGTCTCCCGGAGGGAATACCGGAGGTCTCTCAGTTCGGTGGTGGCAAGGCCAACCTCACCTACCTCCTCTCCTTCCCCTCCGGCGACGAGTTGGTCCTGCGCCGCCCTCCACTGGGCCCGGTGGCTGCTGGGGCCCACGACATGAGTCGTGAGTATCGGGTGCTGTCACGTCTCTGGCAGGCTTTCGAGAAGGCACCCAGAGCCGTTGCGTACTGCCAGAACGAGTCCGTGATCGGATCCGACTTCTTCTTGATGGAGAGACGCGACGGTGTCGTGGTGCGTGGGGGTGTCCCTCAAGGGTTCGGTGGGGGGTCGGAGCCGGAGTCGAACCGCAAGCTCTCCGAAGTGGTCGTCGACACCCTTGCCGAGTTCCACGCCGTGGATCCTTCCTCTTGCGGCCTCGACCACCTGGGTCACCCCGAAGGATTTCTGCGGCGTCAGGTGGAAGGCTGGGCGCTGCGTTGGGAGAAGGCCAAGCACGAGGATGACCCGATCGCCGCTGAAGTCGCCTCATGGCTCGCTGCAGAGTTGCCCCCGGAGACCCCACCCACCCTCCTCCACAATGACTGGCGACTCGACAACATGGCGGTGTCCCCGGACGACCCCGGGACCTGTGTGGCCGTCTACGACTGGGACATGGCGACCAGGGGCGACCCACTCGCCGACCTGGGGACGCTCATGGGATCGTGGTTCGACCCCGGGGAGGCGCCGGGCTCGCTGAGCATGATGCCGACGCAGGCTCCCGGTTGGATCGACCGGGCCTCCGCAGTTGCCCGATACGCGGAGAAGTCGGGTCGGGACGTGACTCGTGTCCAGTGGTATCTGGTGTTCGGCGCCTGGAAGCTGGCGGTGATCCTTCAGCAGATCTACATTCGCTGGCTGAGGGGGCAGACCCGGGACAGCCGGTTCGAGACTCTCGACGAGGGGGTGAGACACCTCTTCCGTCTCGCCGCGGCGAGACGAGCATGACTGCCTCGACTATGAGTGAGCGGCACGCCGGGCGACCAACCCGCTCGTCCCGCCGCGGCCAGCTGAGCTGAAGACAGTCCTACCATCACCCGACTCATGAATGCGGTCGAAGCACAGGACGTCGTCAAGACGTTCGGAGATGTCAAGGCCCTGGATGGTGTCAGCGTCACCTTCGAGCAGGGCATTGTGTACGGGTTCCTCGGGCCAAACGGCGCGGGAAAGACAACCCTGATCAGAGTCCTCACGACGTTGCTCAAACCCGACTCGGGATCGGCGAGAGTCGTCGGCATCGACGCCATCAACGATCCCGTAGCCGTGCGCCACAAGATCGGACTCGCCGGGCAGTTCGCTGCGGTGGACGACTTCCTCACCGGGCGGGAGAACGTCGAGATGGTGGGCCGGCTCTACAACCTGTCCAAGCGCGACGCCGAGCAGCGGGCGGCCGAGGTCCTGGAGAGAATCCATCTCATCGATGCCGCCGATCGCCCCGTGCGCACCTTCTCGGGCGGCATGCGCCGCCGGCTCGACCTCGCCGCCTCCATCGTCGGCCGCCCGGAGGTCCTCTTTCTCGACGAGCCCACCACCGGGGTCGACCCGGGCAGCCGGCTCGACCTTTGGGACCTCATCGAGGAGCTGGTCGGGGGCGGAACGACGCTTCTGCTCACCACCCAGTACCTCGAGGAGGCGGACCGGCTCGCCGATCGCATCGGTGTCATCGACCACGGCCGGCTGATCGACGAGGGCACATCCGACGAGCTCAAGGACCGGCTCGGGGGCAACGTGGTCGAGGTCCACGTGGCCGACGTAGACCGGGGAACCGCCGCGGGAGTCCTCACCGGCGTCGGCGGCGGAGAGCTGCGGACCGAGGGCAATGCCCTGCTCATCCCTGCCCACGCAGGGCCGAGAACACTCACCGCGGCGGTGAGAGCATTGGACGACGCCGGGATCGAGCCCCAGGACATCGGTCTGAGGAGACCGACCCTCGATGACGTCTTCCTGGCGTTGACCGGCCACTCGGCCGAGGAGGAAGCCTCCGAGCCGGTGCCCGCCGGACGACGGGGAAGGAGAGAGCTGTGACAGCCACTGCCGCTCCGCAGCGTCGGGTCAGCTTCGCCAGCGCGACCACCCACACCGCCGTCATCACGTGGAGAAACGTCATGAGGGTGGTTCGTCTCCCCCAGCTCCTGCTCTTCTCGACGATCCAGCCGGTGATGTTCCTGCTGCTCTTCAACTACGTGTTCGGTGGGGCCATAGCGATCGGAGGAGACACGGGTGCAGTCGGCGCGGACAATTACATCAACTGGCTGATCCCCGGCATACTGGTCCAGTCGACCGTGTTCGGCGCCACGGCCACCGCACTGGGACTCACCGAGGACCTCGCCGCCGGGGTCATCGATCGTTTCCGCTCGCTTCCGATGGCCCGCTCGGCGGTGCTGACCGGGAGAACCCTCGCCGACCTCGTTCGCAACACCTTCGTCACCACGCTGATGCTGGTCGTCGGGTTCATGATGGGCTGGCGCTTCGAGCAGGGCTTCCTCAAGATGGTGCTCGGGGTGAGCCTCGCCCTTCTCTTCGGATTCGCATTCTCCTGGCTCATGGCAACGATCGGTCTCCTCGCCAAGACTCCGGAGGCGGCACAGTCCGCCGGGTTCCTGCCCATCTTCCCCCTGGTGTTCGCCTCGTCGGTCTTCGTTCCCACCGCCTCGATGCCCGACTGGCTTCAGGTCTTTGCCGAGAACCAGCCGATCTCGATCATCGCCAACACCGTCCGATCCCTGATGATCCCCGAGCCGGCGCTGGGTCCGCTGGGACTGGAGCAGGGGACGCTCATCTGGCAATCGCTCGCCTGGATCGTGGTGATCATCGCTGTTTTCGCCCCACTCGCGGTCAGGCAGTACAGGAGGTCGGTCGGCTAGGGCGCGGCCGCCGACCAGCCCGCGACAACACACACCGTCAGCGAAGCCCCCCAAACTTCACGCGACCGCCCACCAGGGGGTCCAGCCATGCCACGCCGCCCCGGCCACGATGGCGAGGACACCCATCTCCCCGATCTGTTCGCATGCGCCGAGCAGGTCGCCGGTGATACCGCCTACCCGCCGCATCGAGACCCGTCTCAGCACGATGACTGCGACGGCCACCACAACAACAGAGGCCGCCGCCCACCAGCCGCCGGCCAACAGCGATATCCCGATACCGAAGAGGATGGCGAACCACACACCGCGAGCGGTCACAGCGAGCACACCTGATCGTCCCAATCCGTCCGATCTCGCCGGTGGGGTCAGGGCCATCAGAGCCACCGATCCCGCCCTTCCCAACGAATGGGCCATCACCACACCCGCCACCGCGACCGTCGGCGTCAGCGAGCCGACGGCGATCACCCGCCACAGGAGGGAGATCACCACCGCGGTGGTCCCGTATGTCCCGAGACGGGAGTCACGCATGATCTGCAACGCCTCGTCGCCGGATGCGCCAGATCCGAGGGCATCGAAGCTGTCGGCGAGACCGTCCTCGTGAAAGGCTCCCGTCAGCCAGATGCCGGCACCCACTGCCACCACCGCACCCAGCAACGACGGCAACCACGGGTAGAGGGCCGCATAGACCCCGGCGACCGCGAGCCCGATGAGGGCGCCGACGAGGGAGAACCACGACGCCATGCTCTCTGTCCCCCCACCGCCCACCGGCAGACGGGTGAGGAAGGTGACAGCGCCACGGAGACCGATCATGTCAGACCCCACTCCTCGAAGGTGGCCACGTCCACCACAGACCGGGCGGCGAGAGCGACGATGGGCAGTGCGGCAAGTGCGCCGCTGGCCTCGCCGAGGCGCATCTCAAGATCGAGAATGGGGCGCCGCCCGAGCTTGTCGACGAGACGTCGATGGCCGGGCTCGGCTGACACATGGGCCGGCCAACAATGGTCGAGGTATCCGATGTGGGCGACCTCGAGCGGCATCACGGCCGAGGTGACCACGAAACCGTCGAGCAGCACCGGGATGGAGCGCTGCCGGGCTTCGACAACGGCCCCGGCAACGGAGGCGAGCTCCCATCCGCCCAGCTCACGCATGATCTCCAGGGGGCTCGCCACTGAGACCCGGTCAACGGCTTCCGAGACCACCCGGGCCTTCTTTGCGACGCCGTCAGGATCGAGACCCGTACCGGGTCCCACCCAATCCCCCACCTCACCACCGAACAGGGCCAGACACATCGCCGCCGCCGGTGTGGTGTTCCCGATGCCGATCTCACCCACCACCAGGAGGTCGATGTCCCCCGATGTCGTGACCGCGGCCCGCCCGACGTCGATCGCTTGCTCCAGCTGCTCCTCACTCATGGCCGGCTCGGTCCGGATGTTCCCGGTCGGCTTGCCTACTCCGACGTCCACCACTTCGAGCCTGGCTCCCAGGTGCCGGGCCATTACCGCCGCGGTTGCCGTACCCGACCTGAGGGCTTCCATCATCGAAGCAGTGACCGAGGCGGGATAGGCACTCACCTCCTCGGCGGTCACACCGTGGTCACCACCGAAAATCAGGACGGCAGGCCGCTCAACCGCCGGCCGCCCCGTCCGTTGCCAGCGGGCCAGCCAGACGGCGAGATCGTCGAGAAACCGTAACGCTCCCGCGGGCCGAAGCACTCTCCCGGCCCGCTCCGCGACAAGGGACGCAGCCTCCTCGTCCGGGACGGCCATCGTTGCCACGCCGAACAGGTCAGTCGACATAGTCGGCGTCCTCGAGACGCAACGCCCGTCCGGCAACCACCAGGTAGGCGTTGTCTGAAGCAGCGGCGAAGCGCTGGTTTGCCGTCCCCTGGAGGTCGCGGAAGCGGCGGCCCACCGGATCCATCGGCACCAAGCCCGACCCCACCTCGTTACTGACCACGATCGTCGGCGCCACGCGTTCGCCTACCGCATCGGCCACCGCCTCGATCCTCTCGAGGATGGTCGGATCGTCCATCTCCACCATCAGATTGGAGATCCACAGCGTGACACAGTCGATGAGCACGGTTTCCGTCTCGGACGAAGCGGAGATCGCCTCCTCCAGATCGATCGGCGCCTCCACCACGGCCCAGGTTTCGGGTCGTTGGCGGCGATGGCTCTCGATCCGGCGGGCCATCTCCTCGTCATCGGCGCGCGCCGTGGCGATGAATCGAACCCGGTCTCCGTGTCGCAAAGCCATCGACACGGCCAGGGACGACTTGCCCGACCGTGCTCCGCCAAGGAGGAAGATCAATAGTCGATGCCTCGCCGCGCCATGATCCCGCGGTCATATGCGTGTTTCACCTTGCGCATCTCGGTGACGGTGTCGGCCAGGTCGACCAGAGCATCCGGCGCGTCGCGCCCGGTCAGTATCACGTTCACCTTCTCCGGTCTCCCTCGGAGGGCTTCGAGGACATCGTCGATCTCCAGCCACCCCCAATTGATTGGGTAGGTCACCTCGTCGAGTACCACGAGCTGATAGTCGCCCGAGGCGATGGTCCCTGCCGCGTGATCCCATGCCGCACGGGCGATCGCCTCCGACTCGTCCATGTTCGCCGAGTCCCAGGTGAACCCGTCACCCATCGCCCACCAGTCGACGCCGATCTGACGTCCGATCTTCTCTTCGCCGACACTCCACTCCCCCGATTTGAGGAACTGAACGACGGCTACCTTCCACCCCCGTGCCACGGCCCGTATCGCCGTCCCGAAGGCGGCAGTCGACTTGCCCTTGCCATCACCGGTGTTGACGAGCAGCAGCGACCGAGCGCGAACCGAGCCCATCGGGGGCGCCTGAGTTGGTGGAGTCTTATCAGACATCGGATTTCCTCATCGGGACGACGATCGGGCCATCCCGGTCGTCGAGCACCCTGATACCGGCACCGTAGTGAGCCTTCAGATTGTCCTCCGTCAGGACCTCCCTCGGAGGCCCTTCAGCAGCCACCAAACCTCCACTCATCAGCAATAGCCGCTCCGCATAGCGGCCGGCGAGGGTGAGGTCGTGAGCGGCGGTGACCACGGTGAGCCCTTCCTCTTGCCGCAACTCGTCGATCACGTCGAGCACCTCGACGGCATGCCCGACGTCGAGGCTGGCGGTTGGTTCGTCGAGGAGGAGGACCGGGGCCTCCTGAGCGAGGGCCCGAGCCAGGACCGCCCGCTGCGCCTCACCACCAGACAGTGTCCCCAGGGGGCGTCTGGCGAACTCGGACAGGGCGAGTTTCTCCAATGCGGTGTAGACCGCGTCGAGATCGTGTTTGGTCTCGGCGGCCAGATATCCCAGATGAGGCGTCCTGCCCAGCATCACGTAGTCGGCGACTCCCATGTCGTCGGGTAGATGCGGCCGCTGCGGCATCCAGGCCACATCGAGACCGGGCCGCCGCTGCCGCCCACCGAACGAGACCGATCCCCCGTGTGGGACGACACCGACGGCGCTCTTGATGAGCGTCGTCTTCCCCGCGCCGTTGGGGCCGATGAGACCAAGCCAATCGCCATCGGCCACGTCGACGCTGACCGGCCCCAGGACCCGTCGGCTGCCGTAGATCACCACGACGTCCGTCCACGAGATCACGTCGGCCCCCTCATCGTCCTGAGCACGAGCAGGAAGAAGGGTGCACCGAAGAACGCGGTGACCACACCGATGGGGAGCTCGGCCGGGGACACCAAGGTCCGGGCTGCGACATCGGCCAGCATGAGGAACGTGGCGCCGAAGAGAATCGAGAGGGGGATGATCACCCGGTAGCTCCAGCCAAACAGGAGACGGATCGTGTGAGGGACGATGATCCCCACGAACCCGATCAGCCCACTCACCGAGACCGCCGCTGCGGTGGCCAGCGTGGCGGCGATCACGACCACCGACCGGACCCTGGTCACGTTCACACCCAGGGCGCTGGCCTCGTCGTCACCGATGCTCAGAACGTCGAGGAGCCTCCGGCTCCCGAATAGCACAAGCGTGGCGAGGAAGGCGTAAGGAAGGAGTTCCCAAACCTCACTCCACCCCACCGTGACCAAACGACCCAGGATCCATGAGTACACCTCGCGCAAAGTCTCCACATTCTGCTGGAGCACATAGGTCTGCACTGCTGTGGCAAAGGCCGCCACAGCCACTCCCGCCAGGATCAGCGACGTGGCCGACCTCCCGCCCACTGATCGACCGAGGGCATAAGTGAACCCAACTGCTGTCATCCCACCGATGAATGCAAACGGTGCGAGATACGCGGAACTGCCGGTCACGGAGAAGGCAATCGTTGCTCCGAGACCAGCACCGGCGGCCACCCCGAGGAGAAAGGGGTCGGCGAGGGCGTTGCGAAAAACTCCCTGGTAGGAGGCGCCGGCAACCGCGAGCACGGCTCCGACGATGGCGCCCAGCACCACCCGGGGCAGCCGGATCTCCAACAAGATGTTGGTCTCGACCTCGGTGAGACCCGAGTCGGTGGCGAGGCCAGGTAATGCGTCCAACATCGCCTTGACGACGGACAAGGGGTCGAGCCCGGCAGCGCCGACCGTCGACCCGATGAAAGCCGCCACCAACACGGACATTGCCCCGACCGTGAGCGGGACCCACCCGACACGAGCCGACCGGGCCTCGGTTGCCGCCGAGTCGTGGGCCTCGGTCGCCGCCGAGTCGTGGGTCAAGAGCCACTCAAATAGGCCTCGAGGGCGTCGGCCACTGATTGGGCGAAGTCGACGATGCGCGGGCCCCAGCGCGAGGCGATGTCCGAATCGAGCTCGACGACGTTTCCCTCCCGGACGGCGCTGAGCACTTCCCAGCCGGGGCGGGCGGCCACCGACTCCGCCGACTCTCCGTAGAGGACGTCGGCGAGGAAGATCAGCTCTGGGTCGGCCGACACGATGAACTCGCTCGAGAGCTGGGGGTAACCGAATGCCGACCCGTCGTTGTCGGCAGGGTCGGCGATGTTGTCGATGCCGAACATCCCATAGATCTGACCGAAGAAAGTGGACGATGTCGCCGTGTAGTACGTGTTGTCGAGCTCGTGGTAGTAGGTGGTGTCTTCGGGCACATCGGGGGCGTCCGCCGCGATCTTGGCGAGCTCTGTCTCGACCGACTCACTCACCACGATCGACTCCTCGACGTGACCTGTCGCAACGCCGATCGCCTCGATCTGGCGATATGTGTCCTCGACGGTCAGGGCGGCGTTGTAGTAGATGACCGGGACTCCGGCCGCTTCGAGCGAGGCCACGAGGTCACCGGGGTCGTAGCCAATGAGGACCAGGTCGGGCTCGTAGGCGAGGATGGCCTCGATGTTCGGGGTGAACCCGGACAGGTCTGTCATCGGCGTGTCTTCCGGATAGTTGGACTGGTCGTCCACCGCTACCACCTGTGGGCCGGCACCGAAGGCGAACAGCATCTCGGTGGCGGTCGACGAGAGGGACACGATCGCTTCGGGCATGGCTTCGATCGTCACCGGCCCGTTGTCCGCCTCTACCGTCACGGGATAGGCCGGCTCCGAAATGGTGGTCATATCGGCCAGGGTCGTGGTCGTGGCTTCCGCGGTGGTGCTCCTGTCTGCGACGGTGGTGGTGGTCATGTCACCGCCGTCGGCCGCGCCGCAGGCGACCAGCACCAGCAGCGCTGCGAGGAGTAGGAAACTCCGCTTCATAGAGAAACATCCTCCGTTTTCGGAGGATGAAGAGGTCTGTGTGCTTCCCTGAGCGCACGGGTCCGTCTTCATCCGAGACGTATACGTGGCCCTGGGCGCAGGCGACCTGGCTCGTCTCCTCGCGGAGCTTCACAGTTGCGGGACAGCACCGGGTTCCAACCGGCTTCGCTGCCCCCGGGGCACCCACCGGTAGTGGGGGGCGGGATCGATCTTAGCCCCGCGATCGGACGACGGTCGCGTCTCCGAGTTCTCGTCCCGATCCGGGATCGATCAGCCCACCGGTTCGGTGTTGATGCCGAGGGTGACTTGGACGGTGATCTCCTCACCGTCACGCAGGAGGCCGACCTCCACGGTCTCCCCTGGCTGATGGGCGCGAACCTGAGCGATCAGGTCTCCCCAGCCGAGGACGGGGATGCGGTCGAGCTCGACGATGACGTCGTCGACCTGGATCCCGGCTGCTTCAGCCCCGGAGCCGTCCACGACCACCGTGATGAGCGCACCCGCCTGCCCTTCGGTGTCCACGTCATCTCCCTGGACACCGAAGAAGGGGGTTTGCAGCGGCTCGCCGGAGACGATGGCATCGGCATATGCGATGGCGATGTCGGCGGGGACGGCGAACCCGACGCCATCGTTGGCTCCCGAAGTGCTGAATATGGAGACGTTGATACCGACCACCTCGCCGCTGCGGTCGACCAGGGCTCCTCCGGAGTTGCCCGGGTTGATGGCGGCGTCGGTCTGCACCATCGACGAACACGTGTCGGACGAGCAATTCGTCTGATCGACAGCCGAGATGATCCCGGCGGTCACCGTGGATGCCAGACCCCATGGGCTGCCCACGGCGATGGCCATCTGCCCGACCCGAGGCTTCTCGGTGCTGAAGTCGGCGGTGGGGAGCCCGTCCCTTTCGACCTGGACCACCGCGATATCCACCTCGGGAGCCCGCCCCACGACGGTCCCGATGACTTGCTCTCCATCGGAGAACCTGACACGGACGGTTTCGGAGCCCTCGACGACGTGTGCCGCAGTCATGATGAGGCCGCTGCTGTCGTAGATGACCCCGGAGCCGAGCCCGGAGCTGGTCTGAATGTGGACCACTGCGGGCAGGATGACCTCGGCGGCGTCGGCGATCGGCTCCTCGCCCGGGACGAAGGAGACATCGACAGCGGGTGTGGTGGTGGTCGTGGTCGACTCTGCCCCGGCCTGGCCCGGCGATTCGGGGTAGACCCAAATGATCGCGGCCACCACGGCGGCGACCACGCCAAAGAACACCAGCGCCGATAGCCAACCTGATGACCGCCTGGTTTGTGAGACCGTTGTCTCTTCTGTCAAGTCTGACCTCATGAAGACCAACCTAGAGCCCGGTCGTTAACTCCCCCCTAAACCTTCCATTAAGGATCGGTAAAGGGAGACCTCACCGGGGGCGACCCCTTCCCGATCTCGGTGGGGATCCACACCACCATGGTGGTGCCCTCTCCCCCCCTACCCGGAAACGACGCCAGCGAACCACCGTGCCCCTCGGCTATCTGGGTGACGATCGACAGACCGAGACCCACCCGATCGCCCGGCTCGGCCGGAAGCCCCGGTCCGGCGTCGTGCACTCCCATCCAGGCCCAGCCATCGACCACACCGCTGCCCACCATCACGATCGTCCCGGCCGGTGCGGCATTCATCGCATTCTCGATCAGGTTCGACAGTGCGCGGTCCAGCGCCACCTCGACTCCGAGCACCACCGCCTCGCGAGCGTCGACCCTGATCTCGGCGCCCTTCTCGGCTGCAACCGGGGCGAAGTCCACCGCCTTCGACACCACGATCTCCGCCAGGTCGAGTCGCACCGACTGTGCCTCTCTGTTCTGGAGACGCGCCGAAGCGAGCAGATCCTGGATCATCTTCGACATCTTCTCGGCATTGCGGCGGATCACCTCACCGGCTTGCCGCCAGTCGGCGATGCTCGAGTTGGGGTCGTCCGCCACCAGTTCGACGTTCGACCTGATGACGGTGAGAGGTGTGCGCAGGTCGTGGCTGGTGTCGGCGAGAAACTGTCTCTGGCTGGAGAAGGCGGTGTCGAGACGCTCCAGCATCTCGTCGAAGGTGTCACCAAGCCGTTTCAACTCGTCGTCGGGGCCGCTGAGCGCGATCCGCCTGCTCAGGTCGGAGGCCTGGATCTCACGGGCAACGGTGGTGATCTCCCCGACCGGCTTGAGGACCCGACCCGACATGATCCAGCCCACGATGATGCTGAGGGCGAACAGAATCACGATTGCGATGACAGTGAACCTGGCGACCTCGTTGAGAACGATCTCGTTGTAGATCGACTCGATTGCCCGGACCTCGATCTCGCGGTAGTGGGGAAGGATGAAGACCTGACCCGACTCGAGGGCGACCCTGCGACCCTCCCAGAGGTGGACCATCATCGTCTGTGAGCGGATGCCACGCTGGATGGCGAGATACACCAGTCCGAGCAGACCGCCCCCGAGCCCGAAGACCAGCGCCGAGTACTGCACCGAGAGTCGGAACCTGATCGACTGCCAGCTCGGCATCAGGTGTCCTCCAGCCGATAGCCGCGTCCTGCCACCGTGGTGATCAGGGGGGGCTCGCCCAACTTCTTACGGAGATTGCTGACCGTGACCCTGACCACGTTGGTCATCGGGTCGGTCATCTCGTCCCAGACATGCTCGAGCAGGTGCTCCTGGCTCATCACCACCCCGGCGTTGGCCATGAAATAGTGGAGCAGGGCGAATTCCTTGGCAGTCAGGTCGAGACGCTCACCATCGCGCCGGGCGACGAAACGGGCGTGGTCCAATTCGAGCGCGCCCACCGTGATCACCGGGTCACTCTCGGTGTCCCGTCTGATCAGGGCACGCACCCTGGCCGAGAGCTCGACGAAGGCGAATGGCTTCACCAGGTAGTCGTCGGCGCCCGAGTCGAGACCGGCCACCCGGTCGGCGACATCATCGCGAGCGGTGAGCATGAGGATCTTGGGCCGGTCTCCCTCGAATGTCGGCAGCTCGCCCGAGACGAGATCCCGGCACAGCTCGAGACCCGAGCCGTCGGGAAGATTCCAGTCGAGCACCACCAAGTCGTACCCGGCGGACCTCAGCTTGATGTCGGCCTCGAGCGAGCGCAGCGCCACGTCCACGGCGTGACCGTCCCGACGGAGCCCGCGAGCAATCACCTCGGCGAGGTCGGGCTCATCTTCGACTACCAGCAAGCGCACAACCCCCCAAGATAAGACGAATCAGTTAATCGGCGAATAAACCGGTCATCGACCACCCCCGACACAAGTATGGACTCTCGACCCATACGGAACTGCAACCAAATGCCGATTTGGCGAGTCGGAGACACTGATGTTCGTGACATTCATCACACAAGACCAGAATGGGTTCCACACCTACACCGGACATGTGGTCAGCCGGGGTCCTTCGACCATCGTGGTCCTGCTCACTGAGCCCTTCAGCCTCGCCGGCAGATCGGTTCAGTTCCCGATCACCGATGTTGTCGAGGAAAAGGCCATCTCGGCCTAGGGCCACCGACCAAGAGAAAGGCTGAGACCATGTTCCTGGAGGCGTCGACCATCGAAGCATTGGCGGTAGTCGGCGGCGTGGGCGCCCTCGCCGGCCTCATCGGCGGGTTCATGGCATCCGCCGACAACCTGTTCGGGACGCTGCTCATGGGCATCATCGGCGGCGTCGCATTGTCGGCGATATTCCGGATTGCCAACGCCCCCCCGATCTACGCAGTCGGGGTAGAGGACTTCTCACTGGTCTGGGGCGCCATCGGCGGGGCGGTCCTCGGCTACGTCGTCGGCCGGTCCAACGCCTAACCAACGGCCGTAAGCCATCAGCGAGCCCAGGGTTCCAGCCACCGCTGAGCGGGGCCACCAACTCTGGGTTGCCTGTCGACCGTCGTGGTGATTCGTCAACTCTGAGTTGACGATTTCTTAACCGACCGCGCCCGCCTTGAGCATGTTGAGCTCGATGAGAGCGTTCATCTCGACTGCGTACTCCATCGGGAGCTCTTTGATGATCGGCTCGATGAAACCGGCCACGATCATCGAGGTCGCCTGGTCTTCGGTGAGACCCCGCGACATCAGATAGAAGAGCTGATCCTCGCCCACCTTGGACACGGTGGCCTCGTGGCCGATCTCGGCGTCGTTCTCCTCGATCTCCATGTACGGATAGGTGTCCGAACGGCTGTTCTCGTCGAGGATGAGGGCGTCGCAGCGGACGAAGCTCTTGGCGTTCTCCGCCCCGGGCTCGACCCGGACCAGACCGCGATAGCCCGACCGCCCCCCGCCCTTGGCGATCGACTTGGAGACGATCGTCGAAGTCGTGTCGGGCGCGGCGTGGACGATCTTGGCCCCCGCGTCCTGATGCTGTCCCTCACCGGCGAAGGCGATCGAGAGAACCTCACCGTGGGCGCCCGGCTCCATGAGCCAGACCGCCGGGTACTTCATGGTCAGCCTCGAGCCCAGGTTGCCGTCGACCCACTCCATGGTGGCGTTGCGATAGGCGGCTGCCCGCTTGGTGACCAGGTTGAAGACGTTGTTCGACCAGTTCTGGATGGTGGTGTAACGGCAACGGCCGCCTTCTTTCACGATGATCTCGACCACCGCGGAGTGGAGCGAGTCGGTGGTGTAGGTCGGCGCCGAGCAACCTTCGACGTAGTGAACGTAGGCACCCTCGTCCACGATGATCAGGGTCCTCTCGAACTGGCCCATGTTCTCCGAGTTGATCCGGAAGTAGGCCTGAAGGGGTTGATCGACGTGGACGCCCGGTGGAACGTAGATGAACGAGCCACCCGACCACACCGCCGAGTTGAGGGCGGCGAACTTGTTGTCGTTGGGCGGGATGATCGTCCCGAAGTGCTTCTTGACGATGTCGGGATACTCCCGAACGGCGGTGTCCATGTCGGTGAACAGCACACCCAGCCTCTCGAGGTCCTCCCGGTTGCGGTGATAGACGACCTCGGACTCGTATTGGGCGGTGACCCCCGCCAGATACTTCCGCTCTGCTTCGGGGATGCCCAGCTTCTCGTAGGTTTCCTTGATGGACTCGGGCACCATGTCCCAGTCCTTCTGCTGCTCACCCTCGGGTTTGACGTAGTAGTAGATGTCGTCGAAGTCGATGGTGTCGAGCGCGCCGCCGCCACCCCATTGGGGAATCGGCTTGCGCAGGAAACGCTTGTAGGCCTTGAGACGGAACTCGAGCATCCACTCGGGCTCTCGTTTCATGGCCGACATGTCACGAATGACGTCTTCATCGAGACCCTTGCGGGGCTCGAAGGCGAGGGCGACCTCGTCTTTCCAGCCGAGCTGGTATCCGCCTAGATCGATATCAACTGTTGCCACTTGACAATCACCTCAAAACCTGGTTGTACACATAATTCAACGCATGTCGCTGTCGATGAATTTCTACTATCCAGATAGGGTAATTCTAGGGGCGGGGCTCGCGTCCGTAAAGCCGAGGCGTGGGCGGGGTCCGCTTTCGCACCGCAACACTATGTTTTGCCGACATGCCATTGATCGTGGTCGGGGCGGACACCAGGGCAGGTGAGACGATCCTCGAGGTGATGGACCCGGGCGAACGGGAGATTCGGGTCTTCGTCACCGACGAGGCCAAGGGTCTCGATTTGCGGGAACGGGGTTTCAAGGTGGCCACCGGGGATGTCTCCGACGAGGGACACGTGGAGGCAGCTGCCATGCGATGTTTCTCAGCCGTGCTGATAGCCGAGGCCAGCACCGATGATCGAGAGCGCTCGTTTGCGCACAGCCCCGAGGAGATCCTCCAGGGTTGGTCGAACGCGGTCGCCAATTCCGAGGTGACCAGGGTCATCTGGGTGATTGAGGGAGCCCACCCGGTCACCCGTGCCAGGGAGGTCGTGGCGGTCGATCCCGGTGAGCCAGATCTCGCCGGCACGGTGGCCCGATTGGACGACGCTCACTCGATCTCATAGTCGCCAGGAGCCGGGACCAGGCTGGCCGCCAACCGTTCCTCGACATGCCAGCCGCGCTCGAAGGCATCACGGAGGATCGAATAGGGGTTGATGGGGCGCCCATTGCTTCGCAGCTCGAAATGGGTGTGTGGTGTCGTTCCCTCGGCGTTCCCGGAGTCGCCCACCCAGGCGATGAGCTGGCCCGCCTTCACCGGCATGCCCACCTCGATGGCGGGGGCCACGGTGAGGGTCCAGTCGGCGCGGCCGTCATCGGTACCGATGTTGTCGTTGTTGAGATGCAGGTAATAGCTGGTCCAACCCTCGGCGTGCTCGATCTTGACGTTGCGTCCGGAGAGCCGGTTGACCCCGACGTGGATCACCGTGCCGTCGCCAACCGCATAGACCTCGGTCAAGCGGGGGGCCATCAGATCGTTGCCGTTGTGCCGCCGCCCCCCGGAGCGGAGGGCGCCGTAGGTGGAGGAGAACTGGGTCTCAGCGACCTCCTGGGGAAAGACGATCTCGAAAGGAGGGGTGGTATCCGCCTGGGCCGGGAAGACCGGGGAGACGGCAACGATGC
>Ga0256867_10000513_pt1 | contig 15227 bp, 17 predicted proteins | sample RVTome_15_FD_185939 | JGI IMG/M metagenome (GOLD analysis project Ga0256867, IMG submission 185939) | Soil microbial communities from uranium-contaminated site in the Upper Colorado River Basin, Wyoming, United States - RVT150D86 (HiSeq) ... | reverse complement strand
ACCGTGGGATCCCAGGAGACCTCATGGAGCGCCTGGACGGACCCGTCCAGCGAGAGGTCGGGCAGGAAGTCGTTCTCGATCATCTTCAGCACGAGCGCCGTGGTGCCCACCTTCAGGAACGTGGCCACCTCGCACATGTTCGCGTCCCCGATGATCACGTGGAGCCGCCGGTACTTCTCCGGGTCAGCGTGAGGCTCGTCGCGGGTGTTGATGATCGGCCGCTTCAGGGTCGTCTCCAGCCCCACCTCGGCCTCAAAGAAGTCAGTCCGCTGGCTGAGCTGGTAGGGGACGTTCGCCGCCTCGACCCGGCTCGACTCCACGCCCACCTTGCCGGCGCCCGTGAAGATCTGCCGGGTGACGAAGAACGGCGTCAGGTCCCGGACGATCCGGGAGAACGGCGTGGCCCGGTCCAGGAGGTAGTTCTCATGGCAGCCGTAGGAGTTGCCCTTGCCGTCGGTGTTGTTCTTGTACACGGAGATCCGCTCGCCCGGCGGGAGCAGCTCGCGGGCCAGCTCCAGCGACCGCTCCAGGATCCGCTCCCCTGCCTTGTCGTGGACCACCAGGTCGCGGGCCGTTGCGCACTCGGGCGTCGAGTACTCGGGGTGGGCGTGGTCCACGTAGTACCTGGCGCCGTTCGGCAGGATGACGTTGGCCAGACCGAGGTCCTCTTCCGTGGGCTCCCGCTCCTGGACCGGCTCGAACCCGCGGGCATCTCGCAGGGGGCTCTCCTGCTCGTAGTCCCACCGGATCCGGCGCAGCGCCCCAGCGAACGTGTTGATCAGGAGGGAGGACGCCAGCACGGGGTTGAACTCGCGGATGCCCGGCCCCGAGATCCCGTACTCGGTCTCGATGCCCATGACCTTGGGGATCGCCACGGACCCAGGATACGGGACCCGGCCCGGGGTGGGGCCGGCTAGAGGTACTGGCCGGGGGTGACCCGCTCGACCTGGCGGCCGGCCTCGCCCTCCCGGTCGCCCAGGAGCGTCCGGACGTACACGATCCGCTCCCCCTTCTTGCCGGAGATCCGGGCCCAGTCGTCCGGGTTCGTCGTGTTCGGGAGGTCCTCGTGTTCCTTGAACTCCGCCCGGATCGCCGTGAGCAGGTCGTCGGCCTTTATGCCCTTCTCGCCCTGGCCCAGGAACCGCTTGATGGCGGCCTTCTTCGCCCGGGACACGATGTTCTCGATCATGGCCCCGGAATTGAAGTCCTTGAAGAACAGGATCTCCTTGTCCCCGTTCTGGTACGTGACTTCGAGGAACTTGTTCTCTTCGCTGGGGGCGTACATCTGCTCGATGGTCCGCTCGATCATCCGCCGGACCGTGGCCGCCGCGTCGCCGGCCGACGACTTCAGGTCGTCCTCGTGGAGCGGCACGTCGGGGGTGAGGTACTTCGACATGATGTCCGAGGCGGCCTGCTGGTCGGGTCGCTCGATCTTGATCTTCACGTCGAGGCGCCCAGGGCGGAGGATGGCCGGGTCGATCAGGTCCTCCCGGTTCGAGGCTCCGATGACGATGACGTTCTTCAGCGACTCCACGCCGTCGATCTCCGACAGCAGCTGGGGCACGATCGTGTTCTCGACGTCGGAGGAGATCCCGGACCCGCGCATCCGGAAGATCGAGTCCATCTCGTCGAAGAACACGATGACCGGGAAGCCCTCCTCGGACTTCTCCTTGGCCCGCTGAAAGATCAGGCGGATCTGCCGCTCGGTCTCGCCGACGTACTTGTTGAGGAGCTCGGGGCCCTTGACGTTCAGGAAGTACGAGTGGATCCCCGTCCGGCCGGTCTTCTCCGCGACCTGCTGAGCCAGCGAGTTCGCCACGGCCTTGGCGATCAGCGTCTTGCCGCATCCCGGGGGCCCGTAGAGCAGGACGCCCTTGGGCGGGCGGAGCTGGTGCTCGCGGAACAGTTCCGCGTACAGGAAGGGCAGCTCCACGGCGTCCTTGATGTCCTCGATCTGTCCCATGAGCCCGCCGATGTCCTCGTACGTCACCTCCGGGATCTCTTCGAGGATCAGCTCCTCGACCTGCTCCTTCGGCAGGCGCTCCAGGACGTGGCCGGACCGAGGGTCGTAGAGGAGCGGGTCTCCCGGTCGGAGGTGCTCCTCCCGGAGCCCCTGGGAGATCACCGCGACGGCCTCCTCGTCGCCGCGGCCCAGCACCACCACGCGGTCCTCTCCAAGGATCTCCTTCACCGTCACGACCTCGCCGATACGGTCCTGGTCCAGGACCTCCACCACGTTGAGGGCCTCGTTCAGGATGACCTCGGCGCCGCGGTGGAGCCGGCCCCGGTCGATCTCTGGGTCGGCGTTCACTCGCATCTTCCGCCCGGCCGTGAACACATCGAGGGAGCCGTCCTCGTTCTCGCCGATCAGCACGCCGAACGAGGCTGGCGGCTTGGTGAGCTTCTCGACCTCTTCCTTCAGGGCCTCGAGGCGTTCCCGCTCGGCCCGGAGCGTGGTCACGAGCTTCTCGTTCTGGGAGAGGGCCTTTGCCACCTCGCTCTTCGACTCGAGGAGGCGCTCCTCCAGGATCTTCACCTGCCGGGGCGCGCTGTGGAGGCGGCGGCGCAGGAGCCCGATCTCATCCTCCAGGAACTTGACCTGGGTGGTGAGCTCGTGGATCTCCTTCTCGTACCGCTCGATACGCTCGCGCGGGTCGAGGTCCTGCGGCATCTTCCCGTCCCCCTTCGCTTGCGAGTATACCGCTGCTTCTCGATCCGTCCTTCTGTACGTCCTCGGACTTCCGGCGGGCTGGGTTGAGTCAGACCGTCTTCCGCCCCACCGTGACGAACCCGGTGTGGGCCACCATCCGGTGGTCGGGCCGCACGCTCCGGGGCGCCACGTGCCAGGTGCGCAGGAGGACCTCGAACGTCTCCACCTCGGCGAAGCGGGCCTCGCGAAGCCCGGCCACGGCCTGCTGCACCTGCCCGGTGGTCGGTAGGTACGTGCACAGGATCCCGCCGGGGACCAGGACCGCGCCCACCTCGCCGAGGACCGCCCACGGCTCGGGCAGGTCGAGCAGGACCCGCTGGAACGTCTCGCCTGTTTCGGCTACCTCCTGGACGTTCCCCAGCCGCAGGTCGAGCCACGCCGGGAGCTTCCCGAAGAAGTCCTCCGCGTTGCGGCGAGCCACTTCGAGGAAGTCGGCGCGCAGCTCGTAGGAGACCACCCGGCCCTCCGCACCGACGGCCCGGCACAGGGCCAGGGTCAGGGCGCCCGAGCCGGTCCCGGCCTCCAGCACTCGGGCGCCGGGGAACACGTCGGCGGAGACCAGGATCGGGCCGAGGTCCTTCGGGTAGATCACCTGGGCCCCTCGCCCCATCTTCAGCACGAAGTCCGCCAGCCGGGGGCGGAAGCACAGGAGGGCCGCCCCGGTCGTCGAGTGGACCGTGGTCCCTTCCTCCGAGCCGAGCACGAGGTCGTGGGGCAGGGCCCCCGCGTGGAAGTGGAACGTGCCGCCGGCCTCCAGGCGTACCATGTACCGCCGACCTCGCTCGTCCAGGAGGACGATACGTTCCCCCGCTCGGAGCGGCTCCCCGTTCACCCGTCGTACACCTCGACCGGCATGACCTCCTCCGCCAGCTCCCGGGCCACCTGCTCGGCCGGAGGCGGCCCCAGCCGCTCGCCGAGCACCTGCGCCCGGGCCCGGCAGAACGCGCAGTACCGCCCGGTGGTGGGCTGCTCGCACCGCCCGCACGGCATCAGCCGCTCCCCCTCGCGGTCCAGGCCGGCGAACAGCTCGGCGGCCCGGTCCAGGTAGCCCAGGAAGAACTGGGCCTTCGTTCCCGGCGAGTTCCGCTCGAGCTGGTTCATGGCCTCCTTGTGGCGGAGCTGCGTGTTCCCGGCCACCAGCGGGCATTCCTCGACCTGGTAGTCGATCCCCCGGATCACCGCGTACGCGGCGGTCTCGAGCTCGGACAGCCGCACAAGTGGCTTCACCTTCTTCACCATCCCGTCGCGCGGCGGCAGTACCGGGTACTGACGGGCGATGTACTGAGTCTGCCACCGGAGCGTGTTCCCCAGGAGCGTGGCGGCCTCATCGTCGAGGTTGTGCCCCGTGGCGATGACGTCGTACCCGCCCTGGAGCGCGGACCGGTTGAACGCGTAGCGCTTCGAGAGTCCGCACACCGCGCACGTCGAACGGGGCCCCCTCCGGCCGGCCGTGGGGATGTCGAAGCCGTACTCCTCCCGAAGGTCAACCTCCACCAGATCGGCCCGCCGGTCCTCGGCGAACGCCCGCACCTTCTCCCCCGAGGCGTCCGAGTAAGCACCGATCCCCAGGCCGAGGTACAGGCCATCCGCACGGTGGCCCAGCCCTAGGAGAACGTCCCAGAGCGCCAGGGAGTCCTTGCCTCCCGAGACCGCCACCAGCACGCGGTCTCCCGGAGCGATCATCCGGAACGACCTGAGCGAGCGGCGGACCTGCTCGGTGACGTGGTGCACGAAGCAATCGCCGCAGAACGCCGCGTTGTGCCGCCGCACCTCCACCACGGCGCCGCCGCCGCAGCGCTTGCACCTCACCGGCCGCCCCCCGAGATCACCGGGCGGATCTCGATCTCGTCCTCCGGAGCCACCCGCTCCTCCCGGGTGAGCAGGGTCCGGTCCCGGATCACCAGGACGGTGTCCGGGTCGATGGACAGCTCGCTCAACACGTCCCGGACGTTCCGGGCTCCCGACAGCTCCACCTGGCGGTCCGGGTTGCGCAGTCGGACCCTCATCGGACCTAGGCTACCCCGTCGGCTAGGACGTGTCTCCTTGGCGCTGAACAGCGCCGGCGAGGATCGACCCGTGCACGAGCGAGCTCTTCCCGGGGCCGGCGACGCCGGTGACGACGACAAGCACCCCGAGCGGAGCGTTGCTCGGCTGCAGCCGTGCGAGTTGCCGTCGAGGTCGGCGGTAGTCAGGAGGATGACGGCGTAGGTGCCCTGCCATCATCGACTTAAAAGCTCAGAGCGAGAACTGACCAAGAAAGAATGTGCCTTCGGGCCGCCTTCACTTGGACAAATCCGCGATGCAGAAGCGGAGAGAGCGCTCTGCGGCTTTGCTCACAGGTGCGCGTTCTCGTCGCGCGGGAACGCCTCGTCCCGACCGACGATCCCGTCTATGGCGGGGCCCAGTGACGAGATCAGTCCTCAGCTCACCGCTTTCTTCACGAGCGCGCCGATCTTTGCCTCTTCGGCGGGGGTCAACTCCTTCAGCGCGAAGGAGGTCGGCCACATGGCGCCTTTGTCGAGGTTGGCCGTGTCATTGAAGCCGAGCGTCGCGTACCTCGATTTGAACTTCTGCGCGCTTTGGAAGAAGCAGACGACCTTGCCGTCCTTGGCATACGCGGGCATCCCGTACCAGGTCTTCGGCGAGAGGGCTGGCGCGCTGGCTTTGATGATCGCATGGAGCCGCTTGGCCATGGCGCGATCCGGTTCCGGCATCTCGGCGATCTTCGCGAGCACGGCGTTTTCCCCGTCCGCCTTGTCCGCGCGCGGGCCGCGGCGCGCTTCCGCCTTCATCTCTTGGGCGCGCTCCTTCATCGCAGATCGTTCCTCGTTCGTGAATCCCTTGGACGTCTTGCCGCTCGCGGTGGTGCTCTTGGCGGACTTCTGCGTGCGCTTCTTTGTGGGTTTCCTCTCAGCCATTGCGAAGCACCTCCTCCGGACGGCTCAGCGCTGCTTCTGGATGCGGATCAGGTTGCCCGCGGGATCGCGGAAGGCGCAGTCGCGAACCCCGTACGGCTGCTCGGTCGGCTCCTGAACGACCTCGGCGGTGCCCTTGGCCATCATCTCGGCGATAGTGCGGCGCTCGTCGTCGGTGACGCCGGGGGTTGCGGCCGGCGGGTACAGGACGATGGAACGTGCCGGGCTGGCCGGCGGGGCCGACCGTGATCCAGTGCATCCCGCCGTATTCGACGTCGTTGCGGACCTCGAAGTCGAGGCCGTCGCGATAGAAGGCCAGGGAGGCGTCCGGGTCGTCGTGCGGGAGGAGGGTCTGGTAGATGGTGATGTCCATGGCGGTCATTCTAGGTGCGGGCCGGGGCCGGCGCTTCTCGATTCCTGATCGTCGCCACGACGCAGCAGCGCCACTCGGCCGACATGTGCGCGGAGCGGCGGGTCTGCTGGTCACCTGCGAGATCGTGCCACGTCGCGACGGAGGTGTCTAGCGCCGCTGGCGTCCCACTCCCCTCCGCGTCCGCTCTGGCCCGGCCTGCTCCGCTTACGTCATCGACCTGTTCAGGCCCTGCGGTATCCGCCACTCGTCCCACGTCAACACGTCTCGTTAGCAGTCAACTAGGGTGTGGCTCCCAAGTGGTCGATGGTGATTGCGCCAATCTGGCCAGGTGACGCGTTCAGCTGAACTCAGCGAGGCTGCGGCTTGGATCGGGCCGTTGATGCCTCAGGCGGTGGGTCGTAGTCCGTGGCGTGATCATGGTCAGGTGGTCGAGAGCATCGTGTTCCGGTATCGGGGTGGCGTGGCGTGATCTTCCGGGCGGTTATTCGGGCCGTGGCAGACGGTGTGGAAGCGGCATCATCGCTTCGCGACCGGTGGCACGTGGGACAAGCTGTTGCGCGTGATTCAGCTGAGGCCGACGCGGCCGGTCGGGTGGATTGGAATCGGCTACGGCCAAGCGCAGTGCCCGGGAGGATCGCACCGTGCTCGTCGAGCACACAGGGGCGGTGTCGAATGACAAGAATCCCGCGCCGCGGTCGACGGACGCGGCCGCCCGCTGGCCATCCTGCTCACCCCCGGCCAGGCCGGTGACGCGCCCATGACGCTGCCGCTGCTCGCGCACCTGCGTGTCCAGCGCACGATCGGCCGCCACGGACCCGGCCCGACCGGGTGCTGGCCGACAAGGCCTACTCCTCGCGCGCGATCCGCGCTCACCTCAGGACCCGCAGCAGCGGCAGCGTGATCCCCGAGCCCGACGACCAGAAGGCCCCACCGCAAGCGCATCGGCTCATCCGGCGGCCGACCGGTGACCTACGACCGCACCGCCTACCGCGGACGCAACGTCATCGAACGCGCCTTCAACGGCTTCAAACACTGGCGCGGGCTACACCAGATACGACAAGCACGCCATCGTCTAACGCGGCGGCCTCGTCCTCACAGCCGTGCTGCTCTGGCTCACCGACTTAGGAGACACGTCCTAGGTCTCGATCGGCAGGGGGCGGACCCCCAGGGTCACCTCGACCGTGAGCGTCTCCGTCCCCCTGACCACGGTTACCTCGACCAGTTCGTCGGGATCGTGCTCCAACAACCGCTCCTGGAGCGAGTCGTTATCGGTAACCTCCTCTCCGGCCACGGCCACGATCACGTCGCCGACCTCGATGCCCGCCTCGGCGGCCGGGCCGCCCGCCTGGAGCGTCCGCACCAGTGCGCCCTCGTCGACCGAGAGACCCAGCTGGGCCGCGAGCACTGGGGTCACGGGTTGGGTGAACACGCCCAGCAGGGGGGCCGGCCCCTCGGGGTCTTCCATGGCGTGGTCGATGACCGGCCGGGCCCGGTTGATGGCGATGGCGAATCCGACGTTCTCGGCGGCCCCGGCCCTCACCCCGGCCGTGTTGATCCCCACCACCCGGCCTCGAAGGTCGACCAGGGGCCCGCCGGAGTTGCCGGGGTTGATGGCGGCGTCGGTCTGGATCACGTCCTCGTACGTCCGGGTCTCCACGCCCTCACCGCCGGCGTCTATCGTCCGGCCCAGCCCGGATACGATCCCCGTAGTCACCGACGGCCCGCCCTCCAGACCCAGGGCGAATCCCAGGGCCACCACGTCCTGGCCCAGCCGAAGCTGGTCGGAGTCGCCCAGGGGGACCGTGGGCAGGCGGTCGGCATCCACCTTCAAGACGGCCAGGTCGGCGGCGGAATCGCCCCCGATGGCCCGGGCCTGAAGCCGCTCCCCGTCCCCCGTGACGACCTCGATCTCGAAGGCCCGTTCGACCACGTGGTAGTTCGTGACGATGACGCCGCCCTCGTCGACGATGAACCCGGTGCCCTCGGGGGTCTGGCCCGGCTGGCCGATATCGCTCTGGACGTTGACCACCGCCGGCAGGACCCGGTCGACGACTTCCTCGACCGTGGACGGCTCGAGCGGGGGCAGGGGCGAGGCAGGGGTCCCCGGCGGCGAGCCGGCCGTTCCCGTCGGGGCCAGCTTCGCGGAGCACCCGGCCAGCGTCAGCACGGCCAGGGCGAGGACGATCGGCTTTCGACCCATGGCCGTCAGGGTAGCAACGGCCGGGGCTCAGTCCCGGATGTCGGTCCCCATGGCGTGGAACCCCCCGTCCACATGGAGGATCTCGCCGGTGATCCCCGCGGATCGGTCCGACAGGAGCCACACGCACGCCTCCGCCACCGGGCCGGGGTCGGTCGGGTCCCATCCCAGCGGCGCCCGCCTCTCCCACCTGTCGATGAACACGTCGAACCCGGGGATCCCCCTGGCGGCCACGGTGCGGAGGGGGCCGGCCGCCACGCAGTTCACCCGGATGCCGTCGTCGCCGAGGTCGCGGGCCAGGTACCGGGTCACGGACTCCAGGGCCGCCTTCGACACGCCCATCCAGTCGTAGGCCGGCCAGGCCACGGTGGCGTCGAAGTCGAGGCTCACCACGCTCCCCCGGCCCTGGCGGAGGGGATCCCGATGGGCTACCGCCAGCTGCTTCAGCGAGAAGGCGCTGGCGTGGATGGCCGTGGCCGCGCTCTCCCACGGCGTCTCCAGGAACCGGCCCCCCAGGGCGTCCTCGGGGGCGAATGCGATCGCGTGCAGGAGCCCGTCCAGCCGCCCCCACCTCGAGGACACCTCCGCGGCGACCGCCGCGATCTGCTGGGGATCCGTGGCGTCCATCTCTAGGACGTCGGGGGGGGTGGGAAGCCGCCGGGCGCTCCGCTCGGTGATGGACATCCCCCGCCCGAACCCGGTCAGCAGGACCTCCGCCCCCTCCTCCTGGGCCCGGCGAGCCACCGCGAAGGCGATGCTGTGAGGGGTCAGCACCCCGGTGACCAGCAGCCGTCGGCCCTCCATCAGCATGGCTCCCAACTCTAGACAACCCGCGGAGACACCGGCCAGCCAGCTTGCTTGAGCGGATCGCCCGAACCGGTCACAATGGGCGACCTTGGGAGGGAGCGTGGTGCGAAGGGGGGTCATCGCCGCCGGGATGGCGGTCCTGACCCTCGCGCCCGCCCTCCAGCCGGCCCCCGCCGGGGCCACGTCGGCGGCCGCCCCGGCCCCCCGAGCCCCGAAGCCCGGGTGGGCGGCCCAGATCGACCGCCTGGTGCGGGGCCTCCCCGTGGGGGTGTCCGTCCGGGATGAGGCGCAGGATCTCTACCGGCACGCGGCCGCCCGCCGCCGTACCCCCGCCTCGAACGAAAAGCTGCTCCTTTCGATGGCCCTCCTCGACGTGCTGGGTCCCGAGGCGGTGCTCCTGACCCAGGCGGCCGCGGCCGCCTTGCCGGCGTCGGGCATCGTGGCCGGGGACCTGTGGATCGTGGGCTCCGGCGACCCGGACGTCCGGGCCTCCACCATGCGTCTGCTGGCCCAGCGGATCAGCAATACCGGCGTGACCCGGGTGGAGGGATCGGTTCTGGGCAGCACGGGGTACTTCAAGCGGGACTGGTTCGCTCCAGGCTGGAAACGCGACTTCCCCCGGAACCAGGTGGCCCTCCCCAGCGCCCTCACGTTCGAGGGGAACCAGGCGGGCGGCGTCCACGTCCGCGACCCCGAGCTCCGGGCCGCCCGAGCCCTCCGGCGGGAGCTCAGGGAGCTGGGGGTGTCCGTAGCCGGGGCGGCCGGCTCAGGGAAGGCGCCGCCCGGCCTGATCCCGGTCGCTGAGATCGCCTCCGACCCGCTGGCCGAGCTCCTCGACACGATGAACAGATACTCGTCGAACTTCTGGGCCGAGGTCCTCGGGAAGCGCCTCGGGGTGGAGACCACCGGCCAGCCCGGCAGCATCGCCAAGGGAGCCTCGGCGATCCGCGGCTTCGCCGCCGGGCGAGGCATCGACGTCCGGGCCCGGGACGGCTCCGGGCTCTCGTACTCGAACAGGGTCTCGCCCCGCGGGCTCACCCGGCTCCTGGACACGGCCGAGGACGCCACGTGGGGCGAAGCGCTCCGCGAGGCCCTCCCCGAGCCCGGCCAGGGAACCCTGAGCGGCCGGCTCCGGCACGTCCGGGTCCACGCCAAGACCGGGACGCTCACCTCGATCTCGGCCCTGTCCGGCTACGTGTGGCTGCGAAGGACCAGCTCGTGGGCGTCGTTCGCCATCCTGGCCAGGATGTCGAAGGACCAGGCCGTTCGCCTCGAGGACCGGATCGTTCGCATCCTGTGGCGCCGGGCCGCCTGACCCGGCGAACCACCCTCCTCCCCACAGCGTCACGCCCGGCTGGAAGGAGGAGCCATGCGAAGAGCGATCGTGGCGATGCTGGCGGCCTCAGCCCTGGTGGGCATCCCCGCCGGGCCTGCAGAGGCCAGCGGGGGTGGGGGCTGCGGAACGCCGACCTCGGAGGGAGCAGGCGACGCTGTGTCGATCTCCGGGTTCTGCTTCGAGCCCACCGTCCTGTACACGGAGCCCGGGACCCGGGTGACGTTCCAGAACCTCGACCCCGTGAGGCACAACGTGCTCGGGGCGCACGGGAAGTGGGGCAGCTTCGAATGGCTCCGCGAGGGCCGATCCACCGTCTACGGTTTCGAGGACCCCGGTGTGTACCCGTACGTGTGCACCTGGCACCCGGGGATGGTCGGGGCCGTGGTGGTGGGCGATCAGGCCGGGGCCGCCTCGGTCGAGCCGGTGACCCGGATCAGGGAAGCGCCCGGGACCGAGGGTCCCTGGAAGGCGGTGGCGGGCATCGCCCTCGGCCTCCTGATCCTCACGCTGGTGGCCGTGGGGACTCGCCGGACCCGAACGCCCTAAGCCGCGGGCCGCCGTATCGTGGCGGTATGGGGAGGCCCGCGCTCCTGGCCCTGGGGCTGCTGACGGCCGCCGCGTGCGAGCCGGCGGTGCCAAGTGCGCCCTCGCCCCCCACCCTCCCAGCCCCCCCGAGCGAACCGCCCACGCCCACGCCCGATCCCGCCGCAGCCCGGGTTCGGCTGGTACCGGTGGCGGACCTCGAGCAGCCTCTGGCCATGGCCACCAGGCCCGGGGACGACGCGCTGTACGTGGCCCAGAAGACCGGGCAGGTCGTGGCTATCCGGGACGGCGGTCGGGTCCGGCGCGTTCTGAATCTGGGCGGCGAAGTGTCCGACGGAAGCGAGCAGGGCCTGCTCGGCCTGGCCTTCTCCCCCGACAGCGGATTCCTGTACGTCAACTACACCGACCTCCACGGCGACACGCGGATCCACGAGTTCGCCCTGACGGACCAGGGGGTTGACCCGGGGTCGCGGCGCGAGGTGCTCACCGTGGACCAGCCGTACAGCAACCACAACGGTGGCCACCTCGCGTTCGGGCCGGACGGCTACCTGTACGTCGGGCTCGGCGACGGGGGGAGCGGCGGCGATCCAGAGGACAACGCCCAGGACCTCGGCACCCTCTTGGGCAAGATGCTGCGGATCGATCCCCGGCCCGGCAACGTTCGCGGGTACCGGATCCCACCCGACAACCCTTTCGTGAGCCGCGAGGGAGCCCGGCCGGAGATCTGGGCTCTTGGGCTCCGAAACCCGTGGCGGTACTCGTTCGACTCCGAGACCGGGGACCTGTGGATCGGCGACGTCGGGCAGAGCAACCGGGAGGAGATCGACGTCCAGGCGGCCCTCTCTGCCGGGGGGGAGAACTACGGCTGGGACGCGTTCGAGGGATCCCTCCCCTTCGAGCCGCCGTTCCCACCCGACACCGTCGGCCCGGTGCACGACTACGGAAGGACCCGCGGGGCCACCGTGATCGGCGGGCACGTCTACCGCGGCTCGGCGATCCCGGCGCTGCGGGGCGCGTACCTGTTCGGTGATCTGTTCAACCCGCGGATCCGCATGCTCGTCCCGTCGAAGCGGGGGTTCCGACACATGGAGCTCGGTGCCCGGGTCGACAACCTCGTGTCGTTCGGCCAGGACCAGGCGGGCGAGCTGTACCTCCTGTCTATCGCGGGCCCCGTATACCGGCTGGCGCCGGGATGATACATCGGGAAGGGTTGCCGCGGAACGGATCCCGACCGCAAGTGGTGCTGGAGTAGCATTCAATGTCGTGGGATCAACCCCCGCGCCAGTCGAGGTGGAGCGACCCGCGGGCCGTGAGGACGTCGAGGCCGATCGCCTGTGGGTCGTCACCGTGTGGAACGATCCCATCAACCTGATGTCATACGTGACCTACGTGCTCCAGAAGCTCTTCGGCTACCCGAGGGAGAAGGCGCATCGCCTGATGATGCAGGTCCACACCGCGGGACGGGCCGACGTGGCGCACGGCAGCCGGGAGCGGTGCGAGTTCTGGTGCTCCCGGCTCCACGCCCACGGGCTGTGGGCCACGATGCGACAGGGCTGAACGGTGTCCCCTGTCCCAAGGCGAGTGCAACGCACCCGGAGCGGGCAGTATCGGCTCCGGCTCCCGCCACAGGAGCGGGAGATCCTTCGGTCGCTCCCCCGTCAGCTCCGGGAGCTCCTGGACACCGACGACCCGGCCCTCCGTCGGCTCTTCCCGCCCGCCTACGAGGACGACCCCGACCGTCAGGCCGAGTACGAGGGCCTCGTCTCGCCGGAGCTGACCCGGGACCGGCTCGATGCGCTGGCCATCGTGGAGCGGACCGTCGATGCCTCCAGGCTCACCGAGGAGGAGATCACGGCCTGGCTGGGAGCCCTCAACGACCTCAGGCTGGTCCTTGGCACCCGCCTCGACGTCACCGAGGAGCTGTACGAGGAGGGCCTTCCCGAGGGCGACCCCCGCTCCCCGGCTTTCGCCCTGTTCGCCTATCTCGGATGGCTTGAGGAGCAGATCGTGGAGGCCCTGGCTTCGGGGCTCCCGGAGGGTCAGCCGCGGGGCCCGAGTATCTAGTCGGGGAGAGCCTTGACCTGTCGCTCGGTGAGCTTACGGGTCGAGGGGGACAGCCGGAGCCCCGCCATGCCGATCCGGGCGGCGATCCAGGCGCCTTCCTTGAGTTGCTCGACCTTCAGCCCACCATCGTCCGCATGGACGACCCGCAAGATGAGCCCGCTCTCGGTCCGATAGACGTCCGGATCCGTCACGCATGCCAGTGTACCCTGCTCGGCTTGCCCGTGCTTGGGGTCCAGCACGAACGGCACTTTCCACGCAAAAGGGGTCGTCGTGAGGCTCGAATCCGTCGGCCGCATGGCACGTCCGCGGCGACCCGAGGCTGATCCTCCCCGCGCCAGGCTATGGGCTCCCTCATGGGCTTCTCACGGGGCTCTCACGAGCCCTTGGTAGCGTCTCACTGAGACCCAGGGAGGCGATCATGAGGCGATCGATGAGATGGACGGTCATATGGGCCGTGGGCGGTACGCTCCTGATGAGCGCCGGGCCGGCGTGGGCCGAAGAGACGGTATGCACGGGAACCATCGGGGCGGTGACGGTGGACAACCTGCGGGTCCCCGACGACGCCACGTGCCGTCTGAACAGCACCCGAGTCAAGGGGACGGTCAAGGTGGAGGACAACGCCATCCTCCGGGCCTTCGGCGTGCGTGTGATCGGCAACGTGCAGGCCGAGAACGCCCGGAAAGTCGTGGTCCGCGACAGCTCCAGGGTGGGGGGCAGCATCCAGATAGTGCAGGGTGGCGCCGCGAAGGTCCTGAGGACCCGCGTCAACGGCGACATCCTGTTCGACGATCAGGACGGTCGCCTCACCGCCAAGCGGAACCGCATCGGCGGCAACCTGCAGGCGTTCCAGAACACGGGCGGGCTGAAGATCCGGGCCAACAGGATCGACGGGAACCTCCAGTGCAAGGAGAACGTCCCGCCTCCAATCGGCGGCGACAACATCGTGCAGGGCAGCAAGGAGGACCAGTGCTCCACCCTGTGACCGCCCGGTAGGGTGGCGCGGTGGATATCGACACGCCTGCCACCCGCGCCCTCACGGGATCGAGCCTCGAGTTCACGTCTGTCCGCACAGAGCGTCCCAGCAGCGTCGAGGAGAGCGCCGCGCTGCAGGGGATCGAGCCCGGCCAGCTCCTGCGGACGATCGTGATCCGCCGTGGGAGCGATGACTACGTCTTCGTCCTGGTGCCGGGTGGCCGGCAGATCGACTGGCCGAAGCTCAGAGCGGTCCTCGACGTGAAGCGGCTGTCCCTCCCCGACGAGACGGAGGCTCGGGAGGCCACGGGGTACGAGCGGGGCGCTATCACCCCGTTCGGCTCGATCCGTGCGTGGCCGGTCGTGGCGGACGCCGCCGTGGACGGCCTGGAGCGAGTGGCGATCGGCGGCGGCGCTCGGGGGGTGAACCTCCACCTGGCCCCGGCCGATCTGGTCCGGCACCTCCGGGCCACCGTTGCCGACGTGAGCCGGCCCGGCCGGGCCTGAGTCGCCGTTCAGGCGGCCAGCCGGGCGATCACCGAGAGCTCCAAGTTGCCCTGCAAGGCTTTCGAGACCGGGCAGTCGTCCTTGGCCTTGTCGGCGGCCGTCCGGAACGCCGCCTCGTCGAGGCCCGGCACTTTGCCGGTGACATCGAGCGCGGATGTGCTGATACCAGTGCCTGGAACGAACGTCACGGTGGCCTTTACCTCGAGGCGCCCCGGCGGTGTGCCGTCCTTGGCCAGCACGTTGGAGAGCGCCATCGAGAAGCACGAGGCGTGCGCCGCCGCGATCAGCTCCTCCGGGCTCGTCAGGCCCTCCTCCTCGCCGGTCCGCACCGGCCATGACACGTCGAGCGGGCCGAAGGATCCGCTGCCCACGCGCTCGATGGTCCCCTTCCCGGTGGGAAGGTCCCCCTGCCAGGTCACCCACGCGGTCTTCTCCGCCACCATTCGCCCCTCCTTCTCTCGGTCGTCGGCACTGGGCCCGGCTAGACGTCGCGCCTGTCCTGGCCCCCTGCCCGCTGCACCTCGCCGACCGGGTCCGAGCTTTCCATGAGTCCCAGCCGGTCCTGCATGGCCCAGGTCTCGACGCCCTTGCCCTCGATGATACGACCTGGGTCGATCCCGAACGTGAACAGGGCCGGCCCGGAGGTCGGCCCGTCCCCAGAGGCACCGATCAAGTCGGTGCGCTTGAGGGTTCAGAGGCCGTGGTGCCGGTCGCTCCCAAGGCTGTAGGAGGTTCCGTCGCGGAAGAGGTCTCCACGCCCAGAAGTCCTTCTAGTTCCCGGTCAGAAGGCGTGTCGGAGGACT
>Ga0256867_10000512_pt1 | contig 15232 bp, 17 predicted proteins | sample RVTome_15_FD_185939 | JGI IMG/M metagenome (GOLD analysis project Ga0256867, IMG submission 185939) | Soil microbial communities from uranium-contaminated site in the Upper Colorado River Basin, Wyoming, United States - RVT150D86 (HiSeq) ... | reverse complement strand
CCTCGGATCGTCGTCCAGCAGCTCGCGGGCGGCTGCCAGAGCTGCCTGGCAGCCCGGGTCGGCGTCGCCTCCGGCCTCGAGCTCCTGCTCCAGCTGCTCGACTGCGAGGGCCAGGTCGATGCCCTTGACCGTGAGCCGGTCGAGCACCATGCGGGCAGCGGGACTGGCGCGCAGGGCGTGGCGCGATCGCATCCGGAACGGGATGCGCCGGCGGCCCAGGGCGCGCGCGATCTCGTCGAGCTGCGCGTTGGTGCGTGCCAGAACCGCCAGGTGGCTCCACGGCTCGCCAGGGTCCCGCAGCTCCGCCAGCCGCCGGGCCACGCCCAGGGCCTCGGCACCGGGATCGTCGAACTCGGCCAGCGTGGCCGGTGCTCCCGCCAGCTCGCCCGTGGGCGGGCTGAGCCGACCCAGGGCGGCCCCGGCCGCAGCAGCCACCGACGGAGGGTTCCGATGGTTGTGGCCCAGGGTGACGGTGGCGGCCAGCGGCCACCAGCGGTCGAAGCCCTCGAGGTAGTCGGAGTCGGCGCCGTTCCAACCGTAGACGGCCTGGTCCGGATCCCCGACGACGCACAGATCGACCCGATCGCCCAGCCATGCCCGCAGGAGGGCGAACTGGGGAGCGTTGACGTCCTGGAACTCGTCCACGAACACGTGTCGGAACCGCCAGCGCTGGATCTCCGCGAAGCCGGGTTCGGACCGCAGCAGGCGGGTGCATTCGGTCAGCAGGTCGTCCAGGTCGAGCAGGCCCGCCCTGCGCTTGGCCAGCTCGAACTGGCGCAGGGCCTCGGCCACGACGTCGATGCCGGCTGCGGGACGGCGACCGGCCGAGCGGGCGAGAGCCTCGTAGTCGGTTGGAGCCTCCCCTCGGCGACGCAACCAGCCGAGCTCGCGGCGCAGGACGCGGGTATCGACGTGGGTGCGCTTGGCGGCGTCCGCCAGAAGGCGGGCGGCATCGCCGACCACGGGGGGGTTGTGGCCACGGTCCAGCGCTCGCTGGCGGAGCTGGGCATAGGCCACGCCGTGGAACGTGCCCACCGGGCCCAGGTCGCGGATCTCGATGCCGGTGAGGCGCTGTCGCAGCTCCGTGGCCGCCTTGCGGGTGAAGGTGAGGGCCAGCACGTGGCGCGGGTCGACCTCGCCCTGGTGCACCCGCCAGGCGATGCGCCGGGTGAGGACGCGCGTCTTGCCCGATCCCGGCCCGGCCAGGATGCGCAGCGGCGCGGCCTCGACCGTGACGGCTCTGACCTGGTCGGGATCGAGCCCGTCGAGGAGCCACGACGGCGAGGAGCCGGCCACCGCCCGAAACCTACCTACCGGCTGCGATGGGGGTAGGCATGTCGCCGTGTGGGACAGTGCTCTCCACGGTCGTTGTCGCGCCAGCGAGCGAGACATGGGGTGAACGCCCGATGCGGCGAACGCGGCGGCCTGTTCATGATCCCTCGCGACGTCGACCAAGGAGGACCCCATGGCGAGCACCCGATTCACGGATCTGGTCGGCTGTGACCGGCCTCTGCAGCTGGCAGGGATGGGCGGCGTGTCAAGCGTCGACTTGGCCGCGGCGGTCTCCGACGCCGGTGGGCTGGGGATGCTCGCGATGCCGGAGGTCCCCGCCCCCGTGCTGGAGGCCAGCCTCGACGAGCTCGCCCGCCGCACCTCAGGGCGGTTCGGTGTCAACTTCCTGATGCCGTTCCTCGACCCTGGTTGCGTCAAGGTCGCGGCCGGCCGTGCTCACGTCCTGGAATGGTTCTACGGCCATCCCGATCCAGCCCAGGTCGCCGTCGCCCATGGCGAGGGTTCGCTCGCCGGTTGGCAGGTCGGATCGGCCGGCGAGGCCACGGCGGCCGTCGAGGCGGGCTGCGATTACGTCGTGGCACAGGGCATCGAGGCGGGAGGGCACATCCGGAGCCACGCGTCGCTGTGGTCGGTGCTGGGGGAAGTGCTCGACGCCGTCGACGTGCCTGTCGTCGCGGCCGGCGGTCTGGGAACGGCCCGAGCCGTGGCGGCCGCCTTGGCCGCCGGTGCCGACGCGGTGCGCATCGGCACGAGGTTCGTGGCAGCAGTCGAGGCCAACGCTCATCCCGACTACGCGGCCGCACTGGTCGCCGCCACCGCGGCGGACACCGAGCTGACCACGGCGTTCTCGGTCGAGTGGCCCGATGCTCCCCACCGCGTCCTGCGATCGTCGATCGAGGCGGCCCGCGCCCTAGACAGCGACACCGTCGGTGAGATCGTGGTCGGGAACGAGTCCTTCCCCGTGACCCGCCTGTCTCCGATGATGGCCACCAGGGAGTTCCGCGGCCACACCGGGGCTACGGCGCTGTACGCCGGCCACTCGGTCGACGGAGTCCGTCGGGTGCAGCCCGCGGCCGAGATCGTCGAGGAGCTCCTCAGCTTCCTCCCATCGTGACGTTCAGCCAGCGCTCCCCTTACGCTGGCAAGAGCGGGAGCACGTCGGCGGTTCCCTAGCCTGGAGCCCGCATGCCCCGGCTGCGGATCGCCATCGAGGACCCGGTCCCGAGCTCGCCCCACCAGGCTGGTGGAGCGTGACGGCGACGTTCCGCATCGCTCGCAACCCCGACCCTGTCTCGACGCTGCCGTACCTGTTGTGGGTGCCGGTGGGGCCGACGCCGCTGGTGTTGAAGGCCAGGGACACCTGGCCCCGCACGGCCAAGGTGTACTGCCACCGCGGTGAGTGGCCCGACGATCCCGAGATCGTCGAGGAGACGCCGATCCGATCGTGCACCCGCCGCGGCGTGGCCATCGACCTGGTGCTGGACCGCTACCGCGAGAACCGCTCGCAGTTCGTCGTCACCACCCTCAAGGGCGGCCGCGAGGGGATCTTCTGGCAGACAGCCAAGACCACCCGCAAGACCCGTCCTGGGATGCGCCTGCCGACCAGGCGCAGTGCTGCCGGCGTGCTCGAGATAGTCGTCGACTCGCGCGAGCGCTACGCCTGGAAGTTCGAGCGCCAGCAGGTGTCGGTCCGCAGGCGAGCGTTGACCGTCGGCGACTACGCGGTGGAGCTCGATGGTGAGCTGGTCGGGGTCGTCGAGCGGAAGAAGCTGGCCGAGCTATCCGCCAACGTGGTCGACGGCAGCCTGCTCATGACCCTCGCCGACCTGGCCACAGCGCGCCGCGCCGCCATCGTGGTCGAGGACCGCTGGGCGGACGTGTTCCGGCTCACCTACGTGGCGCCGTCGATGGTGGCCGAGATGCTCGCCGCCGCTCAGGTCCGCTACCCGAACGTGCCGATCGTCTTCTGCGAGAACCGCCAGCTCGCCCAGGAGTGGGCATACCGGTTCCTCGGCGCCGCCGCCGCCTACGCCGAAGAGGAGGCCGTCGACCTGTGACGTAGGAGTTGCGCACCGACTACGGGCGCCGGCAGGTTGGGTGTCATCAGGAACTGGAAGTATCTGGGCGTGGTGGCGGTCAGCGCTGAGCGCTTCGAGGAGCTCGTCGACCTGGCTCTGGACGCTCTTCCCGTCGAGCTGGAGGCAGCCATGGAGAACGTGGCCGTGCTGGTGGCCGACGACCCGCCCGAGCCGGGGCTACTGGGCCTGTACGACGGGGTGCCCCTGACCGAGCGTGCCTACTACGGCCAGGGTGGCGGCCTGCCCGATCGCATCTGGGTGTACCGCCGCCCCATCTGCGAGATCTGCGCAGACGAGGACGAGGTCGTCGACGAGGTCTACGTGACCGTCGTGCACGAGGTGGCCCACCACTTCGGCATCGACGACCATCGCCTCGAGGAGCTGGGCTGGGCCTGAGTCTGGCGGCGCCAGCGCATCCTCACAGCCGCCACCGACCAGCGTACGATCAGGCCTCGTGGGATTCCCCGAGTCGTACATCGCCCCAGAAGAGGACCTCATCCTCAACCTGCGCCCGCACTGGTGGCAGCTGGCCGGACCGGTGGCCATCGCCGTCGGCGCGCTCATCCTCCTGCTCGTCTTCGCCCAGTTCGGCGTCACCGCGCTCACCTGGCTGGTCGGCATCGCCTTCCTGGCCTCGCTCGTGTACCTGGGGGTGTCCTACGCACGCTGGGCCACGACCTACTTCGTGCTCACATCCGAGCGCCTCATCACCCGTCAGGGTCTGGTCTCCAAGCGCGGTGTGGAGATCCCCCTTGACCGCATCAACAACGTGAACTTCAGCCAGCGGCTGTTCGAGCGGATGATCCAGGCCGGCGACCTCCTGATCGAGTCGGCCGGCGTCGAGGGCCAGAGCCACCTCACGAATGTGCGCAAGCCTGACGCCGTGCAGAACGCCATCCTGACGGCCATGGAGGACTACCGCAGCCGCTTCTACGGCGCGGCCGGCCACGCCCGCACCGCGCAGGCGCCCGCGCCGGCTACCACCCCTACACCGGCCGCAGCCGAGGAGTCGATCCCCGAGAAGATCCGCCAGCTCGACGAGCTGCGCAAACAGGGCCTCATCTCCGACGCCGACTACGAGGCCAAGAAGGCGGACCTCCTCGGGAGGATGTGATCGCCGACCGCACGGGGCTCGGCCGCCGTGGGCCGGATCCCCATGGCACGGGCCGGCGCGTAGTCAGCCTGGTCCCCTCGGTGACCGAGTCGCTGCGGAGCTGGGGTCTCGATCCGGTGGCCTGCACGCGGTTCTGCGAGCAACCCGACCTGCCCCAGGTGGGCGGCACCAAGAACCCCGACCTGGCCGCCATCGTGGAGCTCGACCCCGACCTGGTCGTGGTTGACGCCGAGGAGAACCGGCTGGAGGACCACGAGGCGCTCGTGGCCGCTGGCCTGGACGTGCACGTGCTCGACGTCGTCTCGGTGGAAGGCGCCCTGAGCCAGATGTCCGAGCTGGCCCGCCGGCTGGGAGTGGCCTGGCAGCCCTTCGCCCTGGCCGAGCCGCCGGCAAGGCCGGGGCTGTCGGTCTTCGTGCCCATCTGGCGACGACCGTGGATGTCCGTCAACGCCCTCACCTACGGCTCGGACCTGCTGGCCCGGCTCGGGGTCAGAAACGTGCTGGGCTCCCATGCGCAGCGCTACCCGACGGTGACCATCGACGAGGTCGCCGCCCTGGGGCCGGACCTGGTCCTGGCCCCGACCGAGCCGTACGTCTTCTCCGACCGCCACCTCGACGAGCTGGCCACCCTGGCGCCGGTCGAGGAGGTGGACGGACGGGACCTGTTCTGGTGGGGGGTGCGGACCCCGGCTGCCATCGACAGGTTGGCCGCTCAGCTCGCCCGGTCCACGGTCGGTCGCCATGGGCCGAGCCGTCGACGGCGGGCCGAGGGGCCCGAGGCGGGACCGGCGCGAGCGCAGCGCTAGCGTTACCGCGACGCCGACCTCGAAGGGGGATCTGTGGCTACCGGACCGCTCGAAGGCATCCGCATCATCGAGCTCCAGGGCATCGGGCCCGGACCTTTCTGCGGGATGATGCTGGCCGACATGGGCGCCGACGTGATCCGTGTCGACCGCGCCGCCAACGTCCGTGGCGGTGATCCAGGCACGCCACCGGTCGACGTGCTGGCCCGCAACCGCCGCTCGGTTGGCATCGACCTCAAGAACCCCGACGGTGCCGAGGTCGTCCTCAAGCTGGTCGAGGGCGCCGACGGCCTCATCGAGGGGTTCCGTCCTGGCGTCATGGAACGCCTTGGCATCGGACCAGACGAGTGCCTGGCTCGCAACCCCAAGCTGGTGTACGGGCGCATGACGGGCTGGGGGCAGGAAGGCCCCTACGCGCCGTGGTCGGGCCACGACATCAACTACATCTCCCTGGCCGGGGCGCTCGGGGCCATCGGGCGCAAGGGCCAGGCGCCGGTCCCGCCGCTCAACCTGGTGGGTGACTTCGGGGGCGGCGGGATGCTGCTCGCCTTCGGCATGGTTTGCGGCATCCTCGAGGCCCAGCGGTCCGGGCACGGCCAGGTCATCGACGCCGCCATGGTGGACGGCGCCGCCGTGCTGGCCGGCTTCATCTGGGGCCTGAGGGCCATGGGTGTGTGGCAGGACGAGCGGGGCACCAACCTCTTGGACACCGGGTCGCACTTCTACGACGTCTACGAGTGCGCCGACGGCGAGTACATCTCGATCGGTTCGATCGAGCCGCAGTTCTACGCCGAGCTCCTCGAGAAGCTGGGCATCGCCGGCGAGGAGCTGCCGGCGCAGATGAGCCGCGCCGACTGGCCGGAGATGAAGCGGCGCGTCAGCGACCTGTTCGCTACCCGGACGCGGGACGAGTGGTGCCAGATCATGGAGCACACCGACATCTGCTTCGCGCCGGTGCTCACACCGGCGGAGGCACCGGAGCATCCCCACAACGTGACCCGGTCCACCTTCGTCGACGTGGCCGGCGTGACCCAACCCGCACCCGCGCCCCGCTTCTCGCGCACCGCCACCGAGGTGCCGGCGCCGCCCGCCCACGCCGGCCAACACACCGACGATCTGCTGGCCGAGGCCGGGTACGACGCCACCGACATCGCGAAGCTGCGCGACACGGGCGCGGTCGCCTGACGGCGCCCGTGGCCACGCTCGTCTCCTTCCACGCGCATCCCGACGACGAATCGATCATCACCGGCGGAGTCATGGCCCTGGCGGCCGAGCGCGGCCACCGGGTGGTGCTCGTGGTCGCCACCCGGGGCGAGGTCGGCGAGGTGGCCGACGGGTTCTTGGACCCCGGCGAGAGTCTGGCCGACCGGCGTGTGATCGAGACCGAGCGCGCCGCCGAGGTGCTGGGCGTGGACCGCGTCGAGTTCCTCGGCTACCGCGACAGCGGCATGGCCGGCGAGCCGACCAACGACCATCCCGAGTGCTTCTGGCAGGCCGACGTCACCGAGGCCGCTGGACGGCTGGCCGAGATCCTGACGGTCGAGGGGACCGAGGTCTTCACCTGCTACGACAGCCACGGCATCTACGGGCATCCCGACCACATCCAGGTGCAACGCGTCGGGCGTCGGGCGGCCGAGATGGCAGGCGTGGCCCGCGTCTACGAGGCGACGATGAACAGAACCCGCATCCGTGAGGGCACGCTCGAATGGGCGGAGCGCGACGACATCGGGGACCTGCCCGATCCGGCCGAGCTCGAGACGATCGGCACTCCCGACGAGGAGATCACCACCGAGGTGGATGTGTCCGCGGTGCTGGACCGCAAGCGGGCAGCCCTGGCCTGCCATCGCAGCCAGGTCGACGAGGACTCTTTCTTCCTGTCCATGCCCGACGCGGATTTCGCCATGGCCTTCGGCATCGAGTGGTTCATCCGCGTCGACGCAGGGGCGCCCACCCAGGGCGGGCCGCTGGGGCGGGAGCGGGGGCTGTTCGGGTGAGCGAGCTCGTCTCCCCGCCACCGCCGGTCGGGCTGAGTCCCGGGCTCGTCCCGCTTTACGAAGAGGCCCAGGCCGTCAGCGACCGCTCGCCGGCCAGCGCCTGCGCGCTGCTGCGCCTGTTGCTGAGGGCAGTCCTGCGGGAACGACGTCGCACGGGCAGGCACCTGTTGCACGACGTGCAGACCCTCGTCGACGAGGGCGCGCCGGTGTCGCTGCTGCGGGCGCTCGATGTGATGGGCATGACCGAGGACCAGGCCCGCCACCCCGGCGAGATCGTCCTCACCGACGGCCACGGCGAGGCCCAGAACCTGTTCATGTTCGTGAACCTGCTGGTCGACCAGACGTCGCCGACCTGATCGCGCTCGACGTGCTGGTGGCCAACCTGGTCTTCGAGATCCACGACGGCTGGGCATGGTTCGTCGTCATCGCCAACGGCCTGGCCGGCGTCTGGGTGCTCGCCTCGGGATGGGTGGACTGGCTCCGCACCCGTGCCATGTGGTGGTTCGTCGTCGTCGCCCAGCTCACGATCTTCGTGCAGGTGGGCCTGGGAGTGTGGATGGTCGCAGCCCAGGACATCCAACCCCAGCAGTTCCACATGTTCTACGGATTCGTGGCCGTGATCGCGGTGGGGATCCTCTACTCGTACCGGTCCCAGCTCAAGGGCAAGCTGCACCTCCTCTACGGCCTGGGCGAGCTCTTCCTGATGGGTCTGGCCATCAGGGCCATGATCGTCGGGGCCTGAGACGTGACGGTGGTGATCGCCGTCAGCGGGGGTCGACGGTGACGGTGGCCAGCACCTCGTTTACGCGCGGCACCAGCACGCGCCTCACCGTGGGCCCCGACAGGACGACGTAGAGGCAGAAGGCCCGCCCTGCCTCGCTGAAGAACCGCTGGCACCCGGCATGACCGGGCAACCATCGCTGCAGCTGGCCCTCGTCGATGTCTGCGGCCAGCAGGCCTGAGGGCCGCGGGTGGTCGAACAGCGGGAGGCCGACAGTCTCGGCGCCGTACTCGACGACGGCCACGAAGGCGTGACCGGACCGCATCACCTCCACGGCACCGGCCCCGAACTCGCCGCGCACCGGCGGCAGGGCGAAGTTGGCGGCGTGCAGCACCGCATCGGGTGGACGATCCGTGCTGGCCGTGGAGGCGGCGATGTGGGCGGAGACGGGCCGGATCTCCGCCTCCCAGCCCCGCACCAGGTCGATGCCGAGGCCACGGGCCCGCACCCTGGTGGTCACGTGGCCACCACGGCCAGGGCAAGCACCACCACCGAGGCTGAGACGACCTGCGCGGCCCGCCGCGACGCCGGGCGCACCCGGTCCAGGCGGCGGTGGAACCTACGCAGACCGTCGGGGGAGTCGAGGCCTGCGCCGGTCAGCAGGACGAGTCCACGCACCGCCCCGAACACCGCGCCCAGGACGGCTCCGGTCGTCACGGAGCCGGACAGCACGGCCGCCGCGATCCACAGGTACACCGTGGCCGACGAGACGATGGTCACCAGGCCGCAGCCGAGCTGAAGGCCGTATCCGAGGCCGTAGACCCACCCTCGGTAGGTGCCGAGCCAACGTTCGTCCACTTGGCGGTGGACGTGACTGACTGGTCGGGGGCGCAGGTCGGCGGCCAGCGTGGCCGCGGCCGCCGCTGCCAGAGCCAGCGCCCTGATGCCGTCGCTGAGGTCACCGAGGCCGGCCAGTTCCCCGAGGCCGCCGGCCGCGGCGCCCGTGGCCAGGCCGCCCACGAGCGAACCCACCAGGTAGGCGCTCACCGTGAGCCAGTACCGGTTGGACCTGCTCCGCTCACCGAGCGGATGGATGCTCGACAGCATCGACTCCCCTCAGGGTGACCAGGTCGACCGGACGGCGGCGACGATGGCCGCCAGCAGACCGGCCGCCCAGAGCCAGATGGTCGTCACTGCTGACCCGCCCTCCGGCCCCGGTGGGCGCCTCTGTCGACGCCCAGGAGGCCCTCGGCGGCGGCGCGGTCGAGCAGGCCCGACACCTGCGACCATGTCTGCGCTGTGCCCTCGCCCACGATGGCCCCGCCCGCCTCGACCAGGGTGAAGTAGGGGCTGGCCGTGACCGAGAAGGCGGTCCAGGCGGCGCTGCTCATCACGGTCGTGAGGCCGGGCGGGGCGAGGCGGGCGATCTCTCCTGGGGCTTCGCGGTCGGGGTCCTTGGTCACGATCACGACCCGGATGCCGGGACCGAGCGACGCCTGCCGGGGGTTGGCCAGCTCGTCCCAGAACGTCGCGCAGGTCACGCACCCCGACGACAGGAAGGCGACCAGCGTCGCCTCGTCCCGGCCGGCCAGGGCCACCGACAATGCCCCGCCGGTGGGGCTCGACCCGGCGATGGCGTCTGGGGCTCGATGGCCGACCAGACCGGCGTCGTCGGCAGGCACCAGAGACGGCTGTGCCCGGCCCGCTGTGTGGCCTGGACCGTCGTCGTAGGCGTCGGCGCCGAGGTCGTGCAGCCTCCGCAGGATCTCGGCGTGGCTGCGCAGTAGGCCCACGACCAGCACCATGAGCACGGCCACGACCACGGTGAGCGTGGCCACGATGGCGGTCAGCACGGCCCGGTCACCTCGAGAACGCGGCGATGGCCACGACGGGGCTGTCCAGCCGCACACCGCCCAGCGAGCCCAGGAAGGGGAGGTTGGAGAAGTTGAAGACCCCGCCGTCCTGGCCGACCAGGACGTAGCCGTTCCCGTATGGCACCCCTCCGATTATGGGAGCCTCGAGCCGTTCCACGGGGACGATCTCTGGCAGGGAGCCTCTGAAGGGGGCAGAGAAGGCGAACACGCCCCCATCCTCGGCGATCAACCAGTAGCCGTTGCCGGAGGGTTCGGGGATCATCCCCGAGAGGGGGCGGACGAGCCGGTCGAGCGGGACGAACTGCGGCACCGAGCCGCGGAAGCGGGCGTCCCCGAAGGTGAACACCCCGCCGTCGCCGCCGAGCAGCCACAGGCCCCTACCCGAGGCGGTGGCGGCACCAGCCAAGATCGGCGCGAACAGGGCGAGATGCTCGACGCCGCCGAGGTCGGGCACACCGAACGCCACCCCACGGCCCCGGTCGGAGTACACCCAGTAGCCACCGCCGGGCGCGGTCACCAGCACGCTCCAGCGCTCGCCCGCAGCGAGCCCGGTGGCCGGCGCATCGCCCAGATGGCGAGCCGACCCGTAGGCACGTACCTCGCCGCGCGAATCGAGGGCGTAGAGGCCGCTGCCATCGGCGGTGACCGCCAGGTCGACGACCTCTGAGCCGTTGGCCACCGGGATCAGGGGCAGCGAGCCGAGGGTGGCCTCGGCCGCCCCGAAGGCGTGCAGCTTGCCTGTGGACTCCACCAGCCAGTAGCCGGTGCCAGCGGTGGGGGTGCCGTCCAGGCGCCGGCAGTTGAGCCTGGTGCTGGTTCCAGGCGAGGTGGAGCTGAGCGCCACCACGCACAGCTCGCCGCCGGCAGGGACCGTGACCTCGAAGCCGTGGGCGCTCCCGTGCCCGGGGTAGTACCCGGCCATGTCAGGACTGGGCCGGTTGGCGACAATGGTCGTCACGGCTCGGCCGTCCCTGTCGACGCGGACGTTGACCGGTCCGGCCACGTCGGGGTCCAGAGCCCAGCCCTCGATGCGGACACCGCCGCCGTTGCGCACCATGGAGTCGACGGACCCCACCGGCTGGTGCAGGCAGCCGGAGTCGTGGGAGCGCGTGGACTCGCTGGTCATCGTCAGCGTGGTGCAGGTCGGATCGATGTCCCAGGGCGGGATGCAGCCCACGACGCGGCACACGATGGGACCGACGCAGGGCACATGCTGGTTGCACTGGCCGTACCGGAAAAGGTTGCAGCCGGTAGCGCGCAGACCGCAGTCGCCGTTGGTGCAGCCGCAGCGCATCCCAGTGCAGGCCCCAGAGCAGACTCCCGACGACCCGCACACGCAGCCGCCGCAGCCTGCGTTGCAGTCGAAGTAGAAGCGGGGGCCGTCCGAGCAGAAGGTCGACCGGTCCACCTTCCACCACCCGGCCGCCATCGTGCCTGGCGGGCAGCGGTTCTCGCCGGTGATGGAGCAGCAGAACTCCGTCCACCCGTCGCAGCACCTGGAGCCGCAGGCGCAGGCCTGCCCCCGGCAGCTGCAGATGGCGGCGTAGGCAGTTCCCGGCCGCAGCACGAAGTGGGCCGGCGCCACCGCCAGGGCGCTGCCCACGATGGCGCTACGGGCCAGGAAGCCGCGCCTGGAGGTCTTGGCGCCCACGGTGCGCGCCGCTCGATCGACCAGCCGCTCGGCGAGGGTCACCGGGTGGAGCTGAGTCGGAACGACGGCGGGGACGGCTGGGCGCGCAGCGCAGCCGGGAGCTCCCGGTGCACCGCGACCAGGCCGAAGGCGCCCACCAGGACCAGCGCGGTCAGGAGGATGCCGCCCGCGGGGCTGCGCGCCACCATCGGCACCAGCGCCTCGGTGCCGGCCACGGCGGCGATCCCGGCCGTGACCGCGCTGGCGGCGTTGGCCACGACCTGCGCCGCGTGTGGCGGGGCACTGGCTCGACCGAAGCACCCGCAGCTCTGCAGCCCTGCGGCGCGGACGAGCCGCAGGCTCACCATCGTGAGCAGGAGGTAGGCGGCGGCCAGGGCCGTGGCGGCGCCACGGGCCGTCACCAGCAGCGCGGTGGCACCCACGGCGAGCTCCCCCAGCCCGATGGCGCGCACCGCCGCGCCGCGGGCGGGGAGGCCGACCACAGCCATGGCGGGAAGCGAGGCGGCGGGTAGACGCAGCTTCTGCACGCCGCTCACGACCAGCACCATGGCCACGACCGCGAGGGGGCCGACGAGGACCATGGACAGCTCCGTCAGAGGTTCACGACCGGGCAGGTCAAGGTCCTGGTGATCCCGTCGATGAGCTGCACGCGGCTGACGACCAACTTGCCGAGGTCGTCGACGGACGCTGCCTCCGAGACGGCGATCACGTCGTAGGGCCCGGTGACGTCATCGGCGGAGATCACACCCTCGATGCCGCTGATCTCGGAAGCGACGGTCGCCGCCTTCCCCACCTCGGTCTGTATCAGGATGTACGCCCGGACGGTCATGCGCGCGCTCCTCGGTCCGCGTCGACAGTAGTGGGTGGCGGCCGCTCACCCCGTTGCAGGGACCGAGAGGCTCAAGGCGTAGTCCTGGGCCGGATCGGTCCACCAACCCACCACCTCGAGGCCGGCCTGGGCCAGCTCGGCGCGCACTCCGCCCTCGGTGAACTTGGCGCTGATCTCGGTGAGGACCTCCTCGCCGTCGGCGAAGCCGACCTCGAGGTCGAGGCTCTGCACCGTGACCTGTTGCTCGCCCACCGATCGCAGCCGCATCTCGATCCACTCGTTGTCGGGATCCCACAGCGCCAGGTGTTCGTAGCGCTCCGGCTCGAAGTCGGCGCTCAGCTCACGGTTGACCACGCGCAGCACATTGCGGTTGAACTCCGCCGTCACGCCCTGGCTGTCGTCGTAGGCCCGCACCAGCCGCCCCTCATCCTTGACTAGGTCCGTGCCCAGCAGCAGACCCTCGCCGGCGTCGAGTCCTCGGGCCAGATCGCCGAGCAGGTCTTGGCGAGGCGCGGGGGTCAGGTTGCCCACGGTGCCACCCAGGAAGGCCACCAGACGGCGGCCCTCGGTGGGCAGCTGCCCCAGGTGGTGGTCGAAGTCACCGACCACCCCATCGACGACGAGCTCGGGGTGGCGGGTCGAGAGCTGGGCCGCTGCGTCGCGCAGAGTCGTCTCCGACACGTCGAAGGGCACGTAGCGGCGCAGCCTGCCGGCCTCGTCCATGGCGTCGAGGAGCACCGTCGTCTTGTCACAGGTGCCCGAGCCCAGCTCGACCAGGGTGTCGGCGCCGCTGGCGGCGACGATGTCGTGGGCCCGCTTGTGCAGGATCGAGCGCTCGGCCTCCGTGGGGTAGTACTCGGGCAGGCGGGTGATGGCTTCGAACAGCTCGCTGCCGCGGTCGTCGTAGAACCACTTGGGCGGCAGCGACTTGGGTGTGGACTGCAGGCCGCGGCAGACGTCGTCGCGCAGCTGGCGGGCGATGTCGGCCGGCGTCAGGTGGACGTCGACGGAGACTCGGGGCGTGGCAGGGTGCATGCGGGCTCTCCAGGGTGGCTGGTCGGGGGCAGCAGGGGCGGATCGCGGAGGGGTCGTCGGCCGTGGTCAGGCGTTGTCGGTCAGGCGTCGGTGACGGGCGTCGTCGCTCAGGCGTCGGTGGCCAGGCGCAGGCCGCAGAACGGCCAACGGGCCGATGCGGGGAAGAAGTTCCGGTAGGTGGCCCGGACGTGACCAGGCGGCGTGACGCAGGCGCCGCCCCGCAGCACCGTCTGGTCGATCATGAACTTGCCGTTGTACTCCCCCAGGGCGCCGGGCGGCGTCGTGAAACCTGGGTACGGCGAGTAGGGCGAAGCCGTCCACTCCCACACCCCGCCGAACATCTGAACCACCTCGCCGGGCCGGGCCGGCGGCGGTGGGCGTGGGTGGAGGCGCTCCAGGTCGAACGTGTCGGTGTCGGTGACCGCCGATCGCGACGCCACCTCCCACTCGAACTCAGTGGGCAAGCGGGCCCCGGCCCAGCGGGCGAAGGCGTCGGCCTCGTACAGGCTCACGTGCACCACCGGCTCGGCGGGGTCGACAAGGCGGTGGCCGGTCAGAGTCTGCAGCCACCACCGGTCGTCGACGCGGTCCCAGTAGAGGGGCGCTTCCCAGCCGACGCCCTGCGCTGCGTACCACCCATCGCTCAGCCACAGCTCGGGCCGCTGATAGGCCCCGTCGGCCATGAACTCGAGCCAGTCAGCGCAGGTGACGGGACGGTCGGCCAGGGAGAACGGGCGCACCAGGGCCTCGTGGCACGGGGTCTCGTTGTCGAAGGCGAAGCCTTCGCCGGAGTGCCCGATGGCAACCAGCCCGCCGTCGTGGTCGGTCCACCCCAGGGGAGGCGACGTCCCGACCGGTTCGGGCTCGACCGCCCGGTAGGAGGGGTGGGTGGGGTTCTGGGCCAGGACGTGCTTGATGTCCATCAGCAGCAGCTCCTGGTGCTGCTGCTCGTGGTGGAGGCCGAGCACCACCACGCCATCTGCCTCGAGCGGGTGCGGGTCGCTCAGGAAGTCGAGCACCCGCCGGTCCACGGCAGCCCGATAGGCGCCGACGGCGGTTGCACCGGGGCGACTGATCATGCCGCGTCGCGCCCGGGGTTGACGCTCGCCGACGGCCTCGTAGTAGGAGTTGAAGAGGTAGTCGTAGCTCTCGTCCACGGGCACGTAGGCGTCATCGAAGGCGGCCAGCACGAAGGTCTCGAAGAACCAGGTGGTGTGGGCCCTGTGCCAGGCGGTGGGGCTGACGTCGGGCATCGACTGGACCGTCTGGTCCTCAGGGGACAGCGGCTCGCTCAGCCGCTCGGTCAACGCCCGGACTGCACAGAAGCGGTCGGCCAGGTGGTCGTGGCGGTGGGGATCGGCGAAGGCCATCCCGGCTCCTCTCGGTGGTGGTCTCCGTCGTGTTGTTGCTGCCGCCCGGTCGCCCATGCCTGACGTGCCGGCCATCCTGTGCGAACCCGGCGACCGTCCCCGCTGTTCCCACCCCATCGACATTTCAAACGGCGCGTGTTCATCTCACGCCGATGGGGCCCCAGCCCCATCGGCGTGAGACGTGTGGGGGGTCTCAGGCGGCCTGTGCGGCACCGTCCTCGGCGGGCTCGCCGGCCTCGATCGCGTGGGTGGACGCGATCTCGACCCGGCGGGGTCGGGCCGTCTCGGCCACTGGCAGGGTCACGGTGAGGACGCCGTTGTCGAACGACGCCTCTACGCGAGCCGTGTCGTAGCGGTCCCCGAGGGCCAGCCGACGACTGACCTTGCCATCGATCCGCTCTCGCCTCAGCACGGTCACGCCGTCGTCATGGCGATCCAGGGAGCGCTCGGCGGTCAACCGCAGCACACCC
>Ga0256867_10000511_pt1 | contig 15233 bp, 13 predicted proteins | sample RVTome_15_FD_185939 | JGI IMG/M metagenome (GOLD analysis project Ga0256867, IMG submission 185939) | Soil microbial communities from uranium-contaminated site in the Upper Colorado River Basin, Wyoming, United States - RVT150D86 (HiSeq) ... | reverse complement strand
AGAGCAGCCGGAGCGCGTTCAGGAGCCAGGGATCGTCGAGCAGCGGCCGAAGCCAGGGCGCCAGGGCGGCCCCGAGGACCGGGAGCAGGTAGACCAGCCCGACCCCGGTCACCGCGATGGCGAGCTCGGCGACGGCGTAGGCGCGCACCGCGTTGCGCACGCGATCGCCGAATCGCGCGGCCAGCGCGTTGCCGAGAGCCAGGCCGCCCATGAAGCCGGCAAGCACCAGGCTCCCGGCCCAGATGCTGTTGCCGAACGCCAGTCCCGCCTGGCGAAACCACACCGTCTCGAAGATGAGGGCGGAAGCCCCGGAGATGAAGAAGACGGCGCAGAGGAGCGCGGTCACCATCAGGGTGCGACCGAGCTGTGCGTGTGGGTGATCTTCCAGCCCCGCCCATCCTCTCGGGGCACCAGCAGCACGGTGGCGCGCCCTTCCCGCGCGACCGCCTCGGTGAGCGAGATCCAGCGATACTCCACGTAGACCCACGCCAGCGCGGACCGCACGTCCAGGCGCGTCGAGGTAATGGCCACCTCGCCGCCGGGCTCGAGGCCGGCGAACCGCGGCGGCGCGTACCGCTCGACTCCGCCCGCGATGATGGTCGCTTCGGGGTCCCAGAGCGAATCGGCGGGCTCGAGACGGCGGTCGGCGTCGAGCGCCGCCGCGATCACCGCGGTGATCGGCTCTTCCAGGCTGCTCGGTGTGGCCGCCTCGATCAACGGGGTCCGCGTGACGGTAGTCGTACACCCGCCCAGACCGACGACGACGGCGAGCGCGCTACTCGCGATCGAGCGCATCGAGGACCCCCCAGACCAGGAGTGGCAGCAGGATCTCGTGATGTCCGGTGAGCTGCACGCCGGTGCCCCCCGCGAGCGTCGGCCGCTCGACCACATTCATGCGCGGCCGATAGTGGCGAATCATGTCGAAGTCCGCCGCCAGGAACCCCGTGGGGCTCCCGCTCCCGAGGTTGCGCGCCACAGTCAGCGCCTTGAGGAACACTTCGGGCATCTGGACCGCGCTGCCCCAGTTGAGCACTGCGCCACCCTCCTGGAGCGCCGGCAGCGAGCCGGCCAGGCGCCGGAAGTCCCGCATCGTGGTATCGCCGAGCGCGGCGCCGTTCGCGGTCGGGTGCTGATGGATGATGTCGGCGCCCGGCGCGGAATGAACGGTGACGGGCACTCCGGCTTCGTGGCAGGCGAGGAGAATCGAGGCCTCCCGCCCTGGCGCCTCCGCCCGCGCAGCCAGCGCGGAAGCCACGCCCTCTCCCAGGCCGAGCCCGTCCCGGTGCGCGGCGGCGATCGCGGCGTTCATTTCCCGTCCGGTTTCCTCCACCATGCCGAAGGTGCCGTCCGCGAGGCCGGGAGCCACGTCCTCGCTGGTGCCGCCGAATGCGGTGAGCTCGAAGTCGTGGATGGCCGCGGCGCCGTTCATGGCGATGTGGGTGATGATTCCCCTGGCGATCCATGCCCGGACCAGCGGGCCCAGGCCGACCTTGACCACGTGCCCGCCCAACAGGAGCACCACGCCCTTCCCGCTGCGCGCGGCGCCGGCCACATGCGCGATGACGGCCGCGAGATCGCGCGCGGCCAGGACATCGGGAAGGCTGAGCAGGAAATCGTGGAAGGTTGGGTTGCGCCCCGGTGGCACGGCGAGCAGTGAGGGGTCGACCTTGTTGCGCCGTCCGGCGAACGGCACGGTTCGGAGCCGGCTGGGATCCGCCTCCCGATAGGTCACCGTACGCTGTGGTCGGTGTCCGGGCTGCCGCTGCCGCCTGCATTCGCGATGCGCTTGAGGCGAAGCGTGATGGTGCCGAAGAGCTCCGACTTGATCTGGACCGGAATGCGCCGCGCGTCGTCGGTGAGCCAGATGCGCGCGTTGCTTCGCTTGGCGAAGGTGCCCTTGTCCCCGACCACGGGATTGATCACGAGACAGACCGCCTTCGTCCCATCGGGCAGCTCCATCGTCTCCCGCTTGAGCACGCTGATCGTGATCGGCCCCTTGTCCGGCCGGAAATACCGGTTAAAGGTGTACGTCTTGCCGACCGTGAGCTCGGTGGTCCGGATGAAATACAGGAACGAGGCATCGTCGAGCGGGTCCTCGACCGTCTCCTTCGCGCCGGCCACACCTTCCTGCCGGTAGAAGCCGGAATCGGGGAAGATCTCGTAGTCCCGGACGTACTCCTTGCTGTTCTCCTTGCTGTACTGCTCGTACCGCAGCGAGTTGAAGTCGTCGGTGGCGGTCCACGAGCTGAGCCGGCTCGTGATCTTGAACAGTGCGCTGGAGGATTCGAGCGTAAACTGGAAGTTCCACGCCGGCTCGGCGCGCACGGTGTCGATTCCCACCACCTCGATGGACGCCGAGCCGAGCGAGAGGATGCCGAGCTTGGCGGTGTACTCGAACCGCTCGCCCACGGCGAACGGTGGCGGAGCCGGAGGCCTGGCCGCGCCGGCCGTGGGGTAGGTGGACTGGAGGAGCATCAGCAGGATCAGGCCGCCCATTACGCCACTCCTTCCGCCGCGGTAGGGCGCGGACCGGAGCGGGGGACGTCCGGCAGCTTGAGGGCCCGGCCGGCTCGCCAGACCTGCTGCGCCGTGCCCCAGGGCTGCACCCGGCTCGGCCGGGTCCTGAGGTCGTGGCGCTCGACCACCTGGACTGTCTCGATCCGGCGGGCATGCTGGGCCGCGCGCGCGATGAGCTCCGCGCTGGCCGCCCATCCCTCGCTGGTCAGCAGGGTGGATGTCGGATGCCGGAGTGCGTTGCGGAGCGTCATCAGCCGGAACGCCGCGAAGCCGCTGACCATGTCGCGCACCCCGGCCACCCGCACCGCGCGGGGCAGAAGCATCGGCGCCCACCGGCGCACCATCCGGCGCCCGCGCGAAGGCTCACCTTCGACCGTAGTGGCTTCTCCGACGACGATATCCGCGCCGCTCTCCAGCTGCCGCACGAATTCCGGGAGATACCGCGGAGCGTGGGCAAAGTCGGCGTGCATCAGGATCAGGGCGTCCCGCTTGGGACGGTCGGTTCGCTCGAGCGCGAGGTGCACCAGCTCCTCGACCGAGCGCGCGTAGCCCCGGCGGGCCGGATGGCGGATCACCGTGAGGGGAAGGACCTTGGCGTACGGCTCGAGGACCTCGGCCGTGGTATCGGTCGATCCGTCGTCCACCACCAGCAGCTGATACTCGCGCGGAAACTCCTCGAAGATCCGGCGGATCTTCCAGAGCACGAGCCCGACCGTGGGGCCCTCATCGAAGCTGGGAATACAGACGTAAATCATTCCCCATCAACACGCTAAAGACCGAGAGAACGATACACGGCGCGCACCCCGTCCGCCATCGCTCGCGCGGTGAACCCCTCCACCCGGGCGGTCGCCGCCGTAATACAGGCCAGCCGCGCGCGCTCGTCCGTCAGGAGCCGGGCCACCCCCGCGGCGAGCGCACTGGTGTCATCGGGACTCACCTGGATCCCGGCGCCATTGGCGAGGAGCTCCGGGACGCCTCCCGCGCTGGTCGCCACCACCGGCGTGCCCAGCGCCATCGCCTCGAGAATCGCCGTGCCTAGCCCCTCGGCCCGGGTGGAGGTGGCGTAGACGTCGGCCGCGGCGATCAACCGGAGGGAGTCGTGCGGCTCGAGCCGGCCGACCAGCGAAACCCGAGCCTGGAGCTTCGACGCGTCGAGCCGAGCCCGAAGCGCCGAGTCGAGCGGCCCCTCGCCCGCGAGGGCCCAGTGCAGCGGGGGGAACCGTTCGGCGAGCTCGCGGGCGGCATCGAGGAGCAGGTCGGGAGCCTTGTCGCGATCGAGGGCGCCGGTCGAGACCACCAGGGCGCCGGCTTCAGGGAGCCCGAGCTCTTTCCGGATCCTGCCCGGGGAGACACCGCGCACCACGTCGAGGTCGATTCCCGAATGCACCAGGACGATTCGATCCCGCGCGACCCCGTCCTTCACCAGCTGATCGCGAACCGCGCCGGACACGGCGATGACGCGCTCCGCCCGGGTCCAGAGGCCGGCGCGCCGGAGCGGGAAAATCACCCGGCGGGTGACGATGAACGGCGTGCCGGTGAGCTGTGCGGCCAACCCCGCGAGGGTGAGGGAATGGGCATCGTGCGCGTGGAGGAGCGCCGGCTCTCGGCGGGCTTCGGCGATCGCGGCCGCCAGAGCCGGGGGCGACAGTCCGATATTCCAGCCGACCGTGCGGGTGGGGAGACGGGATTGAGTGAGCCGCTCCGCCAGCAGGGTGCCGGCGCCGGTGATGATGAGCTGCGGCACGGAGTCGGGCCGCCGGGACAGCTCCCGGGCAAGCAGAAACACCTGATTCTGTCCCCCGCGCCACTCCCGTCCCGACGCGACATGAATGACGCGGCGGGGGCCTTCGTTGGACGAACGCCTCACCGGCGCAGCGAGTCGGGGAAGATCGGGCAGCTCTGGTCTTCGAACTGGGTCACATCCGTACGGAGCCCGAGGAGTGGGAGTGTGCGCTCACCGACGCTCACCGTGCCGAGCTCGGGCGCGCCTTGGATGGGCTTGCCTTCATAGAGCAACACGCCCTGGGTGGACCCGTCGGCGCTCACCACCAGCACCCCGAAGCCCGGGACCGGCGTGGCCGGCATGGCGCCTTCGACCCCGATGACGAGCGTGACTGAATCGGTCCGGCCCACGATGGCGCGATACGCCTCCCCGAGGGCCATGCGCACCGGAATCACCTCGGGGAGGGAGGCCGGCGGCTCGCCGAGGACGCGTCCCTCGCGCGTAAACTCCTCGATCAGGAGACTCTGGCCCGCCACGGCGGCGATGCCGCAACCGTAGTTGCCGGATCGGGGGCCGGCGCAGGCCGAGAGGATCATGAGGAACGGCACGTATCGGCGCATGAGAGTCGCGGGGAGCGGGGAGTTAGGGAGGCTCGGCGGCCGGAATCGATTCCCAAAGATACAGCGCGGCAGTAACATTCGAATTCACCTGCCCGCCTCCCGGCTCATGGGTCTCGAAGAGCTACGCGCCCGTCTCGACAGTCTGCTGACCCGCCATGGCCTCGCCGCCGACCGATTCGAGCGTGCGGCAGGGCTCAAGGATGCGTTGGTCGAGCTCAAGGTGGCCATCGGGCAGGGCCGGGACGCGCGGGGCAAGGCCGAGCGCGAGCTCGAAGCGGAGCGGCTGCGCCTGATCGATGCGGAGCGCCGCGGCGGGCTCGCCGCGCAGATCGACGACGCGGAGACGGTCCGCATCGCCGCCGAGTTTACCGCCAAGCATCGGGACCGGGTCGAGCTGCTGGAGCGGAAGCTGGCGGTGATCCGCGACGAGCTCGCGTTCGCCGAACGGGAATATGAGAGCCTCTCGGGGCAGTACCGGTCGGCCCGGCTCGGTACCGATGCCCCGCCTCCGTCTCCCGGTCCCGGGTCCGCCGAGCTGGATCCCGAGCTCGACCGCGATCTGGACCGCCTTTCGTCCGAGGCCTCACGCGCCGCGCGGGATGCGGCGGTGCGGGCGCAGCTGGAGCACCTGAAGAAGAAGCTGGGCAAATAGACGGTGAGCGGTGAGCAGTGAGCGGTGAGCGGTGAACGGCGTGGGGACGGCTCTTCCCGCTCACCGCTTACCGCTTACCGCTCACCCAACAAGGAGTTGCCCTTGGCACGAGACGACGGGAACACCGGTGCGACCGTGACCGACGCGCCGCCGACGCTCGACACCCGGTTCTTCGGGCATCCGCGCGGGCTGTCGACCCTCTTCTTCACCGAGATGTGGGAGCGGTTCTCCTACTACGGGCTGCGGCCGCTGCTCATTCTGTTCATGTCGGCGGCTCTGCTCGACGGGGGGTTCGGGTTCGAGCGAACCCAGGCGTCGGCCATCGTCGGCATCTACGCGGCGAGCGTCTACCTCGCCTCGCTGCCCGGCGGGTGGGTCGCGGACCGGCTGCTGGGCCTGCGCCGCGCCATCATGGTCGGGGCGGTCTTGATTTCGCTCGGTCACCTTTCGATCGGCTTCGCGTCCCTGGCGCACAGCCGGGTGCCGTTCTTCCTGGGGCTGGTGCTGATCGTGATGGGCACCGGCCTGCTCAAGCCGAACATCTCGGCGATCGTCGGCGATCTCTACCCCGAGGGCGGCGCCCGGCGCGACGCCGGCTTCTCCATCTTCTACATGGGCATCAACACCGGCGCCTTCCTCGGGCAGCTGGTGACCGGCGTATTAGGGGAGCAAGTCGGCTGGCACTGGGGCTTCGGCGCGGCGGGCGCCGGCATGCTCCTCGGTCTGGCCGTCTTCGCGCTGCGCGCGCGCAAGACCCTGGGGAACCTCGGCATGGACATCACGCGGCACCCCGACCCCGAGGTCCAGGCGCGCCAGACCAGCCGCGGGAAGCTCGCCCTCGGCGCCGGCCTGACGATGCTGGCGCTCGTGGTCGTGCTGTCGGCGGCCGGGATCATCACCCTCGATCCGCAGGCCATCGGCCGGAACATGACCTATGTCCTGGTCGGCATGGCGCTGGTGTACTTCGTCACGGTGTTCGCCACCGGCGGACTCAACGGCGACGAGAAGAAGCGGGTCGTGGTGATTCTCGTCTTGTTCGTCTTCGCCGCCATCTTCTGGGCGGCGTTCGAACAGGCGCCGACGTCGCTCAACCTCTTCGCTCGCGACTTCACCGACCGGCAAATCGGCGGATTCGAGGTGCCCGCCACCTGGTACCAGTCGATCAACTCGGGATTCATCATTCTGCTCGCGCCGGTCTTTGCCTGGCTCTGGGTTGCCCTGGCGAGGCGAGGACACGATCTCTCGAGTCCCACCAAGTTCACGCTCGGGCTGCTCTTCGCCGCCATCGGCTTCGGCCTCATGATCCCCGCGGCGAACATGATCCTGGCCGGCGGTGCCGACACCCGCGTGTCGTCGTGGTGGCTGGTTGCGAGCTACTTCTTCCAGACCCTGGGCGAGCTCTGCCTGAGTCCGGTCGGACTCTCATCGATGACCAAGCTCTCCCCGCGGAAGTACGTCGGGCAGATGATGGGGATCTGGTTCCTCGCTACCGCGGTCGGCAACCTCATTGCGGGCCTCGTGGGCGGCGAGATCGATCCCGAGCGACTCGAGCAGACGCCGCGCCTGTTTACGCTCACCACCGCCTTTCTGGTGGGCGCGGCCGTGATCCTGGCCGCGTTGATCGTGCCGATTCGGAGAATGATGGCGACGGCGAAATAGCAATCGGGAGGGAAGAGGGAGGAGGGAGGAACTGCCCGGGAGGAGCTGTACCACCTGGGACGGGACTCCTGGCAGATCCGAAACCTGGCCGGAACGGCGGAATACCGGCTGGAGCTGGAGCGGCACCGCCTCGATTTGAAGGCCCTGCCGATGCCGGTGCGGTAGCCCTGCGGCCCGGGGTCCAATCGGGAAGATCCGGCCCTGCCAACCCGGGGGTCCCGGGCGGTCTCAATCCTAAGCAACCTTCATGTCGTTCTGACACAGCTTCGGGTCCGGCGGTGTGTCGGAACGTACCGATCCAGATTAGGGCCTTTGGCATGTATCTACCCGGCAACGAGATAGGGGACTTGGCGTTCGGCATAGTTCGTGATATTATCTTCGCCGTTGAGGACTCCCGGCCGCAGTCCAGTTGGCCGCGCGTTTCCTCGCTCAAGACGCCGAAAACCCGACGCCTGGCTGCATGCCTCTCTCCCTCCGGAGTAGGGGCGGCACGACACGTTTGATCTCGAGGATGCCCGGCCATCACTTCTCGCTCCGCAGTAATCGGCCCCCCCTTTGTGCTCTCCTCGGCGTTCGCCGCGGGGAGGTGTGGTTCAGCACGAGACCCGCGCCCGGCGACCGGGTGCAATGACGTTCACCTTTCAGTGAAGGATTCAGGCGACATGACGACCTCCACGCGTCTTCGCGCCATCCTCCGTGGGCTGGGTGTACTGAGCGTGTTCCTGGGGCTCACTGCCCAGGCGCATGCCCAGGCCACCTTCCGCGGGGTCGTGCGATCGGCCGGCGGCGAGCTGCTGGCTGGCTCCACCGTGGGAATTGGAGAGCTGCAGCTCCAGGTCCTCACCAACGCACAGGGCCAGTACGTCCTGACTGTTCCCGCGGCGCGGGTCAACAGCCAGGCGGTGACGCTGGCGGTGCGGGCCATCGGCTACAAGTCCCAGTCCCGCCTCATCGCCAGCCTGACCGCCGGCGAGCGCACCATCGACTTCGACCTCTCGCAGGACGTGAACCGGCTCGAGGAGATCGTGGTCACCGGGAATCTGGAAGGTGTCACCCGGGCGATGACACCCTTTGCCGTGGGCCGGCTCACCACGGAAGAGCTTCCGGTTCCCGCGGCTGATCCGCTGCGCGCGATCCAGGGCAAAGTGGCGGGCGTCCGGATTGCCAGCACCAGCGGGCGTCCGGGAACCACCCCGGAAATCCTGCTGCGCGGTCCCACCTCGATCAACGCCACCGGCCGCAGTCAGGAGCCGCTCATTATCGTCGACGGAACCGTCATGCACGTCGGCAGCCTCGAAGAGCTGGGCGGCCTCGACATCGAGTCGGTCGAGGTGGTGAAGGGCGCCGCGGGCGCCTCCCTCTACGGGACGCAGGCGGCCAACGGGGTCATCACCATCCGCACCAAGCGGGGCCTGACCGGCCAGGACGGCGTTCGCTTCAACGTCCGGACCGAATACGGCATCAGCGACCTGAACAGCATCAACTACGGCCAGCCCATCAATCACCATTTGCAGCTCGACGAGAGCGGCCAGCGGTTCTGCGTCAACGTGTCGGGCTCGCAGCCCTGCGCCCGCACTGTCGATTTCATGACCGAGATCCTGCGGATCAACAACGTGAACTCGGACACGGTCCGCACCCCGCAGCTCTTCACGTATAGCTCCGCGAACTCGCTCGAGCTCAGGAACATCTACCAGTCCCAGGTCTGGCCGGGCCAGCGCTACAATTCGCTCGCCCAGGCCGTCTCGCGGAATCCGACGGTGCTCACCGCCGTCGACGCGACCGGGCGGATCGGCACGGTGGGCTTCTACGTCAGCGGGCAGTACACCGACGAGGCCGGTGCCATCCTGGGTATCGACGGCATCCAGCAGCGGCGGGCCCGGGTCAACCTCGACTACAACGCCCGGTCCGACCTCAAGTTCTCGATCAGCACGATGTACGACAACGTGAGCAACGACCTGCGGAACGGCGGCTCCTCGAACGGGAGCATCTTCGGCCAGCTCCTCCGTGGCGCGCCGGCCGGCACCAACTACGCCGCCATCGACACCCTGGGCCGGCCGATCGTCCGGGGCGGTGGCGCCAACATCCGGGGCAGCGGCAACGGCGGCGGCACGCTGCTCTACGACGTCGATACTCGGGTCAACAAGCGCACCTCGAACCGGTTCCTGGGCAGCATCACCGGCACTTACTACCCTGCCTCGTGGGCCAGCTTCGAAGCCGTCTTCGGGTATGACAACCGGAGCCGGCTCGACAACGACTGGTTCCCGATCGGCTACCGTACCTTCACGATCGTGCCGACGCTCAACGGCGGGCAGCAGACGCTGGACAACCGGTCCCAGGAGGCCTATAACGCGTCGCTGAGCGCCACCTTCCGGAAGGAGATCGCCAGCGAGCTCAACGCCAAGCTCGCCTTCCGCGGCGGCTACGATTACGACCACCTCCAGACCGACAACAACGGCGGCGACATCTACCGGGTCGTCGACGTGTTCCAGCTCGACAATACCACCACGAACTTCACCAGCGAATCCTCGTCCCAGACCATCAAGAACGTCGGTCTTTCCGCCGCGACGACCCTGGACTACAAGGACCGTTACGTCCTCGAGGGCTCGTTCCGGTACGACGGCAGCTCGCTGTTCGGCACCGGCCACCGCTGGGCGCCGTTCGGGCGGGTCTCCGCCGTGTGGCGGGTGTCCGAAGAAGACTTCTGGAACATCGGCTTCATGAACCAGTTCCGGCTTCGTGGGTCGCGGGGCACCGCGGGCTCCACGCCCCGGTTCACCGCGCAGTACGAGACCTACAACGTCTCTGCCACGGGCATCACCCTTGGCCAGGCGGGCAACTCGCAGCTCCGCCCCGAGACCACGATCGAATACGAGTTCGGCACCGACTTCGAGCTGTTCAACCGGATCGGCGTCGACTTCACCTACGCGCATGGAACCACGAGGGATCAGATCCTCAACGTCAATACCCCGGCGGCGCTGGGTTTCTCCACCCAGTGGCAGAACGCGGGCACCCTGACCAACGAGACGTTCGAAGTGGGCGTGACCGTACCGGTCATGAACAACAGGAGCCTCTACTGGCAGATGCGCGGCACCTGGGACCGCACCCGAACCCACATCAGCGAGCTGTTCGTTCCCGAGTTCGTTTTCCAGGGCGGCACCGCGCAGGGTACCGGCACGCAGTTCCGCATCACCGACAGCAGGGAGAAGAGCAACGGCTTCCAGTTGAATCGCTACGGCAACATCTGGGGCCGGAAGTTCCTCACCAAGTGCAGCGAGCTCCCGGCGTCGGTCCAGGGCGATTGCGGCGGGGCCACCTCGAGCTACCAGGTCAACGACCAGGGATACCTGGTGTGGGTCGGCTCGGGCAACTCCTGGCGCGACGGCATCACCAAGAACCTCTGGGGCACGGTGTTGCCGAGCGGCCAGAGCCCATGGGGGGCCCCACTCAGCTTCGGGCACCCGATCGTGGACCGCCCCCTGGCGGGCGAGCCGGGCGCGGGAACCGGGACAGACCAGATCATCGGGAACGTGTTCCCGGACTTCCGATTCACTTTTACCAACGACGTCCAGTACAAGCGGCTGACCCTGTACACCCTGATCGACGCCACCATCGGCAACGAGATCAACAACCAGGCCGAGCAATGGGGCCTGTTCGACTTCAACAGTGCCAACTTCGACCGGGGCGCTTCCACTATCGAGACCGCCAAGCCGGTGGGCTATGGCTGGCGGGTCGGCCCGCCGGAGAACGGCGCCGGCACCGGCGGGTTCTACGACGTCCTCGGACCCAACAACTACAGCGTGGAAGACGGCTCCTACGCCAAGCTCCGCGAGGTCAGCCTCACCTACAAGGTGGGGCACATCGGCGGGGTGGGCGACTGGACCCTAGGATTGGTTGGCCGCAACCTGTTCACCGTCACCAACTACTCCGGGCTCGATCCCGAAGTGGGGTCCAACGGCGGCAGCACGACCCAGGGCACCGGGTCCGGCATCATCAACGCGACGGATGCGTTCGGATTCCCGAACCTCCGTACGTTCACGTTCTCACTCTCCACGCGCTTCTAGGAGCCGTACGTGACGATCCGATCCTTTATCCGATGCGGCGTGCTCGCGGGGGCGGTCGGCCTCGGCGCGTGCGACCTCGTGGTGACGAACCCCAACAACCCCGATACCGAGCGCGTGCTGGCCCGGCCGTCGGACGTTGAGGCGCTGCTGGGCGGGCAGTATCTCCGCTGGCACATCGGCACCTATGGCAACAGCATCTCGAGCATCCTGGGCATGGCCAACGTGCTCTCGTTCGAGAACTACTCCACCCTGGCCAATAACGGCCAGGGCCAGGTCATCAGCATCCCGCGCCCGATCCTGAACAACGCGATCGGCAACGGGTTCGCGGCCGAGCACCGGCGGAACTACTTCATTCAGAGCGAAGTGACCCGCATCGCCTCGACGGTGATGGCCCAGCTCGACGCCGGTCTCACGCTGGGCTCCGAAGCGCAAGACAACCGGGCCCGCGCCTTCGCGCAGTTCGTGCGCGGGCTTTCGCTCGGGTATCTCGCCCTGTTCTACGATTCCGCAGCGGTGGTCACGCCGGAAATGACCACGGAAGATCCGGGTGAGCTGGATGGGTATCAGGGTGTAATGGCGGCGGCGCTCGATGCGCTACAGAAGAGCATCGACCTGGCCAGCGCCGGCGGCGCCGGATCCAACGGGTTCCCGCTCCCGGGAACCTGGATTCCGGGGCCGACGGTAATGTCGTCGGCTGAGTTCGTCCGCCTGGCTCGGAGCTACCGCGCGCGGTTCCGCGCCAACGTCGCCCGGAATCCGGCCGAACGGGCCGCGGTCGATTGGGACGCAGTGATCGCCGACGCGCAGAACGGCATCACCGCCGACCACGAGAACGAGATGAGCACCACCACGGGCCCCTTCTTCCAGTGGATCCGGCAGTGGAACGGCTTCGGACTCTGGCACCAGATGTCGCCGTTGGTCATCGGCATGGCGGACAAGTCCGGGTCGTATGCCGAGTACACCGCGCAGAACCTGCTTCAGAATCCGAACGCCTCCGTCGGACCGTTCTTCATGATCACCGACGACCTGCGGTTCCCGCAGGGCGCCGATCGTGCCGAGCAGCAGGCGGACGTGGCCTTGCCCTGCCCGCAGACCGGCTGCGGCCAGCGGTACTTCCGCAACCGGCCGACCGGCAACGACCAGCTCACCGGAGCGGCGTGGGGCTGGAGCCAGTACGACAACGTCCGCTTCCACTCCTGGCACCAACTCGGCGATCCCGGGAAAACGGCCGGGAACGGGCTGCTGCCGTTCTTCACCAAGGCCGAGCTCGACATGCTCGAGGCCGAGGGGCACATCCGAAAGAGCAACTTCGCCGCCGCTGCCGTGCTCATCAACAAGACGCGCACCGCGAACGGACTCGCCGCCATCACTGCGCTCGACGGGACCTCTCCGGTTCCCGGCGGGGACGCCTGCGTGCCCAAGGTACCGTCGGGAACGACCGTATCCTGCGGCAACATGATGGAGGCCATGAAGTACGAGAAGCGCATCGAAACCAACATGACTCACTTCGCGCCGTGGTTCCTCGACGGGCGCGGATGGGGTGACATCGCCGAGGGCACCGGCATCTGCTGGGCGCCCCCGTACGAAGATCTTCAGGCCCGCGGTCGCTCCGCGACGATCTACAGCACCGGCGGCGCCGGCGCCGGCAACACGTGTACTGCCGCGAAGGGCGCGTACGGCTGGTGATGCATCGGCGTGTGGTCCGGTTCTGCAGCGTTGCTTTAGCGGGCTTCCTGATGGCGGGCTGCTACACGTTCCAGCCCGTCATCGGGCCGGTCCCCGATGTCGGCAAGCAGGTCGCCTTTGATATCAATGACGCCGGCCGGGTAGCTCTGGGCCGTGCCATGGGGCCCGAGATCGGGCAGGTCGAAGGGCTCCTGATGGAGAAGAACAACGGCGGTTATCTCCTGGCTGTCTCCACCGTCAGGTTGCTCAGAGACGGAGGCGAGCAGGTCTGGACCGGCGAGCAGATCCGGCTTCAGACCGAACACGTTGGACCTGCGTACGAGCGCAAATTCTCCACCGGACGTTCGATCGGGCTCGGCGCTGTTTTCGTGGGGGCCTTTACCGGCTTCATGTTGAGCCGGTCCCTCATCGGGCTGGGAAATGAAGGTTCGAACGGAGAGGATCCCCCCCCCGGCGACACCCGCCTGGGCCGTCCCTGAGATTGATCTTTCGGTTTGGCACCTCAACCTCTATGGAGTCCGTGATGCGGCCCATTTTCAAGCTTTCGATGTTCTGCCTCGCCGTCGGTATCGGCACAGGGTGTAAGCCGGAGGAGATCATCATCACCGAGGACATCCCCACCGCGGGTGTCCGGTTCGTCCACGCGGTTCCGGATACCGGGGCAATGGACTTCCGGCCGGTGGACATCGTGGAAAACACCCACTTCTACTCGGTCGGGTTCAGGGGCACGGCGCTCCTGTACTACAAGAATGCCCGGGCCGGGGCGCGGAATTTCCGGCTATTCATGGCCAGCACCGACCAGGCCGTCGCCACGACGGTGGTGGCGGATGTCAACGTGACCCTCGAGGCGGGCAAGAACTACACCTTCATTGCCTGGGGCTACGCGCGGCCAGGGTCGAGCCCCGGCATGCAGCTCACCGTTCTCAACGACGATCCGGCTGATCCCGGCTCGCAGGTGGCGCTCCGCCTCGTCAACGCGGCCGCCGGCCTCGGCGCGCTCGACGGACGGCAGTACCCGGACGGTGGAACGGCGCCGGGCGCCGCGACCTGGGCGGCAGTGCCCGAGCTGAGCGCCTCCGCGTACGTCCAGTCCCCGACCGGCGCGATCCGGTACAATGTGACGCCGGCCGGCGGCGGGACCGAGCTGTTCGCGGACGCCCTGGCCCTGGCCGGCACGGCGGCGACGGTCGACCTCGATGCCACCCCGGGAACCACCGTGGCGGGCTCGGCGGTGAGCGGGTTCATCTTTCCCCGCTCGGTGGCAGGCAGCGCCGCTGCCAACTTCACCACTCCGGGCGTCGTCTTCGTCTGGGATCGCCGCCCGCCGCGTCCACCAGGCGTCTAGCCGGTTGGTTTCGAAATTGCGACAACCTGGGCCGCCGGTCACTCGGCGGCCCTTGTCGTCGTAGAGCTACAGCCCGGTGCTCTGGTTCACGCGGGAGGCGCGGAGGCGCGGAGACGCGGAGGCAGGAAGGCCGTTGACAATGCGATGCAGCCCTTCCCGCAGGGTCGCTGCGCCAAAGTTTGATGATCTCGTCCAGCTCTCGCATTTCCGTGCTCCTCCGCGCCCTCCGCGTGAGCCTGTCGGATTCCACCTTACCTCCCCGTCCCTCGGGGAGGCACAGCCATACGGTCGCAGGCCGTATCTTTGTTTTGCAGGAACTAGCGAACCTCGGCAGGAGCATGACTATGACAGTTCGATCGGGATTGCTGGCGGCTTGCCTGGCCGCCGGCTGGCTGCTCCTGGCACCGGCGGAGGCCCTCGCGCAGAAGAAGCGGCGCGACGTCATCACCCGGGAGGAGATCCTCCAGTCCTCCCACAAGGAGCTGGATCTCCATCGTGCTGTCCGGAGTCTCCGGCCGCATTTCCTGGCTCCCCCAAGGGGTCAGCGAACGCTGGGAGCGGCGCCTCCGGCCCCGGTAGCGCTGTATATCGACAACGCCCGTTCAGGGGACCTCAACAGCCTCAAGGACGTTGCAGCCCTCGCCGTGCAGGAGGTGAGGTATCTCGAGCCGTCCAAGGCCCAGGAGAGATTCGGGATGACCCACAGTGGAGGGGCCATCCTGGTGACACTCTTCAAGGGTCCGAAGCCGCCTCAGTAACGCCGCCCCCGAGTCAGGGCCGCGGAGCAGGGGCACCGGTCACCACCCGGATCCTGACCGATCCGGGTGGTGCGCCGGCCTGGCGGGCGCTGTCGGCCAGGGCGCGCAGGCCCCGGAACACGGCAGGTGAGCCACCGCGGTCCAGGGCGGCGTCCGCCTCCCGCGCCGCCTCCTCGTATTGCCCCAGCGCCAGACGGGCGGCCACGAGATGC
>Ga0256867_10000510_pt1 | contig 15294 bp, 22 predicted proteins | sample RVTome_15_FD_185939 | JGI IMG/M metagenome (GOLD analysis project Ga0256867, IMG submission 185939) | Soil microbial communities from uranium-contaminated site in the Upper Colorado River Basin, Wyoming, United States - RVT150D86 (HiSeq) ... | reverse complement strand
CTTGAGGCGGACGCGCCGGTGGCGGCGCTCGCGGGCCTGTCTCACGGTCAGGGTCGCCATGGCCTACTACGCTCGCTTTCCGACCTTGCGGCGGACGTACTCGCCGGCGTAGCGGATGCCCTTGCCCTTGTACGGCTCCGGCGGGCGGACGGCGCGCACCTCGGCGGCGACCTGCCCGACCCGCTGCTTGTCGATGCCCTTGACCACGATCTGGGTCGGCTGCGGCACCTCGAAGCTGATGCCCTGCGGCGCCTTCTTCACGACCGGATGGGAGTAGCCGACGTTCAGCTCGAGGTCGGCGCCGCGCAGGCCGGCCCGGTAGCCGACGCCCTGGATCTCGAGCGCCTTCTCGAACCCCTTCGTCACGCCCTCGACCATGTTGGCCACCAGCGTCCGCGTGAGGCCGTGCAGCGCCCGGTCCTCCCCGCGCTCCGTCGGGCGCGTGACGACGATCTCGCCGTCGCGCTGCTCGATGGCGATGCGCTGGGGCACCTGCTGCGAGAGCTCTCCGAGCGGGCCGTTGATCATCACCCGGCCAGGGGAGAGCGACACCGAGACGCCGGCGGGAACTTCGATGGGCTTGTTTCCGATTCTCGACATGCAGCTACCAGACGAAGCAGAGGACCTCGCCGCCGACGCCGAGCTCCTGCGCCGTCCGGCTGGTCACGAGACCCCGGGACGTGGACATGATCGCCGTGCCCATCCCGCCGAGGACGCGCGGGAGGCGGTCCTTGCGGGCGTAGACGCGGCGTCCGGGCTTCGAGATGCGGCGCAGGTCGGTGATGACGCGCTCGCGGCTCCGCCCGTACTTGAGCTCGACGATCAGGGTATCGAAGGCCTCGCCGGTCTCGACGCGGTAGCCCTTGATGTAGCCCTCGTCCTCGAGCACGCGGGCGATCTCGACCTTCACCCGGGACGCCGGCATCGCGGCCTCCTCGTGGAGGGCCCGGTTGGCGTTCCGGATGCGGGTGAGCATGTCGGCGATGGGGTCGTTCAGCATTTCGGTACCTCTTCCGTTACCAGCTCGACTTGGTCATGCCGGGGATGAAGCCCTCGTGCGCGAGCTCGCGCAGGCAGATCCGGCAGAGACCGAACTTGCGGTACACCGCTCGCGGGCGCCCGCACCGGTTGCACCGGCTGTAGGCCCGTGTCTTGTACTTCGGCGGGCGGGCTGCCTTCGCGATCAGGCTCTTCTTGGCCATGCTTCTCCTACCTCTCCTGGTCCTCGGTGCGGAACGGGAGCCCGAGCCCGCGCAGGAGCGCGAGGCCCTCCTCGTCCGTGGCCGCCGTGGTCGTGATCACGACGTCGAGGCCCCGGACCTCCTGGATGTCGTCGTAGTTGATCTCCGGGAAGATGATCTGCTCGCGGATCCCGATCGAGTAGTTGCCGCGGCCGTCGAAGCTCCGCGGCGAGAGGCCGCGGAAGTCCCGGATGCGCGGCAGGGCGATCGAGACGAGCCGGTCGAGGAACTCGTACATGCGCACGCCGCGCAGCGTCACCTTGGCGCCGATCGGCATGCCCTCGCGGATCTTGAAGCCGGCGATCGACCTCTTCGCGCGCGTGATCTGCGCGCGCTGGCCTGTGATCGTCGTCAGCTCCTCGACGGCGTTGTCGAGCGCCTTGGCGTTCGTCTTCGCCTCGCCGACGCCCATGTTCACCGTGATCTTCTCGATGCGGGGGGTGCGCATGATCGAGCTGAGCTCGAGCTGCTCGGCGAGCTGGGGCCGGAGCTCCTGCTCGTAGCGCTGCTTCAGCCGGGCCACGTATGCCTTCTCCGTCGTCGCGGCCATCAGCGGTCGAGCACCTCCCCGCAGTCGGCGCGCTTGCAGACGCGGACCTTGACGCGGCCGTCCTTCGAGTCGCGGTACTCGTAGCCGACCCGCGTCGCGCGGTTGCAGGTCGGGCAGACGACCATCACGTTCGAGACGTCGACCGGGGCCGACAGCTCGAAGATGCCGCCGGGCTGGATCTGCGTCTGGCCCATCCGGCTCGAGTCCTTCATCGGGCGCGGGCGGCGGTGGCGGTGCACCGTGTTCAGGTTCTCGACGAGGACGCGCCGCTTCTTCGGGTCCGCCTCGATGATGCGGCCCTGCTTGCCCCGGTCCTTGCCGGAGAGGATCTGCACGACGTCTCCCTTCCGCACCTTCATCGTCTGTGCCATCTAGAGCACCTCCGGGGCGAGCGACACGATCTTCATGAAGTTCTTCTCGCGCAGCTCGCGCGCGACCGGCCCGAAGATGCGGGTGCCGCGCGGGTTGTTCTGCGCGTCGATGATGACGGCGGCGTTCTCGTCGAACGCGATCGAGGTGCCGTCGTTCCGCCCGAACGGCTTCTTCGTGCGGACGACGACGGCCTTCACGACCTCGCCCTTCTTGATCGTCCCCTGCGGGGTGGCCGTCTTCACCGTCCCGACGATCACGTCGCCGACGCGCGCGTAGCGGCGGTGGGAGCCACCGAGCACGCGGATGCAGAGGAGCGTGCGGGCTCCCGTGTTGTCGGCGACGCGGAGCCGAGATTCCTGCTGGATCACGGACGGTCACCTCCCTCGCAGATCGTGCTCTGCGCAGGCGAAAAGCGAGCATCCCAAGGACGCAGGGCGCGCTCGTAGCCGGAGGCTACGGGCGCAACCGAGGCCGCCGCGAGGCGACGCTTTGCAGCCTGCCGCAGAGTGCGAGATGTGAGGGTGGGGGCCGTCATCGTCACTACTTCGCTTCCTCGAGGACCTCGGCGAGGCGCCAGAACTTCGTCCTGGACAGCGGCCGGGTCTCGACCACGCGGACGACGTCGCCGAGCTTCGCGACGTTCGCCTCGTCGTGAGCGTGGAGCCTCGTCGAGCGGCGGACGATCTTCTTGTAGACCGGATGCGGCTTCACGGTGTCGACGCGGACGACAATGGTCTTGTCCATCGCGGCCGAGACGACGATGCCGCGGCGCTCTTTGCGCGCACCGCGCGCGTGCTCGGGCTTGGGCAGGCGGGTAATCGGCTTGCGCTCGGCCGGCTTCTCGCGCTTCGGCTTCGAGCGCTGCCGGCGGTCGGCGCGGGACACGCGCTTGCGCTTCTTCTTCGGCTCGGGAGGGGCTGCCTCGGCCTGAGCCTCGGCGGCCGGCGCCTCGGCGGGCGCCTCCTCGGCCTCGGCGGCAGGCTCTGCCTCCGCCGCGGGCTCGTCCGCGGGCGGCTCCTCGGCGGTCGGCTCCTCGGCGGGAGCCTCAGACTCCGCCTCGGCCACGGGCTCGGGCGCCGGCTCCTCGGCCGGCTCCTCCGCGGGGGCCTCCTCGGCGGCAGGGGCCTCCTCGGCCGCGGGCTCCTCGGCGGGAGCCTCCTCGGCGGCGGGCGCGGCCTCAGCCTCGGCCTTGGGGGCCTCCGGCTCCTCGGCCGGGGTCTCCTCGGCCTGCCCCTGCGTCTCTTCCTCGGTCTTCCTCGGTCGGGCCATCTACCTTCTCTCCAGCGAGTTCTTCCGCTCCGCCTGGATCGTCAGGATCCGGGCGATGTCGCGCTTGGCGAGCGACAGGCGCGAGGTCGCGTCGAGCGCCCCGGTCGCCATCTGGAAGCGGAGGTTGAACAGGTTCTCCCGGCTCTCGGCGAGGCGCTTCACGAGCTCCTCGTCGGACAGGTCTCTGAGCTCCTTAGCCCTCAAAGAGATCAGCCTCCCACCGAATCACGGGGGAACCCAGGGTTCCCCCGTGGGCCCCCTCCTTAAGGGGCTGCATCGACTTAGCCCTCAAAGAGATCAGCCTCCCGGCGTACGAACTTGGTCTTCACGGGCAGCTTCATGCCGGCGAGGCGCATGGCCTCGCGCGCGAGCGGCTCCGACACGCCGGAGAGCTCGAACATGACGCGCCCCGGCTTGACGACGGCCACCCAGTGCTCGGGCGAGCCCTTGCCGGAGCCCATGCGGGTCTCGGCGGGCTTCTGCGTCACCGGCTTGTCCGGGAAGACGTTGATCCAGACCTTACCGCCACGCTTGATGTGACGGGTCATGGCGATGCGGGCCGCCTCGATCTGGCGGTTGGTCACCCAGCCGGCGTCGAGAGACTTGAGCCCGAAGTCGCCGAAGTGCACCTGCTGCTGCCCCTTGGCGGTGCCCCGCCGGCGCCCGCGCTGCTGCTTGCGGTACTTGGTCTTGCGCGGCATCAGCATTACGACTCAGCCCCCGTGTCCTCGGTCGGCGGCGCCTCGGGCGTCTGGGCCTCCGGGGCCGGCGTGTCCGCGGGCGCGGGCTGCTCGGGCGGAGCGGCCTCGGCCTGAGGCTGGTCCTGCGCCTGCTGCTCCGGCGCCTTCTGCTCCGGCGCCTGCTGCTGCGGGCGCTCGCCCTCGCGGCCGCCCTGGCGGCGGCGCTGACCGCGGCGCGGCCGGCCCACGGGGCCGAGCCCCTCGCGGTCGCCCCCACCGCGGCGGCCGCCCTGGCCGGCGGCTCCGAGCCCGTCGCGGCGGCCGCCCCGGCGGCGGGCCTGGTCCTGCTCGCCCAGCCGGCCGGCGGTGCCCTGCTCGCCCGTGTCGAAGCCCTCGGGCATGATCTCGCCCTTGTTGATCCAGACCTTGACCCCGATGCGGCCGAAGGTCGTCTTGGCCTCGGCGAAGCCGTAGTCGATGTCGGCGCGCAGCGTGTGCAGCGGGACGCGCCCCTCGGAGTAGGTCTCCGAGCGGGACATCTCCGCGCCGCCGAGGCGGCCGCCGCACGTGATCTTCACGCCCTTCGCGCCCGACCGGATGGCCGAGGCGAGTGAGCGCTTCATCGCGCGCCGGAAGCTCACGCGGTTCTGGAGCTGCTCGGCGATCGACTGCGCCACGAGCTTGGCGTCGAGCTCGGGCCGCTTGATCTCGTTGATGTTGATCTGGACGTTCTTGTGGGTCATGCCGTGGACCTCGCGCCTGAGCGCGTCCACCTCGGCGCCGGACTTGCCGATGACGATTCCCGGCCGCGCCGTGTAGATGTCGATCGTGATCCGCTGCTTGTCCTTGCGGATGAGGATGTCCGAGAGGCCCGCGTGACCCAGCTTGCCGTAGATGTGGTCGCGGATCTTGACGTCCTCGATGATGTAGGACGGGAACTCCTTCGCGCCCGTGTACCAGTTCGACTTCCAGTCGTGGATGACGCCGACGCGCAAGCCGCCGGGATGGATCTTCTGACCCACTAGCCTTCGCTCCCCTCGTCGCTCTCGGTCGTCTGCTTCCTGCGGGTGGTCTTCGGCTTCGGCTCGGCCTCGCCCTCCGGCTCGGCGGTCTCCGCCTCGGCCTTCGGCTTCGCGGCGCGCGTGCGCTTCGGCTTGGGCGCCTCCTCGGCCTCGGCCTCCGCCTCGGGCGCCTCCGGCTCCTCGGCCTTCTTGCGCGGAGCGCGGGTGCGCTTCTGCTTCTCCTCGGCGGACGGCGCCTCCTCGGCCGGAGCCTCCTCGACCGCGGGCTCCTCGATGGCCTCGACCTCGGCGCCCGTCTCGTCGACCGTGATCGGCTCCGGCTCCTCGGTCAGCGTCACGGGAGCGGGGCGCTCGATCGGCGCCGGGATCTCCTCGCCGGCCGGCGGCGCGAGCGCGATGGTGATGTGGCACGTGCGCTTCTTGATCCGCCCGACGCGCCCGCGCGCCCTCGCCTTCCAGCGCTTCAGGGTCGGGCCGGCGCCGACGTAGGCGTTGACGACGTAGAGCTCGTCGGAGTCGAGCCCGTGGTTCGCCTCGGCGTTCGCAGCGGCGGAGTCGAGCACCCTGCGGACGTCGCGCGCGGCGTCCCGCGTCATGAACGCGAGGATCGTCCGCGCCTCCGGCACGGTGCGGCCGCGGATCTGGTCGACGATCAGCTGGGCCTTGCGCGGGGCCGTGCGCACGTAGCGCGCCTCCGCGCGAACCTCGGAGCGTGTCTCCACGGTCGCCATTACTTGCGCTTCACCTCGGTCTTGCGGTCGCCGGAGTGACCGCGGAAGAGCCGCGTGGGCGCGAACTCGCCCAGCTTGTGGCCGACCATGGACTCGGTGACGAACACGGGCATGTGGCTCTTGCCGTTGTGGACGGCGATCGTGTGCCCGACCATCTCGGGGAAGACCGTGGAGGTGCGTGACCACGTGCGGAGCGGCCGCTTCTCGCCGGTCTCGTTCATCGTCTCGATGCGCTTCATGAGGGCCGCCTCGACGAACGGTCCTTTCTTGGAAGATCTACTCACGCGTGTCCTTTCGTTCTCCACCCGAGCGGAGCGAAGGGTCAGAATCTGCTCCCGGGAAAATGCGCAGCATTTTTCCGGGCATTAGCGCCTTTCCTTTCCGCGGCGGCGGCCGCGGACGATGAGCTTGTCGGACTCCTTGTGCTTGCGGCGGGTGCGCTTGCCGAGCGTGGGCACGCCCCAGGGCGTGACCGGGTGGCGGCCCCCCTTCGACTTGCCCTCGCCCCCGCCGTGCGGGTGGTCGACGGGGTTCATGGCGGAGCCGCGTACGGTCGGGCGCTTGCCCAGCCAGCGGCTGCGGCCCGCCTTGCCGCCGGAGATGTTCTCGTGGTCGGTGTTCCCGACCTGGCCGACGGTGGCGCGGCACGTGAGCGGCACGCGGCGCATCTCGCCGGAGGGCAGGCGCAGGACGCCGTGCCCTTCGTCCTTGGCGACGAGCTGGATGCCGGAGCCGGCGCTTCGCGCGAGCTGGCCCCCGCGGCCCGGCTTCAGCTCGACGTTGTGGACGAGCGTGCCGGTGGGGATGTTCGCGAGCGGGAGCGCGTTGCCGGGCTTGATGTCGGCCTCGGGGCCGGACTCGACCTGCGCGCCGACGCGCAGCCCCGCGGGCGCGAGGATGTACGCCTTGGCGCCGTCCGCGTAGTGGAGGAGCGCGATACGGGCCGACCGGTTCGGGTCGTACTCGATCGCGGCCACCTTCGCCGGGACGCCGTCCTTCTTGCGCTTGAAGTCGATCACGCGGTAGCGGCGCTTGTGCCCGCCGCCCTGGTGGCGCGTGGTGATGCGACCCTGGTTGTTGCGGCCGCCCCTGCGCTGCACGGGCTCGAGCAAGCTCTTCTCCGGCTCGGTCTTCGTGACCTCCTCGAAGGTCGAGACCGAGCGGAAGCGCCGGCCGGGGCTCGTGGGCTTGTACTTTCTCAAAGCCATGGCTAAACGGCTGCTCCTTCGAAGATCTCGATCTTGTCGCCGGGGCGGAGCTGGACGATGGCCTTCTTCCAGCCCGGCTTCGTCCCGCGCGTCCAGCCGCGGCGCTTCGGCTTCGGCTGCACCTTGAGGACGTTGACGGAGACGACCTTGACGTCGAAGAGCTCCTCGACGGCCTGGCGGATCTGGGTCTTGTGCGCCTTCGGATGCACCCGGAACGAGTACTTGTTGTCCTCGATCAGGCTGTAGCTCTTCTCCGAGACGACGGGCGTGATGATCACCTGGCGCGGGTCGAGGCTCATGTGCGATCACCTCCGGTGCAGATCGTGCTCTCGGGCCGCGAAAAGCGAGCGTCGCAAGGACGCAGAGACTGTTCGTAGCAGGAGGCTACGGACGCGACCGAGGACGCCGCGAGGCGACGCTTTGCAGCGGCTCCGAGAGTGCGAGATGTGGCGGAGGGGGTCGCAATCACTTGGAGTTCACCTCCGTGACGCGCTCGAGGGCGTTCTCGGTGGCGAGCACCGAGCGGGCCCAGACGATCGCGCCGACCTCGAGCTCGGACGGCTCGAGGATGAGGACGCGCGCGAGGTTGCGGAAGCTCTTGACGAACGTCTCCTCCTCGGGCTGCGCGATCACGAGGAGCGGCAGGTCGGCACCCCACGCGGCGAGGAGCGCAGCAGCCTCCTTCGTCGACGGTTGCTCGAAGGCGCCGCCGTCGATCATGGCGAGCGTGCCCCGCTGCGCGTGGCCGGAGAGCGCCGCGCGGAAGGCGGCGCGGTGGGCCTTGCGGTTCACCTTGAGCTGGTAGCTCCGCGGCTGGGGGGCGAAGGCGACGCCGCCGCCCGTCCACTGCGGCGCCCGGGTCGTGCCCGCGCGGGCACGGCCGGTGCCCTTCTGGCGCCACGGCTTCGAGCGTCCGCCGGAGACGAGCCCGCGCGTCTTGGCGGACTGCGTGCCGGAGCGCGCGGCCGCGGCCTCGGAGCGCACGGCCTCGTGGACGAGGTGCGGCTTCACCTCGGCGGCGAACACCGCCTCGGCGAGCGTGACATCCTTCGCCTTCTTGCCCGACAGGTCGAGCATCGGTGCCTTGGGAGCCGCCATTACCTGGAGTCCTCCCGGACGACGACGTAGCCGTTCTTGTGCCCGGGCACCGCGCCCTTGACGAGAAGCAGGTTCTGCTCGACATCGCGGTCGACGACGGTGAGCCCGAGCTGGGTCACCCGCTTCGCGCCCATCTGGCCGGCCATCTTGATCCCCTTGAAGACGCGCGAGGGCGTCGCCGAGGCACCGATCGAGCCGGGCTTGCGGACGTTGTGCGAGCCGTGGGTGACGGGGCCGCGGCTGAAGTTGTGCCGCTTGATCGTCCCCTGGAAGCCCTTGCCAATCGAGACGCCGGTGACCTTCACCTTCTCGCCGGGCTCGAAGGCCTCGACGGTGACGGTCTCGCCGGCGGCGAGCTCGCTCGGCCCGCGCAGCTCGACGAGCCGGCGGTGCGGGCCGACCTTCGACTTGGCGAGATGCCCGAGCTCGGGCTTCGTGAGCTTGCGCTCGGGCACCTCGTCGAAGGCGATCTGGACGGCGTCGTAGCCGTCGGCCTCGACGGTCCGCACAGCGACCACGGGGCAGGGCCCCGCCTCGATCACCGTCACGGGCGTGAGCACGCCGGTCTCCTCGTCGAAGACCTGCGTCATGCCCAGCTTCTTGCCGACGATGCCTTTCACGACTCCTCCGGCCTCACAGCTTGATCTCGATGTCGACGCCGGCAGGGAGATCCAGCCGCATCAGGGAGTCGACCGTCTTCGGGGTCGGCGAGTGGATGTCGATCAGGCGCTTGTGCGTGCGCACCTCGAAGTGCTCACGGGAGTCCTTGTCCTTGAAGGGGCTCCGGATCACCGTGTAGACGTTCTTCTCGGTGGGCAGCGGGACCGGACCGGTGACGGTGGCCCCGGTGCGCTGCGCCGTCTCGACGATCGACAGCGCCGACCGGTCGAGCTGGGTGTGGTCGTACCCCTTGAGGCGGATGCGGATCTTCTGCTGCGGCAACGGATTCTCGCTACTTGAGGATCTCGGTGACGACGCCGGCGCCGACCGTGCGGCCGCCCTCGCGGATGGCGAAGCGGAGCCCCTGGTCCATGGCGATCGGCTGGATCAGCTCGATCTTCATGTTCGTGTTGTCGCCGGGCATGACCATCTCCTGCCCCTCGGGGAGCGAGATGGAGCCGGTGACGTCGGTCGTCCGGAAGTAGAACTGGGGCCGGTAGCCGTTGAAGAACGGCGTGTGGCGGCCGCCCTCGTCCTTCGAGAGGACGTACACCTCGGCCATGAACTCCGTGTGCGGCGTGATCGAGCCGGGCTTGGCCAGAACCTGGCCGCGCTCGACCTCCTCGCGCTTGGTGCCGCGCAGGAGCGCCCCGGCGTTGTCGCCCGCCTGCGCGTAGTCGAGCGTCTTGTGGAACATCTCGAGGCTCGTGACGACGGTCTTCTCGATCTCGGGATGAATCCCGACGATCTCGACCTCGTTGCCGGACTCGATCTTGCCCTGCTCGATGCGGCCGGTGACGACGGTGCCGCGGCCCTGGATCGTCATGACGTCCTCGATCGGCATGAGGAACGGCTTGTCGATGTCGCGCTCGGGCTCCGGGATGTAGGAGTCGACCGCGTCCATCAGCTCGACGATCTTCGACGTCCACTCGGCGTCGCCCTCGAGCGCCTTCAGCGCCGAGACCGCCACGACGGGGATGTCGTCGCCGGGGAACTCGTACTTCGTGAGGAGCTCGCGCACCTCCATCTCGACGAGCTCGAGCAGCTCGGGATCGTCGACCATGTCGGCCTTGTTCAGCGCGACGACGATCGACGGCACCTCGACCTGGCGGGCGAGCAGGATGTGCTCGCGCGTCTGCGGCATCGGGCCGTCGGCGGCGGAGACCACGAGGATCGCGCCGTCCATCTGGGCGGCGCCCGTGATCATGTTCTTGATGTAGTCGGCGTGCCCCGGGCAGTCGACGTGCGCGTAGTGGCGGTTGGCCGTCTCGTACTCGACGTGCGCCGTGTTGATGGTGATGCCGCGCTGCCGCTCCTCGGGAGCGTTGTCGATCGACGCGAAATCGCGCATCTCGGTGTTCGTCCCCTGCTCGGCGAGGACCTTCGTGATCGCCGCGGTCAGGGTGGTCTTGCCGTGGTCGATGTGGCCGATCGTCCCGATGTTGACGTGCGGCTTCGTGCGCTCGAACTTCTGCTTACCCATCTGCTCCTCCGGTGGTCTACGTGGCCTGCGCTGCGGAGACGATCTCGCCCGCGACCGACTGCGGCGCCTCCTCGTAGCGGTCGAACTGCATCGTGAAGGTTGCGCGACCCTGGGTCGTGGACCGCAGGTCGGTCGCGTACCCGAACATCGTGGCGAGCGGCACCCGGGCGCGCACCGCCTGCGCGTTGCCGCGCGGCTCGAGGCCTTCGACCCGGCCGCGGCGGGAGTTGAGGTCGCCCATGACGTCGCCGAGGTACTCCTCGGGCGTTACGACCTCGACGGACATGACGGGCTCGAGCAGCTTCGGCTTCGCCCGCTGCATGGCCTCCTTGAAGGCCATGGAGCCCGCGATCTTGAACGCCATCTCGCTCGAGTCCACATCGTGGTACGAGCCGTCCACCAGCTCGACCCGGACGTCCACCACGGGGTAGCCGGCGAGCACGCCTGCCTCCATGGCCTCCTGGATGCCGAGGTCGACGGACGGGATGTACTCCTTGGGGATCTTGCCGCCGACGACGCGGTCGAGGAACTCGTAGCCCTCGCCCGGCTCGGCCGGCTCCATGTTGATGACTGCGTGGCCGTACTGGCCGCGACCGCCGGTCTGGCGGACGAACCTGCCCTGGACCTTCTCGACGGCCTTGCCGATCGTCTCGCGGTACGCGACCTGGGGACGGCCGACGTTGGCGTCCACCGAGAACTCGCGCATCAGGCGGTCGACGATGATCTCGAGGTGGAGCTCGCCCATGCCGGCGATCAGGGTCTGCCCGGTCTCCTCGTCCGTCCGGACGCGGAAGGTGGGATCCTCCTCGGCGAGGCGGGAGAGGCCCTGCCCGAGCTTGTCCTGGTCGGCCTTCGTCTTGGGCTCGATCGCGACGGCGATGACCGGGTCCGGGAACTCCATCGACTCGAGCCTGATCGGCGCGGAGTCGACGGCGAGCGTGTCGCCGGTCGTCGTCGCCTTGAGGCCGACGGCGGCGACGATCTCGCCGGCGCCGATCTCGTCGCGCTCCTCACGGTGATTCGCGTGCATCTGGAGCAGGCGGCCGACGCGCTCCGTCCGGCCCGTGGTGACGTTCATGACCCGGTCGCCCGCCTTCACCTTGCCGGAGTAGACCCGGAAGTAGGTCAGCTTCCCGACGTACGGGTCGCTCATGACCTTGAACGCGAGCGCCGAGAACGGCTCGTCCTCGGACGGCCGGCGCGAGAGCTCCGTGCCGGTGCGGGGATCGACGCCGTGGATCGGCGGGACGTCGAGCGGGCTCGGCAGGTAGTCGATGACCGCGTTTAGCAGCGGCTGCACGCCCTTGTTCTTGAACGCAGAGCCGAGGAAGACAGGCGTGACCGCGATCGCAAGCGTCGCCTTGCGGAGCGCGCGCCGGATCATCTCCGGCGTGACCGCGCTCTCGTCGGTCAGGTAGGTCTCGAGCAGCTCCTCGTCGTGCTCGGCGACCGCGTCGATCAGCTGGTGGTGGTACTCCTCGGCCTGCTCCCGGAGCTCCTCGGGGATCTCGATTGTGGCGACCTTCGTGCCGAGGTCGTCCTCCCAGACGGTGCCGACCATCTCGACGATGTCCACGACGCCGCGGAAGTGCTCCTCCTGGCCGATCGGGAGCTGGACGGGAACCGGGTGGGCCCCCAGGCGGTCGACCATCGACTGCACGGCGGCGAAGAAGTCCGCGCCGGTGCGGTCCATCTTGTTGATGAAGGCGATGCGCGGGACGCCGTAGCGGTCGGCCTGGCGCCACACGGTCTCCGACTGGGGCTCGACGCCCGCGACGGAGTCGAAGACGGCGATGGCGCCGTCGAGGACGCGCAGGCTGCGCTCCACCTCGACCGTAAAGTCCACGTGCCCGGGCGTATCGATGATGTTGATACGAAAATCGCGCCAGAACGCCGTCGTGGCAGCCGACGTGATCGTGATGCCCCGCTCCTGCTCCTGGGCCATCCAGTCCATGACCGCGCCGCCCTCGTGCACCTCGCCCATCTTGTGGGTGCGGCCGGTGTAGTAGAGGATCCGCTCGGTCGTGGTCGTCTTGCCGGCGTCGATGTGCGCCATGATCCCGATGTTCCGGACGTGGTCGAGGCCGACCTTCCCGCCTGTCTGCACGGCAGCCACGGTTACCACCTGTAGTGGGCGAAGGCCTTGTTGGCCTGCGCCATCCGGTAGAGGTCGTCCTTGCGCTTGTACGCCCCGCCCTGCTGGTTGAGCGCGTCCATGATCTCGTTGGCGAGCTTCTCGTCCATCGACTTCTCGCGGCGGTCGCGCGCGAAGCCGACGAGCCAGCGCACGGCGAGCGTGCGGGCACGGCGCTGCGGCACCTCGACGGGCACCTGGTAGTTGGCGCCGCCGACGCGGCGCGAGCGAACCTCGAGGACCGGGGTCACCGTCTTGACCGCCTGCTCGAGCACCTCGACCGGCGGCTTGCCGGTCCGCTCGCCGACCTTCTCCAGCGCGGAGTAGACGATGTGCTCGGCCGTCGACTTCTTGCCCTTCAGCATGACCTTGTTGACCACCTGCGAGACGAGCTTGGATCCGTACAGCGGATCCGGGTGGAGCTCGCGGACGGGAATCTCGGCGCGGCGCGGCACGGCTCAGCTACCTCTCTTGGCGCCGTACTTGGAGCGCCCCTGCCGCCGGTCGGCGACGCCGCCGGCGTCGAGCGCGGCCCGGATGACCTTGTAGCGGAAGCCCGGGAGGTCCTTGACGCGGCCGCCGCGGATGAGGACGACCGAATGCTCCTGGAGATTGTGCCCCTCGCCGGGGATGTAGGCGCCGACCTCCATCTGGTTCGTGAGCCGAACGCGCGCGACCTTGCGCAGCGCCGAGTTCGGCTTCTTCGGGGTCGTCGTGTACACGCGCGTGCAGACCCCCCGCTTCTGCGGGGCGCCGCGGAGGGCGGGTGTCTTGACCTTGCTCGGAGGGGTCTTGCGACCCTTCCGCACGAGCTGGTTCACGGTTGGCACGCGGTGGTCGTTCCTTCGCTTTCGAGGGGTCTCTGGACGGCTTCCAGACGCAACAAAAGGTCGGCGCGGGAGGGCCCGAGCCGAACCTCGCGGCATGCTAGCAGCTGGGACACGGTCGTCGCCAGGGATTGTCGGGGCGGGCGCGCCCGCGTATCGTCCATTCACACCGGCACATGCCTCTCTTCGCGGACACCGCCACGTGGGTCGCAGTCGGGTTCGCCGTCGGCGCGGCCGTGATCGCCCTGGCGGCCTCGCTCGTGCTGCTCGTCCTCGCGCTGCGCCGGGGCTCGCCGGGCGAGCCCGCGAGGCCGGCCCCGGCCCCCGACGAGCCCGGCGCGGCCGAGCTCGAGGCGGCTCTCCACGAAGCGCGCGGCGAGAGCTCGCGCTCCCACCGCCTCTCCGAGATCGCCACGTCGCTCGACCTCGACGGCGTCCTCCAGCGCACGCTGGCAGCCGCCGCCGCGACCGAGGGCGTGGACGCCGCCATGGCCGTGGTACGCCAGACCGAGGACTCGCCGATCGTGGCGACGCTCGGGATGACGGCCGAGGAGGCGGCGCGCCAGCCCGTCTCGGGCTCGCCGTCGGGCGGGGCGCGGGCCGTCCGGATCAGCTACCGCTACGACGCCGGCACGAAACCGGGACGGCTGATCCGCGGGGGCATCGCCGTCCCCCTGCGCGAGGACCACGTGGGGACGATCGGCACGCTGGCGGTCTTCTGGCGCGGCGGCGACCGGTCGCCCGCCGACGGCGAGGTCGCCGAGCTCGAGGAGCTCGCCCGGACGAGCGCGCCGGCGATCAGGAACGCACAGGAGTTCCGCGAGGCCCGCCAGCTCACCGACGTCGACGTCCTCACCGGCGTCCACAACCGGCGCTACTTCCACGAGACCCTCCTGCGCGAGTGCGCCCGCGCCCACCGCTACGAGCGCGGGCTGGCCCTCGTCATCCTGGACATCGACGACTTCACGGAGACGAACGACCGCCTCGGCCACCACGCCGGCGACGACGTGCTCGTCGTCGTCGCCGAGCGCCTGCGCGACGCGGTGCGGCAGGCGGACATCGCCTGCCGCGTCGGCACCGACGAGTTCGCGATCATCCTTCCCGAGGCCGGAGCGCGCGACGCCGAGCAGCTCTACCGCCGGATCCAGTTCGCGGTCGGCTCGGGCTCGTCCGGGCCGGTGGAGCACGTGCGCCTGTCGGCCGGAATCGCGGAGCTCCGCCCCGAGGACGACTCGGTGTCGCTCTTCGAGCGCGCCGACGACGCCCTCTACCGGGCGAAGGGGCTCGGCCGGGGCCAGGTGCAACAGGCGGAGGCCGAGGCCGGCTCGGGCGAGCGCGCCCTCGAGCCCGGGACGTCCTCGTAACAGCGTTGAACTAAGAGGGGTCTAGGCTTGGGAGCCCAGTCGGAGCGGGCTCGCCTCCTGCTCGCGGCGGCGGACGAGCCTCCGCACGTCCTCGAGGAAGCGCGCGCAATCGGACTCGAGCTCGTCGGAGAGAAAGTGTCCGGGAGGCGCGGGCTTCGCCTGCTCGGCGGCCGTCGAGACCTCGCGTTCACCGGGACCAGTCACGTTCCTCCCCACCTCGCTGTGGATCCTGTGGATAACTGCCGCAAGCACCCCGCCGCCGCTCGTCGAGCGCCCTCTTCGCCGCGACCAGGGCAGTCTACGCCTCGCCTGGGCGCCTCCGATCCCCCGTTCGAGGGATGCCCCACGAACTCCTCGCAAAGAGCGGGAAAATCGGGGCGGGGGGCCCTCTCCCGTCCGTCCGTGATCGACCGCGAGCGTCAGGAGCGCGCGAGCGCTCGCCAGAGGCCCTCGTACTCGAGGACGAGCCCGAGCTCGTCCACGAGGAGCTCCGCCGAGAAGTCCTCTTGCCGGTAGCGGTAGCGGCCGTCGCCGACCCGGGCGTAGCGCTGGAGCGCTCGCTCGACGCGCAGCTCGGGCCAGCGGAGCCAGGCAACGGCGATCTCGGCCTCCTCGCCGACCTCGAGGCCCAGGCGCCGGATCGGGACCGTGTTCG
>Ga0256867_10000509_pt1 | contig 15305 bp, 12 predicted proteins | sample RVTome_15_FD_185939 | JGI IMG/M metagenome (GOLD analysis project Ga0256867, IMG submission 185939) | Soil microbial communities from uranium-contaminated site in the Upper Colorado River Basin, Wyoming, United States - RVT150D86 (HiSeq) ... | reverse complement strand
AATCTGTACAGTATGTGGCGCTGGGGCATTTACACCGGCGACAGGAAATTCCTGCTAAAATCCCGGTAGTGTACTGTGGAAGCCCCCTGAGCTACAGTTTTAGTGAGGCTGATCAAAAAAAGGGGGTTGAGATAGTAGAAATTCAACCTGGTAAAACCGCTGTTCAAAAAACTGTTCAGTTAAGAGCGGGCAGGAAATTGACCAGACAAAGATTTGAGGATCTAGACGGCGCAATCAGCTGGCTTCAGGACCATCAAAATGCATTCGTCGAGCTGACTATTGTTACCGATAGCTATCTGGGTGCTACGGAAAAGCAAAGATTGCATCAGGCTCACCACGGAATTGTATCTATCATACCAGACTTTACCTCCACTTCAGAACACCGGCAAACTCAAAATTCAATCGATTTGAACCAGGATCTAAAGTCACTGTTCATCGAGTATTTTAAATACAAGAAGGGACAGCAGCCGGATAATGCATTGCTGGAGGTCCTGGATGAAATCATTTACGCTTGATCCATGATCCCGGTTCAGCTAACCATAAAGGGACTTTATTCTTATGCCAGATCGGTAACCATTGATTTCGAACCATTGGTAGCTGCAAGATTGTTCGGAATTTTTGGACCTGTGGGCAGTGGAAAATCGGCCATTCTGGAAGCCATCATGTTTGTACTGTTCGATCGCAGTAACCGGTTGAATAAGGCTGGAGACGATCGCTATTATAACATGATGAATCTGCAAAGCAATGAAATGAGTATTGATTTCATATTCAGGGGAGGACGCAATCACAAGAACAAATTCCGGTTTTATTTTTCGGCACTTCGCAGCTCCAGGGACTTTCAAAAAGTAGCGGTCAAAGACCGAAGTTATTACCAGTGGCTCAAAAGTGACTGGAAACCACTTAAAAAACCTGATGTCCTGGGAATGACTTATGAAAACTTTATGCAGACCGTTATCATACCCCAGGGTAAATTTCGTGAATTCATTGATCAAAAGCCTGCTGACAGGACCCGAATGTTCAAGGAATTATTTCAACTGGACCGTTTTGATATCGCTGGCAGCGCATTTCAAAAACTCGCGGAAGTTAAAGAGCAGTATAGTTACCTGGACGGACAGCTCTCTCAATTCGAAGAAATAAATAAAACCATTCTCCGGCAATTGATTAAAGAAATATCTGGTTTGGAGTCTGAGATTGAGAAACAATCCAAATCTGAGTCAAAGCTGGTCTTGGAAACAGACCAATTACAGGTGCTGGAACATATTCACCACGAATTATTGGAAATTACCGGTACGGTAAATACCCTGGAATCCGAAGATGAGTTTTACCAGCAGAAACAACATCACTTAAACCGCTTTCTGCGTATCAGTCAGTTATTCAGGGACAGGGTTCTGCGTCAGGTGGAATTGCTCGATCAGGCCAAATCAGCTAAGTGTGATCTTCAACAGGCAATTGAAACTACAGATCGCCTGACCAGGGAGGTAAAAAACTCCAGGCAAAAATGGGAACAGGCCCAGGCAGATTACCAGTCAAAAGAACAGTTGAAGCATCAAACAGAGGACCTGAAATTGTTGATCAGATTAAAGGACCTACGCACAGAACTCAGCTATAGTACAGCAACCCACGATCAAACCGCAACGAGACTCCGTGATCTTGATAATAAGATCAATTTGTTGGAATCCGCCATTGACAAAGCACGTAAGCTGGCCTCCGCAAGAGCTGAAGCTGTAAAAGAATTACAAGAACTTACAGTGCTTAAAAACTGGTGGAACATCTGCCTGGAAAAAGAAAAACCACTGGAAATTCTACAAAGTGAGATGGCTGGCATCAATCAGGAATTGAATTCACTAAAAATTGAAAAAACCAGGTTGATATCCGGGCTGCTTGATCAGAAAAAATTAAAGTCCGAGATCAACCGGAGCCGGCAACAGCTTCAATTATTAATGGTGCGTGAAGACTGGCAAACCCATGCCCGGCATTTAAAGGAAGGCAAACCATGCCCCCTATGCGGTTCTATTGAACACCCCAATCCCCTGTCTTCAGCAGGCCTGGAATCCGAAATAGAAACTGTAAGTCACAGGTTAAAACGGCTGGAAGAATCCAATGAAAAACAGCTCCTGATGCTGCAACAGTCAGGTATCCTGACCACAAAAATAGAAGACCGAAAACAAGGTTTGAAAAACCTGGAAAAAAAATACCAGCTGGGCACAGGAGATCTGAATAAACACCGGGAAAATTACCCGGGAGCCAAAAAGCCGGGTAAATATCCTGAAGACCTGAATGAGAGGATCAACAACTTAAAGTACCTGGTAGAATCTTCAGAAAAAGAAATTAGTCAGTTGAACAACAATCAGGAAGAACTCAAAAAACTCGCTCAGACCAGAACTCCAATACTGGGAAAACTGCAGGGAATTTTATCAGTAAAAGAAAACCTACACGGTAAAATCGACCAAATTTCTACAATGATCAGGTCATTGGATATCCACGAATTGCTGCAAAAACCCAGGGCGGACCTGGAAACACTGAAACTTCAATTAAATGCCAGGCTGGATTCCATTGATGTAAATTATAAACGGACCCTTGATCTACTGGTATTAAATGAGCAACAATTGAATCAACAGAAAGGCCTGTTGCAATCACTGGAAACACAGGTGGCCCAAATTAAAGCTCAATCTGATAAAATAGAAACCAGCTTACTGGAGGATTGCAGGAAAGAATCATTGAAAGGGGTAAAAGAGGTTCAAAATATCCTGGCACTGGGATTGGATGTTGAGCAGGAACGCCGGGAACTGGAAAAATACCTGGCGGATTTAAATGCTGCCCGCCATCGTCAAAAGGCACTTCAAAAAAAAATGGGAAATAAAAAGTACCATGCCGCCAGGCACCACCAACTGAAACAGGATTTAGAGGATTTAAAAATTGAGCTCAGGCAGCTTAATCACCAGCTCTCCGGCAAAAAATTGACCTATGAGCAATACCAGACCAGGCTACAGAAAAAAGATAGCTTAATGAAAGAATTAAAGGACCTGTCTTTAAGAAAAGCCCACATCCAGGAGATTTGTAACCTGTTGCGCGGTAACGGGTTCATCAATTTTATTTCATCGGTATATCTCCAAAACCTTTGCAAGGCGGCCAATACCAGGTTTACCAGGTTAACCGGAAACAGTTTAAGCCTCGAACTCAACCGTCAAAATGAGTTTATGGTGAGGGACCATCTAAATGATGGCAAACTGCGTTTATTAAAGACCCTTTCCGGGGGACAAATTTTCCAGGCTTCATTATCGCTGGCACTGAGCCTGGCAGAAAATGTCAAGAACCTGAACCAGGCTGATCAAAGTTTCTTTTTTCTGGATGAGGGGTTCGGTTCACTGGACCGGGTATCATTGCAGCTGGTTTTCGAAACCTTAAAGATGCTGCAGAAAGAAAATCGCATCGTGGGGATCATTTCACACCTGGAAGATCTGCAGCTTGAAATTGATACTTATTTAACAGTTAAACAGGATCAGCAACAAGGGAGCATTATCAGTTGTAGTTGGGAGGAATGAATATTCTGTACCAATTTTTGTCTAAATTTGCCACATGAAAATTACCGGTGACAATAAACTCAGGAAGATCATCATCGTTGGCGACCGGGTACTAATAAAACCCAAGAAGATGTCCGAACGAACTGAAAGTGGTCTGTATCTGCCACCCGGGGTACAGGAAAAAGAAAAAGTACAGAGCGGCTTTGTGATGAAAACAGGCCCTGGTTATCCGATCCCGATGCCCATCGAAGAAGATGAACCCTGGAAAGACCAGGACGAACAGATCAAGTATGTACCCTTACAGGCAAAAGCCGGTGACCTTGCAATATTCCTGCAGAAGGGGGCTTTTGAAATCATGTATGAAGGGGAAAAGTATTTCATAGTGGCCCAAAGTTCCATACTGATGCTGGAGCGGGAAGAAGATTTGGCCTAACCTTTCAGGGTTTCTGCAAACTCCCTGGCAAAGTAGGTCAGGATTATGCTGGCACCGGCCCTTTTTATGGCCATCAAAGATTCCACCATTGCCAGGGATCCATCAAGCCATCCCTTTTGATCTGCAGCCTTGATCATGGCATATTCTCCACTGACGTTATAAGCAGCCACGGGAAGCTCGAAAACCGATGAAAGTTGGTAAATTACATCCAGATAGGGCAGCGCCGGCTTGACCATAAGAAAGTCAGCCCCTTCTTCCATATCGAGTTCGCCCTCAATTATAGCTTCCCGTCGATTTCGGGGATCCATCTGATAAGTCTTTTTATCACCATGCTTGGGAGCCGAATCCAGGGCATCTCTGAATGGACCATAAAACACACTGGCATACTTGGCAGTATATGACATAATGGAAACATTGCGCAGGCCATTTTCATCCAGGGTCTCTCTGATAGCCTTCACCCGGCCGTCCATCATATCGGAGGGTCCGATAATGTCAGAACCGGCCTGGGCCTGTACCAGTGCCATTCTGGCCAGAATGTCAACGGTTTCATCGTTAAGTATTTCTCCGTCAACTACCAGGCCGTCGTGTCCGTCAGAGCTGTAGGGATCCATAGCTACATCAGTTAATAGAATGGCTTCAGGCAACCTGGATTTTAAAGTTCTGATAGCCTCAGGATATAAACCATCGGGGTTTAATCCCTCGGAAGCGGAGCGGTCTTTCAGGTTATCAGCAATACTGGGGAACAAGGCAAATGAGTGAATGCCCAGTTCAAGGCACTGCTCTATCTCACGAACCAATTCATCGGTGGAATACCGGTATATCCCGGGCATGCTGGCAATTTCTTCTTTCAATCCTTTTCCTTCTTTGAGAAAAAGAGGAAACATTAGATCTTTCAAATCGAGATTTGCCTCTGCCACCAGGTCCCTGATCCATCGATTTTTGCGGTTTCTTCTAGGTCTTCTTAACATATCACCATATGGAAAGCACCAAATAACAAATAAAATCCAAATTTCAAGCACTAATTGCTGTCTGCTTGCTAATGTGTTTTATAGTTTTTGGACATTGGGTCCTGGAGCCTATTTGTCATTTGTCATTTGTCATTTCTGCAAGGGATTGCTCTATAATGTCACAGCACTCCAATAATTGTTCTTCGGTAATGACCAGTGGTGGTGCAAACCTGATAATATTACCATGGGTAGGTTTAGCCAGTAAGCCGTTTTCTTTTAGCTTTAAACAAAACTTCCAGGCGGTATCGCTTTCCGGAGTATCATTAATTAACAGGGCATTCAGCAAGCCTTTCCCCCGTACACCCATTAACATTGGCGAACTCGTTACCAGAATATCCATCCGGTCTCTGAATATTTTTCCCAGACGGGCTGCATTTTTTGACAGATTTTCGGTCACCACTACCTCCAGTGCCGCCATTGCCACCCTGCCTGCCAGCGGATTCCCGCCGAAAGTACTGCCATGTTGCCCGGGACGCATGACATTCATTATGTGATCATCTGCCAGTACCGCTGAAACCGGGTAAGTGCCACCGGACAGTGCCTTACCCAAAATTAAAATATCGGGTCTTACCTCTTCATGGTCACAGGCCAGCATTTTACCAGTGCGGGCAATACCAGTCTGGATCTCATCTGCTATAAACAGCACCTCATTTTTCCTGCAGAAGGCCGCAGCCTGAGCTAAATAACCCTCATGGGGCACGTTGACCCCGGCTTCACCCTGGATAGGCTCAACCATGAAACCCGCAACGCTGGGATCTTCAAGGGCTTTTGCCAGCGCTTCCAGGTTGCTGTAAGGTATAATTTCAAACCCGGGGGTATAAGGACCATAGTTGTCGTGTGCTACAGGATCGGTAGAGAATGAAATCGCTGTAGTGGTACGACCGTGAAAATTCTGCTCGCAAACAATGATACGGGCCTGGTTGCTTGCAATCCCCTTTTTTTCATAGCCCCATTTTCTGCATAACTTGATAGCAGTTTCCACTGCTTCTGCCCCTGTATTCATGGGGAGCACTTTTCCGTAGCCGAAGAAACCGGTAATATACTGTTCATAAATTCCCAACACATCATTATGGAAAGCCCTGGAGGTCAGGGTCAGGGTTTCTGCCTGTTGCTGCAGGGCAGAAACGATCCGTGGGTGGCAGTGACCTTGATTTACTGCGCTGTAGGCTGAAAGAAAATCATAGTATCGTCGATCCTCAACATCCCAGACAAACACACCCTGCCCTTTTTTTAAAACCACCGGAATAGGATGGTAGTTGTAAGCCCCATATTCCTGCTCCAATTTTATTGCCTGCTGGCTGGAAGCAACTGTGCTGATCATAATTTTGTTAACTTCAGATCACCTAAAGTTAACCAATTAGCTTGTCTGCAAAAAATAAAAGGCCGCATCAGGATACTTCCCTGCAAGAGGGAGATTTTTATTATAATAGTGACGGGCTTCTGGTTTTTACCGCCCAGTATCTGCTTAAGAGAGGAATATGTTGTAAATACGGTTGCCGCCATTGCCCATATGGATTCAACCTGCAGCAAAACGATGAACCCGGACCAAAGAATTAAATGTGTGGCTGGTTTTTCATTTAGTAATTTTTTTCGATATTTGCAGTCCATTTTAACCAAGGAAAGATGTCGCGAGTATGCCAAATTACCGGTAAACGTCCCAGGACAGGAAATAACGTTTCTCATGCCAATAACAAAACCAAGAGAAAGTTTTACCCTAATCTGCACAAAAAACGGTTTTATATACCCGAGGAGGATCGGTGGGTCACGCTTAAGGTTTCAACACAGGCCTTGCGTACTATTAATAAGAATGGCATCACAACAGTTTTAAAGAAAGCCAGGGCGGCAGGCAACGTACTGGTCTAAAACATTTAAGAAATGGCAAAGAAAGGAAATAGGGTTCAGGTGATCCTGGAGTGTACTGAACACAAACAATCAGGAATGCCAGGTACCTCCCGGTACATTACTACCAAAAATAGAAAGAACACATCGGAGAGGATGGAGCTTAAGAAGTATAATCCCATCCTTAAAAAAATGACTGTCCACAAAGAAATTAAATAATCATGGCTAAGAAAGTTGTTGCTGGTCTCCGAAAACAAGGAGGTAAAAGTTACGCAAAGGTTATAAAGGCCGTAAAGTCACCAAAAACCGGAGCCTATTCATTTAAAGAGGAAATGGTGCCGGTGGAAATGGTGAAAGAGACCCTGGGAAATTAATTCCAAATCAATTTAAAAAAGTCCCGCCGGGACTTTTTTTTATCCTGCGACATGGGAATTTTCAACTTCATTTCCAAAGAAAAGAAAGAATCTCTGGATAAAGGCCTGGAGAAAAGCAACAGGAATTTATTTTCGAAACTGGGCAAAGCCATTGCCGGCAAATCGAAAGTGGATGACCAGGTTCTGGACGAACTGGAAGAGGTGCTGATCACTTCCGATGTTGGAGTGGATACTACCCTTAAGATCATTGAAAGAATTGAGGAAAGGGTGGCCAGGGATAAATACCTTAATACTTCAGAACTTAACCAGATTCTGCGGGAGGAAATATCCGGTCTGCTGGAAGAAAACCAGATACAGGGCATCACCGGGTTTGACCTGCCTGATCATCAGAAGCCTTATGTAATCCTGGTGGTAGGAGTGAACGGTGTTGGCAAAACCACCACCATTGGAAAACTGGCCGCTCAATACAAGCAAATGGGCAAAAAAGTAATCCTGGGTGCCGCTGATACTTTTCGCGCAGCAGCGGTGGAACAGTTAAAATTGTGGGGTGAGCGGGTAGAAGTTCCCGTGGTTTCACATGGGATGAACACCGATCCATCAGCAGTGGCCTTTGATGCGGTAAAGCATGCCGTTGAACTGCAGGCAGACGTGGTGCTGGTAGATACCGCAGGAAGACTTCATACCAAGGTAAATCTTATGAACGAGTTGTCCAAGATCAAGCGGGTAATGCAGAAGTTCATTCCGGAAGCACCTCATGAAATTCTGTTGATCCTGGATGGCAGTACCGGCCAAAACGCATTTATCCAGGCACAGGAGTTTACCAAAGCCACCGATGTGACTGCCCTGGCCATTACCAAGCTCGACGGTACCGCCAAGGGTGGAGTTGTTATAGGAATAAGCGATCAGTTCAAGATCCCCGTAAAATATATTGGCGTAGGAGAAAAAGTAGGCGATCTGCAACCGTTTGTGGGCAGCGAATTTGTTGATTCGTTGTTCAAATAGTTAATTCGGTTACTGTCTGGCAGTAACCGAACTCAATCATTTATCAAAGTCTGGATCACCCAACGTAGCCAGCAGTCCTCCGTCAACATACAATATGTGGCCATTTACATAATCGGAGGCAGATGACCCCAGAAAAATCGCCGCCCCCATCAGGTCAGACGGAGTACCCCACCTGCCGGCGGGAGTACGGCTCAAAATATAATGGTTCAATGGATTCCCCGGCCTGCGGTATTCCTCATTTATGGGCGTGGCGATATAGCCAGGACCAATACCGTTTACCTGGATATTATAACGCCCCCATTCAGCGGCCATATTTTTGGTCAACATTTTTAATCCTCCTTTGGCAGCAGTATAAGCACCTACCTGGACCCTTCCTATTTCGCTCATTACTGAACAAATATTTATTATTTTACCCTGACCCTGGCTCATCATATAACGGGCCGCATTCTTTGCAATAAAAAACGGCGCGGTCAGATCGGTACGAATAACTTCTTCCCAGTCCATATCAGGAAATTCCTCCATCTTGTGCCTCCGGATGATTCCGGCATTATTAATCACGACATCGACTTTGCCGGACTGCTTTGCCATGTTATCAATGGCTTCCGCCACCTGGCCCGGATCTGTTACATCGAAATGCAACCCGGTTACCTCCAGGTTTTCCTCCTTTAAAATGCTTATGGCATGATCAAGTTTATGGGGATCCCGGGCATTCAGATAAACTTCCGCACCTTCCCGGGCGTAGCCTGCGGCCAAAGCAAAACCTATTCCCTGCGAGGCACCGGTAACCAGTACTGATTTCCCTCTGACGTTAAACAAGCTCATTATATCGCATTTTAAAATTATTGAGGTCCTATTATTGGGGTGGTCTTTTCCCTTTTTCTGAATCCAAACCTCCACCACAGGTAATAGCTAAATCCAAACTGATCATTGTCATCCTGCCGGTTTTGCCCAAAACCAGGTATCCAGTATGGTTCCAGTTCACCGGACCGGATGCTTTTTAAAAACTTATACCTGATGGTAAAACCTATAAAGAGACCCTTCCACAGATTGATCTTGGTACCGGTTACCATTTCCGCCCATTGGGCTTTGGCATCTTGGTTGGAAGAAGAAATGCTGGTATTGCCATATGCATCAACGGTGTTATAATCCAACTGATCATCGAAGATGGTACTGGCATATCTAAAACCGGCAAAAACTGCGTGCAGCTTCTCCGGTTTGTACAGGAAGTTGATCTCCGGCCCTACCCTGAAATAGGACCCCTCGTTCTGATAGGAAAAATCAGATCTCAATTCCTCTACTTCAGAGTTTCCATATTCAAAATTCAACAGGTAATGCCTGAAATCAATGTCTACCTGGTATTCCTGAAATTTTTTATTCTCATCCCATAAATTCCTGCTGAAGCTGTTGAGATCCACGCCAAATTTAACCCCGGTAGGAATAAACTCTTTTAACTCCTTTTTAACCTTTGGCGGCTTGGGTGGACGTACCCTGGCAGTATCTTCCACCTGAACCTGAGCCATTAACCCGAAACTCATCATTAGAATAATGCCGCTAACGATATACCTCAACATTGGTGGTAGGGGGTTCAGTCAAAACAGGCTGCAGTACCACCAATGAGTCGAAGGTAGAATGTAGTGCTTCTAATTGGTCTATGATTTGCTCGGGCCCGCAATCAGCAGAGATCAGGCGCTGAGTTCTTTGATACTTAAGTTCCAGCGTATGCCTCTCCAGATCAGTGTCAAACACAATGGTAGTCTCATTATTTCCGGTATTCAGCGGCAATATTACACTGGTCAGGGTATCGTCCTGTATGAAAATACTATCAGTATCCAGTGCGCTTATCTGTGCAAAGACCAGGGTGTCATTCTCAGTGAATGCACTATCGGTTCCCGCATATACCACTTTTTTAAAGTCGATCCTGACCTCGGTGCTATTGTCGGTAAAACAAATTTCATCGGGAGCGCAGGCCACAGTTCCCACAAAAACCGCCAGTGGTAATAATTTGGGGAGTAACCTGTTTCTCATGAGCTTTCAATTACAGCGTTCAAAGATATATAAAATACAGCAACAGCATACAGCAACAGCAACAGCATACAGCATACAGCATACAGCATACAGCAACAGCAACAGCATACAGCCCCGATATATATCGGGGCATACAGGTGTACTGGGTGCGGAGTTCGGACCGACCACTGGTGACTGATTACTGAGATTGTGTTTGCGATTGAGTTTGAATTGGGATTGAGTTTGAGCGTGAGCGTGAGTTTGGATTTTGACTTTGAGTTTTGAGCTTGAGCTTGCACTTGAGCTTGCGCTTGAACTTGAGTTTTTTTAGTAATTTTGCCGTCCCATTGATGCAAAGATTTGAAAACCAGAACCCGTAATAAAGATAAGGTAAATGTGGTTACGCTGGGTTGTGCCAAGAACCTGGTGGACTCGGAAGTAATGATTACCCAGTTGAAAGGTAATGCCATTGAGGTAACCCATGAATCGACCAGCGATGATGCCAACATAGTGATCATCAATACCTGTGGATTTATTGACAATGCCAAACAGGAATCTATTGATACCATCCTGCGATATGCCGATGCCAAAGAAACAGGTTTAATTGATAAGTTGTATGTCACCGGATGTTTATCCCAGCGTTACCGTGAAGACCTGGAAAAAGAAATCCCTTCCGTAGATGCGTATTTTGGCACTATGGAATTGCCTCTGCTGCTGAAAAAGTTCAATGCTGATTATAAGCATGAACTGGTAGGTGAACGGATAACTACTACCGCGCGGCATTATGCCTATATGAAGATCTCCGAAGGTTGCGACCGGCCCTGTTCCTTTTGCGCCATACCCCTGATGCGCGGAAAACACCGCTCAACCCCCATGGAGGCGCTGGAAGCAGAGGCCAGGCACCTGGTAAGCCAGGGGGTTAAAGAATTGTTGTTAATAGCCCAGGACAGCACTTACTATGGGCTTGATATATATGGGAAACGCAATTTGGCGGAACTACTGTCCCGTCTTGCCGATATTGAAAACCTGGAATGGATCCGGCTACACTACGCATTCCCAACCGGGTTTCCGGAAAACATACTGGAAGTAATGGCGGAACGTCCCAATATATGCAGCTATCTGGATATTCCGCTGCAGCATGGTTCTACCCGGATGCTTCAGTTGATGCGCCGGGGAATCACCCGGGAACGTACTGAAAAATTAATCGAAAAAATCAGGACCACGGTTCCGGGGATCACCCTTCGCACCACACTGATAGCTGGTCATCCTGGTGAAACGGATACGGATTTCAGGGAGATGATGGATTTCGTGGAACAAAACCGTTTTGAACGTTTGGGGATCTTCACCTATTCCCATGAAGAAAATACCCATAGCCATACCATGAAGGATGATGTGCCTGACCGGCTGAAGCAGGAACGGGCTGATTCCGTGATGGAATTGCAGGAACATATATCTGCCGGGATCAACAGGTCGAAGATTGGAAAAACACTTAAAGTGCTGATTGACCGTAAGGAAGGCTCAAATTTCATCGGACGTACCGAAGCTGACAGCCCTGAGGTGGACAATGAAGTTTTGATCAGCGCTACCGGCAACTATTTGCGGATTGGAGATTTTGCACAGATCAGAATCACCGATGCCAGGGAATTTGACCTGATCGGAAAGATATAAATGCACCAATCCTTTGGGTTTCATTTACAAATTAAACACCGAATGTCTCAAATTTTGAGACGGCAAAATTCCTGGCGGGGGCTCTTGGTATATCCTTATTTTATTTATGGAACAGCCATCTTAAACCGAATTCTATTTTTTTGGTTATTATTGATCATCAATCCAAAGAATCCGTATACCTGATTTAATGGCTCTTAAGAATATCATTAAATATCAATGATTGAAACCCATAAATTGAGATTAGAAAAAATACCTCCTGCCGAAACTTCCTGTTTTTCTTCCACATTTCTGGACTACCTGAACCAGAACCCCAAACTGATGCGTTTTACCGGTGCTTTCCCAACTATAGAAGCCTTCGGAGATATTATTGAAACCCGGGACTTCCCGGACCGAAACCGACAGGTACTGGTGAAGGTGCTGGGTCAACAATACGCCAATCTGGTGCTTTCAGGAAAGTTGACAGAAAATATCAATTCACTCAAGAACGGGAATTGCTATACGGTTACCACCGGTCATCAACTGAACATATTTACCGGACCATTATTTTTTATCTACAAGATAATCAGCTCAGTCAATGCCTGCAAGGCGCTGAAAGAGCACTATCCACAGTATGATTTTGTGCCGGTCTACTGGATGGCCAGTGAAGATCATGACTTCGCAGAAATAAACCATTTCAACCTCTTCGGAATGCAGTATCAATGGGACTGCCACTCCCGGGGAGCAGTTGGAAAGCTCAGCCTGGAGGGCATCTCAGAAATTGTTGACCAGATAAAGGAATGTCCGGAGTTTCTTAGGGAAGCTTATGCCAACAGCAGGAACCTGGCAGAGGCCACCCGGAAAATTGTGAACCATCTGTTCGGAGACCAGGGCCTGGTGGTTATTGATGCCGATCATCATGACCTGAAAGAATTATTCATTCCTGTCATGAAGGACGACCTGTTGAATCAAACCGCCTTCCGTAAAATCAACGAAACCATCGAAGCGCTGGAACAACACGGTTACAGAGCCCTGGTTACCCCCCGGGAAATTAACTTGTTCTACCTGGATGAAAACCTTAGGGAAAGGATTATCAGTAACGGAGAACAATACCAGGTGCTGGGAACTGATATTTCTTTTAGCCAACAGGAAATATTGCAACATTTGCAGCAGCATCCGGAACATTTCAGCCCCAACGTAGTAACCCGTACACTATACCAGGAAACCATACTGCCAAATCTGGCTTATGTTGGAGGGCCGGGTGAACTCAGCTATTGGATGCAATTCAAATCAACCTTCGAACACTATCATATTCAATTTCCGGTTTTACTACCTCGTAACAATGCATTGGTTGTAAACAGAGCACTTAGCCGTAAAATGGACAAATTGGAACTCAGCCCCAGGGACCTTTTTCTGGAGCCCGATGAATTGAGATCCACTTTTGTACAACGCAATTCTGATACTGCCCTGAACCTGGAGGCTCAGAAAAAGCAAGTCTCCCATACCTTTCATGAAATTATTGAGAAGATCAAGAAAATAGACGGGTCCCTTACCGGATATATAAGGGCTGAGGAGAATAAAGCGCTAAAAAATCTGGAACAAATTGAAAAGAGGTTAAAAAAAGCTGAAGAGAACAACCAGGAAATCGCTGTTCATCAATTATTGGGGATAAAGGAAAAGTTGTTTCCTGAAGGCGCTTTACAGGAACGTCATCATAATTTCCTGAACTTCTACATTAACAACCCTCGATTTATCCATGAGTTGATCGACCACCTGGACCCTTTTGATTTCAACTTCCACCTCTTGCAAGAAGATGGATAAATCCAGTTTACGAAAATCCTACCTCTCTGCCCGCAAATCCCTTACCCCACTGGAAATACAATCCAAGAACCACTTGATCAGTCAAAGGTTAATACATTTTGTTCCCTGGCAAAAGCTGAAACTGATACATCTTTACCTGCCCATGCTGGATAATAAGGAGATCGATACCCTTCCGGTAATTCAAACTATCAGAAACAACTTTAAAAAACTTTTGATCGCCGTGCCAAAAGTAAAGGATGATAACCAACTGGAGCACTATCTACTTGCTGAACACACCAGGCTTCAAACAAATAAATGGGGTATACCGGAACCGGTGGATGCCACTCCGGTGAGGGTGGAACAAATCGACCTGGTGATCGCACCCATGATCATATTCGACAAAACAGGTCATAGAATAGGCTATGGCAAAGGCTATTATGACCGTTTCCTGGCCCAATGCAGAAAAGATACCCCTAAGATTGCTTTGTGTTACTTCGATCCGGTAGACCGAATTGCACCAGAGCCTACCGATGTGGCCATGGATGCGGTGATCACTCCGGAAGGTGTGTGGACGTTTAGTTAGGATTGAGGGGTTGACGATAATGAAAATATTGATCCGGGTTACCATAATCACGCTAATCTCAATTTCCTGCAGTTCAGATACCAGGGATAAAGATCAAACACCTTCGAGATTAAGGATCCTCACCCACAACGTCTGGTACGGATTTACTGAAGCACCGGAAAGAAAAAAGCCGTGGTTGGCATGGATGAAAGATCAGGATCCTGATATCGTTTCACTTCAGGAACTCAATGAATATACACCTCAAATGTTAGCCGAAGACGCCAGGAGTTACGGGCATGCCTACAGCGTCTTACTTAAACAGGAAGGGTTTCCTACTGGTATCACCTCGCGATATCCCATTGAAGATATTAAAAAAGTGACGGAAGGCTTCCACCATGGACTGATACGCGTCCGAATACAGCAGGTATATTATTATGTTGTTCATCTGCACCCTTCTAACTGGGAATTCAGAAATGCCGAAATCAATAAAATTTTGCAAGATATCAAAAACCTTCCACCAGGGGCTGAAGTAATTCTTGCGGGAGATTTTAATACCTTTTCCCCGGTTGATTCTGTTTACTATTCACATAACAGGCTGGAAACGTTTTTCAAAAACCGTGATGTACAGTTCAATGAAAAAAACCTTAATAATGGTGCGCTGGATTATTCTGTAATCCTGAAAGTATTGGATTTTGGTCTTATTGACCTTGAGGGCAGCCTGCGAAAACCCTCCTATGAATTTTCCGGTAGTTTTCCCACGCTGGTGGAAAAAGAAGGCGAACATGGGGATCAAAGACGGCTGGATTACATTTTTGCTTCCAAAAACCTGTCCGATAAAGTTAAAAGGGCTGAAATTATTGTCAATGATACTACACTGCATTTATCAGATCATTTGCCGGTAATAGCAGAATTTCTTACCAATTCACCCCGAACCGGAGAATAATCCCCCCTTAAAATGCCATTGACTTCAATACTGTCGAAATAGCAGGCTGCTCCGGTGGAATGAAACAAGTCCGCCACGTTTTGTACGATAAAGTGTAAATGCGGTGCATTGGAATACCCGGAATTGCCACAACGTGCCAATGGGTCTCCCTGATCCACTGTTTGACCCTTTTTTAC
>Ga0256867_10000508_pt1 | contig 15320 bp, 19 predicted proteins | sample RVTome_15_FD_185939 | JGI IMG/M metagenome (GOLD analysis project Ga0256867, IMG submission 185939) | Soil microbial communities from uranium-contaminated site in the Upper Colorado River Basin, Wyoming, United States - RVT150D86 (HiSeq) ... | reverse complement strand
GGCGATCTTCCCGTCATATGTGTCGAGCAGGTCGGGTAGCCCGGCGATGTGGTCGCCGTGCGGATGGGTGGCCACGACGACATCGATGGTGTCGATCGGTGGGATGCGACCATCGGACGCGGACGGCAACCCGTCCAGGAACCGCCGCAGCTTGGTAGCGGAGGCCGGGTTGGAGGCTCCGGCGTCCACGACCAGGACCGGCCGGCGCAGCACCTGGCGGCCCTGCGCATCGATGGCACCGGTGGGCACGGCGGGCAAGATCAGCACCTGGGCGTCCGCGTCCCCGACGTTCAGGCAGAAGTAGAGAAGATGTTCTGGTGTGACCGCTGACCAGAAGTCAGCCGAAGCGAACCGCGACTTGGGTACGACTGGAACTGCCATCTCACACCGCCGGGTGCGCGCTGCTCAGTTGGACGATTGGTTCGGGTTCGGGCTCCTGCTCCCGGGCCAGCCGTTCGAGCTGCTCGGCCTGCTCCGTCGCGAGCGGTTGAGTGGCCATGGCATCGAGCGCCGCACGTGCCTCGGCCCGCTTCTCGCGGGTGTGGTCACTGACGTCGGTCCAGGTGGACAGGTCGGCAACGTCCGTCGTGCTCACCTCGAACACGTCACCGATGCGCAGCGGCCGCGATGCGGCTGCCTCGTCCTCATGGGCGCGGCGGTGCTCGGTGACGACGCGGTGAACGTCCTCTGCTTCGCGCATGAACCTGCGGGTCAGAGCGAGGTCGAAGCTCAGGTAGCCGGTGGCCGGGTTGACCGCCGGCCACGGCCACGCCTCGAGGGTGACCCTGCCCTCGAGGATGTCGTCGATCACCACGTACCACGGGCCGGCCGGTACCTCCCGAGGCCGGTGGCTCGGTGGCTCGGCCACTGCTTCGGCGTCCCGGAGAGCACGCCGGGGTGATTTGCCCTGGAACTCCCCGACGACCTGCGCGATGTCGACCCGTTGCGGCGGCACTGTGGCGTCCATTGGATCCCCCTGAAAGACCGTGCCACCAGTATGCACCGGCCCAGCCCGTCAAGATCGCACTTAGGCTGGGTTGGGTCCACCGCTGCACGGCTACCGCGTTCTGGACTGGGCGCGGGCCTTGACGATGGTTCTGATCGTGAGCAGCGCAATGGCCATGACGACCTGGCCGCCCAGGATGATCCGGTTGACGTCGACAGCCGGCCGCCAGCTCACCTGATCGCCGCGTATCAGGTAGGCGCCGACCGGCCGGGCGACCATGCCGAATCCGCTGCCGGCGCCCTTCTCCTGGTCCTGGGGACGCTCGCCCTCGCCTCCGCCTGCGCCGCCGGCGACCTTGGCCGCCGGAATCACCGTGACACCTTCGGCTTGGTACGGCTCGCCGAACACCCTCTTGACCGTGATCGCGTCCCTGGCTTGTGACATGACGCTCTGAACGTCCATATCCACCCCTCCTCGTACGCCTTGTTCTCATCGTGCTCCTGTGCCGGCTGGTTATCGAGCGCGGGGGTTCCCGCGTCTAGCCCGCCTGTGGTCGCTGGGCCGGATGTTGTGGTTGAGATGGAAGGCGTTGTCCGGGTCCCAGATGTCCTTGAGAGCGGTGAGCCGGGCGAGCTTGTCCGGCGGGTACGCACGCCGCACGCCGGCCTGTCCTTCGTCGGTGAGAACGTTGACGTAGGCGCCGCGCGCGAACGGGTCGAGCGAGGCGGCGTACCGCCGAGCCGCTGCGATTCTGGCTTCGTCCTCGCCGGGTTCTGACCAGCGGGCTGCGGCGACGAACTCGAATAGCGTGTCTCGGTGGCTGAACGCGGTGTCGGCGTCCGGCACATCGGCGATCGCGCCGCCGTACGCCTGGAGGCTCGCAGCGGGCAGATGATCGCCTCGGCCGTCTGGCGTACCGCGCAGGAGGAATGCCTCGATCGCGTCAGCCGGCAGCGAGGAGAAGTAATGGCCCTTCCAGTACCTGCGCAAGGCATGTCCTTCGACACTGTCGTCCATCCGCTGAAGCTCGACGTACGACCTTTCCGCGACGCGTTCGTCGACCGGCCGGCCGAGGGCGCGCAGCGGCGGCAGTAGCCGCCGGCCCGCGGCCGGGTCGCCGCTCCACACGAATCCGACGCTGGCCAGCGGCCGGCCGTTCAGCTCGCCGACCCACGCCGTGAATGTCGCCTCGCGCGGTGCAGCGGCGCTGAGCTCACGCCAGCCGTGCAACACCGCGGCCGCGTCGTCCAGGTCGAACCAGAGATCTGCGGCGAGCGTCCGGCCGTCAATGGGATGGAGTTGGAACTCGAACTCGGTCACGACGCCGAAGTTGCCGCCTCCGCCGCGCAGCCCCCAGAACAGGTCGGGGTTCTCGGTCGCGCTTGCTCGGACGGTTCGCCCGTCGGCGGTCACGATCTGGAAGGACACCACGTTGTCGCAGGACAGCCCGTACTGCCGGGCGAGCCAGCCCATGCCGCCGCCGAGCGTGAGCCCGCCGACGCCCGTGTGCGACACGTTGCCAGCCGTCGTGGCCAAGCCGTGCGGCACGCTTGCCTGGTCGAGAGCTCCGAGCAATGCACCGCCCTGCACCCACGCTCGTCGGCGCTGCGGGTCGACTCTGACTTGGCCCATCGGGGTTAGATCGATCATCACGCCGTTCTCCGGAACCGCTATCCCGAGGACGCTGTGGCCGCCGCATCGCACGCCGATCTCGAGGTCGTTGTCGCTGGCGAAGCGGACTGCCGTCGCCACGTCGGCGACACTCGCACATCTGATGATGACTCGGGGTCGCCGGTCGACCATCGCGTTCCAGACCGCGCGGGCACTGTCGTACCCCTCGTCGCCAGGGATGAGTACATGTCCCTCGACCTTGCCCTGCAGCGAATTCCCCAGGACATTACGCAGGCTCGTCATCGCCTGCTCCCCGCGTCTGTTTGCAGCGCCAGGTGCGCCAGCCACTGGCCGAGTCCGTGAACTCGGTCAGCAGATTCCCGGAGGGCCCGCCGCTGATCTACAGGAGTGTCAACGTCCAGCACACCGAACAGGCGGCGCTGCGCGGCCGCGAGTTCTCTGACCCGGACGACCGGCGGTGCACCTGTCGTGGGCGTCTCGGACGGCGCGCCAGCCAGCAAAGCTGCCATGTCGCTGGCTTCGGTGACGACGTCCGAGACGATTTCGGCAGTCTTCGCCCAAAGGGTCGCATCATCGAGATCGAATTCGGCAACGATGGCGGCGACCTCGAGGTGTACGGCCCGCAGGACGGCGCGGAAGTCAGGATCTTCGGGAACGCTTGCCGCCGGGGTGCTGGGGATCGTCTGCATTGTGGTCATTGCTGCCTCCTCTGGGACGGATCTCTGGTAAGACCCTGGCATCGAATCGGTACTTCGATAAGGTCCAGTCTTGTGACCGAATCCAGGACCAGTTCGAGACGCCAGGGTGAGCTGCTCGTCCAACTACGTCGCGATCTTGCGATTCCGCTCCATCAGCAGATCGAAAGCGAGATCCGGCGCGGTATCCGAGATGGCCGGCTTCGAGACGGCACCAGGATGCCTTCGACCCGTGCCCTTGCCGCTGATCTCGGCCTCTCGCGGGGCGTTGTAGTGGAGGCCTACCAACAGCTTGTCGCGGAGGGATATCTGGTCAGCCGGCCAGGCGGGTATACCGAGGTCGCTACGACGGTCGCGGCACGGCCGCACCCCGCCTCGAGCTTGCCGGTTGGCGGGCCGGCCATAGACTTTCGCTACGGTCGCCCAGACGTGTCGCAGTTCCCGCGGGCGGCGTGGCTGCGTTCGCTGCGGCGGGCGCTGAACGGCGCGCCTCACGACCGGCTGAACTATCTCGATGGCCACGGTGCACCTGAGCTGTGCCAGGCTCTGGCCGACTACGTCAACCGGGTGCGGGGCACGGCGGCACAGCCGGCGAACGTGATCATCTGCAACGGTTTCGCCCAGGGGCTCACACTCGTCACCAGCGTCCTGATGGCGAATGGCCGCCGCAGGCTCGCGGTCGAGGATCCCTCAGACGAGAATGTGCGCAGCATCGCGGTGGCAGCCGGCCTCGACGTGGTCGGCGTCCCAGTCGGCGAGGAGGGCATTCGCATCGACGAGCTCGAGCGCTCCGGCGCCGACGCCGTACTCGTCACCGCCGCCCACCAGTTCCCGACCGGCGCTGTGCTCTCCCCGGGGGCCCGGACCGCGCTCGTCGACTGGGCGATCCGCCACAACGGGCTCGTGATCGAGGACGACTACGACGCGGAGTATCGGTACGACCGGGCGCCGGTGGGGGCGATTCAGGGACTCGCCCCGGACCATGTCGTCTACGCCGGTTCGGCCAGCAAGACTCTGGCGCCCGGCCTCCGGCTTGGCTGGCTGGTGGTACCGCGTGGTCTTGTCGACTCCGTCGCTGCCGCCAAGCTCGCCGCGGACCTCGGATCTCCGGTCCTGGACCAGTTGGCGTTCGCCGACTTCCTCTCTCATGGCGAATTCGACCGGCACCTGCGTCGCATGCGCGCGATCTACCGTCGCCGCCGTGACGCGCTCCTCGACGCGTTGCTCGAAATGTTGCCCGACTTTCGGCCGGTCGGTATCGCTGCCGGCCTGCATGTGCTCACCTGGCTACCCGACGACGTCGATGAGGCGGCGGTCGTGGACGTTGCTGGACCGCGAGGCGTCGGCGTCTACGGACTGTCGCCCTATCGCATGCGCGGCGGCGGGCCGGGTGGCCTGTTGTTCGGCTATGCCGGTCTCAGTGAACGCAAGATCGCCGAGGGGATCGCGCTACTCGCCGACGTCGTCAACACCGTCCGCACAGCTGAGGCCGGCTGATGCCGCTGTATGCCTGTTACCGCTGGTCGGGCATGGTCAACCCGGACTGGATGGCGAACACGACCAACTGCGCCCGGTCACGGGCGTGCAGCTTGACCATCGCGCGGCTGACATGGGTGCGCACGGTCGCCGGGCTCACGACGAGTTCGTCGGCGATCTCGTCGTTCGACCGGCCGGTCGCGACCCAGGCGACGATCTCGCGTTCACGTTCGGTCAACCGGCCGATCTCAGGATGAGCCGCACCGGTAGGCACCGAACGGGCACTGAACTGCTCGATGACCCGCCGCGTCACAGTTGGCGAAAGCAGGGAGCCCCCGTCCGACACCACCCGGATGGCGTGCAACAACTCGGCCGGGTCGGCGTCCTTGAGAACGAACCCGCTGGCCCCGCCGCGCAGCGCCTCGAAAACGTACTCGTCCAGCTCGAACGTGGTGAGGACGATCACCTTCACGGCCGCCAGGTCGGGGGCGGCGGTGATCTCGCGCAGCGCGGCCAGTCCGTCGAGCACCGGCATGCGGACGTCCATCATCACGACGTCCGGTCGCAGCCGGCGTACCAGATCCAGCGCGGCCTGCCCGTCGGCCGCCTCACCGACCAGTTCGGTGTCGGGTTCGGACTCCAGCAGCGTTCGCAGGCCCATTCGGACGAGCGCCTGGTCGTCCACTACCACGACTTTGATCACAGTTCCGATCCTGGCACGTTCGTGTTGGTCGGAAGGCTGGCGTGGACTGCGAACCCGCCGTCCGGTCGAGGCCCCGCCTCGAGCATCCCGCCGAGGGCATGTGCGCGGGCGCGCATGCCGGCGATGCCGGTGCCGGAGCCGGCGGCTTCCGGGCCGGCGGCCGCCCCGTTGTCTACCACGTCGAGCACCACGGCGCCGTCCCTGTGCTGGATCGTGACGCTGGCGCGACTGGCCTCGGCATGTCGGAGCACGTTGGTCAGCGACTCCTGCACGATCCGATATGCGGCGACGTCGACGTCGGGTGGCAGGTGGGCGTCCAGAACGGTCGGGTCGATGTCCGTCCGGACGTCCAGCCCGCCGGCGCGGATCCGATCGACCAGGATGTCGAGCTCGGCGAGGCCGACGGAGGGTCGCCTGAGGGCTTCGTCGGAGGCCGGCTCGCGCATCTGCTGAAGTTGGGCCCGCAACCCGTCGAGAGATCGGCGGCTGGTGTCGCGAATGGCCTCAAGGGCCTCTTTGACCTTGGCCGGTTCGCGGTCCAGGACGTGCAGCGCGACGCCGGCTTGCATGGCGATCACAGCGAGCTCGTGGCCGACCGAGTCGTGCAGCTCGGTCGCCATGCGCAGCCGTTCCTCGGTCACCGCGCGGCGGGCGAGCGCGGTCCGCACGCCGGCTTCGGACTCGCGACGGACACGACTGGCGATACCGATGGCGAGCGGTGCAGCGAACGCCGCCAGCGAAACCATGCCCCAAACTGCGATCTGCCGCCACAGGTCGTCCCCGTCCTCGCGGAACACGCGCGACAGCGTGGCGGCGAACGTGAGCAGGTAGTACGCCCCTATCCAGCGCATCGCCGCTCGCCTCGGCAGTAGCGAGCCGAGCGTGTAGGCGGCGATCGGGATCGTGAACAGGATCGGCCCGTACGCGTAGTCGACCGTCAGGTACGTGAGCACCGCCGCGCCGCTGGCGACGGCCACCGGAACCGGGTAGCGCCGGCGCAAGACGAACGGCAGCGCGGCGAGAACGACGAGCAGGTATGCCCAGCCGTCCGGAGCACGGCTCCATTCGAGCTGGTCCTGGCTTGCCGGGTGGGTGCCGCCAAGGCCGACGAAGAGCAGCAATGCCGTGACGCCGGTGTCTTGGACCAGCTCACGAAGTCGCCAGGGCTTCAACTTTCACCTCGGGTCGGTCGGGTCATCTCGACCATAGGGCGAGAAGGCGGTCGATGGCATCGGTCGGCTCGCGTATCCCGGCTACGCGGATTTGCGTAGTACACGAGCCGCCCTACGGCGGACGCGCGGGACGCCCGCGGCGGCGAGGCTGGCCATATGACCGAAACGATTGTGGTCACCGACCGGTTGACCAAGAAGTTTGGCGACCACATCGCCGTCGACGACGTGAGCCTCACCGTCCGTCGCGGTGAGGTCTACGGCTTCCTCGGACCGAACGGCGCCGGTAAGACGACCACGTTGCGCATGCTGCTGGGCTTGGTCCGTCCCACGCGGGGCACCGCGACGATTCTCGGCGCGCGCCCGGGCCATCCGGCCGCCGTCGCACGGACGGGAGCGCTGGTCGAAGGTCCCGGCTTCTTTCCGTACCTGTCCGGTCGCGACAACCTGCGAGTGATGGCGCGCTACCAGGGCGTCACTGACGCTGCCGTGGACTCCGCCCTTGAGCGGGTGGATCTTGCCGGCCGGGGCGGTGATGCTTTCCGCTCGTACTCGCTGGGCATGAAGCAGCGGCTCGGCGTGGCATCGGCGCTGCTCGGCGGTCCGGAGCTGCTGGTGCTGGACGAGCCGACGAACGGGCTCGACCCTGCCGGGATGGCGGACATGCGCGGGCTGATCGCCGAGCTGGCGCAGCAGGGCCAGACGGTACTGCTGTCCAGCCACCTGCTCGGTGAGGTCCAGGAGATCTGCGACCGGGTCGGCGTGATCTCGCGTGGCCGGCTGCTCGCCGAGAGCACTGTGGCCGAGTTGCGCGGCGCGAGCACCGTTCTGGTTCGAGCCGACCCGATCGACCGGACGCTCGCGGCCGCCATGCAGGTGGCGGGAGCCGACGCGGTGCGGTTGCAGGACGGCGGCGTGCACCTCGACCTGGAGGCCGGGCGCGTCCCGGAGCTGGCGCGTGAGCTCGTCACGGCCGGTGTCGACATACACGAGATCCGTTCGTCCGAGCGTTCCCTCGAGGACGTCTTCTTCGAGATGACGGCCGGGGAACGCAGCGGCGGCAGTGGGGAGCTACGGCCATGACGACGATGGAGGTAAGGCCCATGCGGACGGCGATCGAGCCGGCGGTTATCCGCGCCCTGGGCGCGAGTGTGCGAGCCGAGTTGCTACGGCTGCGCAAGTGGCCGACGGTGTGGGTGCTGAGCGGCGTCTGGCTCGCGTTGAACCTGACGTTCGCCTACGTGTTCAACTACCTCGCCTACACGACCGGATCTGGCAACTTCGGAACCGGCGAGGCGACTGAAGGCTTGCTGGCCGATCTGCTTCCGGAGGCGATCCCGCGCATCTACACCGGCGGGCTGCCGATGTTCGGCGGTGCGATCATGATGATCCTCGGCGCGCTGGCGGCAGGCAGTGGCTTCGGGTGGGGGACCTGGAAGACGGTGCTGACCCAGGGCCCCGGCCGGCTGGTCGCGTTCGCGGGGACGCTGGTGGCTCTGGGCGTCGTCATCGTGGCGATCATTGTCGGCCAGCTGGTTCTCGACTTCGGCGCATCGGCGCTCATCGCGACCGTAGAGTCGCAGGCTCTCGTCTGGCCGGACGCCGGCGAGCTCGCCCAGTCCGTCGGCGGTGGCCTGCTCATAAGTGCCATGTGGGCAACTGCCGGCGTGTTGATCGGCGTCCTGACCCGGAGCCCGGCGCTGGCCGTGGGTCTTGGGCTGGTGTGGTCGCTGGTCGTCGAGAACCTGCTGCGGGGCGTGGCGAACCTGATCAATGAGCTGGAGTACGTGACGAACGTATTGCCCGGCACCGCGGCCGGTTCGATGGCCGGCGCGCTGGGAGCAACGGCCGAGGGTGACGGCGAGGGTGCGCCAGGCGTGCTGACAGTACTGACCGGCGCGGAGTCGGCGACGTTGCTGACCACGTACCTGGTCGCGTTCGTGGTAGCGGCGGTGTTCACCATGCGCCGACGCGATCTCGCATGACGGTGTTACGGTGCCCCGCGAGGAGGTCTGAGGTGACGACCGAAGGCGACGCCGTCGACCGGCTGTACCGCGCTACGGCCAAGCCGCAGCTAGTGCCGGTACCTGCGCTCTGGTTCCTGTGCCTCGACGGGCACGGCAACCCGAACACCAGCCAGGCGTATGCCGCCGCGGTTCAGGCGTTGTACTCGGTGTCCTACGCCGCCAAGTTCGCCGTCAAGAAGGCCGGCGGACCGGCATTCAAGGTATCCCCGCTCGAGGGCCTGTGGTGGGCGGCGGACATGAGCACGTTCCTGACCGGCGACAAGTCCGAATGGGATTGGACCATGATGATCCGCCAGCCCGACGCGGTCACCGGCGACCTGGTTGCGCGCCTGGCGGACGAGGTGGCCGCCACGAAGTCGATGCCCGTCGCCAAGGAGCTGCGGCTGATCTCGTTCGAGGAAGGCGCTGCCGCACAGGTGCTGCATGTCGGGCCGTACGACACCGAGGGTCCCACGATCGCGCGCCTGCACGAGTTCATCCAGTCGCACGGGTTCACCCTGGACGGGCGTCACCATGAGATCTACCTCGGCGACCCACGCCGGTCGGCTCCGGAAAGACTGCGAACCATCATCAGGCAGCCGTATGCCGCGGCGTGACTGAGGTCACGTCGACGCGACGGCGCGCCGATGGCGATCCGCCACGCTTGAGCACCGCGCAGGGGTCCGCAAGAGGAGGCCTAAGCCCGTAGACGGCAGGACCTTGGGCCGATGCGTCAGTCGCATGCGACAGACAGAGTCGACAGCATGGCGGACTTTCCCCACCCCGAGATGACCGTTCTCACGGAGGACGAATGCTGGAGGCTGATGGCGCGAACTGAGGTCGGCAGACTCGCCGTCTGCATTGGTACCGGCCCCGAGATCTTCCCGGTGAACTTCGTGACCGATAACCGGACCGTACTCATTCGGACCGCTGAGGGGACCAAGTTGGCCGCGGTGTCCGTCAACCCGCAGGTTGCCTTCGAGGCCGACGGGTTCGACCCGGTACGCGGCGACGCGTGGAGCGTGATCGTTCGTGGCACCACTCGGGTGCTCGAGAAGCTCAACGAGGTCTATGCCGCCCAGGAGCTTCCGCTCGTGCCATGGGACGCGACGCCAAAGCCGATCTTCGTTCGGATCGAACCGGAGACGATCAGTGGGCGCCGCTTCACCGCAGCACGTGGGCTCCGCGAACCCTGAGACCGGTCGAGCCTCAGTCCCAGTCGGTCCAAGCGATACACCGCTGGGGCGAAATCTTGATCATCACCGCCGTGGCCGACGCCTCGTCGTCCCACCCCTCGGCGTAGTCGTCTCGGGAGTATTTCGTGTCGAGCGCGTGCAAATCGGCGGCCTCGGGCGGACGGCGGACGCTCACCTTTCCCGATACCGAGACATAGCTGCGCATGCCGCCCGCGGTCACCTCGACGCACAGCGTTGCCACGGCATGGACGCTACCCGTCGACATCAGCGAGGTCCGCCCGAGCCGTCGTCGAAGACGTCATCGCCGAAGGCGGCTGCGAGCGCCTTCGCGATCAATTCCGGCAGCTCGGTCCGTCCGTCGTCCTCGGCCCAGCGCACCAATGCCGTGTGCATGGCGGCCAGGCAGGCGCTGGCCGCCGCTTGGATGTGGAACGCCGTGTCCGGATCGGTGGCATCGTCCCCGAGAGCATCGACGATGGCCTGCTGAAGCGCGTAGTGGTTGTCCAGGTGCTTGGCCCGCAAGGCCGGCGTGGAGATCATGAGCCGGAGGCGGGCGAGCAGGTACTGCTCGGCCGCCGTCGGGTCGTCTTCGTGGCCGCCACCGGTCAACGTCGTCGCCGCGTCGATGAGCGCGGTGCCGATCCGGCGGACCAGTGGCTGAGTGGCGGACGAGGCGGCGATCCGCTCGGCGACGAGCCGATCGCGCTGGTCTACAAGCACGAGGTCCTCCTTCGTGGGGAAGTGCCGATACACGGTCATCGGGGACACACCTGCGGCCTCGGCGACGTCGGTCACGGTCGTGGCGTCGTATCCGCGCTCGGTGAACAGCCGTACGGCGTGCGCCTGAATCGTGCGCTGCATCTCAGCTCGGCGCTTCGCTCGCAATGTTGAGTGCCGGTCGTCCATGTGATAGACACTACCGCATTGATAGTTACTACCAAATTGGTAGCAGCTAACAGGACTTGAGGAGAATGACATGAATGACCTGACCGGCAGGACAGCTCTGGTGACCGGAGCATCGCGCGGCATCGGGCAGGCGATCGCGGTCCGGCTGGCGGCGAATGGGGCAATGGTCGTCGTGCACTTCGGCATGGACGAGGACGGTGCGATGGCGACGGTCGAAGAGATCGAACGTACCGGTGGAACCGCGCTCGCCGTACGGGCGGAGCTGGGCGTGGATGACGACGTCGAGACCCTCTTCACTAGCGTCGAGGCCAGTCTGGCCGGACGGCAACTCGACATCCTGGTCAACAACGCGGCGGCTGCGCCGGCCGGCCCGCTCGGAGCCACGACGCGCACGGAGTTCGATCACCTCTTCGCGGTGAACGTGCGAGCGCCGTACTTCATCATCCAGCGAGCATTGCCACTGCTGCGCGATGGTGGCCGAATCATCACTATCTCGTCCGTGGCGACCCGGATGGCCAACCCGACCCAGACGTCCTTTGCCATGACGAAGGGCGCAGTCGAGACGATGAGCACGACCTTGGCCAACGAACTCGGAGCCCGAGGAATCACCGTGAACGCGGTCGCTCCCGGCGCCACTCGGACGGCGACCAACGGATCGTCCTTCGAAGCGCCGGGCCTGGCCGAACTCATCACTGGAATGACGGCCCTCAATCGGCTGGGCCGGCCCGACGACGTCGCCGACGTAGTCGCCTTCCTCGCCTCCGATGCTGCGCGCTGGATCACCGGTCAGGTCATCGACGCAACTGGTGGCCTGTTCCTGGGTCCGCGCTCCTGATCGCAGGATCGTGGACATCCCCGTCTCCGCGAGGGAGCCGACACGATCACGGGCAACCGGACATTGACGGCTGTTACGCCCGGCCGTACGTTGACTGGAGTCGTGTCATAGCGATTCAGCTATCGAGTACGGCCTTAAGTCGGCGTCAAACGGTCAAACACCATAGGAGGCGATCATTGATGCGACGTTTATTGGGCGGTCTTGCCGCCGCCGTCCTACTTGCAGCCGGGTTGACCACCGCGCCGGCCGCGGCAGATCCGCCGCATAACCCCGGCGGGCCGTGTATCCAGCCCAACCAGCACCAGTCGCTGGAGAGCATCTACTTCTACGAGGACGTGGTCAAGGCGCTCGACCAGATCGAGCGGGCCAGCCAGGGCGTCGTCACAGTAGAGAGTGCCGGGCAGTCCGGCCAGGGTCGCGAGCTGCTGTACGCGACGGTCGGCACTGGCGAGACGGTCTTCTGGATTCAGGGCCGTATCCACGGTAACGAGCGGCTCGGCACCCAGTCTGCGCTCCGAATTCTCAGCTGGCTGACGTCCGGCCACCCGGACGCCGCGATGATCAGGGAGAAGCTGACCGTCATAGTGATCCCGATGTACAACCCGGATGGGGCCGAGTTCCTCACGGCATCGGGCCTTCGCGGCATTCGCGGGTCGGTGACGCCGAACTTCAACCTCGACTTGAACCGAGACTGGGGTCCCCAGCCGGCGCCGGGATTCAGCCAGCAGGGTTCCTTCGCACAGCCTGAGTCGCGGGCGTGGTGGGCACTGTATGCCGAGATTTTGCCGAACTACGCGCTCGACTACCACCACGTAGGTGAGGCGCACGTGGTGCAGGGCAGCGACGACCTCACGCAGCTTCAGATCGGGCACCGGCCGATCGCCATCTCGGCCTTCACCGACGAGCAGTGGCGGACCAACCGCGCCATGTCGATGGTCGTCTACGACGCTGTGCAGAGCCTCGGAGTGATCACTCCGACGCTCTACGGTCCGGCGCAGAATCCGGCGTTCCATATTCCCAACGCCGTGATCAGCACGATGCTCCTCGGTGACAGCGCCCCGCCCGGCGAACAGGTTCCTGACCACCGGGTCGACGGTGCACTGTTCTTCGAGTTCCGCTCGGTCGGGCAGAAGAGCAGCGGCCTGCTAGTCGAGACTCATGTCAGGCCGACGAAGGCGCTGCTGACCGCGGTAGCCGACGGCTCGCTGGCCGATGTGGACATCAGCGGCTTCGACGACATCCCGTTCCCACAGGCAGTCCCCTGCGGGACGTAGCGCCGCAAGTCAGCCACGTTCGCCGGGCCGACTGCGTTGCAGTCGGCCCGGCGAATGAATCTTCGGACTAGCTGGTGGGTGCTTGCCCGACGTTCAGGATGTTGCCATCCGGATCCTTGAACCACGCGGCCTTCATCTCGCCGAGGTCGGCGACACCTCGCTCGTCGGTCTTGAGCCCTGGCAAGTCGTACTTCTCGAACACCACACCACGGGCCTCGAGCTCGTCCACTACCGACGCGATGTCCTCGACCTCCCATGAGGCCAGAGTGTGCTGTGCATGGCCGGCGAACTGGCTCTCGTACAGGTAGAAGCGGGTCGTACCTGACTGGTAGTAGACCCCGCCTGCCTGATCCTCCGTCACAATGCTGAATCCCAGCGTCTCCTCGTAGAAGGCCCGTGCCCGGCCAAGGTCGGCAGTAGCGATCGTGGCGTACACCGGATAGTCGCTAAGCATTCCAATCACCCCCGAACCGAGCGTAACCCTGGCCGGCTGTGCCGCGTGTACGTTCCGGGCGCCTAACGCGAGAGTGCGATGTATGAGCGATCTTGCCAAGGGCTACGTAGTGACGGCCGCGATCTCGACATGTGACCGTATTGACACGTGACCTTTAGGTCACATATGCTGTCTGTGTGAACGACGACGACGCGGTGTTCAAGGCCCTGGCCGACCCGACTCGCCGGTTCTTGCTCGACCTGCTCTTCGAGCGCGACGGCCGCACGCTCACCGAGCTCGAATCAGAACTGGAGATGACGCGCTTCGGCGTCATGAAGCACCTTCGGGTGCTCGAGGAAGCCGGGCTCGTCGTCACACAACGGTCTGGGCGAGAGAAGTTGCACTACCTCAATCCCGTACCGATCCAACTGATCCACGACAGGTGGATCGACAAATTCCGAGAGCGTCACGTGTCGGCGCTTACCGAACTGAAAGCCAAGCTGGAGGAATCATGACCGCCAAGACCGAGACGACCCAGGTCTACCGGGTCTACATCAAGGCGAGCCCGGAGGCGATCTGGGACGCGATCACCAAGCCGGAGTGGACGGAGCGCTACGGCTACACCGGCCTGGTCGACTTCGACCTGCGGCCGGGCGGAGCGTACAAGGTGCGCCCCACAGAGGCCTTCAAGAAGGAAAGCGAGGCCAACTTCGGCGGCGAGCTTCCCGAGGTGATCATCGACGGAGAGGTCGTGGAGGCCGATCCGCCGCGCAAGCTCGTCCACACGTTCCGGATGCTGATGGATCCAGGGATGGCTGCCGAGCCGTACACCCGCCTCACGTACGAGATCAAGGAACTGGACGACAAGGTGTGCTCACTCACCCTCACTCATGAGCTCGAAGGTGCGCCGAACCTCGCGTCGCTGGTCCGCGGCGATCAGGAGGAGTACGGCGCCGGCGGCGGCCACGCGTGGGTGCTCAGCGAGCTCAAGACCTTGCTCGAGACCGGCAAGGTCTTCGCGGAGTAGGGGAGAGATGCCATGACTACAAACGTCACTCCCGTGGACGTGAGGGCCGAACTTCCGGTCGCGGCCGGCGAAGCCAAGCGCACCCGGACGCTGCTCGGCGGCGGCGCCGCGGCTAGCCCGATCTTCATCGCGGCCGCCATGATTCAGGCGGCGACGCGGACCGGCTTCGACCCGGTCGAGCATCCGCTCAGCCTGCTCAGCGTGGGCGATCTGGGTTGGATCCAGATCGCGAACTTCGTCCTCTCCGGTCTGTTGTTCCTCGGCGCGGCGGTCGGAATGCGGCGCGTGTTGAGTCCTGGCCCCGCGTCGAGGTGGGGTCCGAGATTGATCGGCGTGTTCGGGGCGGCGCTGATCGCTGGGGGCGTCTTCGTCGCCGACCCGGGGCTCGGGTTTCCGCCGGGGACGCCAGACGGCGTTCCGGACGAGATGAGCTGGCACGGAATCGCGCACTCGGCAGCGCCGGTGGTCGGATTCCTGGCGCTGAGCCTGGCCTGCTTCGTGTTCGCTCGCCGATCGTTCCGGCTCGGTGAGCGCGGATGGGCCTGGTGGAGCATCTTCACCGGTATCTCCATCCAGGTCCTCGGCGCGATGTCCAACATGAGCCTCAACTTCATCCCACTCTGGGCCGCTATGGTGCTCGGCTTCGGCTGGGCGTCCGCTCAGGCGGCTCGGCTGATGTCTCGCATCTGATTCACACAACGATGAATCGCCCCCTCCGACGATGTCGGAGGGGGCGACGTCGCTGGCGTTCTGATCGGTCAGGCGTACCGGTTCAGGTTCTCCGCGTGTCGCTTAGCCGGGCACCGGGGACTGGAGCACCGGGGTCAGCGCATCGGCGAGGGTCGGTGATCCTTCGACCTCGTCGAGCTCGTAGGTCACGCGAACCGCGGGTTTGTTGATGTGGACCACATGCCGAAGATCGATGGGCGTCGCGATCACCACCACGTCGGCCTCGACAGCGTCGATCGCCGCCTCCAACTCGGCCACCTGCTGGGGAGAGTAACCTTCGGCCGGCAGCACCG
>Ga0256867_10000507_pt1 | contig 15372 bp, 15 predicted proteins | sample RVTome_15_FD_185939 | JGI IMG/M metagenome (GOLD analysis project Ga0256867, IMG submission 185939) | Soil microbial communities from uranium-contaminated site in the Upper Colorado River Basin, Wyoming, United States - RVT150D86 (HiSeq) ... | reverse complement strand
TCCCCGCAGGCACCCCGCGCCGTACCCGATGGCCGCCTCCAGCAGCGCCTTGCCGGCGCCGCGGCCCTGGTAGCCGGGGTCGACGGCATAGGTCGAGAGCACCCACAGCAGGTCACGGCGGGCCGCTGCGGCGATTCCCACGATCGTCCCGCCGTCGTCGCACACCCAGCTTCCGCCGGGATCGACGCCCAGCAGGTGATGCAGCCGCGCCGTCCAGCGCTTGCGCTGCTCCGGCGTCCGCTCGCCCGCGACGTGTGGGCCGACGGAACTCATCGCCACCGCGGTCAGGCGTTCAGCGGCGGCGACGTCATCGGGACGCATCGGTCGAATCCGCATACGGCACACTCTGCCTCATGCGCATCTTGGTGGCACCGGACAAGTTCGCGGGCACCCTGACCGCGGTTCAGGCAGCCGACGCGATCGCCGAAGGGTGGCGGCGGCAGGCGCCGTCCGACGAGGTAACGACGGTTCCGATGGCCGACGGCGGTCCCGGCTTTCTCGACGTCATGCACGCTTCGCTCGGTGGGCAGTTGAACGCGGTGACGGTGCGCGGACCGCTCGGTTCGGCCATGCCGGCGGCGTTCCTCGCAGTGGGCCACACGGCGTACGTCGAGTCCGCTCAGGCATGCGGGCTGGATCTGCTACCGCGGCAGGGCAGTGGGCCGGCGGCCGGAATAACGGACGGCGCGTCGACGTACGGCGTGGGCGAGCTTGTCGCCGCTGCGATCGACGCCGGCGCGACGCGCGTGGTCGTGGGCCTCGGCGGCAGTGGGACGAACGACGGTGGCGCCGGGCTGCTGGCCGCGCTCGGTGCCACGAGCCGACCCGAGGGTGCGCTGACCGCAGGCCCGGCCGGCCTCGCGGAGCTGACCAGTGTTGACGTCGAACCGGCCCGCCGCCGGGTGGTCGGTGTCGAACTCGTGGCGGCCACCGACGTCGACAATCCGCTATTGGGCCTGCGCGGTGCCACTAACGTGTTCGGACCGCAGAAGGGCATCGCCCCAGACCGGCTGGTCGAAGTGGACGGTGCACTCACCACGTTCGCTCATTTGGCCGACCGGTCGTTCGCGGACGAACCGGGTGCCGGGGCCGCCGGTGGGCTCGGGTACGCGCTGCTGCTGCTCGGCGGCCGCCGCGAGCCCGGATTCGGCATGGTGGCGCAGGCGCTACGCCTGGCCGAACAGGTAAAACGGGCCGACCTGGTCGTGACCGGCGAGGGGAAGCTCGATTGGCAGTCCATGAGCGGCAAGGTCGTCTCAGGTCTGGCGATGCTGGCGGGCGAGGCGATGCGGCCGTGCATCGCGCTGGCGGGCGACGTGCAGGTCGGTGCCCGGGAACTCCGCGCCAACGGCATCGAAGCCGCGTACTCACTGGTGGAAATGGTCGGGACCGATTTGGCCTTCGCCGAACCGGCCGAAAGCCTCGTCGACATGGCTGCTCGAGTGGCGAGGACGTGGAGCCGGGCCTAGTCGTGTGCAACGATGGGTAGAGACGGCGGAATGCCGGGCGCGTTCCGCACGTTGGACATCAAGAACCGCACGCTAATACGAGGCAGGAGCGATATGACCGTTCAGGACCAGGCAACGAACCAGGCCGCTCGCACCGTTGTGCTGACCGACGAGGCTTCGTCCAAGGTCAAGACCCTGCTCGACCAGGAGGGTCGAGACGACCTCGCGCTGCGGATCGCAGTACAGCCGGGCGGCTGCTCGGGGCTGCGATACCAGCTGTTCTTCGACGAGCGGTCGCTGGACGGCGACATCGTGGAGGACTTCGGCGGCGTCAACGTGGTCGTCGACCGGATGAGCGCGCCGTACCTCACGGGCGCCACCATCGACTTCGTGGACACGATCGAGCGCCAGGGGTTCACCATCGACAACCCCAACGCCTCGGGGTCGTGCGCCTGCGGCGACTCGTTCCACTGACGAGTCAACCGCACCCCAACACTCACGATCAGGTGACCGGGTCCGGCGTTGGTCTCAGCCTGCCGACGCTGGCTAGGTCACCTGATCGTTTTTCCAAGTCCGACCTCCGGCCATACACTCTGCGACCGTGAACATCGCCGTGACCGGGTCGATTGCGACCGACCACCTGATGACCTTCAAAGGCCGGTTCGCCGACTCGCTTGTCGTCGAGCAGTTGGACAAGTTGTCCTTGTCGTTCCTCGCCGAGGACCTGGCGATCCACCGCGGTGGAATCGCGGCCAACATCTGCTTCGGCATGGCCAACCTGGGCCTGTCGCCCGTGCTGGTCGGCGCGGTGGGAGAGGACTTCGTCGACTACCGCTCATGGCTGGAGCGCCACGGTGTCGACTGCGACAGCGTGCACGTGTCGGAGGTTCGGCACACTGCGCGGTTCGTATGCACCACCGACGACGATCACGCACAGATCGCCACCTTCTACGCCGGAGCGATGAGCGAGGCGCGCGAGATCGAGCTCGGCCCCATCGCTGATCGCCTGGGTGGCCTCGATCTTGTGATGATCAGCCCGAACGATCCGGAAGCGATGCTCAGGCACACCGACGAGGCGCGGGTCCGGTCGTACTCGTTCGCCGCCGACCCGTCCCAGCAGCTGGCCTGGATGGACGGCGCGTCGATCCGGCATCTCGTCGACGGAGCGTCGTACCTGTTCAGCAACGAGTACGAGGCCGCCCTGCTGGAACAGAAGACCGGTTGGAGCGCCGAGGAGGTGCTCGCGCGCGTAGGCGTGCGGGTCACGACGCTCGGCAAGGAGGGTTCGCTGATCGAGCAGGTCGAAGAGCCGCCACTGCGAGTCCCGGCAGCCGGAGAACCTGACGCTGTCGACCCGACAGGAGTCGGCGACGCCTACCGGGCTGGCTTTCTGGCCGCCATCGCCTGGGGGCTGCATCTCGAGCGTGCCGCGCAGCTCGGATCGCTGCTTGCCACGTACGTCCTGGAGAACGTCGGGACGCAGGAATACGAGCTCGGCCGGTCCGACGTGCTCGACCGTTGCGCCAAGGCCTATGGCGAGGACGCCGCCGGGGACGTCGCACCGCACGTCAAGACGCTCCGCCCCTAGCACCCCCGGTTGATCACGCAATAGTGGGGCGACACGCCGTTATGTCCGTAGCTGGCAAGGCTGAAGGACATAACGGGCAATTCGGCGTGTCGCCCCACTATTGCATGATCAACGGGATCGGCGGACGAGGTATGACGACGCGCCGGGCTCCGCATCGTCCGCGCCGAGGTACTCGTGCCCGCGCAATCGGCACCACGCAGGTACGTCGGTCGCGGCGGCCGGATCATCGGCCAGCACGGCGACGACGCCGCCGGCCGGCACGTCCGCGATTCTTCGGGCCAGCTCGATGACCGGCTGCGGGCAGCGCATCGAACGGCAGTCGACGGTCAGATCAGGTTCGGGTAGGCCGGTCACAACCCATCAACTCCAGTAATCGCCCGTACCCGCGCGACCACGTCAGGTACGACGGTGAGAAAGCGTTCGACATCGGTCTCAGTGGTCGATCGGCTGAGCGAGACCCGGATGTTGCCGTGGGTCAGCACGCCCATCGCCTCGAGCACGTGGCTGGGCGTCAGGGTGCTCGAAGTGCACGACGACCCGCTCGACACCGCGAAGCCATGCTTGTCCAGTTCGGTGAGCAGCGCCTCGCCATCCACATACAGGCACGAGAACGTGACGATGTGCGGCAGACGCAGCGTCGGATGTCCGACCACCTCGACGTCCGGAACGAGTTCCGGAATCCGCGAGCGGATCAGGTCGACGAGGGCGGAGTGCCTGCGGTTCAGCTCATCCGCTTCGGCCAGCCGAGCGCGCAAGGCCGCCGCCGCGGCCACGGCGCCGGGGACGTTCTCGAAGCCGGGCACCCGGCCAGAGCCTCGTTCGTCCTCTGGCGACGGCGACCGCCAGCGAACGCGGCGCCGCACGACCAGCACACCCACGCCGGCGGGCCCGCCCCACTTGTGCGCGCTGGCGGTCAGCACCGCCCAGTCGGCCGGGACGGCGGCGCGACCAATCGCCTGAGCGGCGTCGACCACAAGCGGGACGCCCCGCTCGGCGCAGAGCCGCGCGACCTCGCCGACCGGCTGCACGGTGCCCACTTCGTGGTTGCCCGCCTGCAGGCAGGCCACGGCGGTGTCGGCCCGCACCGCTTCGGCGAACGCATGCGCATTCACCAGCCCCGACCTGTCGACGGGCACCCGAGTCACCTCGGCGGACGGGACGCTCTCGGCGGCGTGTAGCACGCTGGAGTGCTCGATGGCGGAAACGACCAGGTGGCGACCCGTTCGATCGTGCGCGGCGGCCGTCCCGAGCACCGCGAGATGGACCGCCTGGGTGCCGCTCCCGGTGAAGGAGACCTCGTCCGGGCGTGCGCCGACCGCGGCGGCGACGATCTCACGAGCGTTGTCGAGCAACAACTGGGCCCGTCGGGCGGAACCGTACAGACGGGACGGATCGGCCCACCCGGCGTCGTACGCCTCGGCCAGCACCTCCCGGGCCGCCGGGTGCAACGGCTCGGTCGAAGCGGCGTCAAGGTAGCCGCGAAGACTGTTAGGCACGCCATGCACGTTAATGCCTACCTTCGTGGGTGCTCCGGTGCGGCAGCCGCTAGTGTTGCCACCGCAGGACAAACAAGACTTCGGCGGCCGTGCCGGTGATCGGTGCAGGCCGAGGGATATCCGCGTAAAGGGGCGCTGGGAGTTGAGTCGAAACGGCACCGTGCGCTCGGTGCGTCGAAGGGTCGCCGTTGGCGCCACCCTGGTGGTGGCTGCGGTCGCCTTGAGTGGATGCTCGGGCGACGCGGCCGACCAGTGGCGCCGGGCCGGGCTGCCCGAGCCTGCCACCGAGGAGACACCGCTGATCGGCGACCTGTGGGTCGGCACCTGGATCGCCGCGCTCGGAGTGGGCCTTCTGGTGTGGGGACTGATCCTGTTCGCCGCCGTGGCATACCGCAGGCGCCACGACGGACTGCCGCGGCAGACGCGGTTGAACGCGCCCATCGAGTTCCTCTACACGGTGGCGCCGTTCGCGGTCATCGCGTCGCTGTTCTACTGGACGGTTCAGAACCAGGACGAGATCGTCGACGTGTCGGCCGAGCCGGACATCACCATCGGCGTCATCGGACAGCAATGGTCCTGGACGTTCAACCACGTCGACGGCGATGTCCATGAGATCGGCACCACCACCGATCGGCCGACGCTCGTGCTACCGGTGGACCAGACCGTGCAGTTCGAACTGAACTCACCGGATGTGATCCACTCGTTCTGGATCCCGCAGTTCTACATGAAGATGGACGTCATCCCCGGCAAGACCAATACTTTCCAGGTCACGCCGAACCGAGAAGGAACGTACGCGGGCAAGTGCGCTGAGCTGTGCGGGGTCTACCACTCGCGGATGCTCTTCGACGTCGAGGTCGTCTCAGAGGAGGAGTACGAAGCGCACCTGCAGGAACTGCGCGACCGCGGCCAGACCGGGTTGATCCCGTCGCCGCTGCGCGGTGCGTTCTCGCAACCGTTCGAAGGGAGCGACTCGTGACGACGTACCTCGAGCGCACCGACGCGCCTGCGCCGGAGCCTGTGAAGCGCCCCCACCGCAAGGGCAACATCGTCGTCCGGTGGATGAGCTCGACGGACCACAAGGTCATCGGCTACCTGTACCTGGCCACGTCGTTCGGATTCTTCCTCGTCGCAGGGCTGATGGCGGTCCTGATCCGGATGCAGCTGTGGCAGCCCGGCGGGGGCGTCGTCAGCGACCACATGTACAACCAGCTGTTCACCATCCATGGCACGGTCATGCTGCTGTTGTTCGCGACACCGCTGTTCATTGGCTTCGCCAACGTCATCGTGCCGCTGCAGATCGGGGCGCCGGACGTCGCGTTCCCGCGCCTGAACATGTTCAGCTACTACCTGTTCCTGTTCGGCGGGCTGATGGTGATGGCCGGATTCCTCACTCCGGGCGGGGCGGCCGACTTCGGCTGGTTCGCTTATGCCCCGCTGAACAACGATCTGTACAGCCCGGCCCTCGGTGGTGATCTGTGGGTCATGGGGCTGGCGTTGTCCGGCTTCGGGACGATCTTCGGTGCGGTGAACTTCATCACCACCATCATCTGTATGCGGGCGCCGGGCATGACGATGTTCCGGATGCCGATCTTCACCTGGAACATCCTCGTGACGGCCATTCTGGTGCTGATCGCGTTCCCGCTGCTCGCCGCCGCGCTGTTCGCGCTGTTCGCGGACCGCAACTTCGGCACTCACGTCTTCGACCCCTCGGGTGGCGGGCCGATCCTGTGGCAGCACCTGTTCTGGTTCTTCGGGCATCCCGAGGTCTACATCATCGCCCTGCCGTTCTTCGGCATCATCACCGAGGTCATCCCGGTGTTCAGCCGCAAGCCGCTGTTCGGCTACAAGGGCATGATCTACGCGACGCTGGCGATCGGCGGGCTGTCCGCGGCGGTGTGGGCGCACCACATGTACGTCACCGGGTCGGTCAACCTGCCGTTCTTCGCGTTCATGACGATGTTGATCGCCATCCCGACGGGGGTGAAGTTCTTCACCTGGATCGGCACCATGTGGCGCGGCTCGCTGACGTTCGAAGCACCCATGCTGTTCGCGATCGGATTCCTCGTGACGTTCCTGCTCGGCGGGCTCACCGGTGTCGTGCTGGCGTCGCCACCGCTGGACTTCCAGGTGTCGGACTCGTACTTCGTCGTAGCGCACTTCCACTACGTGGTCTTCGGCACCGTGGTCTTCGCCATGTTCGCCGGGTTCTACTTCTGGTGGCCGAAGATGACCGGCCGGATGCTCGACAACCGGCTCGGAAAGATCCACTTCTGGATGCTGTTCATCGGGTTCCACACCACGTTCCTGGTGCAGCACTGGCTCGGTGTCGAAGGAATGCCGCGCCGGTACTCCTCGTACCTGCCCGAAGACGGGTTCACTGCCCTCAACCAGGTCTCGACCGCCGGTGCGTTCCTGCTGGCGGTCTCGACTCTGCCGTTCCTGTGGAACGTCTGGAAGACCCGCCTGACACCGAAGGTCACCGTTGACGACCCGTGGGGCTGGGGAGGGTCGCTGGAGTGGGCGACATCGTGCCCGCCGCCGCGGCACAACTTCACCTCGATCCCGCGGATCCGAAGCGAGCGTCCAGCCTTCGACCTGAAGTACCCAGAGATCGCCGCGATGACCCAGGTGCCCAGCGGTGATCTCCAGGAAACACTAATCGCTCCTGACGTGGAGGGCCGGCCGTGAAGGTCGAGGGTATGATTTTCGTCGTCGTTGCGGTCTTCTTCCTGATCGTCACGCCGATCTACTGGTTCATGTCGAAGGACCCGACCGGCACGACGGCGCTCACGCTGACCTTCGGTCTGGGAGCGCTGGTCTCGTTCTACCTGCTGGCCACCTCGCGCAAGGTTCACCCGCGCCCGGAAGATAGGCAGGACGGCGAGATCGAGGAGCTGACGGGGGAGTACGGCTTCTTCAGCCCCTACTCCTGGTGGCCGCTGGCGTGTGCGGCGTCGGCCGCCGTGGTGTTCGCGGGCTTGGTCTTCGGTTGGTGGTTGGTCATCATCGGTGCTGCCATGGCGGTGGTCACCGTCAACGGCATGGTCTACGAGTACTACCGGGGCGAACACGCCCACTGAACGTCGATCATGCAAAGCGGGGCCGACACGCCCATTTGTCCGAAGCTCTAGCGAGCGATTCGGAGCAGGTTGGGCGGCGTGTCGCCCCACTTTTGCATGATCAACGGAAGAGGGGTCAGCGGCCGGACCGGGAGAAGTGCATCCAGTCCTTGCTCGAGTTCCAGCCGCCGCCCCAACCCCAGCCGATGGCGGCGAATGCCTCGGTCACCACGTCGCCGGCGGTAATCATGCCGGGGAGGTCGCGGTCTCGGTCCAGGTACGCCGACGCGAGCTCGGGGATAACGACATCGCCCCGGTGGTAGGGGTTGTGGAACGGATTGACGTCCACGGCCAGGCCGTACGCGTGCTCAGACCATGTGCTGCCGCCGGTCGAGGGCCGGCAGACGAACGCCGAGGTGTTGTTGCCGTCGCCGGTCGGCGGTGCATCGAGCTCGTGCGCGGCGACCACACGCATCTCCTCGATGGGGAAGTGGGCGTCGTAGAGCCGGCCGAACACTTCGGCGATGTCGGACGTGACGGAGTTGTGCACGATCATCTCGCCGAGATGGGGCTGGTCGTCGAATCCCCAGAAGGTAAGGGTCACGTACCTGAGCTCGTGCAGTGCCACCGGGCAATCCTCGGTCCAAGTGGAGCGTTCGAGGACGTCGTCCGGCACCGGCTCGATCGTCGCCTCGAAGACATCGGGTGCCGGTCGCAGGTCGGGCGGAGGCAGCCGCCGGTCCACGAGCTCGGCAGGGGTGGGCTGCACCTCGCCCAGCCCGTCCGGACGACGCGGCAGCACACGGGTACCGAGCCAGGCGGGCCGCTGGGGCCCGCCCGGCTCTGCCAAGGATGACGACGCGGCCCCCGTGCCGGCAGATGTCGGGTCGGGCGTCAACCCGCTCGGCGACCGCAGAGCGCTGGCCGGCCCCGGCGTCGGCGCGCTGGCGGCAGGTGAGTTCGCCGCAACGGTCGGGCCGGCAGCGGGGTCGTCCAGCCCGCATGCCGCCACGGCCATCGCGGCCACTGCGAGCACCGCATAACGCAGCGCTGCGGCCCACCCGTGCGCCGAGGCCCCGTGGCGGTGGCTCATGGCTCCGGGATCGGTTCGGCAAGGCATTCGCCGCTCGACCCGCCGTCACGAACAGCGGCTGCGCGGTCCGGAGCCCGGTCTCGCACCGTGGCGAGGACAGATCCGGCCAGGATGAGTACGAAACCGGCGATGATGGACACGGTGAGGCTCTCGCCCAATACCAGCACGCCGAGGGCGATGGCTACCGCCGGGTTGACGTACGTGATGACCGTTGCCCTGGCCGGCCCGACCTCGGCGATGAGAGCGAAGAAGACCAGGAAGGCCAGCGCGGTGCAGACGATGGCCAGGCCAACCACGGAGAGCCAGGCTTCGGCCGACGGCGACCGGCTGGGCCGCTGAAGCAGGCCGACGGGCAGGTAGCCGATCGCCGTCAGGCCGATGGACGCGGCGACCACGCCCAGCGCGGGCAAGTGAGCCAGGTAGCGGGCCAGCAGCAGCGGCCCTAGGGCATATCCGACCACGACGCCCACGATGGCCAGCAGCGCCCCGAGGTTGGCGCTGCCCACGTCGAAGCCGACGAGCAGGGCGACGCCGGCGAAGCCGACCAGCAGCCCGGCAACGCGGCGACGCTCTACCCGCTCATGTCCCGTCACCCAGACCAGCAGCGCACCTACGAGGGGCACGGCAGCCACCAGCAGGCCGGTCAGCGAGCTGGACAGCGTCTGCTCGGCATAACCCAGAAGAACCCACGGAATGCAGAGCTCGACAAGTGTGTAGGCCAGCAGCGGCCGCCAGTAGGGCAGCAGCGGTCGAAGTTGCCCCTTGGTGGCCGCGACGGGAACGAGGATGACGGCGGCGATCGCGGTGCGGGCCAGGACGAGGGTGGCGGGGGAGAACTCCTCGACCGCGACCTTGATCATCAGGTACGGGACGCCCCAGATCAGGCCCATCGCCAGGAATAGCACCCACCCGCGTCGCGACACTGCTACCTCCGTCGGTGTGTGATGGCGTGGCCGGCTCAAAGGATGACAACAACACGCTAGCCAGCACCGGACAAGAGCCGCCCGCCGCGTTGGGCCTCGTCAGACTGGCCGGAGCCGGATGTCCTGGCCCGTGCTGGCGAAGTATCGGCGCGATCGGGATCGCTGCCAACCCGGCGGCCTAATGCCGGCCGGCCTCTATTTCGCCGTGCGGTTCGGCCGCACCGTGGCCGTCGTGGTGGGCCATCTCGAGCTCGTCCCTCGTGGGCTTCTGGACGACGTCCGCGAAGTAGACCTTCGACAGCCGGGAACGCAGCTTGTCGCCTCGCCGGCGTGGAGCCGGAATTCCGTACTCGTCCGTTTCCGGCCCAAGCTCGAAGGGTGCCTGGCGTTCGTGCGCGGTCAGCCGGTACGCCGTCACCTCCGCGAGTGGCGCGTGGACCTCGGAGAACTCACCGTCCGGGCTGACCACGATGACGCCGGACTCCGAACCGTGCAGCACCTTGTCGCGGTCGCGCCGCTGCAGGCCCAGGCAGATCCGCTTGGTAGCCCAGTACGTCAGCGGCGGCAGCACGAAGATGGCCACCTGCATGAACCGCGTGATCCACATCACGGGAACGTCGAAGATGGTGGCGACGAAGTCGTTGCCGCCTCCGATCCACAGCAGCAGGTAGAACGTGATGAATGCCACGCCGATCCCGGTGCGCACCGGCTGGTTGCGCGGCCGGTCGAGCACGTGGTGATCGCGCTTGTCACCGGTGACCCACTGCTCGAGCCACGGGTACAGCAGCAGCGGCGTCAGGATGATGCCGGGCAGCAGCACGGCCGGCACGAGCACGTTGAGGCTTATCGGGTAGCCGGCGATATAGAACTCCCAGTTCGGCATGATTCGCAGAGCGCCGTCGAGGAATCCGACATACCAGTCCGGTTGGGTGCCGGCGGACACGACCGACGCGTCGTACGGGCCGAACAGCCAGATGGGAAGGATTTGGATCGTCGCCGCCAACAGCACGATGACGCCGAACACGACGAAGAAGAACCCGCCCGCTTTGGCGGTGTAGACCGGGAACAACGGGTAGCCGACGGTGGTTTCGTTGCTCGTACCGGCCCCACCCCAGTTCGTGTGCTTCTGATACCAGATCAGGATCAAGTGGATCGTCACCAGCGCGAGTAGGAGGGCTGGGACAAGCAGGATATGAAGGACATACAGCCTGGCGATCGCATCGTCGCCGGGGAACTCGCCGCCGAAGATGAACGACGACAGGTACGTTCCGACGACCGGGATCGCCAGCATGCCGCCCTCGATGATCCGCATGCCGGTGCCGGAGACCAGGTCGTCAGGCAGCGAATAACCGGTGAAGCCGTTGGTGATACCGAGCACAAGCATGAGCACGCCGACGACCCAGGTGATCTCGCGCGGCTTTCGGAAGGCCCCGGTGAAGAAGATGCGCAGCATGTGCACGGACATCGCGGCGATGAAGATGATCGCACCCCAGTGGTGGATCTGCCGCATCAGCAGCCCGCCGCGGACCTCGAACGACAGCTCGAGCGTGGACGCGAATGCCTCCGACATGCCGACGTCGCGCAGCGGCGCGTACGCGCCGTCGTACATGACGTGGGCCATCGAAGGCTTGAACCACAGGGTCAGGAACACCCCGGATAACAAGATGACGATGAAGCTGTAGAGCGCGATCTCGCCGAGAAGGAACGACCAGTGGTCCGGGAAGGCCTTACGGATGTTCCGCTTGAGCCAGTTGTTCGTCGTGACCCGGTCGTCGACCCAGCTGACGAGCTTGCCGGCGCCGTTGACCACTGCGCTCATGTGTTCATCTCCCAGAAACTAGGGCCAACGGGATCGACGAAGTCACTCTGTGCGATGAGGTAACCCTCGTCGTCCACGGCCAGCGGTAGCTGCGGCAGGGGGCGCTTGGCAGGGCCGAAGATCACTTCGCCGCCCTCGGCGAGGTTGAATGTCGACTGGTGACATGGGCAGAGCATGTGGTGCGTGTCGCGCTCGTAGAGCGTGATCGGGCAGCCGACATGCGTGCAGATCTTCGAGTAGCAGAGGATGCCGTCGACGTGCCAGTTCTCCCGGCCCTCATCGACGCGGAACTCCCCGGGCGGCATCCGGATGAGGAACACCGAGGACTTGCCCCGCTCGTTCTGCCGCACCGGTCCGTGGTCGGGCAGGTCTAGGTAGGATTCCGGCATCGCGATGACCAGCGAGCCCACCTGTAGGTCCGACGGACGAATCGGCTCGAAGCTGCGGTCCTTGAGGACCCGAACGCCGGTGTCCCAGATGGTGCGCTTCTTGACCCCGCCCGGTGCCGGCCCGAGGTCGCGCAGCAGGATGACCGCCGGCAGCGGAAGCAGCAGCAACGCACCGATCATGCTGTTGCGGATCAGCTTGCGCCGGCCGAATCCGCTCTCTTCGGCGCCGAGCTCGAAGTCCGCCAGCGTGGCCGCCCGGGTCTCGCCGCTGCTGCGCAACTCGTGCCGCTCGTGGATGACCTGGTGGCTGGTCATGAGCTTGCGAGCCCAGTGGATCGCGCCGATACCGATGAGCAGCAGCGAGCCGCCCAGGGTAAGCCCGAGGGCGAGGTTGGAATCGCGCACCGCTCCGACGTCGACCCCGCCCTCGTCGGCCGCGATCGGGAAGATGACATAGAACACCAGGAAGGCGATGACGAGAACCGCAGCCAGCCCGAACATGCCGGCCACCTGTCGCTCGGCGCGGCGCTCGGCCTTGGGGTCGGTGTCGGTCAGTCGGGCCGGCGACTCCGGAAAGCCCGGGTCCGGGAAGGGGTCGCCGACCCGGCGGCGCTCCAGCTCCGTGCCGGTCGCCTCGGTGGTGTACTCGGACATCTTGTCGTCCCTCGATATGGTCATGACCGCTTCGCTCCGAGCCATACGGCCGCACCGATGAGCGAGCCGATGCCGATGAGCCAGCCCCACAAGCCTTCGGAGACCGGGCCGATCCGGCCGATGCCGGCGCCGCCGGGGTTGGGCTCGTCCTCGATGTGCTTGAGGAACGCGATGATGTCGCGCTTCTGCTCGGGGTCCAGCGTGTTGTCGTTGAACACCGGCATGGCCTGCGGGCCGGTCAGCATTGCCTCATAGATGTGCTTGGGCTCCACGCCGGCGAGCGGCGGCGCGTACTTGCCGTATGACAGGGCGCCGCCCTGCCCGGTCGCGTTGTGGCACTGGGCACAGTTGGTTCTGAACAGCTCGCCACCGCGTGCGACGTTGCCCCGCTCCGGGTCGACCTCGGCCGCGCCGGGAATCTCCGGTCCAGGGGCGAGGGAGGCGACGAAGGCGGCGAGCGCCTCGATCTCCTCATCGGTGTACTGGACCTCCTTGCGGGGCAATTGCGCCCCAGGAGGCCCGGCGGGCATCCGCCCCGTGCCGACCTGGAAGTCGACCGCGGCGGCGCCGACGCCTACCAGGGACGGTCCGAGCACCGTGCCGTCGTCGCGGATCTGGCCTTCGCCGTTGAGCCCGTGGCAGCTCGAGCACCCGATCGCGAACAGCTTGCGCCCTTCGTCGATCTGAGTGGATGTGCTGGCCTGGACGTCGGCCTGGCTCTCTGGGGCGAACGCCGCGTACAGCCCCCCGAACAGGAGCAAGGCGACGAACAGGACGACAGCGGCCGCCAGCGGATGGCGCCGGCGGGCGGAGATCGCAGTCACAGCGCTCCTCGTCATTGAACCGCGTAGATGGTCAGGAACAGCCCGATCCAGACCACGTCGACGAAGTGCCAGTAGTACGACACGACGATCGCGCTGGTGGCCTGTTCGTGGGTGAACCGGCGGGCCAGGAACGTCCTGCCCAGTACGAGCAGGAAGGCCATCAAACCTCCGGTGACGTGCAAGGCGTGAAAGCCCGTGGCCAGATAAAAGATCGAGCCGAACGCATCACTGGACAGTGTGACGCCTTCGTGGATCGCCAGCTCGGCGTACTCGTACACCTGACCGGCGACGAAGACGGCGCCCAGGATGAACGTGAGGACGAACCACTCCCGCAGCCCCCAGCGGCCGACCTGCAGCAGGCTGCCGGTCCGGCCGACCTGACCGCGCTCGGCTCGCCACACGCCGAACTGGCAGGTGACGGAGGAAAGCACCAGGACGGTGGTGTTCGCCGCCGCAAACGGAATGTTCAACAGCTGGGTGTTCGCCTCCCAGACGTCCGGCCGCACCGATCGGATGGTGAAATAGACGGCGAACAACGCTGCGAAGAACATGAGCTCGCTGGACAGCCAGACGATAGTGCCCACCGCGACCATGTTCGGTCGCTCGGGCGCCGGAGCGGGCGCTGTCGATACTGCGGATGCCTGAGCCACGTGCGCCATTATGTCGTTAGCCGCTGACGAGCACACCCCGACCCCGCCTACCACTTTCCGGCGTGTTGGGTAGCCTCTACCGGCTCTGCAGGTATCACGCGCGGCCGGTAAGATCGGACGCCGACCGCAGCCTATGACGCGAGGACCCATCCGATGACCACCGCGACAGCTCCAGAGACGAGAACCGTTCTGGTTTACAGCGACGACCGGACCACGCGCGAGCAGGTCCGGCTCGCGATCGGGCGGCGCCCCGCGGCCGACCTGCCGAGGGTCGAGTACGTCGAGTGCGCTACCGAGCCGGCGGTCATGAAGGCGCTGCGGGCCGGTGGCATCGATGTAGCGGTCTTCGACGGCGAGGCCGCGCCGTACGGCGGCATCGGCCTCGCCCGCCAGGTCAAGGACGAGATCTACCAGTGTCCGCCGGTGCTCGTGCTCGTCGGCCGTGCGCAGGACGGCTGGCTCGCTACCTGGTCCCGCGCCGAGGCCGTGCTGTCGCACCCGCTCGATCCAGCCGCGGTGGCCGCTGCGGTGGCCGACCTGCTACGGCGTCGCCGCCGGCGCGCCGTCCCCGCTGCGTCGTGAACCCGCAAAGCTGGCCGCAGGTCCTCACCGCCCTGCTCGATCGGACCGACCTGCCGGCGGAGGCGACCGCGTGGGCGATGGGCGAGATCATGGACGGCTCGGCGACGTCCGCCCAGATCGCCGCGTTCGTCATCGCGTTGCGGGCGAAGGGCGAGACGGTGGACGAGGTGGCCGGCCTGGTTTCGGCCATGTACGAGCGTGCGACGCCGATATCGGTAGCGGGCCGCGCCGTGGACGTGGTGGGTACCGGCGGCGACCGGGCTCATACGGTCAACATCTCGACGATGGCCGCGATCGTCGCCGCCGGCGCCGGCGTGCTGGTGGTCAAACACGGCAACCGCGCGGCCTCGTCGGCATGCGGAGCCGCAGACCTGCTCGAGGAACTGGGGATCGACCTCAGCCTGCCGCCGGAACGGGTAGCGCAGATAGCCGAGGAAGTCGGCATCACGTTCTGCTTCGCTGCCCTGTTCCACCCCGCGCTGCGCCACGCCGGCGCGACCAGGCGGGAGCTCGGTATTCCGACGACATTCAACTTCCTTGGCCCGCTGGCGAACCCGGCGCGCCCTGCCGCGCAGGCCGTCGGCGTCGCCGATGCTCGGATGGCCGGCATCATCGCGGGGGTTCTTGCCGGGCGCGGAGTGTCGGCGCTGGTGTTCCGCGGTGACGATGGGCTCGACGAGCTGACCACCACCACGACATCGCGGGTGTGGGTCGTGCGCGCGGGCGAGGTGCGCGAGGAGCGGCTCGATCCGGCAGATCTCGGCATTCCCGCAGCGGCACCTGATGCGCTGCGGGGCGGGGACGCGTCATACAACGCCGACGTGGCCAGGCGCTTCCTGGCCGGTGA
>Ga0256867_10000506_pt1 | contig 15428 bp, 22 predicted proteins | sample RVTome_15_FD_185939 | JGI IMG/M metagenome (GOLD analysis project Ga0256867, IMG submission 185939) | Soil microbial communities from uranium-contaminated site in the Upper Colorado River Basin, Wyoming, United States - RVT150D86 (HiSeq) ... | reverse complement strand
GTGGCCGTAGTCAGTGCGCCCCACCACGAACCGTGGATGGTCGCTCGCTGGGCGTTCCAGACGCTCACTGACCGTGCCGAGGCGCTCGTCAGTGACGCCGACGACCGGGACACGCTCAAACAAGCTGTCGCGCTCGACGGTCTCCTCTTCGACCTGCTACCGGTCGACCAGCGCGCACGGGTGGCGAAGGTACTGGAGCGCGCCGCCGACGAGTTGCGCGCCGAACTGTGCGACCGTACTAGCCAATGCGACCGAGACTTTGCCGAGCGCCTCGACATATTTCGACTAGGGCCTGTTGCGAAAGTGTGTTGCGACGGGTACGCCGCAGCGCCCCTGGAGAGAATCAGAGACACGTTTGCTCTCGCCTGTCAGCAGGAGTCGCCTATGTCCATCCGCCGGGTCATGCCCGACATCCGATCAGAGGCCATGGAGGAGAGCCGGGACTTCTACGGCCTCCTGGGGTTCGAGGAGGTCATGAACCATGGCTGGGTCATGACGCTCGCCTCTCCTTCCAACCCCACGGCGCAAGTCACCTTCATGAGCCACGACAAGACCGCGCCAGTGGTGCCCGACATGAGCGTTGAGGTGGACGATGTGGATGCGGCCTACGCAGTGATGCGAGAGAGCGGCGCGGAGGTCGTGCACCCGTTGCAGGATGAGGAGTGGGGAGTGCGCAGGTTCTTCGTCCGTGACCCCAACGGCCGGGTGGTCAACGTGCTGAGCCACCGATGACCCGCCCCTGATCCCGCGCCACTCGTGAGAGTGCTGGTCACAGCCATTCGTTGATGGCCGCGACGAGGACGGTTGCTTCGTAGCGGACCGCGAGCTTGTCGTAGCGCGTCGCCACGGCGCGGTGCCTCTTGAGGCGGTTGCTACCGCACTCGACGGCGTGCCGCGCCTTGTAGTCCGTCTTGTCGAATTTCGGCCCAGATCTGATGCGATGAAGGAGCGGGGCCTCCGCTCCCCGTGAGGACCGAGCCGATCCAGACTCGGGGCTTCACACAACCAACCCTCTGACGAAGAGGAGGAGGCCCCTATGGATCGACAGTACGTCGGTATCACATCACCAATGGATGACATTGGTCAGAGCGCCGCTGGGGTGTCGGCTCATGCTGAAATGCGGCGGCGTGCGTCTCGGCTTGCTGGGACTGCCAAGCGACGCGGGCACGGGACCTCTGGGCGCGTTCGCGTGGCGGGGCGAAGGTTGAGGGCGATGAGTGCGGTGGCTGCGATCCCGCCTGCGATGACGAGCACGGCGGCGCTGAGGCCGTCGGCGGTGGCGGTCCGCAGCGCGTCACCGGTGCGCCCGTCGGTGTCGGAGTTGGCCACCAGGACGAGGACGGCGAGGCCGACGGCGGCGCCGATCGAGGTGCTGGTCGAGGCGATGCCTGAAGCCACTCCCTGCTCGCCGTCGGACACCCCGGTGCTCGCGGCGATGAACATCGTGGTGAACACGACACCGTCGCCGAGGCTGAGCGCGATCAGCCCGGGGGTCAGCGCCGTGTAGGAGCCGTCCGGGGACATGGCGAGGCCGAGTGCGAGTGCGCCGAGTGCGCCCAGGCACAGGGCGCCGACCAGGGTGGGCCGGAGACCGAAACGGGTGGCCAGATGACCGGCGACCGCCGAGCCGGTGACCACGAAGGTGGTCGGCAGCAGGAACCCGATGCCGGTTTGCAGGGCGTCGTAGCCATGGACGTCCTGGAAGTAGAGCGTGAGGAAGTAGAGCACCGAGCCGAAGGTGGCCCAGAACAGGAACGCGACCACGACGGCGGTGCCGAGGTTGCGGTTGGCGAGCAGTCGCGGTGGCACGAGCGGGTCGCTGCTGCGCCGCTCGACAACCGTGAATGCCCCCAGCATGAGCAGGCTGGCTGCCGAGCTCAGCAGGATGGCCGGCGACCCCCAGCCCAGGTTCGGACCCTGGACGAGGGCCAACAAGAGCAGGGTGACGCCGAGGGTGGCGCTCAGCGCGCCGGGCAGGTCGAAGCTGCGGTTTGTCTCGGGCTTGCCGTCGGCGGGGATCAGCGGGAACGCCAGCAGCACCGCCACGGCAGCCAGCGGCACGTTGACGAAGAAGACTGCTTCCCAGCCGAGCGCCTGTGTAAGCACACCGCCGAGGAGCACTCCGAGCACAAGCCCGGCCGCGCCGGCACTGCCCCAGACTGCCAGGGCGCGGTTGCGCTCGCTGCCCTCAGCGAAGGTGGTGTTGACCAGGGACAGGGTGGCGGGAAACACAAGCGCTCCGCCGAGCCCCTGTGCGGCGCGAGCGATGAGCAAGAACACGGATGCGGGCGCGAGCCCACCGGCGAGCGACGCGCCGGCGTACAGTCCCAGGCCGCACACGAGGATCCGACGCCGTCCGAGCAGGTCGGCGGCGCGGCCACCCAGCAAAAGAAAGCCGGCTGACGTCACCGCGTAGGCGCTGATCACCACCTGCAGCGTTTGTTCCGAGAAGCCGAGGTCGCGCCCGATCTCGGGCAGAGCCACCACCACGATGTACTGATCGAGCGAGACGATCAGCATCGCGAACGCCAACAGCGCCAAGGTCGCTGCCTGGCTCCCGGGCAGCCGTCCAGTCATGTCACCGCTCGGGCCGCAACAGCCTCGACCTCGAAGAACATGTCGGGCAGGGCGAGAGCGGCCACGTCGGATCAGACGCACGCCGAGGATCGAACTCATCGGTGGAAGCCGCTCGGCGCTGAAGGCAAAGCACATCAGGCGTGCCCTCCAAGTGCCGTTACACGGGCAGTCCCCACAGCCGCAGCTGGCGTCTTCGTGCTGGTCAGGCCGCGGCGCGACCGTGAGCGCGAAGTTCGGGGAGTGCTTCGCGATCTCGCGCCACCGCCGACGCTGACGGTCCCGGGAACGCGATCGCCTTTCGTTGGGTCGGCGTGTTCATCTGGGCTTGTGAAGTTCCGCGAGGCGACCGAACGGGACATCGATGTCATCGCTGCTCTTCACGCCGAAAGCTGGCGAAGGAACTACCGCGGTGCGTACTCCGACGAGTACCTCGATGGGGAGGTCTTCGAGGACCGGCGCGCCGTCTGGACGGAGCGCCTCACACGACCTGGCCGCTTCGATCGCACCGTTGTCGCGGAGCACGACGGGAGGATGGCCGGGTTCGTGCACACCATCCTTGACCACGATGCGGTGTGGGGAGCCCTATTGGACAACCTCCACGTCGCGCACCAGCAACAGCGTCGAGGTGTCGGGACGCAGCTCATGGCGCGATCGGCAGAAGCAGTCCTCGCCTTGGGGGAGTCGTCACGGCTGTACCTCTGGGTTCTCGAGTCGAACCGAGCGGGCGGGTCCTTCTACGAATCGCGTGGAGCCCGATGCGCCGACCGGGAGGTCTCGGAGCCCCCGGGTGGTGGCAGGATTGTCGGGCTTCGCTACGTGTGGCGCGATCCGTCGACCTTGCTTGACGCCGTAGACACGTGATCAGAAGAGGACTCGACGTCCGGCGCGGGCGCTCGTCAGGACGAGCCTTCGAGTTGCGCGAGTGCTCGCTCGTATCGAGCGATCCGGTCGGCGTTGCCTGGCGAGTTTGGCTGTCAAAGGTTGTTCGCCAGGTTCTCGCGGAGGTCGGCGACCTTGACGGGACGCGCGATCTCGTTCGCAGCGACGCGGTCGATGTAGTGCTCGTATGAGTCCATGGCGCGGTGAGTGAGGCTGTCGACGGCTGCAACGATCTCGGCCGAGTATCCCGCTTCGGTCAGGTCGGCGAGCTCGAGATCGGTGTCTTCGATTGCGTCGTGCAGCACCGCCGCGATCTGGTCTTCCGGATCCGCGAGCGTGACCCGTTGGGGATGCCGGTGCTCGCGGTGTACTGCCGCGTGCAAGAGGCGAACTTCGGGGAGTTCTTCGCGATCCCGAGCTACCGTTGACGCTGCGTCCTCCACCGACGGTCCTCGGTCCATCTCCCAACCGTACGGCCACGCCCACCGACGGCACCCTCAAATGCCGTGAGGCACGCGCGACCGACCTCGACGGCTAAAGGCCGTCGCGTTCGCGCTCCTGGCCGTGGGCGTCGGGACAGGGACCGCCCTTCCAGCCGCAGCGACCTCGACCAGAACGTCGGCACCCCGGTGCGCTCGGCCAACTCGCCGATCGTGAGCACTTGACTTCGAGCGTACTTGAAGTGGTGAGGTGCGCTGGTGGCTCCCGCACTGAGGAAGCGTGCCCTGGGCGCCGTGGTCCGGCAGTTCGGGGAACCCCGCGGCGTCGGTGGCCGCGTCGCGGGTTGGATCATGGGCAGGCGCACGTCGAACGTCGCGCGCAGCCGGTGGGCGATCGACCTGCTCGACCTGCAGCCCACCGACCGGCTGCTGGAGGTCGGGTGCGGGCCTGGCGTCGCGCTGGAGGCGGCGGCGGCGCAGGCGGCTGCGGTCGTCGGGGTCGACCGTTCAGGGGTGATGATCGCCCAGGCCCGCCGGCGCAACCGGGCCGCGGTGCGCGACGGGCGTGTCACGCTCCACGTCGCTCCGATCGAGGCGCTGCCCGCGCTCGGCGAGCCCTTCGACAAGGCGCTGGCGGTGAACACTGTCGGCGTCTGGGCCGACACCGTCGAGGGACTCGGCACCATCCGCCAGGCATTACGGCCTGGCGGGACCATCGCGGTGGTGTCCCAGCCGCGCTGCCCCGGTGCCACCGCGGTCCACTCGCGGAAGGCCGCCGATGAACTGGAGAGGCTGCTCGATAAGGCCGGCTACGTCGACGCCCGCACCGAGACGCTCGACGCGCTCGATCCGCCCGCGGTCTGCGTGCTCGCCCGCGCCCCATGAAGCCCGTGGGCTCGTCGGTCGGCGGTCGCGCATCTCGGCGCGCACGCATTGCCCGCTGCGGGCGGTGTCTGCCGACCCGAGTGGAACCCTATCCTGGCGGCGAGACGAGAACGTGTGCCGCAAAGGAGGAGCTGTGGAGCTGGACGAGGTGAGGGCCGAGACGGTCCGTCTTTCCAAGTGGGCCCACATCGCCACGGTCGGCGGCGACGGGAAGCCTGATGTCGTGCCGGTGTGGCCGGCGTGGCAGGACGACACCGTGTGGATCTTCTCCCACTCCAACAGTGTGAAGGTTCGCAACATTGGCTCGAACCCCAACGTGGCCATGCATTGGCAGGTCGACGAGAGCGGCGATGGCGTCGAGGTGTGGGGAACCGCCGCGGTGACCACCGACCTCGAGACCAAGCGACGACTGTGGACGGGAGTCTTCACATACAACCTGGACGACTTCGCACCGGAGGGAATGGAGTCGCCCGACAACTGCTTCATCGCGGTCCGCCCGGAGCGAGCCTTGGCGCTCAAGCAGTACGGGATGGCCGGCCGCGACACCTGGCAACGATCCTGACCAAGACGATGGTGTACGCCGCCTGCTGGGTGATCATCGGTCTGAGCGAGCGCCACGTCTGCATCACCAACGCCGGCGCAAGCCCTCCTCCCGCCACAGCCGCTGGATCTTCTTGCGGTTCACGGCGTAACCGTTAGGGCAGCACGGCGTGTGCTCGCCGGTAGCCCACCGCGGGTGCTGCTTGGCGAAGCGCCGCAGCCGGGCCCGGAACTCCCGGTCCGGGTCCGTCTCGGCCGGCTGGTGGCGCTGAGTGGAGCGGTGCTGTCCCACAATCTGGCACGTCCGCGGCTGCGACATGCCGAGCCGGTTCCGCAACATGGCCACGCTCGGCGGCGCCCCGACGGTGCTCACCAGTTTCCCTTCGCGACCTCCCGCAGCGCGTCGATCTCCAGTTCCTTGTCGGCCACGATCCGCTTCAGCCGAGCGTCCTCCCGCTCGAGATCCTTCAACCGGCGGGCGTCGTCGGCCTTCATGCCGCCGAACTGTTAGGGCGCGGCCCTCCACTGCGCCCGCCACTCGGGTGCGTCGAACGGTTCGCCGACGTAGACCGTCTCGCGCACGATCATGCCGTTCCTGATCTCGAGGAGGTCGACTCCGTACCGCGGTTCTCCGCCGTCATAGCTGACGGTCATCTCCGCGACCCACATGTCGTCCGCGCCTCTGAGGCGGCGGATGTCATAGGTCACCGATCCCGGATAGCGGCTGCGCCACTCACGGATGTTCGCGACCCCCTCGAATCGCTCCCCCGACTGCGGGAACTCGAGCACCGCGGCGTCGTCGTACATGTCGTGCGAGCCAACGGGATCATCCGCAGCACGCCCGAGGTTCCGCAACAACATCGCCCTGACCGTTTCCGTATCCATACGCGCAGGTTGTCCCATGTGCCGCCGGCTCGCCAGCACCGCGCTCGACCACAAGGTGGCGACAGGCGACGAACGCTGACGTTGTGAAGGGCGTCTCCGATCGCCGGCTTCGTTCTGGAGCGATTCCGTGACGGATGAGGCGTGTGCATCCGGGTGACGACCCTGGCGGGACGGTGTTGGCGCTGACCGGGGTCACAGAGGCCGACTAGGTGTGAGGTGTGTCATCTCCTCGCGCCCCTTGCGCACCGGGATTTCCGCAGGATGTCAGTCCGTGTGGGGCTGTCATCATCCGCGAACCCGGGGTCAATGGCGAACGAGCCACGCCTCGGTCGCAAGCGCACGAAGTTCTTGGCCATGCGTTGACCGTACGACGAGGTTCCCGTTGGCCACATCGTCGCCCGGTTCCAACCACGACGGTCCTCGGGCCGAGCCCGGACCGCCCCCGGTCCGACGTACATGGCCCTCCGTCGTCGTTACCACGTCCGCCTGCAGTCATGGTTCAGACGGTACGGACGGGGCTCGGAACGGGAATGGAGCACCCCGGCGTCTTCAGGGCGGGGTAGCCCCACCCCGGCTGTGCGGGCGTGTATCTCTGGCTCTCGGTGCTTCGCACCGCAGCGAGGCCCGTGCCGATCGGGGGTCTGGCCCAGAGGCAGGAGCCGCAGCCGCTCCAGGACGCCCCTGGCCGCTGAGCGTGGCGGTGGAGGCAAGCTATGGCTCGAATCTCAACAGGTCGCCCGGCTGGCATCGCAACTCGGCGCACAGGCCGGCGAGCGTGGAGAAACGGATGGCCCTCGCCTTGCCGGTCTTCAGGATCGAGAGGTTGGCGAGCGTGAGGCCGACACGGTCAGCCAGCTCGGTGAGCGTCATGCCCCGAGCCTGGAGCAAGGCGTCGAGGTGCACGGTGATGGCCGAGATGTCGGTGTCGGCAGGCATCAGACGGTGAGCTCTTGTTCTGCACGCAGCTTGACGCCGTGCTGCCAGATCTGGGCGAGGGCGAGCAGGACAACCGCCGAGACGATCGGTGCGAACGAGATGTCCGGGACGGCCTCCCTGAGGTCGAGGTCGTCCTGGATGATGATCGCCAAGAGTGACCGCGCCACGTTGAGCACGATGTAGCCGAGCGTGAGGGCGGCAAGCACCCGCATGCGGCGGACGTTGGCCGTGACGAACGGGTCTCCGGCCCGGGCCGTCGCGACGATGCCACGGAGGATCTCAGCGCCCGCCAGCACGAGGAAGCTGGACGCAGGGCCCACCAGCCACCAGCCCAGCCGGTAGCCGAGTCCGATGGGCACCGTGGCGGACCCCTGCGCCTCGTCGAGCACCACCCCTGGCGGGAGCGACTCGCGGAGCGGTCCGGTGGGCAGGCCGATGGTGAACTCCTCGAGGGAGTCCGACGTCACGGCGACGAGCAGCGACAGTCCACCGGCCAATCCGGCTAGGAGGATGGTGATGAGCAGCAGGCCCTCGAGCGCGGGGAGCAGTGATCTGGTGGCCAATCGCATTGGCTTTCCTTTGTGCGGGCGTCGTATCGAAAAACGATAACATCGTTTCTCGATAAGGCAACACTCGACGAACTGCGCATCGGTAGCGGGGAGCTCGGCCGACCGACAGCTGAATCCCGCGTGTCATCGGTCATAGCGGGACAGTGGCATCCGGCGCAGTGCGCTTGTCGAGTCCCGACGATGCTGGCTCCAGGCCGAGTCGAGACCGCGGGAGGCGATGTGATGGCCATCTTCCTTCTGGTCCCTGCACTGTTGCTTGCGCTGTCGGCGGCGGGGATGGTGTGGGTCCGGGTGGCGGCGGCTGAGTACAGCCACAACTGGAAGCTCCAGCGCGGCCGGTACCGGCAGCGATGAAGTGACGATCATCGGCGTCGGGAGACCGAGCGCCGTCCAACCTCGTTGACGAAGGCGTCGAACAGGCGCTGTTGGACAGTGTCGGTGCCGGCGGTGTCCTCCGGATGCCACTGGACGCCGATCACCCACTGGTCGTGGTCGCCGAGCTCGATCCCCTCGATCACCGCGTCGTCCGCCCACGCGACCGCGTCGAGGTCGTCGCCCAGCTTGTCGACCGCCTGGTGGTGCTGGGAGGACACGTCGGTGACGGTTGCGCCCAACGCCGTCGCCAGCCTGGTTCCGTCGTGTACCCGGACAGAGTGGACGATCGAGCCACCCGCCACGCCCGGCACGCCGTGGGGCACGTCCCCCGGGATGATGTGCTGCCGGAGGGTGCCGCCCAACGCGACGTTGAGCACCTGGTGACCGCGGCAGACCGCCAGCGTCGGCATCCGTCGGGCGATGGCGGCGCGGACCAGCGGCAGCTCGAAGCCGTCGCGGCGGGCGATCACGCCGTAGACCTCCTGTACCCGGGGCTGGCCGTAGGTCCCGGGGTCGAGGTCGCCACCACCGATGAGCAACAGGCCGTCGAAGCGGTCGAGCAGTTCGTCAGCCTCGCCGTCGCCGAGATCGTCCGGCATTACGACGGCCCCGCGGGCGCCGGCCCGGCGGAGGGCCGTCAGGTAGGTCTCGGGGATGGCGACGGCGCTCGTCACCCAGCCCTCGACCCGGCCCGATCTCACCAGGTAGGCGGGCACGGCGATGAGCGGCGGCCTCGTCATGCGAGCTCGAAGCTACGGGACAGGTGCCCTCGTGATGCGGCGCCAATGTCGAATGTGACGACCGCGGTCGACGGCCCGTGTGGCGATGGTCAGTGGAGGAGGCCTTCGAGGTCGAGGGTTTCGCCGAGCGTGATGCCCTCCGGCGTGATCCGAAACTCGCGCACAGTCGACGCGTGTGATGCGCCCCGGGTCTTGAGGACGGTGAGCGCTCGTTTCATTTCATGCCCGCTGTAGACGTGTTGGAGCAGGACAACGTTGTCGGCGATGTGGGACATGCCAAGCTCGCTGAGCCGCGTTATGCGGAACAGGTCGGGGGATTCGAGAGTGAACATGAGGCTGATCCCGCCACGCGCGAGGCGTTGGACGAGGGAGTAGCAGAACTCTCTGAATCGTGTTGGGTCGGGTGCGGCGAGCATTAGGTCGTTCAAGCTGTCGATCACGACCCGTTGTGAACCAGTCTCGTCGATGCAGTCCAGAACCTCGTAGACGAGCTGGTCAATGTGGACGTCAACGGGAGAGCGGTCCATGATCGTGATCGAGGGAGCGTCGAGAGACCAGCCGAAGCCCTCGACGATGCGCGACAGCTGGCTGCGGGACTCCTGGAACGTGACGAGGATGCCCGGCTCGTCGCCACCCGCCCCGGCGTAGAGGAAGTGCAGGCCCATGAGCGTCTTGCCGACACCTGAGGGGCCTGCGACGAGAGTGGCCGAGCCGGACCAGTACCCGTCGCCGAGGGTCTCGTCGAGGGCCGGGATCCCGGTCGAGAGCCGTTCGGTGCCGGCTTGGTAGCTCGACGCGTCGGGGGAGTCGGCAAGGCGCGGGTAGACACTGAGGCCGTTGCTCGAGAGGCGGTACGAGTGTTCGCCCGACGCGAAGTCACTGCCTCGTAGCTTCAGCACGGTGAGGTACCGGATCGATCGTTCACCCGTTCGTTTGGTCGTGAGATCGATGACCGCGTCGGCTACTGCGAATTCGGGGGATGCGATCGCGTCCTCGGCGGCATATTCACCGACCCATAATGATGAGATCGCGACTGCGCTCAGACGACCTGCAAGCTCATGGAGAAAGCGACGGAAGTCAGCATCACTGCCGGCAAAGGCCCTCAGGCCTTTGAAGCTGTCGATCACGACCACGCCCGGACGATGCTCCTTGATCAGCATGTCGATCCGCTCGAGAATTCCGGGGAGGCCACTGTCACCGAGGATCGATCCGAGCTCGTCGTAGAACACGGACTTGCCAATCCGCTCGGCGTCGAAGAACCGCAACGATTGGCCGTAACGCAGCAGCTTGGCCAGCGGTTCCGAAACGGTTGAGAGATACAGTCCCGGGCGCTCCGCTGAGGCGTTCGCGAAGACGCACTGCTCAGCGACGAGCGTCTTGCCGCTCCCGGGCGCACCGACCAACAGCGTGATCGAGTTGCGGACGAGGCCGCCTCCGAGGACCGCATCGAGGCGGTCGTTGCCCGTGGAGAGTCGCTCGATCAAGTCACGGACGCCCGATCAGGGCGCGTGAGCGCACTCGAACCCAGTAGGTCCCGGACGGTCGAGACGAACTGCAGCTGGTCGAGCGGCTTTTGGAGAAAGGCGCTGGCTCCGGCTGTCAGGGCCTCGTCGTGGAACGCGAGTGCAGACACGGCGAGGACGGGCACGGTCTCGTCCTGCGCCAGCCGGCGACACAGCTCCAAACCGCCGCGCATCATCAGCTCCACGACGGCGAGGTTCGGTCGGTGCCCGACGAAGTTCCGCTCGGCCTCCGTCGGGTTTGAAGCCAGGCACACCTCATATCCCTCGGTCCGCAAGAAATACTCGCACAGCTCTGCAGCGAAACGGTCCCGTTCCGCGAGCAGGATCAACATCAGAACATCGCGCCCGGCCAGGTTGGCATCTGTCGGCAAGCCAAGTTGGTCTGCCAGGAGTCGATGCGCATCGGCCGCGCTGGAGCCGTCATCCATGCTGCGCAGGACGAAACGAAGGTGGTCGACCTGATCCCGCGAGTAAAGGCGATGCGAACCTTGACTCCGCGCCGGCAGGATCACTCGGTACCGTTCCTCCCACGCTCGAAGCGTTGCCGGCTCCACGCCGAGCATCCGCGCCACCGCGCCGATCGAGTACACGGGACGGCTCGCCGAGCGTTCTGCGCTCGACCGCTCGATCGCACCAGGTGGCGTCGCTGTCCCGCTCAAGCTGCATCACCATTTCGGCGGATGTGCAGAACCGCATCTAGTTCGACGAGGCGCAAGAGGCGATCCACCGCCGGGCTCGCGTCCACCACGATCAGCTTGGATCCCCGCGCCGCACACGCGTTGTGCGTCCTCATGAACGCCGTCAGGCCCGCCGCGTCGATGAAGTCCACGCCCGAACAATCGAGCTCGACATCACCGTCCAATCCCGCCAGCGCCGAAAGGAGTCGGGGCACACCGGCCAGATCGAGCTCTCCGACGAGTCGCACCACCGCCGGGTCTCCATCGTCACGCCACGCCACGAACGCATCCCCGTCCACGGTCCCTCCACGATGTGACGCCAGTTAGGCAATAGCTTCACAGTACTTATACAAGTTCTCGACGATTGGCAACCTAGCCCTCAGGTGTCACCGCGTCAATCCGCATGCACGCCGTGGACCGGGGTAGAGGGAAGGAGCCGAGACCCGTAGGGGAGACCGTGGCCCAACGCCTGAACCTTGCGCTGGCAGCTTCCTCCAGCGCCCCCAAGCAAGCACGCCACGCAATCGTCGACCTCCTTGCGACATCGGGCCGGACCGATCTGTCCGCTGACGCCACCCTCCTCGTCAGTGAGCTCGTCAGCAACGCCGTCGTCCACGCCGGCGGTCCGATCACCGTCTCCGCCGCCTACATCGACAGCACCCTTCGCGTCGAAGTCCGTGACACCGACCCGCCCCCATTGCCCGATCTGCCGACGCCATCTGTCTCGGACAGGGCCGGACGGGGACTCCACCTCGTGGGCCTTCTCGCCGACCGCTGGGCCGTCACGCCTACGGCCGACGGCAAGACCATCTGGTTCGAGGTCACCTGAGCTGCGCCGGTCGCCTCACGCAACGTCACCGATGCAGGCTCTTGAATGCCACCCGGTCCGAGCAGGGCCGAACGTCCCAATGGCCATGCGGGCTTGAAGCCACCCGGCCCCCGCCCTGCTGGCGCCGGCTCGCCGCCGGCGCGAGGGGTACCGTCGTAGTGATGGGCGCGCTGGTCGCGATCGAGGAACGCAAGAAGCTCTTGAGCGACGTGTGGCTGTTCCAGGGGGCCACCGACGAGGAGCTCACGATGCTGGCCGAGCTGGCCTACGAGGTCACGATCGGTCCTCATGTCGACATCGTCAACGAGAACGAGTTCGGCGACGAGCTGTTCCTGGTCGTCGACGGCCACGCGGCGGTGACTCGAGGCGGCGTCGACCTCGGCGTGCTCAACGCCGGCGACTTCTTCGGTGAGATGGCAATGCTGGGCACCGGCGTTCGGACGTCGACCGTGCGTTCGATCGTCGCCATGACCCTGCTCGGCCTGCGCGCCGAGCACTTCGACGACGTGCTCGCGTCCGATCCGATGGTCGCGCGGCGGGTGCTCAGCGTGGTGGTGAGGCGCCTCGAAAAGTCCGACCGCCGCCTGGCCGAGCTCGAAGGCCCGCCCCACCCGGGCTGACCGGTCCGCGAGGTGCGCGACCTCGAACGGCCGCCAGTGCTGCCGGCGCCGGCGGAGCGCCGCTCGCCCGTGTAGGGCGGTGCCTACTGCCGCCGGCGGCGGGCGCCACGGATCATGGGCGCCATGTCGACAAGCACCGCACTTCGCCTCGCGGGGAGGACCGCGCTCGTCACCGGGGGAGCGTCCGGCATCGGCGCCGCCACCGTCCGCCGCCTCGCCGCGGAAGGCGCGGGCGTCGTGGTCGCGGATTGCGACGAGGTGGGCGCGCAGAAGGTGGCGGCCGACATCGACGGCGAGCGGTCGTTGTACTCGGTGTTCGAGAGGGAGCAGGCCACGGTGGCGGGCTGGATCCGTCACCGCCGCCTGGAGAGGTGCCGCCGGGACCTGCTCGATCCTGCCCAGCACGACGTGCCGGTCAGCGCCGTCGCCGCACGCTGGGGCCTCGCCAACCCCGCGCACTTCAGCCGCGCCTTTCGCGCTGCGTACGGACTGGCGCCGGTCGAGTACCGGCGGCTGGCGAGTCGACCGCCCGGTCGTTGATGCCGGCTCATTCGCCGCCGGATACAAACCCGCGCTCGCCACCCAGTCGCCGGGAGCGGATAATCGCACCATGGCGCTCGAGCCCCGCATGGTGTTCCTGGGATTCGGCAAGTTCGCTCGCGCCGACAAGATCTATGCCCTCGAACCGCTGCGGGGGGATCAGCGGGGCGACGGGCGGCGCACCAACGTGTGGGTCGAAGGCATTGACGGTCCGATCGTCGCGTCCCGGACGGAGCGGACGATCCTCCACGACATGGGCCAGGACCTTGCGGCGCACGCTCCCATCCTGGATGAAGCGCTCGACCTGGCCGAACGCCTGGTCGCCGCGGCCGACGCCGGTCGCGTCGACCTCGGCGACCTCGGCCGCCGCGCCCGCCATCTGCTCGCCGCCACGACCGCCCCGTCCCGAGATACTCCCGATGGCCGGGGCTGAGGTCGTGCGAGCAGTCCTCGTCGGGCCCGGGCGTCAGGCGGTCAGAAGGCGATCGAAGAACGAGCGGTAGCGCTGAAACGTCATCCGGAGGTCCTCGGTCGACACATCGTGGCCAGCCCCCGGCTGCGCATCGAACGTGTCGATCTCGCTGGCGAGCCTGCGTGCAAGGTCGTCCATCATCTCGGTCAGCAGCTCGCCCGCACTCTGAACCGCGCGGCTGGGCTCGTCGACGAACCCGGTCTGGATCTCGTGCCAGCGGTCCCGATACCCGGTTGCGTCGACCAGCAACGGCTCGTCCACATCCGCCGGGACGGTCGTGGGAGTTGCGGTCGATCGCTCCGCCGCCGACGGCTCGGCGGCGGCGGGCTCGGCGTCCGACGGATCACCGTCCGAGACGGTGTCGTCGTCGGCAGCTCGTGCCCGCGTCACCTCCAGATCGTCTGACGGTGAAAGCTCCGGTTCCGGAGCGAACTCGTCATCCTCGGGCGCGCGCTCGCCAGTTCGGTCTGCCTCGTTCATGGTCACAATGCCCTCCCTCTCAACTCACGTCGTGCTCTCGGGACACGTCGCGCTCGTGCTCTCGGGACACGTCGCGCTCGTGCTCTCGGGACACGTCGCGCTCGTCGCGCTCGTCGCGCATGGTCCGGTCGTCCCAAGCGTCCTCGTCGGCAGGAGCGCGTTGGTCGACGTCGGCGCCTTCGGCCAACAGATCCGCGAACAGGGCGCGGTAGCGCTGGAATGCCTCGCGCAGATGGTCGAGCGACACCGAATCCGTGCTGCTCCGCCGCTGAATGGTGTGCGCCTCCCGGTAGTTCTCGGCGAGCTCCGGATGGTCGACAGACACCATCTCGAGGCGTTCATCGAACTCGTCCACGGGATAGCCGCGCTCGCGCATCACCTCTTGCACGAGCCGGTCCGCGTCGTCGACGGCCCGGTGGGGGTCATCGACGAAGCCGGACTGCACGTCGCGCCACCGCGCCGCGAACTGCGACCTGGCTTCATGCGACAGCTCGCTGATCTCCAACTCGTCCCGTCGCTTGGCGCGGTCACGCAGAGACGCCTCGGCGGCTCGGCGGCCGCCCTTCTCATCGATGGTGCGGTCGTACTCCGGTCCGAAACGCCGCTTCAGCGCTGCCGAACGCCCCCAGCCCAATGCCAGGGCCGCCAGTGCGATCACCACGACGACGGCTACAACAACGATCACCCAAGTCATGAGGAATCCTCCCTCCTCGGCGGCCGTCGTCTACCCGCCTGTGACGCTCCTCATAACCTCGGCCGGCGCCGGGCGGAACATCGCGGCGGCGATCGTGCCTGCGGCCGCGCCACCATGGGCGGGTGCCGGAACGGAATCGGGTGAACCCGTGCGGCGAGATCATCGCCATCGACCAGCGGGGCATGTTCATGGGCAACCGGGGATGCGTGCACCGCGATCGGCAGGTCGTGCGGCAGTGGCAGGTGCGCCGGTGGATCACGTGCGTCCTCGAGTACAAGGGCTGGGTGGCGCCGAAGTGGCAGCCCGGCCGCTGGACGCCGCTGTTCTTCTGGGACGAAGCGGTGGCGCTGGCGGCAGGCCACCGACCCTGCGCCCTGTGCCGCCGGGCGGACTTCAACGCCTGGCTCGACGGGTGGCAGTCGGCGTTCGGAGAGCGACCCAGGGTGGATCCGATGGACCGCCGCCTGCACACCGACCGCCGCGACGGCAAGGCCCAGCGCCGCCACGCCCGCGCCTGGACCGACCTGCCCGTCGGCGCGTTCGTAATGATCGACGAGCCATGCCACGGCGGCGATACGGCGCCAGCGCTCGTCCTACGCGATCGCCTGGTGCCGTGGTCGCCCCGCGGCTACGGCCCGCCGATCGAGCGCCCGGGTCGAGGCGACGCCACCGTGCTCACCCCGCGGGCCAGCACCGATGTGCTGAGCCACGGCTACCGTCCCGCGGTCCACCCGTCGGCGAGCTGACCGGGGCCAGATGCAACGACG
>Ga0256867_10000505_pt1 | contig 15429 bp, 11 predicted proteins | sample RVTome_15_FD_185939 | JGI IMG/M metagenome (GOLD analysis project Ga0256867, IMG submission 185939) | Soil microbial communities from uranium-contaminated site in the Upper Colorado River Basin, Wyoming, United States - RVT150D86 (HiSeq) ... | reverse complement strand
CCCGTGCCCGGCGGCTCGACCTTGATGACGTCGGCGCCCATGTCGCCCAGGATCTGCCCGCAGAGCGGCCCCGCGAGAATGCGCGTCAGGTCGAGCACCTGCAGGCCCTCGAGCGCCCCGCCCGATTCTTCAGATGCCATCAGAGTCTCTCACCGCCAGGAAATCCAATAAAACCATAATCGAACCGCCGAGACGCAGAGAGAAACAGGGGCGCGCAGGAAACTCGATTCGATTTGGGTTTCCGTGTTCCGTTTTCTTGGTTCTCTCGGCGTTCTCGGCGGTTCAAATTCGTTTTGCCTTTTGCCGCATGGCGGGGGGCTCGTTCAGGTTCTTCGCGAGCGCCGCCAGATAGGTCTCGAGCTCGCGCTTGGCGGCATTGCGGAACTTCTGGAAATTGGGCGGGCGCCCGGCAAGGAAGGCATTCATGCCTTCTTTCGCCTCGTCCGAGCCCCAGACCTGCGCGAGCAGCTCCATGCCGTGCTGCCACGACGAGTAGAGGTTGTCCGACTCGAAATTGAGCGAGCGCTTGGTCATGCGGATCGTCAGCGCGCTGTGGCCCTTCATCGTCTCGCACCACTTGAGGGTTTCCCTCAGGAGATCCTTCTGCGGCACGCACTTGTTGATGAGCCCCACCTCGACCGCTTCCTTCGCCGTGAAGCGCCGCGCGCAGAAAATCATCTCGCGCGCCAGCCGCTCGCCGATGATGCGCGGGATGTACTGCGTCGCGCCGACGGTGGGGCACGCGCCCACCTTGGCGCCGGTCTGGCCGAGCACCGCGTTCTCGGATGCGATCACGAGGTCACACCAGAGCGCGAGCTCGTGCCCGCCGCCCATGCACCAGCCGTTCACCATCGCGATGACCGGGATCGGCAGCCCGCGGATCGTCATCGCAAGCCCCAGCATCCGGTCGTTCCACATGCAGGCGTTGGTGAAGTTGAGCCGCTTCATCGCGAAAAAATCGCCGCCGGCCGAGAACGACTTGTCGCCGGCGCCGGTCACGACGGCGCACACGATGGACGGGTCCTCCCGGGTGGACTTGAGCGCGTCGATCATCTCGTCGAGCGTCTGCTCGCGAAACGCGTTCAGCACGCGCTGACGGTTGATCGTGACCCAGGCGACCTGGTCCCTTACTTCATAGAGGATGTCCGTGTAGTTCCGCGTTGTGGACCTGGAAACGGCTTTCACGGCGGATTTCTTGCGTCTGGCAGGCATGTCGCTCCCCGGCTGGCTCGAACTTGGAGGTGAAACGGAAGAGAGCGAAGTTTACCATTTGCGGGCCTCTCGAGGCGCTACCATCGTGCCGTGGCCGTCCGGGGGAGGCCGGCTGCACGCGCTGCAAAAACTTTAGGGGAGCTTTCATGAAACGCTTTGCGCTGGTTTCGGGCGCGCTCTGCGCGCTCGGCGTCACGGCGAGCCGCCCCTCCTCCTGCAGCGACGGAGGATGAGGGATAGCCCGTAAAGCAAGGATGAATGTGGGAGGATGATCCCGGCCGTGCGGCAGTCAAGCCAGGTCATCCTTCATCCTTCCGCCTTCATCCTTGGCCATCCAACGCGAGCTCGCAAAGTGAAACCACGGAGGGGATAGCAATGGCAGAAGGAAGAGAGCCGGCGTATTTCATGTACTTTCCCGGCAACTACCGGTGGTCTGCGGCGTTCATCAACATGATCGGCTCCATCGCCTATGGCGGCGCCGAGATGGGCGAGCTCCACAAGATCGGGCGCATGCTGAAGGACAAGGGAGCCGAGGATGACGCGGCGTGGTTCGAGGCCTGCGTCAAGGTGGCCGACGGCGTGCGCGGCTACGCGGAGAAGTGGGAAAAGGAGGGCCACCGGTTCTCCGCGGCGCATGCTTATCTCCGCGCGTGCAACTACTATCAGATGGCCGAGCGCTTCAGGACGCCCAAGGACAAGGTCGGGCTCGACGCCTACCGCAGGGGAGTGGCGTGCTTCCACCGCCACGTCGCGCTGACGGACCTCAAGGTCGAGATCGTGGAAGTGCCCTACGAAGGCGGAAGCCTCCCGGGCTATTTCGTGCATGCGCAGAACGCAAAATCGAAGCGCGCGCCCTGCGTCGTCTTCTTCGACGGGCTCGATGTCACCAAGGAAATCCAGTTCGTGCGCGGCGTCGCGGACCTCGCGAGGCGCGGCATCTCGTGCCTGGTGATGGACGGCCCGGGGACCGGCGAAGCGATCCGTTTCCGCGGCTTCGTGCTCCGGCATGACTACGAGGTGGCCGGCAGCGCTTGCATCGATTTCCTCGAGAAGCGCGCCGACGTGGATCCAAAGAAGATCGGCGTCGTCGCCATCAGCCTCGGCGGCTACTACGCGCCTCGATGCGCCGCCATGGAGCCGCGTTTTGCCGCGTGCATCGCCTGGGGCGCGCAATGGGACTACTACGCGACCTGGAAGAAGCGGATCGACGCGTCCTTCAAGACCTCGCTCTCCGTGCCGGGGCACCATATCATGTGGATTCTGGGCGTGGACTCGCTCGATGCTGCGCTGAAGGCGCTCGAGCCCTTCAGGCTCGACGGCGTCATGCAGAAGATGCGCTGCCCGTTCCTGCTCGTGCACGGGGCCGATGACGAGCAGATCCCGCTCGCCGACGCCCGGAAGCAGTTCGACGCCTGCGGCTCAAAGGACAAGACCTTTCGCGTCTACACCGCCGAGGAAGGCGGCGCGCAGCACTGCCAGCGCGACTATCTCACGCTGGTGGTGGCGGAGATGTGGAACTGGTTCGAAGAAAAACTCGTGCGTGACTGACGCACGAGTGTTTTGACGAATTCATCCATCCACCATTCACCATTCACGTCTCATGAACTGGTTGCGCAGGTGTCACGAATGCGGCCAGCCGCTTGGGCCGAGGGAGATGGTCTGCCCCCGTTGCGGCGCGCGCCAGAGGCGCGAGAGAATGAGCGCGGCGGCACGACTTCCGCGGCCTCCTGGCCGCGCGCGGGAAAGGAGCTTCCATGATTGAAAAAATCGAGCGCCTGGGCGGGTTCCTCGTCCAGGGCTTTCATATCCTTGCGTTGTTCGTTATCGGCGGAACCGTGGTGTGGTCCGCGGCGCACTTCTACATCGTGGAGATCATGCAGCAGGGCCACGCCAAGCTCCATGACATCCTGCTCCTTTTCATCTACCTCGAGATCGGCGCGATGGTGGGGATCTACTTCCGGACACGCCGCTTGCCGGTGCGCTTCCTCATTTACGTGGCAATCACGGCGCTCACCCGGGTGCTGGTGATCGATTCCGAGCAGCTGGCGGAGGCGCGGGTCCTCACCGTCACCGGCGCGATCGTGATCCTCGCCCTTGCGGCGCTCGCGATCGATTTCAGCGCATCGCGGTTCCGCCCGGAAGACCAGGACGCCTAGAGCCGATTCTAGGAATCCCCTCTCCCCCTTGGGGGAGAAGGATCGGGTGAGGGGGCGGCAGGTTACTTCTTGCTGGCCTTCTTCGTCTTGGCGCGCGTGGGCTTTGCTCTCTTCGCTGCCCCCCTGGCCGCCTTTTTGCCGCGCAGCATCTTCGCGCTCTGCTTCACCGCCTTGATGATGTTGATATACCCCGTGCAGCGGCAGAGGTTGCCCTCGAGGCCATGGATGATCTCGTCCTCGGTGGGGTTCGGGTTGTCCCTGAGCAGCCCGACCGTCGTCATGATCATGCCCGGAGTGCAGAAACCGCACTGCAGGCCGTGGCACTCGGAGAACGCCTGCTGAACGGGGTGCAGCCTGCCGTTCTTCGCGAGGCCTTCGATGGTGAGCACCTCCGCGCCATTCGCCTGCACCGCGAGCATGGAGCACGACTTGACGGCGCGTCCGTTGACGTGCACGGTGCAGCAGCCGCACTGGCTGGTGTCGCAGCCGACATGCGTTCCGGTGAGCCCGAGCTCATCGCGCAGGAAGTTGGCGAGCAACGTCCTGTCCTCGACCTCCCGCCCGTGCTTCTTGCCGTTTACAGTGATAGTGACCTTAGCCATTTGCATTCCCCGAAAATCAGTTCAAAACGTAAGCGGTAAGCAGTAAGCAGTAAGCGGTGAGCGGAACAATCTGTCTTCTATGCTGTTGCGGCTGACCGTTTACCGCTCACTGCTCACCGAAGTTTCGCCAACGCGCGTTTTGCCATGACGCGCACGAGATTCGCCCGGTACTCGCGCGTCGCGTGCATGTCCTCGTTCATCTCGCTTGCATCAAGCGCCGCCCCCTCCAGCGCAGCCGCCTTGGGGCTCTTTCCGAGCGCCGATTCGGCCGCCTTCCAGCGGAACACGCCCGGACCCGCCCCGGTCACCGCAATGCGCAGGCCGTCGGCCGCCTGAGACACGAATACGCCCGTCATCGCGTAGCCCGACGCCGGATGCGGGAACTTGGCATAGGCCGCGCGTTTCGGCACCGGAAACTCGATCTGCGTGATGATCTCGCCATCTTCCAGCGCCGTCGTGAACAACCCCTGAAAATAGTCGTCCGCCGCGATACGGCGCTTGTTGGTGACGACCGTTGCGCCGAGACCGAGCACGGCGGCGGGATAGTCGGCCGCCGGGTCGTTGTTGGCGACGGAGCCCCCGATCGTTCCGAGGTTCCGCACCTGCGGATCGCCGATCAGGCTCGCGAGGTAGGCGAGCGCGGGTATCGCCTTCTTCACCACGGCCGAAGTCGCGACCTCGTGGTGCTTTGTCGCTGCGCCGATCGTGACGTTTCCGCCCTTGGCCGTGATGCCGCGGAGCTCGACGAGCGCGCCGATATCCACGAGGTGCGAGGGCTTCGCGAGCCGCTGCTTGAGCGTCGGCACGAGCGTCATGCCGCCGGCCATCAGCTTCGCCTCGGGATTCGATGCGACGAACTTGGCCGCCTCGGTGAGCGACTTCGCCTTGACATAGTGGGTTGCGTACATCAGTGGCTTCCTCCTTTACGTACGGCGCGGACCGCGTTCCACAGCTTGGCCGGCGTGAGGGGCATGTCGAGATGCTGCACGCCGACCGGACGCAACGCGTCCATGACCGCGTTGGCCAGCGCCGGAAGCGACGCCGTGCAGCCCGATTCGCCCATTCCCTTCACCCCGAGCGGGCTCACCTTGCTCGGCGTCGGGCGCTCCTCCGCGCGGATCTCGCGCAGCATGCCCGCCCGTGGCATGCAGTAGTCCATGAAGCTGCCGGTGAGCGTCTGCCCCGTGTCCGGGTCATACACGATCTGCTCGCCGAAGATCTGCCCCGCGCCCTGGACGATGCCGCCATGGAGCTGGCCCTCGACCACCGTGTGGTTGATGACCTTGCCGCAGTCATCGACGGTGGAATACGAGGCGATGTCGGTCGCGCCGGTTTCGGGATCGATGTCGACCTCCACGATATGGCAGCCGTTCGGGAACGTTGATCCGAACTTGCCCTCGGCAAGGACACTGACGTTGCCATTCTTCGCGAGCCCGCCCAAACGGATGGAGCGGCGTGATTCGCTCGACCTGAAAACCCCCTTCGCGTATTGGACCTGGGAGGGCTCGACGCCAAGCTCGAGCGCCGCCAGTGCGCGTCCATGCTCGATGAGCTTCAACGCCGCGAGATGGCACACGCTGCCTGCGCCCACGGTCGTGCGCGAACCACCGGTGTGTCCACCGATGAGGTGCTGCTTTTCCGGCGCGCACTGACGCACTGCGATGCGCTCGAGCGGCACGCTGAGCGCGTCGGCCACGATCATCGCGAGCGTGGTTTCGTGGCTGTGCCCCTGCGCCTTGGAGACCGTGTGCACCATGACGGTGCCGTCCGCCTCGAGCTCGAGCTCGACCTCGTCCTTGGGCGCCTGCCCGGCGCCGGTGTTCTCGATCACGGTGGAAATTCCGAGGCCGCGCAGCCGGCCCCGCTTCTTCGAGAGCGCGCGGCGCTTCGAGAAGCCCTTCCAGTCCGCATGTCTGAGCGCTTCATCGAGCAGGCCCGGCAGATCGGCGTACTCGTAGGTCGAGCCGGTCGGCGTCTTGTAAGGGAAGGCATCGGGCGGGATGAAATTGCGGCGCCGCAGGTCCGCGGCATCGATATCGAGCTCTGCCGCGGCCTGGCTCACCAGCCGCTCGACGACGTAAGCGATGTCCGGGCGGCCTGCGCCGCGGTATGAAGACACCGGCGTGGTATTCGTGAGGACCACACGGTAATGCGCATAGAGCGCCGGGATACGATAGACGCCGGTCATGCAGGTCGTCGTATTGCGGATGTGGCCTGGAGAACCCGGGGACACGTACGCCCCCATGTCGTTCACCCAGTCGAGCCGCATCGCGAGGAACATGCCGTCGCGGTCGAGCGCGAGCGCGCCGTCGATGATGTTGGCGCGCCCGTGCGTGTCGGAGACGAAGCCCTCGGAGCGCGTGGAGACCCATTTCACGGGGCGGCCGGTTTCCTTCGCGGCAATCATCAGCGCGCAGTACTCGGGGTAAGCCGGCGTGCGCTGGCCGAAACCGCCGCCGACGTCACCCAGCTCGAAGCGGATCTTGTCCTCGGGAACGGCGGTGTAGGTCGAGATCTGCTTGCGCAGGGTGGTGATGCCCTGGCTGCAGACATGGAAGAGATAGCTTCCGTTCGCCGGGTCGTGCTTGACCAGGCACGCCCGGGGCTCCATCGGATTCGGCGCGACGCGGCTTACCTCGAGCTTGAGCCGCGTGATGTGCGCGGCCCTGGCAAACGCCGCGTCGACCGCGGCCGCATCGCCGGCCTCGGTTTCCAGCGCAAGGTTGCCCGGCACGACACCTTCATGCAGCTGCGGCGCACCCTGGGCGAGGGCGCCTTCCGGCGACACCGCCGCCGGAAGGTCGCGGTACTCGATGCTCACCAGCTCGGCGGCATCCGCCGCGGCCGCGGGGCTGTCGGCCACCACCAGCGCCAGCGCCTCGCCGACGAAGCGCACCTTGCCGTTCGCAAGCACCGGGCGATCGGGCGCGCGCGTCTGCATTCCGTTCACGCCGGGGAAATTGAGGCCGTGTGGCGCCTTGACGTAGCCCGCGCGCACGGCGTCGGCCCCCGTGAGGACCGCCTTCACACCCGCGTGGCGCCGCGCCGCACCGGTATCGACCGACACGATCTCGGCATGCGCCCGGTCCGAGCGCACGAACTGGCCATGGAGCTGCCCCGGCTCATTCCAGTCGGCGGTGAACCTGCCGCTGCCCGTGACGAGCCGCGCATCCTCCACCCGCATCTTCGGGGCGTGGTCGTGTGTCTTGTGAATCGAGCTCATGCTAGAGACTCAAAAGCAGATCCGCCACAGAGAACACAGAGATCACAGAGGAGTTCGCCCTGTCCAGGGAAGTGATTCGCCACGCCGTGCTCTCTGTGTTCTCTGTGCTCTCTGTGGCTAATGATTTTTGCGCTTCGCGTCGTGGATCGCATGCCACACCTTCGCCGGCGTGAATGGCATGTCGAGATCGGGGACCCCGAGCGGCCGCAGCGCATCCATCATGGCATTCGCGAGCGCGGGCAGCGACGCGGTACAGCCCGCCTCTCCCACGCCCTTCGCCCCGAGCGCGTTGTTGCCGCTCGGCAGCGGATGATCGACGATCCTCATCTCGGGCAGCATGCCGGCGCGCGGCATGCAGTAATCCATGAAGCTGCCGGTCATGAGCTGCCCGGTGTCGGGGTCGTACACCACCTTCTCGCAGAAGATCTGCCCGGCGCCCTGCATCACCGCGCCATGCACCTGGCCTTCTACCACCGTGTGGTTGATGACGTTGCCCGCATCGTCCACCGTGTTATAGGAAGCGATGCGACTCGTCCCGGTGTCAGGGTCGATCTCGACCTCGGCGATGTGACAGCCGTTGGGAAACGTCGAGCCGACGCTCGCCTCGGCCATCGTGGCAAACGATCCGTTCGTCGCGAGGTCGCCGAGCCTCACCTTCTTCTTCGATCCGCGCGTATGGAACGCCCCGTGCGAATACTCGACCTGGGAGGGCTCGACATCGAGCTTCTCGGCCGCGCGCGAGCGCCCCTGCTCGATCAGCTTCTGCGCCGCGAGCTTGCACACGCTGCCCGCCCCGACCAGGGAGCGCGATCCGCCCGTGTGGTTGCCGATGAGCCCCTTGCCTGCGATGCCCTCGCGTATCGTCACTTTTTCGAGCGGGATGCCGAGCGTGTCGGCGATGACCATGGCAAAGGTTGTCTCGTGGCCCTGGCCCGATGAGTGCGCCACGGTGTACGCCGTGACCGTTCCGTCGGCGGCGCACTCGATCGCCACCTGGTCCTTGGGGAAGAGCCCCGCGCCGGTGTTCTCGATCACGGTGGCAATGCCGATTCCGCGCCGCTTGCCCTGCTTCTCGGATTGCGCCCGGCGCTTCGCGAAACCCTTCCAGTCCGCGACCTTCAGCGCCTTGGCGAGGATCGCCGGCATGTCCGCGTTCTCGTAAGTTGACCCGGTCGGCGTCTTGTAGGGGAAGGCCTCCGGCGAAATGAAGTTGCGCCGGCGCAGCTCGGCCGGGTCCATCTTCAGCTCGAAGGCCGCCTGGCTCACCAGCCGCTCGATGACGTAGGCAATGTCCGGCCGTCCCGCCCCGCGATAGGCGGCGACCGGCACGGTGTTGGTGAAGACGAGGCGGTAGCGGCCGTAGAGCGCCGGAATGCGGTAGACCCCGGTCAGGCAGGCGTTGGGATTGCGCGTATGACTTGCCGATCCGGTAGCCGAGAGATAGGCGCCCATGTCGGCGAGCCAGTCGACGCGAAGGGCCAGGAATTTTCCGTCGCGGTCGAGGGCAAGCTCGCCGTTCACGGTGTTTGCGCGCCCGTGCGTATCGGTCATGAAGCCTTCCGCGCGGGTCGAGATCCATTTGATCGGCTTGCCGAGGTCCTTCGCCGCGAGCATCTGCACGCAGTGCTCGGGGTAGGCGGCGCTCCTCTGCCCGAAGCTCCCGCCCACGTCCTGCGCGTGCACGACGATCTTCTCCTCCGGAAGGTCGGTCGCGAAAGCAAGCTGCTTGCGCAGCATGTTGACGCCCTGGATACACGTGTAGAGGTGGTATGTATCCTCGCCCGGGTCGTACCGCACCGTGCACGCACGCAGCTCCAGCGGGCTCGGCGCAACGCGCGTCACCTCGAGCCGTGCGCGCGTCACGTGCGCGGCACCCGCCATCGCCGCCTTGACTGCGTCCTCGCTGCCGCCTTCAAAATCGAAGGCGAGATTTCCGGGCGCGTCCGCGTGCAATAGCGGCGCGCCTTCGGCCATCGCTTCCTCCGCTGTGACCACCGCCGGCAGGTCACGATACTCGACGCTCACGAGCTCCGCCGCGTCCTGGGCGGCCAGGGGGGACTCCGCGACGATCATTGCCACCGCGTCGCCGACGTGCCGCACTTTCCCCACGGCGAGCGAGGGTCGCGCGGGCTTTTTCATGTGCTCGCCGCCGCGGCCCGGCCAGTTCACGATCACGAAGAACTTGTCGTAGCCGGCGCGCACCGCGTCCTCGCCGGTGTAGACGCGCCTGACGCCCCGGTGCTCCCGTGCCTTCGACACATCGAGCGACGCGATCTCCGCGTGCGCCCGGTCAGAGCGCACGAAACAGGCATAGAGCTGCCCGGGAAGATTCCAATCGGCGGCGTACTTGCCGGCTCCCGTGACGAGACGAATGTCCTCAAGGCGGTTGCCGTGGTGGGCGGTATGAGTGTCCACGTGAAGAATTCCGGGAAGTTCGTGTTCTGGAATCGGGAACGCGCCTCTCTGGTCCATTCGTCTTGGGGGCGCGCGCGAGCCGCCGATTATCCGGCATACGGCGCGACCCGGCAATCCGGCAGTCCACATGTTGCACCGCACCGGGTCACCGCGCACAATAGGCCGCGCCACCGACGGCGGATCGCCCGCGCAAGCGGGCTCCAAGGATCGGTCACTCGCCGCGGGGCGTTGGGCAAATGCACCCCGGCATGCCCGCCTGAAGGCACTGGTTCTTTAGGCGCGCCCGCTGACTATTGTTAAACTCGGACACGCACTTTCCCGGACTTCCCCAAACATGAACAAAGACACCCTAATCGCGCACGTCGGGCGCGATCCTCGCCAGCAGCAAGGCATGGTCAACACGCCGGTCTATCGCACTTCGACCGTGATCAATCCGGATGTGGAGTCCTACGAGGCCCCGCGCGACGAGGATTACCAGCGGATCAGCTATGGCCGGCACGGCACGCCCACGACGCGTGCGCTGGAGGAGGCCGTCGCCCGGCTCGAGGGTGGCTACCGTGCCGTCGCTCTGCCCTCGGGGCTTGCCGCCATCGTCGCCGCGATCAGCGCCTTCGTGAAGTCGGGCGGGCACATCCTGGTTGCCGACACGGTGTATGCGCCGACGCGAATGTTCTGCGAGCGCCAGTTGAAGGCAAACGGCGTCGAAGTCGAGTACTACGATCCCGTCATCGGCGCGGGCATCGCCGGGCTCATCCGCGCCAACACCAAGGCGGTCTTTTGCGAGTCGCCCGGCTCGCACACGTTCGAGATGCAGGATATTCCCGCCATCGCCGAGGCGGCGCATGCGCGGAGCGTGCCGGTGCTGGCCGACAACACCTGGGGCACGCCGTATTTTTTCCGCTCATTCGACCGGGGCGTGGACGTGTCGATTCACGCCGCCACCAAGTACATTTCCGGGCACTCCGACCTCATGCTGGGCCTGATCGTCACCAACGAGCAGCATTGGAGAACCGTGAGGCGGACGGTTGCCGATTTCGGCTACTGCGTGAGCCCCGACGACTGCTACCTGGCATTGAGGGGCTTCCGCACGCTGGGCGTGCGCCTTAAGCAGCACATGGGCAACGCGCTCGGGGTCGCGCGCTGGCTGCGCTCGCGCCCCGAGGTGAAGCGCGTTCTGTTTCCGGCGCTCTCGAGCCACCCGGGCAATTCCATCTGGCGCCGCGACTTTACAGGCGCGACCGGTCTCTTCTCGTTCGTGCTGAGGCGCGCCAGCGAGCGACAGGCCGCGGCGTTCGTGAATTCCCTGACGTTGTTCGGCATCGGCTCGAGCTGGGGAGGCTACGAGAGCCTGGCGACGGTCTCTCATCCGGAGAAAGCGCGCACCGCAACCACCTGGAATCCCGGAGGGCCCACCATTCGCCTGCACATCGGCCTCGAGGACTCGGCGGATCTGATGGCCGATCTCGAGCAGGCATTCCGCAAACTGGGTGTTGCGTGATGGGTCATGATTCCGAGTGAGTGGCTTAGGGTCAGGTCCACATTTCCCCCATGAGTACAATCAAACCGCGATGACACACATACCCCCATTAACGCACGAGCGCCGGAAAAGTGGACCTGACCCCATCAAGAAGGGAGCATCGTTATGAAAGTCGGATTCATCGGGCTCGGCATCATGGGCGGGAAAATGGCGCTGAATGTCCAGGCGGCCGGCCATGATCTCGTCGTCTACGATGTCAAGCGCGCGGCCGCCGAACCGCATCTGAAGGCGGGGGCTCAGTGGGCCGACGGTCCGCGCCAGGTCGCACAGCAGTCCGACATCGTGCTGACGTCGCTCCCGGGACCGCCCGAGGTCGAAGCGGTCGGCGCGGAACTGCTCGAGGCGATGCGGAAGGACGCGGCGTGGTTCGACCTCTCGACCAATTCTCCGACGGTGGCCCGCCGCATCCACGCGCGCTTCGCTGCCCGCGGACTTGCCATGCTCGATGCCCCGGTCAGCGGCGGCCCCCGCGGGGCAAAGTCGCGGAAGCTGGCGCTGCTCGTCGGTGGCGAGCGCGCGGTCTTCGACCGCTTCCGGCCCGTGCTCGATGCGATCGGCGACCAGGTGTTCTACATCGGGCCGATCGGCGCGGGCTCGATCGCGAAGCTCGTGCACAACTGCGCCGGCTACGCGATCCAGGCGGCTCTTGCGGAGGTCTTCACGATGGGCGTCAAGGCCGGCGTGGATCCCCTCGAGCTGTGGGCGGCAGTGCGCCAGTGCTCGCTCGGACGCATGCGCACGTTCGACCGCCTCGGAAACCAGTTCCTGCAGGGAAAGTTCGACCCGCCCGATTTTTCGCTGAAGCTGGCGCACAAGGACGTGACGCTCGCAACCGAGCTCGCCCGCGAGATCGGGGTGCCGATGCGCATTGCCAACCTCACGCACGCGGAAATGACCGAGGCGCTGGGGCGCGGCTGGGGCGAGCGCGACTCGCGCTCCTTCATGCTGCTTCAGGAAGAACGCGCCGGAGTCGAGATCGCCGTGCCGGCGGCGAGGATCCAGGAAGTACTCGCGCGGGACTGAGAGCCGTGCGCAGGGAGCATCGCGCTCCCTTCGTCTCTATGACGGCGTGTCGGGCGTGGAGCTCGACCGGGAGTCGATGCTCCCCCTGTCATCAGGCTCCCTCCACGGTCCCGGCGTTCGCTTGATCAATCGACCCCGCCGGTAGCGCTGGTCGAGCGACTCCAGGACTTGCTTGTCGAAGAGGTCGGGCCAGCATTCCGGAACCGTCGGTTGCGTTTCGGGCTGAGTCATAAGCTCGCTCGGTGATGTGTGGAAAGAATTCTCTATCCCTTGTTCATCGTGCGCCCCACCGGTGGACAACAGTTACGATCCCTCTTGCGCCAGCGGCCCGGGAGCTATCCGGTGCCGTCTCCTCTCGATCGGGGAATCGTACTTTAGTTCGGTCGCGGCCGCCGGTTCAAGGCCAACGCATAACAGCTTGTACGTAAACGTATCCGTCTGGGCTCTACGACGCATGCGCGGCGAGTTATGCACGTTTTCTGTGGATAACATTGTGCAAAACGCGGCACGCTCAGGGCACGAACAACACGCTGGTGCGCCTTCGCGCTGGAATGCTCACAGATTAAGCAGTCCCTGGTCCCACAGGCTCCTCGCGTGTGCGGTCCGGCGGGACCCGAAAAGAAACGGCCGTCTTGAGGCGAGCCGCTGCGTTGACAGTGCTGAAGGCCGCGCTCGGGCCGGACCCTGCTCTTACTGAATTCGGACCGCCTTGCCTCTGGACGCCGAGGCGACGATCGCCTCCAGTACCGCGATCCCGTTGACGAGCTCGTCGGGGGGAACGACGAAGGGCTCCCTCGCCGCCACGGCGTCGGCGAAACCCTCGAGCAGCGCGCGTTCCTTGTCGAGCGGCGTCAGCTGTACTCGCTCCGGCGCACCTTCGAGGCCGCGCGCAATCAACTCGGCGTCGCCCCGCATCTCGAGCCAGCCCTTGGTGCCGAATGCGTGCACGCGGTAGAAATCGCCGGTCATGAAGACAACGCCCAGGTAGCCCGTTGTGCCGTTGGCAAATCTGAGCAGCATGGACGTCGTGTCGTCCATGTCGATCTCGGCCGGAAGCTTTCTCTTGTCGCTGAACGCGTAGACGGATGCGACGGGCCCGGCGATGTTGATCATCGCATCCAGCGTGTGAATGCCGCGCGCCGTCATGCCACCCGCGGGCGCTTCCTCGCGCGTCGCCCGCCAGTTGCCCGGCTTCAACCGGTAGCCGGTCGGGCCCGAGTGCTGCCCCTCGACGTGCAGGAGATCGCCGATCTCCCCCGCCTTGATGCGTCTCATCATCTCGACGAAAGCCGGCGCGTAGCGGCGGTTGAACCCCAGCCCCAGCGTGATCCCGGCGGCGCGGCAGGCGTCGATCGCCAGCTGCGCGTTCTTGCGCTTCAACGCCAGGGGTTTTTCGACGTAGACATGCTTGCCGGCCTTGGCAGCCTGGATGATCTGCTTGTGATGCAACGAATGCGGCGTGGCGAGCACGACCGCATCGATCTCGGGATCCTTGAGCACGCGCCCATAGGAGGTCACGAACTTGATGCCCGTTTTCTGGGCGAGCTCGCTGTACTTTTTGGGGTCGCGCGAGATCCCCTTGACGAAGCGGAACTTCTCGCTGCCCTGCACTGAATCGACCAGGCGCTGCCCCCAGGTTCCCGCACCGAAGATCGCCGCTCTCAGCATGGGTCTTCTCCTCCTCGCTCACGTTGAGGCCGTAACGATAGCACAGGGTATCGACAGCCCGGCCGCGGCGGCGCCAGGCTGTGCGGCGCCCGGAACATGACAACGCGCAGGCGTCGCACGGCGCGAGCCGTTCTCCGTCAGGCGAAAACGGGCCGCAGGGCTCAATTTCCGGTGTACATCGCGGCCAAACAATACTATCCTTATGCGCAAAATCGGCCATGAGACACTCCTCGTCGGAACTCGTCCTGACCGCGGCGCGCGTCGCCGTGGGAAATCCCGACTACTGCCACCGCCTTCTCATCGGCATCGGCGAGGACCTGAAGGACGAGATCGCGTCTGCTGCCGAATTCATCGTGTACGGAACGGCGATCCGGCGCAACGAGCCGCTCATCGATCTCGCGGTCGCCCAGTACTCTCCCAAGGCTTCGCATGTCCGCAATTGCTTCATGCGGACGTTGCCGCACGCGGCGAATGCCCTGCAGCAAAGCTACAAGCTGGGACTGCGGCTGGCGTGCCTGCAGAATCAGCGCAAGACCTCGGGTGCGAGCGGAAACCCGGTGAGCTACCTGGGACGGAGCGGAACGGCTGCCTTTCTGAAGGTCGCGACCAACGACGAGTTGATGGCGCTTTTCACCAACCCCGCGATCGACGAGGAGCTGATCGAGGGTCTTTACCGGCGCGCGAAGCCGTTCTCGGACATTGCCCCGCCCAGGTGGACGTCCATGCTCGTGTACTGCATGGACAATCCGTGCCTCCGGAAACGCGGGGCCGGGGGCGAGAAAAGCGACGCCAGGCACGATCGCATCCAGCACGCGCTCTGGTGGTTCGTCGAGCACGCGCCGTTCAATGACATCCTGGCGCAGGTCATCCTGAACACGCTGGCGCGGCTCAACCCGGGGGAGGTCTACGTGCCCGACTCGATCGAGCCGACGCTCAATCGCTGGGGGCAATTCGGACTGCGGAAAGCGGGCAAGGTCGGAAGCTCGCTGACGGGCCTGTCGAGGCAGGATGAGCTGCGCTGCCTCATCGCGAGCCTGTACGGGAAGAAGACGGGTGCGTTGTCCGACGTAACGGAAACCTCGCGCGACGTCGCGCGCCGCTGCTGCTACTACGCAAACGCCAGGCTCACCAGCCACCAGATCCGGGCGGGCTACCAGCGCGACGCGGCCGTGTTCCTGCTTGCGGCAGCGGGCAACGTCGACATCCTGCTCGATCGGGAGAAGAGCACCGCGCTGGAGCAGTATCTCGGGGACGACTGGCTCACGTACCGCTACCTGCGCATCCGGGAGTCCTTGCATCGGGGATGGCGTACGGGGCTCGCCGATCCCGTGACGCACAGACTGATGGCTGTTGTCATCAGCAGCAGCCGGTCGCGCGATACTCTCGCAGCTCGGGACGGCGTGGACTCCGAGGATAGAGGCCGCCAGCGGACGATCGCCGAGAACGAGCGGCTCGTCACCAGGATCGACACGCTCGGCAAAGGCATCCGGTCGACGGCAATCTGGGTGCTTGTGGCGCTGGCCGTCATCACCGCCGCGATCTGGCTCAGGTAGCGGACCCGCTTCCCGCGGCCGGGGAAAAGGCCGGCGCGCG